>ENA-ORBV01008631-ORBV01008631.1-microbial-mat-metagenome-genome-assembly--contig:-NODE-8631-length-17031-cov-9.234045_pt1 | contig 17031 bp, 13 predicted proteins | sample MGYA00237777_ERZ505514 | MGnify/ENA primary metagenome ERZ505514 (study PRJEB26160, sample SAMN06269048) | microbial mat metagenome | isolation source: Oligotrophic lake microbial mat | place...
AGATGTGTATAAGAGACAGCCCTTGCCGATCCTTCTGAGGGTCTGAGCGGAAGATGAAGGCCATCGCGACGCGAGGTCGCTCCTACGGGAAATTTTTTGTAGGAGCGTGCTCGTCACGCGAAGTGCGGAGTTTTGGGTTCCAGGTTCTGGAGGTAGTTTGGGGGTCTCATGGAGTCGCTTCTGGAGACATGCCCAAGCCGCGAGGGGGACGGGGGAACGGCCCAGACGGAGCTGGGCCCTCCGATGGGGGAAAAGGGGAGGGTGATTCTATGAAGCGTTCTTCTGGGGATGGGAAAGCATTCCGGTATCGGAATGACTTGCTCAAACGGGCTTTAGCTGGGCTTGCCGGAATTCTTCTTCCGCCGAAGCAAGTAAAGAGCCCCCAAACCAAGGGCGAACATGGCGTAAGTGCTGGGTTCGGGAATGGAGTTCACGTAGAAGCCGTAATAGGTGTCACCACCTTGAAAGAAGACCTGAGCCGTAGGGGAGCCGGATATCGCACTGGTGTCGGCGGATAGCTTAAGGTCAGTGATCAGCGTATTGAGGGCTGCAGTTCGATTGACGCCCTGCCACCTGATCGCAAAGTAGATCGATTCGAAGTTACTTGAATTACCAACTTCCCAGAGGCTGGTGTCAAAGTTTTCGAAGGTGAATTGAATGCCTTCGTTATTCACGTTGGTAAAACTGTTGATTGTTAGTGCGCCTACCGCCTGGTTGATGAAGGTAATCCCGCCCTGGTTGACGCCGAAACTGGTCAAACCGACCGTGGCATTAATTTGGCCGCGAACATCGACCAGCAAATTGCCAGTGGATGTTGTGATACCCGACCTGTATGCGGTTTTGTTCAGATTCAGACTCGCTCCGGCCAGGTCTCCATTAGGGTCCCCAATGTTTGTAGCTCCCGATCTAAAATCTCCCAAGCCGGTCGTAACGGATCCCGCTGCAACCTGTCCCCGCCCAATGTTTGTGGTTCCACTGACGTCGATCAAAAGGGTGCCGACTCCGGTCAAATTGAGCGTGCCGGTGTTCAGACCCGTTGTGCCGGAAGAGACTTGCCCGACGTTGAGCCCAGTGAAATAACCGGTGAAACTTCCCCCAGTTTGGGTCAAGGTCCCATTTGACAGTCCACTTGTAGCTCCAGTCCGCGTGCCGATGGAAAGCGCCGTCGTGCGGTTGGCTAACGTGCCGAGTGCAGTGGTGGATGAGCCGAGAGAAACAGTCCCTGTGGTCGTGGTTGCGTTCACATTCGCCCGGCCAATCACGATGTTGCCAAGACCACCTACGGTGAAGTTTCCACCGGTTCCGAAGGTGAGTTGGGAGGATGCTGCAACGCTTGATCCGTTAGCCACATTCACATTGCCTCCACCCACGGTTAAGGTCGCATTATTGCCTAACGTAACCACCCCGGCCGCACCGGTTGAATTCCCGATATTGAGAATCGTCGTGTCAATCGTGGGACTTGTGCCGGTGAGTGTCAGTGTTCCTGAAACCGCTGCACCGTTGTTGCTAAGCGTCGTGTGGCCGACATCGAGAGTGGATAAAAACGCATTAAAAGTCCCTGCGGTTTGGGAGAACGATCCGGTAGATGCAGTGTTGTTGCTTTTCCGCCCGATCTCCATGATTGCCCGATTTGAGGCGTCAACACCGACGGTCGTTGATGTCCAGTTGTTTCCAAGGGTGACGGTGCCGTTTGCTACACTGGTGCTTCCGGCGGAAGAACTTCCGACTCTGATCGACCCTAAACTGGCCACGCTGATGGTCCCGGCAGCCACATTGGTCAAATTTAAAGTTCCTGTTGCCACCGTAGTAGTGTTGGTGCCTGCGTTAAATCCCACCTCAATGTTTCCGGTGGAGTTAAAGGTGAGGTTGGAAGTTCCGGTCAGGGTTCCCGTGGGATCACCGTTGTTTGCACCGTTCTTCCTTCCAATTTGCAATAACGTGGAAATGTTGACGGTGCCATTCGAAAGAGTCAGGTTTCCCGTAGTCGCAGATGTAGTAATGCCGGTTTCTTCACCAACAACCACGTTGGCGAAATTGCGCACGCCAGCGTTCAGGTCGATGGTGGTGGTTACATTGGTGCTGCTTGCGTCCAGGGTTCGGGAAGCCACGCTCAATGTTCCCAAAGTGAACGGGGTAGCCAAATCGAAGGTATTGGTCCCAATCGCCGTATTGCGTATGGAGACGTCTTCTCCGCCTATTGGCACGACGGCTCCTGCCCAACTGGTGGTGTTGCTCCAGAGTGTTCCGTTTGCGCCAGTGTAGAAGAGCTGCGCCTGGAGGCTGGAAACCCCTGCGGAAGCCAGGGCAAGCGCAGCGATGAGTTTAAAGCCGAGAAGAGTGCGGGGGATATTTTTCATATTTTTCATGGAATAGAAGGTGCCGTTTAAAATTGCCTGACACAGTTAGTCTCAGGCAGTTTGCTTCGCCAGTCAACCCTTTTTTCATGGAAAATGAGGGAATCGACTCAATCTTAAACAATTTCATAACTTGTTCATTATTAACGTATTAGGAAATAAAAATACCTGCCTGGATTGTAACAAGGAGCTCAGGAACTCCTTAAAACAGCGCGATTCAAATCATAAAGCCACACGCGATCTGCGTTATGAGATCAGCTTTGAATGCCACGCAACCGAGTGGGTGAAACAAATGGTGCCTGGGGGAGCAAGAAATTTTGACCATTAATCCCGTGTGAGGCGGGATTAATGGTCACTGATGAACAACGATGTTATTTCGGGAAGAGAGTATGGAGGCGAATGAGGACCTGCATGATTGAAGGATGGCCGGGTCAACCTTGGAAACATTGCCGATCCTTCTGGGGGTCTGAGCGGAAGATGAAGGCCATCGCGACGCGAGGTCGCTCCTACGGGAAATTTTTTGTAGGAGCGTGCTGGTCACGCGAAGGGTGGAGTTTTGGGTTTCAGGTCTTGGGGGTAGCTTGGGGTTCTCATCAAGTCGCTTCTGGAGACGTGCCCAGGCTATGAGGGGAACGGCCCAGACGGAGCTGGGCCCTCCGACGGGGGGATAAAGGGGGGCGCTTAACCGATCCGTTCTCTTGGGAACGGGACAGAAACATGCCTTGGGCAGATCTCGTAGAGTCGCCTCTGGAGACATGCCCGCGCTCCTTTTGGAGGAAATGGGGATGAGGATTCCGCGACTCGGAGGTCGCGGCTACAACGGACAGGTCTTCACGACGATTCTTGAAGATCTCCAAACCACGGAGCCAGGCCGCCTGCCGACAATGTCGAATTCCAACACTTTACCGGAAATAAAAATTCCCATTGATGTCCTGATGCCTGATATTACCGACTATGCCAAAAGCTACGACCTCCCGTTTCCGCATCACTTTCATTGGAGCCGGTTCCATCGGCTTTACCCGCAAGCTCGTCGCGGATTTACTGGCAGTGCCCGAGTTTGAGGACATTGAACTGGCCTTCACCGACATCAACAAGCGCAACCTGGAAACGGTCACGCGTATTTGTCGCGCCGACATTGCTGCCAACGGGCGGAAAGCGACGATCACCGCCACGACCAACCGCCGAGCGGCGCTGGAGGGGGCCCGTTATGTTTTTCTCGTCGTGCGGATCGGCGGGTTGGAGGCCTTTGCCACCGATATTGATCTGCCCTTGCGCTACGGGATCGACCAATGCGTAGGCGACACGCTCTGCGCCGGAGGCATTATGTATGGACAGCGCGGCATCGCGGCGATGCTGGAATTCTGCAAAGATATCCGCGAGGTTGCGGCACCGGATTGCCTGCTTTTTAATTACTCGAATCCGATGGCGATGATGACCTGGGCGGCCAACAAATACGGCGGGGTGCGTTGCATCGGCCTCTGCCATGGCGTTCAGCACGGGCACCAGCAACTTGTCGGGGTGCTGGGCGCGAAATCGAAGGAGGAAGTGGACATCATCTGCGCCGGAATCAATCACCAGACCTGGTATGTATCCATCCAATATAAGGGTCGTCAAATCGGCGGTGAGGAATTGCTGGCGGCATTCGAGCGGCACCCGAAGTTTTCGCGGGAGGAAAAGGTCCGCATTGATATGCTGCGGCGCTTTGGCCTTTACTCCACTGAATCCAACGGTCACCTGAGCGAATACCTGCCGTGGTATCGTAAACGCAGCCATGAGATCAAAGAATGGATCGACATGGGGAGCTGGATTAATGGCGAGACCGGTGGCTACCTCCGCATCTGCACGGAGGGTCGCAACTGGTTTGAGGAGGAATTTGCAAAAAATCGTGAGATCAAACCGCTGGTTTACGCGCCTGAAAATCGTTCCGAAGAACATGGCTCGCGCATCATTGAGGGATTGGAGACAGGCCGCACGTATCGGGGGCATTTCAACGTCATCAACCAGGGGGTGATCAGCAATCTGCCTGATGATTGTGTGATCGAGGCTCCCGGTTATGTGGATCGCAATGGGATCAACATGCCCCAAGTAAACCCGCTGCCTCTTGGCTGCGCCGCAGTGTGCAACGTCTCGGTCAGTGTGCAGCGACTCGCCGTCGAGGCGGCAAGCCACGGCGACATCTCACTCCTGCGCCAGGCATTTATGATGGATCCACTGACAGGGGCCGTGTGCAATCCGCCGGAAATCTGGCAACTGGTGGACGAAATGCTTGTCGCCGGAGCCCAGTGGCTGCCGCAATATCGTTCAGCAATCAAGGCCGCCCGCGCCCGTCTCACCAAGGGACCGCTCATTCCGACGAAGTCCACAGTGGGAGCCGCCCGGCTCACGACCCGCACGCAGGCCGAACTGAAAAAGCAAAAGGTGAATCCCCGCGCCGGGCATTGATTACCGCGGTCCAAAAAGACAGCGTGGTCACTTTTGGAAATTGCTGAAAACCAGATTGCTGCCGGAGACGGCCAATTCCTGCCGCCAGATCCCAGCTCCGAGAAGGGAATTATCACCTTCCTTTAGCCAGCGATTGGGACCTTTCGCGTCGAGTTTTGCGGCTAGTGCAATGCCAGTTGCTGCTTTGGCGGCGGCGGTCGGTGTCGCGAACTGGAAAACCGCGATGCAGTTGCCAGCGCTGCGTCGATGCAAACCTGTCGAAAAGTGGCGACGGGAAAAACCTTCACCGGCCCCCGTCCATGCGCCCGGCCTCCAATACTTGATCCGCACACCTCCAGTGGGTAATTCACCGCCTTCTTCAAGAGCCCCACTCAATTCAGTGCCGCCCATCAAGGTGACCCCGATTTGCTTCCAGGAGGGGCTTGGAGGGGTCATGCCTGTGGGAGGACGAAAAGCGGGCGTCCAAGGAGCAGCTTCAATGAGGCAGGGCTTCGGGCGTTGGACTGCCCCGGCGACCGCCACCCCGTTAATGATTCCGTCGCGCAGGAAGGCATCGACGGCGAGGGCGACGCCAGCGGGAGTCGTACCGGTAAGCACCAAAACATGGGCGGAATAAGGGGCTTTGGCGGCCGGGGAGCTGTAGAGGAAAGGATTTCGTTCGCTCTCGACGATGCCAACATCTCCCTGGAAATAGCCGAAGCCAAAGACATAGACGACGCCTCCCTTGTCAAAGCGGGCTTCGCGTTGTGAACAGGCTTTGACCATGGGGTCATCCGGGAGGCCAATGACGATCAGATTGGTCAGAGCACGATTGTTCAACGGGCCCGAAAGCAGTGCCTGCGTGTCTTCGACCTGGGTGGGTTTTCCGCCGGAGGCAAGGATCGAAAGCAGCGGATGTTGCGCGGTGGCCTGCAACACACGCGCGGCAGCCTGCTGAACCATGGGTGGAGCGGTGGCCGAGACGGCGATTTTTAGCTTAGGGTCGGCCGCGGGTGCGGAAGCCAGTGATAAAAGCAGAACCGACAAAGAGGATAGTAGGAGGATGTGTTTCATGGAAGAGGTTCCCAGCAAATAACGTCCGCATCGCCGTTTCGCAGCGGCAGTTTGGCAACCCAAAAGTCGCCTTCTTCGCGAACTTCCAAGGCAACGTTACGATTGAGGGATGCGGCGCGCACTTGGCCGGGCAAAACGGATTTTTTGAGTCGGATGTCGACATCCCGGGGATTTTCCAACCAGTCCTCCACGACGCTGAGCACTTGGCTGCCACGAAAGAAAGCGTAACCGGCGGTGCCGGGCGCAAAAACCAGCGGTTGCTGCAGGTGGGATCGCAATCGCTCTTCCCAACCAACAAGACCAACGCGGCCTAATTCCGACTCGGTGACGGGAAGAAGCAGAACGCTGCCAAAACGCTGGACGGGCCGGTCAAGAACAGTGCCAAGCGTCTCAGGTTTGCCCGCCAGCGTTTGGAGGCGGGCAAGGAGCGCGGCGCGGGTGGCCTCATCGGTCTGACCCTCCACCGCGACAATAGGCCGTTTTTCTTCGATCCACTTGTTAAATAACTTGAGATCGGCATCAAGCCATTGGGCCACGCCAACGACAATCAGGGCGCGATCTTTCTCAGGTCCTCCCAAATCACGTGCATTGGCAGAATAGGGAATGCTGACCCCGGCCCGCTGAAGAACACTTTGAACATAGGATGCATTGCCGAGGATACCCCCAAGCTCATTGCCTCCCATGCCACCGCCACTGAAACGGAAAAACTCCGGGGATTCGAAACGCGCGGTGCCGATGACCAATGCGGCACCGAGAGGGGCCTGGGGATCAATGAGAGCATGGCGTTCCTTGAGGTTCCACCATTGCTGCCAGTCGTGCCCGGTCATGGTCCAACTCTCGTAGCCGTTTTGGTTAAATCCAAAGGTGTGCATCGAGCGGTAAACGCCTCCAGGGAGCCGCACTCCACGCCAGGCGCGGTCGTAATAATGTCGGCGTGAAGGTTCCGCAGTGCCGACGGGTGCGTGCCAGATGCACCGGATGGAGTTCCAGCCCCATTGAAGAAGCGTGGAATAGCGCCAGTTGGGATTCCAGGCCATGGCGGCCATTTGCCGGGCTGTAGTGTAGGGAACGTCTTCGTCGTGAAGCTCCCAGGTCGAGTCATCACTCATCCCCTGGACGGTTTTGGCGACTGACGCAGCGGTGGCCAGCGGGAGAAGAGGTTTGCCCTGCGCGGTGATAACGAGGGTTTTTCCTTCCTTTTTATAGGTTTCGCTCAATACGTTTACGGCTGCGACGTAGCGTTCCTCATTGAAACGATTCCATGCGCTGAGATGATTCTTGATGATTTCATCACAAAGCTCGATGCGGGTGCGCCCCTTGAGACCGGAGGCACCCTTCGTGCGCAAAAACTCATCAAAGGCAATGATTCCGGGCCAGGAGAAAAGTTGGTCGGTAGCGGGACCGGGATCCCAGCGGTCGCTGAATCCGAAAACAATCCGCTCTGCGGTAGCCCAATTCGAATGTTTTTGGGAGCCTGCAAGAAGCCCTTTTGCTGTGGCTACGAAGAAGGGTTCTCCATTGGGAAATTCGCCCCAGGGATTGGAATAGTGCGCAAAATCAGCGTCGCTCGAAAAGAGGAGGTCTGGTCGCATGCGGGCATTCCATTTGGTCTGTTTGAGGAGTCGGGCGTGGGCATAGATGAAATCATCCGCCGTGCCCCAACTCCCGGACGTGTCGCGGTTGCCGGTGCCAAGTTCTCCGGTATTGCGGAGGCCCCGGGTGACAATAAAGTTGTGCCAAACATCATTCTTGGTTTGGAGGGATTCCCGGGGCTGTAGCGCCTTGTCAGCACGGATACCCATGACGGGAAACTCGACCCGGGTGCCGGCCCATTCGGCTGCGATCTGCCAAAGGCCGAGGTTGGCACCGGGATCAGGCATGGTAAATTTCACTGGTAGTTGACGGGATGTTCCCGGCTCCAAGGCCAGTTCCTCCTTGGCCAGTTCCCGCTTCTCTCCGGTAATGGCATTGGTCGCCACCACGCTCAGCAGGCCTTTCATCGCAGCGGTTTTTTCCGATACGTAATGCCCAGCTATTTCAACCTCGGCAACGCGGGCTTTTTGCGAGGATCCGGGGAAGAGGAGTTGCAGTTCAGTAGTGGTCACTTGGGGCAATTCGATCCAGGCACGGCCCGCACCCTTTTCCAGACGGGCGGCGAGATCGTCAATAACGATCGCTTTGTCGCCGGCTTGGATCGTGACAGCCGGCGGGCATTGGTCGCCGCTGGCATCCCCCGAGAGCGCAAGCCCGTAAACAACCACCGGTTCCGTAAAGGTAAAGGCGACCCCGGCCGGCTGAGCAGATTTGTCCGGACTCCAGGTGCCGAAAGCCTGCACATCGTTTCGGGGCCCTTTGCGATGATACGCCAGATCGTTGAGTGCGCGGGCTATGGTATGGTCCTGGCGCTGCAAATCGCGGACACTGGCTGCGGGGGCAAGGTTGCGCATCGCATTGGAGACATCCACCGTGGCCTCCACCTCGGCCCCGGGCGGAAAAGCATGGTGTCCGATGTGGGCACCCATCCGCGCGCGCCAGAAAAGCGTTTCCACCCCACTCGCATTGAATGGGTAGGGTCGGCCATCGATGGAAACTGTCTCCAGGTTTATCCGTGCACTGGGCGTGGCATCGACAAAAAACCAAGGAGATTCCAAGGCGACAACCCGTCCGCCCTTTTCCAGAAGTCCGAGGCGAATCCAAAAAGCATCCTGAAAGTCGAGGGCATCGACCGTTCGCGGTCCGGGTGAGGGCAGATCGACAACGACCCGTCCCGTGTTATCCGGCTTGAGAATCAGGATGCGGTCTTCGACGGGAGCCCGCTCCCACGTTGCCATGCGCAGAACAAGCTCCACCTCTTGGGGAGCGGCATTCTTTTTAAGTTGAAGCACCAATTGGCGGGCAGGCAATTCGACCGCTGCCTTAACGTTCCAGCCTCCCCCCTCGCCTACCCAAGCCGGGTGAACGACCGTGGGCTCTGCGTTCTTGACGCGGGAATCCGGAGGAGTAGGAACAGGGATTGCGTCACTTTGCTGGCCGGCCAGCCAGGCAAAAATCGATTGATAAAAAACGGCCGTGTCCGGCCCGCTGATGACCTCCGGACCGGCGGCAATGACCGCGACTCTGCCCGCCCCATAGCGACCGGTCACCACCAAAGGAGCCTGGGTGACATCCCCTCCCCAGAGACGCACGCGGGGATCGCGGTTGGCCGTCGGACGACTCCAATTGTCATGGTCCACCGGCGTGTCCTTGCGCGCGAAGCGTTCATAGCGCCAGTTGCCTCCCTCCACGGCAGGCCGGGGCCGGATATCGTAATGGTAACCCAAGGTCACACCCGGCCATTTCGCGCCGCCAAAAAACGGGGAATCTCCTCCGGCGGCCACCAGAGGTCCGCGTTCTTTGCCCCGATGGAGGCGAAAAATCATCGAGTGCCAGGCGGAGGTTGGCAGCAGACGTTTCAAGGCAAAAGCATCATCCGGTCCGCTATCGCGGCCTGTGAAAACCAGCAGCCCACCCCCCGCCCGCAACCAAGGTTCCAGGGTCTGTTCAGTCCAGCCGCCGACGGCATTCTTCGGACGATCCCAACTGAACCAAAGCACACCAACGTTCCCCGCCGGAGTGGCCTGCGGAAGGAGGGGTGCCCAGGTCCACCCCAATGTTTTGGAGGCTTCCGAAGCCAGAGGGAGATCCTGTTGCGAAACATTCGACCACACTTTCACCGGTTCGGCATTCAAACCAGGCACGGACAGCCCCAGGAGCAAAAGACCTGTGTTAAATAGCATTCTTGTAATCATGTTTGTTAGCGTGTTCTTCCCCTCCAGGCATCCACAACTTGTTTATGGCGCTCGGTAAATTTTCCCGGCAGTTTCAGATCCTGTGCCGGGCCGGGGGCATAGGTGTAGGTGACCGACATTTGCGGGCTTTCAAAACGCGCAGGCAGGAGGTTCGTCTGCATGATCCAGGCGGTTTTGTTGTCCCGACGATAAACCTTGCACATTTCAGAGCCGAGCTTCGCGGTTTCTTTCAAATAAGCCGGGGTCACCCACGAAAGTTCACCGAAATCTGAGTTGGCTGCGGGATCTTCTTCATACATACCCGGGAGCGATACTTCAATCTGGGACGGTTGGCCGGAATGGATCCAGAACTTAATGTCTCCATTGACCCAGCGTTCGACATTCACACCAGAGACGTAGTTGAGAAACTCGCGACGTATGACGCCGGTTTTTTCGACAACCACCCGGGCCAGTTTGGCATCAAATTGCTCCATGAACTTATCAACCGCTTTCTGGGCTTCGTCCCCGCTGGCTGGCGGTTTCTCTCCGTAAGCGAAGGTTTTTGTGAACGTGACTCTGTCGGGCAATACGCCCAGAACCTGAGCTTTCATGACAGGCGGCACAGTTTCCTGCCCATTCAAAATCAGCGGAGGTGCCATGCAGACGGCGAACGCCGTCCAGCCCAACAAGAGAATAGTTTTTTTGATTTTCATTTCATAACATCCTCACGCAGTTCATCCACGATTTTTCCAGTGAAACGGTCCATGGCGACATGCTCCCATACCTGCTTTTCGCCTTCCACCATAAACTGCCCCTGGACCATGCGTCCGGATTGGGCGACAAGATCCACCATCAGATTCCAAGTGTTCACCTTTGCGCTTTCCGCCAAGGCGCGGACAGCGGCTTCGCGCCGGAAGGACCGCGGCCTGTCGTGAGAAACGCCAACTCCGGCGTGCCGTTGGCTGTAATACGTCCCAGAACTGAAAGTTCGCTGTTAACGAAATCGAGTCGGGGACTGGACGCCGAAAGACCCAGGTCACGATCCAGCGAATCCAGGATCTTCCGGGCGGCCTCGGTGCCTTCCATTCGCGCAGTGGTGGCCTGACTGGTTTGCAGCGTCATCTGCGCGATTTGAGCCACGAGAACGAGCATGAGTACGAGGACCGAAACCGCCACCAGAATCTCCACGAGGCTGAAGGCCCGACTGGCTTGCAGTGGGCGCATTCTACGGTAAAACGCCACGAAGCGAAGGTTCGCGCTTTTTCCAATCGTCCACCGCCCAGCATCGTGAATGGAGATTTTTTGTCTCATCATTTTGGCACGAAGATGATTCCTTGAGTAAGGGAACCTTCTGCGTTCTCCCAAGTGCGGGAAGTGACGTTCCATACGGCTGCCGCAGGCCAGGCAATGCTGACGCGCGCCCGCCCGGTTCCAATAAGGTTTGGCGGAGGCATCATTTCCACTCTCGCAACCATGCGCGCATCGGAGGCCAGGACAACCGGTTGACCTGAAAAATTCAAAAGCTGCGTGTATTCCACCAGGCCCGTTGAGCCGATCCGCCAGAAGAGGTTCGTGTATGTTGCGGCCTGATAGCGGTCCTTTCCGTCGAAATTGCCGTTTCTCACGTCACCGATCAAACGGCTGAGAGCACCGGCCGCTGCCGAGCGGTCATTGGCATTTTTAAGTGTGTTCAATCCCTGGGGCAATAATCCAACCAATACAAGCAGGCAGAAAGAAATAATCCCCAAGGCCATCGTGACTTCCACGAGGGTAAAGGCTTTGTGACGGGCCTGAGGGATACAGAGGTTCATAAATTTACATCCGGAATTTGCGGACCGCGCCCGTGCTGCCGTCCAGGATTATTGCGCCGTCATCCCTGTTGGTCAGCTTTGTCGCACCTCTCGCCGGAACAAACCCGAGGGCCACAGCCGGATCAAACCCGTCATTCACTCCGGGCTGACCAAGCAGCATCATTTCTCCGCGGGGAGTGAAGGTGATGGTATTATTGTTCTCAAATGGCGTTAAAGGCAGAACGCGAAATACCATGCCATCGTTGTTATCCAGAAGTTCGCTTGGAACAAGGGTGGAACTCCATAAATTGCGGGTTTCCGGCCTTAACTCAGAAAAGGGGACGAGCCCCACCCCGGTGATCCGCAATGTCTTCACCAGCGGTAGAATGTTATCGGCGGCTCCATTGGTCGTTCCATCCGCAGAGTAAAAAGCGGCCATCTGCGTCTCCAATTTACCATCAACCGTTTCCTCTTTGATCGCGACCCATACATACGATTGGCGCGTGACCGCCTCATTCCTTGCCAATTCCAATAACGCGGCGGATTGATCCAACGCTGTGCCCATCCCCCGCGACAACATTAAACCGCCCACAGCTTGAACCGACAGGAAGGCAACAACCGAAATAATTGTGATGACAGTAAGTAGTTCCAGGATAGTGAACCCGCTCCTCAACCTAGATACCCCATGGAAGAACCAACGCCGGTCGTTTTTGCAGGGCAAAAACTGACTGCTACGTTGTCGGGCCTGTCCGCCCTGTTGGCCACGGTTACTTTGAAGGGTTTTAGTGCTCATTGTATTAAACTGATGCAAAATTACGATGACAATACATTGTATTCCACACTTTTAATAATTGCAAATAGATTTTTTGACTTAGAAACTGATCTTTTCCTGTTCCTACCAAAATCTAGAAAAGGTCGGTCGGAAGGACTGTTCCTTTCAAAAGTAAAGTCCTGGCGACAAGTAAAAAAGGTGGGCTGAATACCCCCTTTTGATCCATTGACTGACTTTAAATGAGCTTTTTCCGATCAGATTTTGACTTCAATTTCCATCCGGAAATCGACGGGGAAGCAAAGTCCAAGGAGGAGACTGGCGCAAGTGGCAGGCACGGCGGACGGTATTGAGGGGGAAAATCCATGATCCCGCTTATGCTGGGCTGCTGGAAGGCCCGAGATCTTCAGTCCACCCCCGCCCCCCCCTGTCGACGGCCTGAGAAGAACGGGCAATCCACCATCCAACCAGGTTGATTGCCGGGCGGAGAGCGATTGGATTGCGCCGCTTCCCTCTTGCAGAGTCGCTTCAGGCCGCACCATGATCTTGAGAACAGACACCAGGCTGTGCTCCGTCGCACTGCGGAAATGGAGTTGCACGCGGCTGAGGTCTTTGCTCCACTCCACCTCAACGGATGTTGTCCAATCCCAGGGCATATGCAACTGGGGAGCACCGGGCCGAAAGTGGAGCGTGTGCTCCCAACCATCGCGCACCGAGCAAAGGCTGGCCCCCGAGTGATTCACCTCCAGCGTTTCCGGTTGAAACATCGCGAAGCCATATGCCCCGAGTTGAATTGACGCGATGACAACCCCCCCAGCGTGCAGATGGAACCACTCATCACTCCGCTTGATCCCACCCCACTGATCCCGGACGTCAGTGAAAAAATGACCTCCCGAATCCGAAGTCAGCGTGAGCGATCGACTTGGACGTCGGACGCGGAGGGCGTGGTTTTGAAGAAAGCGGATGTCGTAGTCTTCTGGAATCGACTTTGGATCCGGAAGGGGTCCGGGATTTTTATCGATCCAATAGAGCAAAGGCACCAGGCTCGAAGTTGGGATATTCTTGCTCCGATGCTGAAGGTGATCCAAGAGAAGGGGAATATAGGCTCCCTTGCCAGTCGTCTGCGCGAGGCGCCGGAGGATCGAGTAGTCCAGCACGGGACGATCCGCGCATCCCCTGTCCTGCCTGTGACTAAAGGAACTGTCAGCCTCCCCGTTTGGCTGAATCATGTGCAGCATAAAATCACCATTCCGTTCGACAATTCGTTCGAACTCTGGGCGCCCAAGGCAATCCGCCATCACATATAGACCGTGGTTGGCCACCAAGCTGTAGTTGGGGCTTCGCTCTTCAAACCAGCACCCGTCAATATCACAGTCCACTCCATCCGCCAGATAGGACTCAATTTTTATGAGGTAACGTGCATCAGGCCAAAGCTGGTGTACAGCGGCCAAAGGAGCACATGCCGCAGCCCAGCGATGGTTGGCGGTGAAGGCGGAACCGGCAAGCACGGCTTCAGCCCCGCGCTTTAAAAAAACCTCTAAAAATCCAAGCACTTCACTCCACGTACCGTCCCCATTTCTGGAAGCGAGGTAGTGATAACCTGCTGCCAGGCCCGGAAGGGTGAAACCAACTTCATTAGGCGTGTAAGAACCTGCAAGATCCAGTCGTCCGTCCGAATGCTGGCGCCTGAGCAGGAATCGACAGGTTCGGGCAATTACCTGTCGCGAATCCTCTTCAGTAAGCACATCCCAATGACGTCCGACGTTGGCGATGAGAAGGGCAAGACTGTAAGCGGCGTGCCGCCCGTCACACCAACCCGTTCCACCCGGATCAAACCCCCCATCCGAACTGCCGCCATCGAGGCACTGCTGTTCGACAAGAAGCTTGACGTGCTCTGACCAGACCCGTGGAAGTACCTGTGACTCAATGCTCGTCACCGAAGGGTCAGGGAGAAACGGCTCTACCTGTAAATCGAGTGAGCGAAGCGGGTGAAATGCCGTAGGTGAGGAAGAAAGTTGAATCACAATAATCAGTAAAGACACAAAGTGTTACTTTTCAAGCACGAAATGATCCTCTGCGAAGGAAATATAATCAAAATGCCGCCATGTCCTCAAATCGGGGCCGAGAACAAAAAGTTACTCAACAAAGATTTATAAAGATAAATCGCTGATGCAGCTTAATCCTTTTACGGCGCGAAATAGCTCAGGAAGCGGGGAAATTTAGGCATTTGAACAATTGTCTTGAAACAATTGACGCCCAAAAGCTTATCTACGGAACCAACAGAGTCTGGGGAATTTTTTTAAGCTGAGGGCCTGGTTCTGCCTGACCTAATACTCTGGCCAAGGCAAGTTCTGCCAAGGCCACTCCCACCTCGGGAAGATGAGTATCAACACTGAGTGGCGCGGGACCATCATCAATACGACGCTTGTTGACGGCATACAACCCCCCAAGTTCACCCGGCCAATCCATTTCGTTCCATGCTCCATCATACCCTGTAACCTCCAACTCTTCCCTCCCGAGAAGCGCAAGCGAGGTTTTCATGAGTGGAGTGGTTACGTCAGCATAGCTACAGATGGCATCGGGTTTGGTCCGCGCGAGTAGATCCGGCAGGATAGCCAGCAACTCAATCACGTGCTGCTCCGGATATTGACTCAGTTTTTTATCAACCGTAAAATCGGTAATCTCCCCGCTCCCCCATCCGGCCTCAGACATGGCACGGGCAAATCCCTTCTGTTTTTCGGCCTCGTGGTGATAAACAGTATGGCCGGCGGAAAACCGGACGATACGTCGGAAACCAAGATCGAGAAGCTTTTTGGTGAGAAGATACTGGCCCTGCTCAAAGTCAGAGATCACCCGGTCAAAGTCCTCCACCCAATAACGGGCTGCGTTATAAACGATCTTTGTACCCTGCGCCTGCAAACGACGGAGTGCTTCAATCGTCGCTGAGCTTACAACCTCCGCTATCGGCAGAACCAAGACCTCCGGGCTTTCATTGAGTGCATCTTTGAGACGGCTCAGAACAAGACTCTCCGCATGATTCGAGCGAACGGTCGCCAAACTCAGCCGGATATCCTCCCGGGCAGTCAAAGACCACAGAAGATACTCTTGAACAGCCATCAGACGGTGACTTCTGGCTGAAGGGCTGCCCCCACCCATTCGATCCGTCACTGTCGTAATCACTTCGATGGTCGGTTTACGCGCGCCTGATTCGATATTTCCCAACGTAGAAACCACAACCACCCCCGACCCGTGTCGACTTTTCAACATCCCGGCATCCACCAATTGATCGATGGCCAGCCTGACCGGGGTGATGCTGCTATGGAATTCCCTCGCCAGAACACGAATAGAGGGAAGAAAGCTCCCCACCTCATAATTTCCCGCAGTAATTCGTCGCTTGAGCTCGATGCAGATTTGATCCTGCATTGACCTGCCAGATGCAGTGCGTCGTCTGGAGCGCTTCACTTCATCAATTTCACTGGAAGCAATCTTGGATTCAGCCATTTTCGTATCACTATCATATAGTGATGTAAAGTGGTCTGCAAGGAAAGACTCGGGAAGCTGGTGTCTTGGAAGTAAATAGTTGGTCTGGAATCCGGCCCCAGAGGTTGAAACTTCCTGGATAACAAACGTAGGCATCGGAGCCGGGCCCTCAGCCAAACGACTTCTGCAACCACTTCCAGGTTTCCTCCGGGGAATGGACTGCGGGAAGTTCCTCCGGCACCACCGGAGAGCTAACGACCTGGCGCCCGCGGTAGGCTGTTGCCAATGTATGGAAAACTGCGGCGGAAGGCTTGGGCTGATTGTCGACGTCCAGGAGCCCAAGGGAATATTCGAGCGGATCAACCTTGAACTCGTGGCAGATGTCGTGGCTGGCCCACCACGTGATCCAACCGATGCCGTGCTGAATGGCCAACTGAGTGCTTTTTTCCAGAAATGTCGGGATGACTTCAGCGGGCATCCACATCTCAGACGCACCGTATTCCTGCAGCCAGACTGGCTTTCCTGGATCGCCCGCATAGGCTCGGGCCAGAGCCGCCATTCCTGGGGCTAATTGAAGGGCGGGAGCATCCAAAGGGCCCCCGCGTTTCAAAGCACCGGTGAACTCTGACCAGCAATGCAGGGTGATCGTCGGCGAGAGCGTGGCCAGGCAATGTGGCGAAAACGTGTGGGGTTCAAACCAGGGATTGTGGTCGGCCCCGTGGACGATGAGGGTATCGGGCAACAGACCTTGCAGGCTGGACACCGCCCAGCGCGCCCAGGCATCGCCTTGGGCCAGATCGGCATCCTGCCAGCAACAGTTCATTTCGTTGCCGAGATCGACCGCCAAAACATTGGTGTGCGATCGCAGACGCTCGCTGACTTTTTCAAAATAGAGTTGCTGCGCATCCCGCATCAATGAGGATCGGTAAAATTTTCCATCGTCGAATGGAGTGAGGAATTTCAATCCGGTGAGCCAGCCATTCAAGAGAGTGGGACAGACGTCCAGGCCCCGCGCTGCGGCCAGATTCATCACCGTGTCAAGATGGTCGAGATGGGCCGGGCTGACCCAGCCAGCATTCGGCTGGAATGACGGCCAAATGAGCATGATCCGGATATGATCGGCACCGATTTTGGCGATAACGTCGAGATCGCGGGCTATGCTTTCGGGCTGAAAATGATTCCAACAATACCACCATTCCTGTGATGGAGTGTAATTGAGTCCGAATCGGTAATGCGTGGGAAGATGCATCAGGTTTTTAGGGGGGGTATGAGTTGTTAACGTGGAACAGATTTCTTTAAACCCGGATTTTATCCCATAATCCTTTGTCTTTTCCAGAGTTTTTCCATGGGGTCTAAGAAGGACCTGTCTCTTATAC
>ENA-ORBV01008635-ORBV01008635.1-microbial-mat-metagenome-genome-assembly--contig:-NODE-8635-length-17030-cov-6.907273_pt1 | contig 17030 bp, 10 predicted proteins | sample MGYA00237777_ERZ505514 | MGnify/ENA primary metagenome ERZ505514 (study PRJEB26160, sample SAMN06269048) | microbial mat metagenome | isolation source: Oligotrophic lake microbial mat | place...
ATCTACACCTCTCTATTCGTCGGCAGCGTCAGATGTGTATAAGAGACAGAGATAGCTAGCTAGCATCCCTTCCAAGCAACCACAACCACAACCATCTTTGCTTCATCACCATGCCGCAACTACTTGATCAACAACAACGACGCCTCATCATTGGTGGTCACGACATTTCTCCTCATCGTTACCCCTACTATGCCGCCATTGACAAAAACAACGGTGTCATCGTCAGTGGCGCCTTGATTGCTCCCGACATTGTTCTGAGTGCGGGCCATGTGGCGATGGACAACACGGCCAATTTGACCATCAAAGTAGGACCCTATTCCGTTCATCACGAAGAGGAATTCGCCGAGACGATTGGCGTGGACAAATGGCTAATTCCTGGCAGTTGGTTGGAATTCCAACCCACTTACTTTATTGACGATTACATGATTTTAAAGTTGCAACACAGGTCGACGCACGAACCGGTCAAGATCAATTGGAACAAGGACTTTCCAAAAGTTGGTGAACATGTCATCATGATGGGTCTTGGATGGACCGATGCAAGCCATGAGAGTCCTGCCAAGATTGTGCAGGAAGCCGAACTGGTATATGTCAGCAATGAAGCCTGTGAAGCTTCCAGTGACCCTTCACGAGGACTATCGTATAAAGGCAAAATCAAGGAGTCTATGATGTGTACCGTGGCACCACCAAATACGACTCGGGATGGATGGTAAGTCGATGATGTATGACTCTTGGTGTTTCTTTTGTGCGACTCCTTGGAAGCCGAGTTACAATACATGCTACATAGTCATCTCACCCATAGTCTTCTTGCTCACTCCTCACAAATATAATCAGTGCCTGGGACAGTGGGTCGCCCCTCATTGTGCCGGGAAAAACACCCGACGAGGATGTACTCGTAGCTCTGGGGTCGACAGGCGTGGGCTGTGCCGATCCCTTTTTCCCAGGCATTCAAGCTCGAATTGCTGCCGATGCTGGATTGCTTTGGATTCGACAACAAGTCTGTCGTCTCTCGGAAGATCCTCCGTCGGATTTCAAGTGCAGTTCGTTGCCCAGTACTAGCGAGACCAACAGCGAGACCAACAGCACGGCAAGCCCTGGGTTGGTTGGAGCTGTCAATGCCACCGACATGCAAGCAAATGTCTTTGCATCGAAGGCCTTGTTGGACAAGTTTTCCTTTGTCGGCGCCAATGCCTCATCCTCCTCCGCCCCCTTTGTTTTGGTGGGATTCGCCATGGCGATGGCGGCATTGGCGATTCTTGGCCGCCGGCCAAACCAGCGACGTCAAAACAGAGCGGACAGTGGCCTCTACAGTGATCTGCAGCAGCCTACTCTCTACGGATCAATCGACTGTTGAGGGTACAAAATACCAGAACGACATGCATGCATTAGCTACAGGAAATATATAGAAAGTCACAAAATAACTAGGTTATAACCTTATCGACGAAACTTACTAAGCAGCCTAGAGATCATCGTCCAAGGACTCGGTATGACGATGATATTATGCAACGGGCTGTAATGATGGAGCAACCATCCTTGGATATTTAATTGATGATGATGATTGCCGACTTGCAGGCGAAACAAAACTGAGCCGCCGCTTGTCTTGTCGTGCATCGCATGCCGGATGAATCGATTTCAAGATGGCTAGGAGTGCAGCAGACTAGGCAGGATAGCTAGATTCAGTTACAACCTAAAAAGATCACCCGGCCTCGTGGCTGATAAAAATCGTTCTGCAAGCTGCATTCGTTCTACAGCGCCGTTTGCTGCAGCGACTCTGAGGCTAAAGCGTCGCCAGCTGTTGTGCTCAAACCTTGAAAGCGTACTCGTTTTGATGATTGGTTTCGTCTGCTGCTGCCTGCGACGATGCTTGTAGTACCATCTCGGGGCGAAGTTAAAAGTAAATGATCCATAGTTTGTAAGGGTCGCTCCTCTGGTACACCGCGACTGTGATAGCTAGGTGGGTGGTTGACAACGGTAGTCTCGTTCCCAAGTAGGGGCGTCGTAGAGTTTGCCGACAAAGCTTCGCCCATGGGAATTGCACTCGTTGCGTCGATTTCCTGGCCAAAGCTTCCTCCCGTGAGAATTTGCATGTAGTAGGAATAGTCCAAAAGAATGACGATTGGGGCAATCTCGCAAAGAAAGAACACCACAAAGAGCATGACGAAGGACCAAAGAGGAGTGTCGGTGTCTTGTAACAACTCAACGTTATTGACGTAGACCAATAGGGTAGCAATACCCCATATGATGCGCGTCGAGGACCATCTAGAAAAGCAACGATAATCAGATGAACATGTCAGATACAATTCGGTAAAATCAAACCAACGAATGTCGCTGTAGTAAAAGATGCACTTACACCGTCATAACAGTGGAAACCCTTGTCAGGGATGCCTTCAGCTCGGCGGATCGGTATGGATATCCCGAAAAGCGCATGTTTAGGTAAACATAAAACACCAACACCAACATGACAGCCGTAAAATTGATACCGGTAATCGCAGCGTACAAAATAATGCGTACAACTCCATTGGACCCGGAAAAGAAAATGCAGGCATATAGGACTAATTGTGTGGCATACAAGAGAGTGTTGAAAATCATAAAGCCAATAAGAAGGCGCCGCTTCCAATAGACAGCATTCTCGGTATGAAACCGCGCCTCTAAAAAGCACTCCGCCCACACGAGTGTGAGGAGAACATAAGTGGATACCACAATACAATTGGGCAGGTCAAAGAGAACAGTCATCGCTGGGAGCATTGTTGTTTTGGTTGTGTTGGCCATGATTGCATTGTATGGCGAGAATATTAGGGGCACTAAGGTCAGATCATGTTTGTCCAATGCAACAGTGCTGTTGTAACGCTTGTCGATAGCCCTTCAATGGATTCAAGGCAGGCAGCACAAAACACACACAATCGAACGTACCTTCGTCATAAAAGTCCTGTGTCTTGTCACCGTTACTATGTCGACTGGGTTGCAGCGAGTAGTGTGCTCGAACATTGGCGACATTCATGGCAGCTACACCCAAAATGGTCATGATTCGTAGGACACTGACGAGTAACACACTCAAAATGAGCAGCTTCTTGGTCGTCATTTGAGGTTGCAATTGATGCAAGACTTGCAATTTGATTCGCGCCAAACGAAAGCATATTCCATAAAATGCGGCCGAGGATACCAGCGCTACCGTCATGATATCGATGGTCACGGTAAATCCAGGATTGCCACGACCGGCGCTGATGGTTTTTCTAAAAATTGGTGTCGTGTCCAGATCGCCGCCTTCGAATGCAAGTGACAGAGGTGCCACTTGTTGCGTGAGAATTTCATGACTGCGATTCAAAGCGTCTGGCTCGTGATGGCATTTCCATTGCTTTCGAACAAATTCAAACCACATCTTGGACGTGTCGAGTTGTTTTTTGGAATGCTTTTCCATTATAGGTTTGGGTGGAAACGCAGTGGACCCTGTAGCATTCACAACGAGCGGATACACTTCTGCCACGTGAAAGCTGACGGTATACAGATCGTATCGTTTGCCATCGTCGTCGTCCTCCGTCGTCGAAGAAGGACGGCTGGGACGTTCTCCGGCAATTCCGTAATTGACCAACCCAACAGCAGCCCATTTGGGATTGATTTCATCGACGTTGAGTGCATCAAAAACATCATATAATTGTACTGTCGTTAGTTTGTGTCCGACTTTGTAGATGGGATTTTCAAACGGCGAAACAGCAATAATGTCATCGACCACAACGACTGGACTGAACAAATCATATCGTAACCCTCCCGTGCCTTGCATAAAAATGGGAAAGCCAATGGTTGTTGTACTGTTATGGTGATTGCGATAATGTTGTTGTTTCTTTTCAATGCGAGGAAAAAATGTTGTCGGGATGACTTGATTCATATACAACCCCCACAGGGAATTCGGGTCGTCAATGGGTTTTTCCAATGCGAAATCGTGGGGTGCACATTTGGTCACAATCGCGTCCAAACCCAATTCTTTTTGCGCCCGTTTCAATCTTTGTGTTAGGAGGCGTCCATGAAGCGTGGAAAAGTCCACGGTCGGATCCGAACTGTTCAAAGGACCCATGAGAAGGTCACGTTTGTTAGCGTCCAGAAAAACATGATGGAACAGTTGTTGAGAAGAAGATGGTGTGGTTGTTGTGTCCGTCATTGTACCGTCCTCATCTACATCGAGATCATCACCGACTCCTGGTGGTGGAAGAGAAAAGGAGGCAAACCCAATGGTATCCATAAACCGTCCCGCTTCCAAACTCGTCGCCCTGTCATCCAATCTTTCGTAATGCCGACGATGAGAATGACCCGTCAGAAATTGAATCGGGACTTTTTCCCCCACATATGTTCGAATCCCTTGCAGTATGGTGTATACCAATGGATCGACCGCGTCCATGTGTGCCAAGACAACAATGGCTTGATAGGGTTGTGGGGGGCGTGTCAAGACTTGGACAAACCAAGATTCTTCCAAGACTGTCTCTACTTGTCGTACAATCGTATGATTGCAATTGTTTTCAAAATTGTAGAGAAATCCAAAGGTCAAAATGGTGGCATTGGTTCTGGGAGCGTTTAAAAAGGAATAACGAGATCCCAGAGGTACTGTAGTGGTGGTTGTTGTCTGGTTTGAATGGTGTTGCTGTGATTTGTCATTGTTGCTGTTGGTTGAATTCGCCACAATATAATCTACATTTGAGGCGAGATATGTTCCTAACCAATGAGACACAAAGGATGGTTCTTCTCGAGTGTCGATAGAATTTGAAGTAAGCGCCGGCGTGGACATCATCATGTCTACTACTTCATTTTCGTAGAGTTCATGATTCCCCACATTGAGCGCCGAAAATGGCACGGCTTGCAAGAGCGGCAATAAATACGTGGGTGGTACCGTGGACAATCCCGTTCCATCCATAAAGTCGCCATTGAACATCAAGAACCAATCCCTTTTTTTCATGGACCTAGCGGCTGTACACTCTTTCAGTCGTTCATAAAAGGAAATCAAATCGCCCATATCCACATTCAGATGTGGTTCGTGACGAGCGTGTTGTCCCGCAATCCAACCATGAATATCCGTGACCACTAAAATGTTAATATCTCCCAGCGGCAATCCAATGGTTTGGGGGCATGTGAACGCAGGTCGTTGCGGCGTCGCATTGAAAATGACATCATTCTTACTACTAGTATGATGGTGGGCTGCCATCACCGCCGTTGCCGGTGTACACTGGTGCATTGACATCAACATCAACAGCAACCACTGCCAAAGCAAACGCAGAGCAAGGCTCTTCATTTTTGGATCAAAGATACTTGCATGCACTCTATAACTTGTCATGGGGGTAGCTACTAGCCCGAGAGCCCTTGCAGTATATACAATAATAGTGCTCCGTCGCAGTCAAGTCAGTGGTGCCTGCACTCTGAAATTAATCTCCCTGTGACGGGGGAAAAGGAAAAAGCAAACAAGATTCACCGTTGTCGTCGTTGACCATACCTCGTACACACAGCACGACGAGGAATATAAAAGTATGAGAGGTTAATAGCAGCAGGAATGATAGGGTTAAGCCTAAATGAAATGCTCCTTTACCCTTTCAGCCTGGCAAGGCATTACCAGGTAAAGAAATGTTGACAACCGGTACTCTAGCCTGAATAGATTTGCCAGCAAACTATCTAGACCTACAGTAGATATCCTCGTTGTCCCTATAGCAGTGAATCAAGTCGTCCGGGCCAAAAGTTTTGTTCAACTTTCTCTGTTCATCATGTGTGAAAACATGACAATCTGCGAATCAATGTTTCTTGTCCTTGCTTTTCAGATAAAGTGCACAGCATCTAATTAGGCTTTGCTGTTGATAATTTTGACAAGAAAGGATAATCTATGTAGTGTGATCTGCTCCATTGCAAATTGGGATTGATTAGCGTGATCTTTTTTGTGGTTCAAATTTGTTCACAAAGTCATTTGATCAACACAGCGCCAACCAAGTGCTGGCTGATGCAAAAAGGAGCATCAAATGTCTTGGGATTAAGGCTTCCTAACACACAATGATGCCAGGAAAAGTAATTTGGTTAAAAAAAATGTGATTCCAATTCGAATCAAGCCTCACGTGGACAAAACATTTTCTCCTCTGCAGTGACAACACTTGATTTTTTGCCTTTTTCTCTTTGATGCTCATTTGATGAAGCAACTGTGTCAGGGGAAAGATGGAGAACAGATTGATTGATGATCATCAAAGTTTTTTCATTGCAATGTCTCTTTTGACATCACCTTTCAACTTTGTGCAGTTTTGTCATTCTTTGGCTGCATGCTCTCCATGCATCAGTAGTAGGCGTGAGAATGTCCAAAAACTAGTCAAACTTGGGCGAGAAATCGGACTCATACGCCAAACATTTTGCAACCCAATTCCATGACACCAATCCGTCCCCAACCAAACAACGTGGAGGAATGACCTGCAGCATCATCTGGCAAGGCAATCCAATCAGCGTAGTCAAAACTTTCGCTATCAAAAACTGTGCCCTGTGTGCCAAAGAGAGACTTGCAATTCTTAAACAATCCAGATCCAACCCACAACGTCTTATCAACTCCAACAACGAAATCTGCGGTGCCTGTAGACACAGACCACGTTTCCATAGGTATGTAAATCAGACCACCCCCAGCACTCATGAGTCAACCAATGATGAAAGAGTCAGCCCAACACACGAAGTTACCACAGTTTTTTCTAGGTGCAATGTTTGCCTAGTTGATGTCTAACTGGGAGCACTGTGAGGACCAACAAAAAGAAATTATTTTCTATTTATTTCCAGAGCACTAGCCTTAGAAACAATTCCAATAATTTGCTATAAATCAGTCACTCTTTGCTGTTTAGTATGATGTGTGGATCCTGCAGTATCAGTGCGGATTGATGATGTCGCCGATGAAGATCTCTTGCGTGAATGAAGTTCTTGGGGCTGAATGGAGTGATTTGATTGGCCAACAGGTACTTGACATTCTAATCACAGGTTCATTTTAGACAGCTCGGGCACAGAAGGCTGCTTTCAAAGATAGCAAATTTATCTTAAACTTTGTTGTGTTGATGAACTTCAGAGTCGCATGTTTTGCATTAATCGGTATGGTTGGTTAGTTGCTAGATCTTCAAAGATTGGAAAGCATGCGGCAACCCATGGGGTCACAATGACAGGTTGTTGTGACACAATGTAGATCTACCAAAGATCAGGCTGCAACAAACAGCAAATCAAGAGCAGTCACAAGTGTGGATTGGTTATAATCTAAAGCATAAAAAGTTGAGTAACACCAGAGGCTGCTGTAACTTCCTAGCTCACTAAGTTTATACAGCTCATAGTTTACTACTCTCTGTACCAATTTACCTAGCTCTTGAGAGCTGTATAAATTTCCAGTCTGCAAACCTACTACTAGTAACATGATCATGCTCAATGCTCTAACTGTCTCTGTTCTTTGGGCCCAACCTCCCCTTCCACCACCATAGCACAGTTCACTCCCCTGGATCCCACCAGACAGCCAAACAGAAAGATGTGATATGCCTTCATTGTAGTGCATTTGCCCTAGCCAAAGACGTTTCCACTGATGGCAATGCGTGGGGTTCACAGGATTGGTTGTGGATGGCCCAACTTTCAATTGTAACACTAACAACACTGCTGCTTTCCAAATTCCTGCACACACAGGACCTGATGTGCCCCATGGAGCCAACCAACTTGCAGCCTACTACAGCGAAGAGAACCATACGCAACAATTGAAGCACTATGGGGAGTACAAAACTGCCCACAAACTCATCAAAGATGCTGTCCTGGCCGCCACCCTCAAGCTTTCATTGCAACACTTGCTGATCTAGATGTAGGACCAGAAAGGAGTAAAAAGTCTATTCCTGTAACACTTCAGAGGGTGCACAGTTCCCCCAAGTCTACACCCCAAGTAACTTGGAAGGATCCACTCACCACCGCTGACAACTTTGATCAATGCACAGAAAGAGCTCCCACATGAACCCACTGTTGCCAACACAGAACACAGGAATTTCCATGGAATGCTAGAGCATAGACCAGCACCAAAAGGTAGTGGATCCTCAGACCAGGTTGTTAATTGACTGGCAAGACCATGCACCAACATGTGTGGATATTAAAGCCTTTTCTGACCTAGGAACAAATATGGATAACTGTGAAACTCTAGCCCAGTGTGCTCAAACCAACAACTTTCTCAACACTAAAGGATGGAAACAGTTCAAACTACATTTAGCACCAACAACACCTCCAACCAGTCAGAGCAATTTTTCAATGAGAAAAAAGTGTCAGTGTAAATTGTTTTGAACAACCCCTGCACATCCACCAAATGAATAAAGCTGTCCACCCTGACACTGGAAATCTGAATGAGTGTTCTGCACTTCTTAAGAGTTCATATGGAAAGCTCTGGGAGGAGGGCAGATGCAAAGAGATCGACAGGTTGGCCCAAGGCTACAAACCAACAGTCCCAGAGGGAACAAATACAATATTTATTATCAAGTTTGATCAGATACTAGTAGCAGCTAAACGCAAGGCAACCTACTTGCGCTTGGTTGTGGCTGACAGGCTCACCAAAGAAAACTCAAGCTGGGTAAGATTTACCGTGATAGGCAATAACATTGACTACCCAAGGGACATCAGAACAAAGATGGGTGACTTGACCACAGCCAAAATTCCTTTAATATCACTATCAGGCCGCAGAGCAAGATTTATGATGCTGAATATCAAGGATTTCTACTTAAACACAGCAATGTCAGGTTTTGAATACATGCAAATTCCCAACAGCCAGATCCTGGAAAATAATGAGACTCCACAACTTGCAGCCGATCAAACACAAAGGCACCATGTATGTAGAGATCAGAAAAGGACGGATGCATGGGCACACTGTGTCGGGCAAACTGACAAATGAAAAGCTTGCTGTAATCTTAAAGAAATATGATTTTATGCAATCAGATTTAATTGCTGGACTGTTCAGCCACAAAACCAGACCACTCTCATTCTTGTTGGTTGTCGATGATTTTGGTATTAAGCATGTTGAAAAAGAATATGTTGAATGCTTAATCCAAGTGCTCCAGCACAATGACTACATCACCACACAGGATTAGACAGGTAGCATTTTTGCGGGATCACCCTCCAATGGGATCATGCAAAAGGAACTGTGGGTCTATCCATGCCATGCTATATTGAAAAAGCTATGAGTAGATTTTCCCACCCCAAACAAATGAACAGAGAAGACAGTCCATTTAACTCTCAGCCCATTGATTATGGGCAAAAAAATCAGTATACACAAGACCATGACACAACTGTCAAACTGTGTGGAAAAAGAATGAAGAAATTCCAAGAAGTTGTTGGGGTGCTGCTTTACTATGTACAAACCATTGAGTGCACTATGGTTCCAGCCCTTGGAACATTACCATCGGCACAGTCCAAAGCTACAGAAGCTACAGCCAAGCATGCGCAAAAGTACTAAACTATGCAGCCATCCACCCAGATGCCACATTCCGCTACACAAAAAGTGCCACGGTTTTGCGCATTCACAGCGATGCTTCATACCTAAGTGAAAACAAGGCTCAATGCAGAGCAGGAGGATCTTTCTACTTAGGAAGTTACAACACCGACGAGTCCTCACCCGATGCACCACCTTCAGCACAAAACAGAGCAATCCACATCAACAACGTGATGGCTTCAGCTACTGAAGCAGAAGTAGGCACTCTCTTCCACAATGCACAGGATGGGTGCGCATTCAGACAATGCCTTGAGTTTTTTAGGTCACCCAAAACCTGTCACCCGCATCCAAACCAACAATGCCTGTGTACTGTAGAGGCAATCATAAATGACACTGTTAAACAAAAACGATCTAAAACCATAGACATGCAACTTCACTTGGTCCGTCATCAAGTGCGACAAGGGCGGTTCCACATCTACTGAAAACCAGTAAAAGACAACAACGGGATTACTTCACAAAACACCACCCTAGTAGTCCCCACCACCGTGAGATGTGTCCCATCTACCTCCATGAGCAAAAACTCCTCCTTATAGACTACCAATGAGATTCATTGAGAGGGTGTGTAGGTCTACCAAAGATCATGCTGTAACAAACAACAAATAAACAGTACAGTAGTCACAAGTTTGGATTGGCTATGATCTAAAGCATAAAAGTCAAGCAACACCAGATGCTAACTATTTAGCTCACTAAATTAACACAGCTCCTAATTTAACACACTCTGTATCAATTTACCTACTAGTATCTCTTGACACACAGACCTCTTTAGAGCACAGAAACTCACTGTTAAGCCTTTTATTCTTGGACCATTGTGTTCTACTTTCTAGCATCAATGCACCTACATAGGAATGCTACTAAGCATGTTGTTGCAATCTACTGCACTAAATAGGACACTCTCTAGTGTCCAATGTCTGCTGTAAAGAATCACCCAACGTGATTCCATAGGCCATCAACGATGGTTAGGGTTGCTATCTTAAAAACATGTAGCTACTAGTTTCAAAATAAGTTGTCGACTGTGTTGTTGAAGGTTAGAAGACCTCATGTGTGTTGTGGCAAGACTCAAATGGCCATTGTACCTCTTTCTGCTCTGTCATTGTCAGCCCATCACAACAACAACCTCCTTGCAGATGTTGTAACCCATCAACCAACCAACAGATTGATTGAGGTTGCAGCTCATGTACCCAACAAACTCTAAGAGTGTTTGGCTGCAGAGAGAGGGGGGGGGCAAGCTTGAGTGCATTGTCAAACTATACTAATGACACACAACTGCAGTCATATGAGGGGTATGGGAAGGGGGTGACAACTGCAGGATAATCAATTGATGTGACTTTGAGTCATTCATAGAATTTCCAAAAGGGAGGCCAGGTGCGATGCAAGGTCTTCTTGTCGTGGCGAAAGCTGATGCTGACTGATTAAGCTGTAATAATGCCACTGGAGCAATTGCTGCTGTAATCTGATCATTGTCTTAGTGACCTGTTAGTGCCCCCAAGTCCTTGTGAAGCAATGTTGTTTGTGTTTGTTGACTTGAGCATTTCTTTCTACTAGTGATATCACCAAGTGGTGCCAATCTACGCAAATGTGGGTTCAACTGCCACAACTGCCGCCAGGGAGCGCACCCGCAGATGCACCTCCATTTCTAATACAAAAGTCCTTTATCAACTTCATTCAGGCAAGAGATCTTCAATCAGCGACATTAACAATGTTCAATTTGTTGATCTCCACTACTTCACAACAAGGTCCAATATGAACCACACCCTTTTCAGTAGACTAATCTTGTGCACTACATTAGATCTCGCTAGACATTGGCCAATCAGACCACTCCATTCAGTCCCACACAAGAGATTGAATTGGCAACATCATCATTCCGCACTGACGCTGCGCACCAATGCTACCATGTCCACATCCATCCACTACAAGTAGATAACATGCTCCAACAGAGCTCACTCTTTCTACAAGACTGATCTTTTGCCACATTAGATCTCTCTACATACAGGTCTCCCCATGTTTGAGTGCTTTGTAGTGGAGTTCGTTTGGTGTACTAGAAAACCTCGCAAGTGTAGTGACTGCATAGCCGATATGGCATCTGCAGAGCACAAGGCAAAGAGGTTGTGCTTGATATCTAAAACCTTGACTTCGTTCCAGCACCTTGTGTCATCCTGTGTAGGAATCGCGCAGCTGTAGCACAAAAGACGCTGTAGGAAAAGTAGTAGACATCGCTCTCCACCGGATTGCGACACAATAGATAATCGAGTTTTCTGTTGCTCCCCGCGCCCGTGCCTATTCGTCACTTGCTAGCGATGCAGAATGGCTTGGCATCCCCTGTCCGCTCGAAACGGTTCCATCATCAATTTCGTCGGCGTGGTGATTCAAAAGTCTTTGCCATCACTGTTCTCAAAAAACAGTTTCAGCTTCGACACGAGTTCTAATGGCCGACTGTTGGACGATGCGCTTCTCCACGGCAAAGCACGACGAGCTAATGCCTCCGGGCGAATTGGGACAGGTTCGGGTAAGTTGGAGAGCAACGCCGTCGCAGAAAGCAATGGAGGCGACAACATGCTGGATTCCGAAGCAACTGAAGCAGTGTCAGCAGCGGCCAGGCGGATAGGAGAAAACCATGAGTTGTCGTCAGCTAAATGAGGGATGCCTAACATGTGTTTCGTCTCTGATTCGGAAGGCGGTGCTGCTACTTCCGCTGAAAACTCACTTCGTGCCTTCCCGCAGGTGACAGTAGAGACACTAGAGTTTGAATCGTGTACAGGGATAGCCCTCTGTCTCTTCAGTACTTCATCAAAGGATCTGCTGTGGAGGTGAAATGCGTTGGTCGAAGACACTTGCGATCGGTTATCGCGTTGCGGCGTCTTGAAGAATAAGCTGCATATCGGTGGCTCTTTGTCGGCTGGAGCTCTTTGGCCTTGTCTACGGTGAGGACTAGAGTAGTCATGCATAATTTTTCGTTGGGAGATCATCGAGGCTTTTGCCAAGAGTCTAGCAACTGGGGAATCCGATCTGGAGACGGAGTCGTCTTTTCCCGCCTGGGCACTCCGTCTTTCGAATTTGAGTTCGGTTTTCAAATCATGGATTTGCGCCAAGAGATCAACTTCGACCTGCTTGCTGTTACGCTGCTCTTCTTCAAAGCGCGTTGTATCCTCTTGCCACCACTCCTTCGTGTTCTTTAGAAGCAACAAGATTTCTTCGAGTTCTCGGCGAAGTGTAGGGTCACTGAACTTCGCGCTTTCCGAAAAAGCAGCAGGACCGCAACAAATATTTGTCTCCCCCGCTAGCTGTGTCTGCAACGCTGTCATTTCAACTGTAAGGCACGTCTCTCTCTCTGAGCTCTTTTGAAGCTCCTCTTGACTTAGCTCTGTTTCTAAGCGGGTAGTATGTTCAGCCTTTCGCTCTTCACTTGATTCGACTTGGGCAGTGTTGGCCTCCTGAAGAAGTGAAGACTGTTCCCCTTGGTTGTCGCCTCTCCGTGCGCCATCTAAAACGACAGATCTTGGCAACGAAGCATTACAGCGATTAGCATGCGACAACTTATCCTCGAGCACTTGCAGCTTGGCTTCCGCTTTCGGGAGACATTCGTCTAGATACAAAATTTTGTCTTGCAGCAACTTGTTCGCTTCCTTTCTTTCTTGCATCAGATCGAAAAATCCTTCCTTTGATAAATATTTTGAGAACTTCTGTGACAATTCTTTCTCTTTGCCTCTCAACTTCAATTTTACTTCTTCTGCTTTACTTGTACTGGTAGTCGGACTTGTATCGTCCCCAAGGGCCGACCTGCCCTTGCCGGGTGCGTGTGCCTTGCTCGCGCTCCGGGCAGCGCATTTCGACATCTTGTTCAGGTCAATCAAGAGTCCGAGAAGTTCGTCTGATAACTTTTTATGTTTGCGAACAGGTTTTGTGCCTGCCAAGGATTCGGTTTGTTGAGTGAAATTCTTTCTTTCTTCTGAAATGTCATCTGACCGGCCTCTAATGAAGTCATTTTCATTGTAGAGCTGTGCATCTGGACTGCGCCTATTATCAACAATCTTCTCTGAAGGAGGAGCTTCTGCCTGCTCAGCTCCTCCTCCCCCTCCCAAGAATATTCTTATTTCTCTGACCGTTCCAATGGCGAGCAACTCCAATCGAACTGACTTTCGCGCAATTGTAGTATAGAGACGTTCAGCTCTACGGAGCTCTTTCGTGACGCTTGTTAGCTCTGCTGTGGTCACTGTGTACTTGTGCAAGTAAAAGTCTGCAACTCTGCTGCTCATCTCTCGCTGGAAGGCCAAAGTGCTTTGTAATTGTAGAAGCCTAGAACTAGCATCATCAGTCTTATTTTCAAGATCGCGCTTCGACTCCTCGCATTCCTTGCACCTATGCTCTGTTTCTCGCACAACCTCTTTCAAAATTTCAGTTTCAGCTGTGGCAGCTGTCAACTCGCTTTGCGCTTGCTTCAGCTGCAATTTCACATATTCTGCTTCTCTTGCAATTTCTCGCTCCTTCTCGAGCTCCGTTTCCATGACCAGACACTTATGGACAAGCTCCGACTCTTCCATTTGAAAGCGCCTCGACTCGCTTTCAAGCAACTCTCGTTGTTGCCTCTCGCGTGCCAAGAAAAGATGCGTTTTTTGTTGAAGCTCACATACCGAAAACCGCAGTCGGTCAAGCTCAGCAAGTTCGGCTGAATGGGGGCAGCCATTCATCTCATTATCCGATTTCGACTTGGCCAATTGCAAACGAAGACTAACAATTTCCTGAGTCGCCTCTTCTAATTCTAACGACTGTTTTAGAGCTTTCTCTGGTGCTGCGCCCTCTTTTGGATTATCCCGTTTGCTGCCACCCTCGCGCTCGCACCCATCTACTGGTCCTGCGGCGATAGCACGAGATTGTGCAGTCGAACTCTCTTTTCTCGCCTGGGTTGCTACGTACTCCAAAGCCTCGGCGCGTGACTCAGCCTGGGCCAATTTTAACTTATTGGTGAATACTTGGTTTCTCATGTGAGACACTTGGTCCTTCGATTTTTTAAGTGCCTGTGACAGCTCCCCCTTTGCCTTTGAAAGGTCGTGGATTTGGCTTTGCGCTTCTTCGAATTTGGAATGCAGGACCATGTAGCTATCGTTGTCACCGCCACTAGCGTTTTTGCCGTCGCCCCTCTCGAGTTTCGGGGCGTCTCTTTCATGCTGTAACAATGCTTGATTCTCTATCTCGAAAGGATCTACTTTTTCTTGCGCGCAATACAAAAGCCCTTGCAATGTCTGTACTTCTTTCCGAAGAAAACTGAATTCACTTGCGGTGGAGTCATTTTTTGGTGCTTCGAGCAAGCCTGCGTTAAGATCAGCTAAGAGCGATTTTAGTAATACGATCTGAGCTTGGAGTGACATGGGACTACTACTAGCGGGCGACACGTCAGCCTGCAGTGTACCTCCTGAGTCTTGTTGTTTGCTAGCATTTACAGCTAGATTTTCGCCTTTGTTTTTGATCGAGCCCATTGTTGCATGCTTATTACCGATAACAGTCGGATGCGTTTCCTCTATTTGCTGGTACTCCGTTTTCGCTGCGACAAGCTCGATCTTGGCTTGTACCAATTCCGTATGCAGCTTTTGAATCAACTCATCTTGAACTGCAACCTCCGACAAGGCGCGAGCTAAGCGAGCCCGCGGCACCATAGTATCTGTGGTATTGTCACCATGAAAACGTTGTAATCGAAAATCTCTCATTGCTTCTTCTCCCTTCCCACTACTGGCATGTTGTCCCGCTTGCCCTGGAAAAGCGTTGCCATCATTATCGGTCGTCTTCGCAGACGATGCTGGGAGAGGAAAGTCCTTTTTATTCACATAAGCCTGATCGTGCTTGGGGAGTGGTGGAACAATCCGAGGCAAAGTGGGATCTACTACAGAGGAGAAGCTCTCCTCCTTCTCAGCACTTCTCAGACTGTGGCTGTGTCGTGCTGTATCGCTTTTTTTCTCGTTGAGCCGATCTATCTGCGTCGCCTCCTCGTCAACGACACTATTCTCATCGCTGAACCCATCACTCAGAGTCAAAGCGTAGCACTTTGTAGTGACATTTCCTAGCTCCATACTAGATTCCCCGTTCATACTTGCACTCTTGAACTTGTCTTTGTTGGTGGTGGTGGTGGTGGTGGTAGTTGTGTACATATTCTCCATGGAGGGATACGCCATCATGCATTCTCCCAGTCTTCGTCCGAAGTCCATGCAACCCCCATCTCCTTCAAGTGGTTCACGACGACGGCGGCGGCGGCGGCGATGACTGTTTGACAAGGGGCTTGAGGGTGTTGTCGTTGTCGTAGTGTAAAAATGGTAATTCTTGTCGGCATGGCGAGCGTGTTCTTCTTTGCGGTGCTGTGGTTGCTGCTGTTGTAGGGACTGGGAACTACGACGGATGCGCGCATTCGCTGGTTGTGGCTTCTGTCGACTAAACGTAGAATCATTCGATGACGTAAGGAGAGTGTGCGATCCTAGGCACGCAGAGGTATTGGACGATGCTCGCTGTGGATGGTGATACTGTTCATCTGATCCTTCTTCTTCTTGAGCCGAGCGTTGATTAGAAAAGGAATGGCGGCTATCGTTTCTATTCTTCTTGTTCTGGTTAGCGTAGTAGCTTGTATAAGCAGCACTATGATGACGATGACGGTGATTGTGTTTCGCGGCCTTCGGCGGGAACAAGAGGGAGGGCATGGTTTCTTCCAAAAACTCTTTGGTAGGGCCACCAGCATCGCATCCCATGTGCCGGCGCTGTTCCGGGTCACTGGGCTTCGCAAAGACTTCGTACGTGGCTGAATTATCGTCCGCAGAGGCAATGTCATCATAGTTAAGCTCGGTTTGGAGGGTAACCCCAGGATGCCGGCTTCGTTCTTGCTGTTCAAGTTGTGATGGTCGACGAGCGGGAGAAGCCTTGGCATAGAAGTTTTGTTCATTGCTGCCTGCAGTCACTTCGCTCGGGTAAGGAGGTTTGTCGTTGTGCTTGTGATGGGGATTATCATGCGTTTTGTCGTGTGGATCAAGGGACGTCAAGTTGGAAATGTCGTCGTCTCGATGATGATTGTTGTTGAATTGCTCAGCAGCAAGAAACCCAGCAGAGAATAAATCATTCAACCTCATACTGCTAACACTAACAGGAGTACCGGTATTGCAATTAGTAGCTTTAGCTGTCGTGCCACCAGCACTACTAGTAGTGTTGGCTAGTTTCCGAGAAGATGGGAGTTTGGAAAGATAGGGATGATCTTGGCTCTTGTTGCTGCTGTTTCTATGGTACCAGGTGTTGTGCGTTGAATTAGACAGTGCTGTGTTCATTGATTGATGTTATCATATAATTATATCTAGTACCGGCACACAGACGGAGTGCAAGGGTGGTGATCGGGAATGAGTGGACAGGGTTAGGCCACTAGTGTGAGATTGAGGTGATAGGGGTAGAGTTAAGGTACATAAAAAAAATAACGGGTGGAGTGATAGGCTGCCCACCCACCCGAGCAAAAGTACCGTTATTAATTACCAAAATGTGGCTCAACATTTAAATAGCTGTCTCTTATACACATCTCCGAGCCCACGAGACT
>ENA-ORBV01008638-ORBV01008638.1-microbial-mat-metagenome-genome-assembly--contig:-NODE-8638-length-17029-cov-4.482067_pt1 | contig 17029 bp, 11 predicted proteins | sample MGYA00237777_ERZ505514 | MGnify/ENA primary metagenome ERZ505514 (study PRJEB26160, sample SAMN06269048) | microbial mat metagenome | isolation source: Oligotrophic lake microbial mat | place...
TGGAGCAGAGTTTGTGGTGCATCTTAAAACTTTCCCCCAAACTTAGGGGAGAGTCTTAAACTTTACTCTATTTAAGGGTTATTTTGGCATTGGTGAGTTCCAGCCACTTAGGCCCTCTTCCTCTGTCATCACATGTTTGTGGGGATCAATGTCATTAGTGCAAATCACATTTGACAGACAAGCAGACAACAATGCCAATCATCATAACCGTTGATTGGTCGCGTCAACTGGTGGTGAGCTCATGTCTTCCATGAGACACACAGTTGCTCCTTCCAGAAATGAGGCTTGTGGCAAAGGACGGACGATATCTTTCTTTGCAACGACGACAAAACAATCAATCAACGAATAATCAAATGAAGAATGCAAGCCAACGACAGGACGATATCTTTACCAAGCTACTAATAGTGTAGCTACTACGGTAAAAGGTCTCCTTATGTACAGCTATTGAGACCTTTTTGGAACGCTTTATTGGACGATTTGTTGTTAGTTATCTAGCTAGCTAGATAGCTTGCCATATATATTCACGAATCCCTTTGGGCGTGTCTTTGTTTATACCCTCGACAAAGTGCCATCTATCATGAGCATTACCGACATCCTTGCCGACTACATGCATTCGGAATCAGCATCGGCCGATGTTGCTACACAAAGCTGGCGAGACAAATATTGGAAGGATTAATGTAGCAACCCAGAGTGGAGATACAATGCTAACTACAAAGCAGACGACGATGATGAGAAATCTGCCAGCGACAACGACACGAGTGCTTCGGATAATATTTGCTGTGGTCAGGAAATGAGGCGTAATGATGATGATTCTTGGGGAAGACTGTCCAAATGGAAGGCCCTTGATTCTGTACCCGAGGGAATGCACCCTGGAGCATTAGCTCCCCAGTGGGTTTGGGAAAGCACTCCTGTCATGCATCCTACCACGAAACCACAGGAGGGAATTTATTTCGAAGGCTTGATTTGCTGTTTGGCGGGGAGTTTCGTGTGCCTCATCTGTAGTACTTGGGAGGATGACAAGCGCAACAATGGAATACCAAAAGTAGCGGACCGGTACCGATGGAGGTATTGGGACAATCAAGGACATGTGTATCAAGACGCGGGGATCAAATGGACTACCACCCAAGGTGAAGAATTTTTCTCAGATTCAACAAGCGCCCTTCCAGGTGAATTTCGTAACAAACAACTGTGGATGGTGGAGGGAGGTTCATTGCAACGGGAGTTTTGGGACATCATGTGGAGATTTAAATTTGAAGGATCCTCTACTTGTGAGGAGTGGGACCAATGTCTCTTGGAGCTGGCCAAACAAGCTGGAATGCCGTCCGATTGGCCCCTGAAGGAAGCTGAACTTGATGTTTTGGCTTTGGGAAAAGGTTGGACCAAAGTCACCTGCCGTCAACCCGCCATGGCAAGTTATTGCAAGGACGATGAGACCAATAACCACCAAAGAATTAATTTTTATCTATCCACAGGAACCGTGGGCACATGTTTGGACCACCCGACGCAATCCAAAACTCAACTCTTTCGACGTCGCATCGATATGGTACAAGCAGCAGCCTTGCTCGATAATCCTCGTCAACATACCGGCCGTGGTTACAAGCGCAAAAGGAATGACGAATCGTCACAACCTACTACTACTACTACTAATACTCGGAGATGTGCTGCTTGTCGTGGCGACATGATCCAAAGTGGCTTCTCCAAGACTCAATGGCAAAAGGGACAACATGCCAAATGCAGAGAGTGTGTAGCCGCTGCTCAGCAACAAACTTCTTCTTCTTCTCGAAAATGATCAAGATTCGCCGCCATGTGGAGGAGGATCCTTATTTTGCAGCCAGGCGACGGACTGGGCTGCTAGAGGGGCGTTCGTAGTAAGGTCAGCATATTGGTGCTAAGCCAAAAAGCAACAGGACTACAACGTCGAGCCAGACAACCAACAAAAGCTGCCGTCGTGAGACAATGGGTTAGCTACTATAGCAAGAGGACAAAGAGGAATCAAAACGACAATATTTTTCATCGGATAACCAAGTTGTACTAGTTCATGGGCACGCTACTAATAGAAGAAAGTTGTAGACTATCTAGCTATTAGAAGAAAGAATAGAGAATGATACGGTACCATACGTGATAGTACACTGAGCTCATCTTACCGGTAAGTAAGTAGGCGCAGTTCCGGGTACGTACATAGGTTTGATGGGCCCAAGCTGAGGTTTCAATGCATCGGTCAAAAAAGGCGCACACTTTCTTCATCGCAGTGGAATAAGGTCGCCCAGTGCCCCTTCAAAAGTCGGGTCCAGGTCTATCATGTGGTTTGCTGCGCAGTGCTGGTAAGTAGTAAGGCTAGCTAGCTCCTCGAAGTAGGGTGAGCAATAGGGATATCGAAAGATAGATGCTAGCTAGCTAGCTAGCTAGCTAGCTAGCTATTGAGGATGAAGTAGTGCCCTGAGTGCCTCCCATAGGTACCAGTTTCTGGACAGAGCCTTCGTTTCAAACGACCGAAAGATCCTCGCTCCCTCGTCATTTGGGTTGGTAATGTGCCTCCTAGCTGGTAGTGCGTATGCATAATTATGAGTTCTACTGAATACTAAAAGTTCTACTGCATAATAACAGATAGGCCGAAAAGATATTTTACAGTAAGATTTCTGTGATAGCTAGGCTACGTCATTCATTTTTCAGTAGCATGGCTAGAAAATACGATATTCTCAGCACAGGGTTCACCAGCACAGTGAGTACTCCAATTGTTGTTTTTAATACTTTCACATCAAGGTACATACATACGACGTCAGATGATTTATCCCATACAACCAAAGACTCCCGCCTTTTGGCTGGTGGGTTCCACACCCGATTTGAGAGCCGTGACACTATCGATCACTTGCGTTTGATAGAGTTTCAAGGAACTCCCAAATTCCAAATACCAAACAAAAAAGGGGATGCCTTCCTGCTTCATAAATTCAGATCGAAATCTATCCGCGCCCATGTGATAAATAAATCCACCCAATTCCAACTGAAAATAATAGTAATAAGAAGAAGAATAGTAGTGTGTGAGTACAATAATACAGTAGCACACACCCATCGAGCAAAACCACAGTACAGTATAGTGCAGCACAGCACGTACCTTGGGTGTCTTTTGAAGAATTTGTTGGACAATCTTGGCCATTTCGGCGGGTTCAAAATAGGCCCGCATCAAAGGAAGACCAATATCTTCTTCTTCTTGCAAATGTTCCTTCATATTGGCGTGGTACGACCGAAAATCTTTCAACAAGGACATCATGGTGGTCGCAGTATCATCTCCTGCCTTCAGTGCCTTGACGACATTGTTCAAATGTTCCAATTGCATGACCAATCCCTCGTGATCATCGGTCAATTTGGCAGGATACTGGATACGCTTTTCCAAAGCGGGTGTCATGATGGCGTCTTCGTTGGTATGATGTTCGTGGACATGCGTGTAATGAGCGGCAAAAATGGTTTTCAAGGACTTCACTTGCCATTCTTGCAAACTTTTGTTCGATTTATTGTCGCCTTCTTGTTCGGGAGAACCACTGTTGCCGTTCACAGCTTGCGACTCGATGGCAAGGAAGCACTCTTCCAACATGGTCATTTCGGTGCGAATGGAGTTATGAGCGTGCACCCAACCATCGGATTCTTTGGGGTACGTCCACAACGATTCTTTGTCAGGCTGGAAAACCTTGTTCAATTGATATTTCAAATCGGTCGGATCAATCTTATTAGCAGTTGTGGTAGTCACTCCGGGTGCCGTCATTTTGGTATATCCGTGTTGGTGGGTCGGTGGATGGATCGAAGGGAAGGGAAGATCAGCAAAGAGTCTTGAGTCCGTTGAGTGTGTGAACAATGAAGTTCTATCGAATTATGAGAATGCTCAAGAGGTGGCCAACATGAAGCAGTCAATCTGTTTTGTTTTATTCCTGCAGAATAAGATCCTTCATACAGTGTCAAAAGACTTCCACCTGCACGAGACGTTAGATGGAGTGATGACTACAATGTTACTAGTAGTGGAGTAGTAGAGTACGAGAAAATCTCACTTGAACAAGAAAAACGCTTTTACTCATGCAAGCGGGCCAGATTGCACAGAAGGAAGCGGGCCAGATTGCACAGAAGGAAGCGGGCCAGATTACACAGCCTAAACGCTTTATTCCGGCTAGGTTGACAACCTTCACAGCCTTAAGTAGATCTAGTTGTATGCAGCATTCAGCCTTGTTTCGAATCGTGCAGCTTACGATTTTTGGCATCATCACCGTTACCTCACCGAAGCTGAGCCGTGTTCAATGTGTTTGGGATGGAGACTTCAGTACCCAAAAACTACAACACAGAAAGTAGCACACTCACCTCCAGTTCTTGGCGGGGGGCTAGCTACAGTAGCTGCTTCGGCAACACAGGGAATGCATTCGAGTACTTCGAGTTAGTTGCCTCCAACTGGTGCGGGTTGCTACTAGCCAGCTACCGATGGACTAGTACTACTAGGTAGTTGCAGATGCAAAATCGCGTTGCCATTCTCAGTTACCTAGTCAATCAGTGATGTTGATTGGCGTCCGTCCTCTCAGTTTCGAAGCCTCGGTTTCCCTGCAGGATTGCCCCCTACTATCCGTTTGCTAGCTACGCAGAAGAGACATCACGGGGTTACTCTTAGCCACTGCAGTGATGATGGAGAAACAGAAGTGCACCTCAGTGCATGGTAGCCAAGGCATCCATCTTCTTGCAGTTTCTATCGACCGGGCACAGCACGTTTGGGCCGGCTGCATACCAGTAACTAGCTAGTCAGCCAACACAGAACTACTGCGGCCGCTGAATTGCTAACACCTAGCCGACTGAACGGCAGTGTGGCTGCGTGCAGTCATTCAGTTGGAAACTAGTGACGGAAGGCCGAGGAGACGGATGGTCAGGTAGCCATGCTGAATGGATGGCTAGGTTTCGTTGCATTTCTTCTTCCCTGAGCTGGTACTAGTAGGTTTTCTTGCAAGATGGAAATGGAGCGTCCTGCCAGGAAAATTGGTCGCTGAGGCAAGGGCTTCTTCAAAACCAATGAAACCATCCATTCCAGTAGGACAGCAGTCAGGTGAATTGAACCACTAAGACTGATAGCAGCTGCTACCTAGCTATCTAGTCTAGCTGGCCAAATCTGCATGTTCACTTCTGGGAGATGAGGGTTTTTTCCAAACAAAAAGGCCCTCAAAACATTTCATGTAACTTAGTGTTTATTTACACTGTCAGCGTTGTATTCAGCCAACAGCAGCATCTTTTGCAAAAGGAAGAAAACTGGTGGACCCACCTGGCTACAACTAGCTAGAAGTAGTGGTTGATTGGAAAACGACTAGCTATCCGTGGCTATGGTCGCCACTAGATTGCTTGCTGTCCTCCAGCACTTGCCAGTTTTGACTAGAACGATGCCTTACGATCGGTAGTTGTACGCGTAGGGTCGCTTGCCTCCACGAGTGCGGCGTACACCGAGTAATAGGGTTGCAGTTATCCAAGTCATTATGAACAAAGAGAAGTAATCGTTTTGAAGGTTTTGTGACTACAGAGGATGGCCTCCTCGATATGCAGTACTCGTCTGGGTTTAAATAGTCATACCCCTCCATTCTACTGCCGATTGGAATTAGCATTGATAAAATACCTTCAGATAGATGCTCTTGGAGTACTAAAAGCGAGCCAAATGCTGATGACCCAGGTTTGCTGCCAACCTAGTAGCAACACCAAAATGATCCGTTGAATCGACATTTGGTTTGACCATATAGAGTACAATACTTTCTGAATAAGCTCCCCAGCTAGCTCCACCCGTCTTCGAACTTCTTATGACTACATTCACTAGGAAGTAAATGCATTCTGGTGCCTAAATGCCAGGATGCTCCTGGCCTGCTCGCTTGTGTACCATCAATACGAAGGTTCTACCTGAAATACTATTTAGACGGAGTCTTTCTACTCAGAGATTCGCGAGCTACAGTGTAACCAGAGTCATTTTGGAGGGGGTTATCGCAAATTTACGACTATCTATGCAGACATGCAGCCGCAGTATGAAACCAGTCTCTAGCTCAGTAGTAGTATGTACCCGGCTACTTGGTGATAACAACAACAGGTCAATACTCTATCCTTTTTTTTCAAGAGGTGCTCATACCTGGTCGAGGTTCATCCCTTTACCCCTCTCCCTTCTTTTTCTTCCTACTAGCTACAACAGTAGTCGGCTCATTCGTATAAATCCAATCAACCGACAACTCCCATCAAATATTAATAATAGTATGACCATGATTCTTCGAAAAGTAGTTTTAATCCTCCTATTGGCTCTCGCGGTTTGCCTGTCCCCCGTAGAGGCCCAACGTCCACCACCACAACAGCAACAGTACTCCGACAGTAGCAGTGCACCCGGTGAAGGAGACATTGCCATTATGCAGAAAGAAATCAAATGGGGCATGCAAGAGATGCAACGCTACAAGACGATTCGTGGCAATTGGCCCGTACGGGTAGAACCCAGTGATCTCCAAGTAGAAGACCAAATGCGCGAGAACAAGCGAAAACAAGTGGAAATTATTTCTACGTCTGCCTCCAGTGATGAAGTACCCACTCGTACGGTTCGTGGTGCACGTCCGGCAGTAGAACTTCCCGAAGACGATTCTCCACATGCAACGTATTGGAAATTGTTGGTGTCGGTCTTTTAAGAAGAACTGAGACTAAGAAGAATTGAGACAAAGAAGAATTGAGACGACACTGGCTCAGGTGTAGAACCTTTGATGCCTACATTGCATGGTTTGGTGAGAGCTTACTCTCTCTTCATGGCAATCGCTTGTGGCGTCTTTTCGCAAGTATCGGTTTTAAACTGATTTTAAACTGACTGCGACGACGCTCCCATGGCCCATGGGCTTTTTACGACACTTACGTTGAGAGCTGTCTGGCTGGGTGGGTCATGATATGTATGCTTTGCTGATCAAGCATAGTTTCTTCTTCCATCCTTGTCTGCTGCTTTGTAAGCAGCGCCATTCTAGAAACGGAATGAGATGGATTATTATTGTATCCAATCGTTTACTTGCTGACAGCTATAATTATAGGAAACCCTTTTGTAGCAGCCTTTTACATGTGGTAGTAGATATGTATGTACTGGTGGTAGATATGTATGTCGGTGGGTCCAGTGCTGTAGGATATCTTAACAGTAGATTCCATAAATCGAACTAAGTAGCAACGACTTGCTATCAAGTCTAGATTAGATTGGTTCTTTTTGCTGTTACTTATTATCATATTATCTTTCTACTTCAAAACATATTACATGTGCTTTACCCCTTCTCCACTCACATTCGACTTTCGTTGTCACTAAAAACGTATGTTCTTCCAGGTTGTTGATTTGTTATTTCATTCTTCCTCCTCTTCATTCTCCTCCTCGTCATCACTCTCCTGGTTGTGGTTGTTCTGCTGGGCATTCAGAAGAAGACGGTTTTGTTCCTCAGCATCAGCTCTGTGATTGTTACAATAGATGGGAGGCTTGCACCGTTTGCAAGGGCGTCCAGTCCTGGCAGCAATGGGATGGCAAAGAGGAGGTTGAGGCTGAGGCTGAAAAGCCAAAGCTGCAAGGGCAGCAGCAGCACGAGCTGGGCTTTGTACTTCTTCCACGGTGGCTTCTTCCTGGAGAGTCTCAAGAACACCATCCACCACTTCCACTGCATCTCCTCCAGCAAGGATGGAAACCTCACTAGCCACACTCTCTGGAGAGGAGACAACAGTCTCCACACGAGCAACAGTGGGAGAAGCAACAGTGGGAGACACAACCTCTACATCCACACCAATACGAGGGACAGAGGGAGAGGCGACGGACGTCGAGCCGGCTGGCGAGGAGTCCGAGTCCGAGTCGTAAACCGCAGCGGTTCCGAAGGAGTCGGAGTCCGAGTCGTAAACCACAGCATTTCCCATAGGGTCCCAGTCACCCGACTTCTTGGCTGCTGTCTTCTTGGCTGCTGTCTTCTTGGCTGCTGGCTTCATGTCGTTCTTGGGAGATTCTTGCTTGGGAGATCCACACTTGCCATGCTTGCGGGCTGTCTTCTCCTCCTTCTTTGTAAAATACGAGCGAATGCCTCTTCCGAAGAGTGATCCTCTGTTGGTGTTGGAAGCAGACTCTTCAGAGGACGTTGAGAGGTCATCATCATCGCCTCCAGGGGAAGGGAGGCGAGCTGCATTCAATGGAGCTGCGTCCAATGCAAGAGGACTGCCTTCATCTACCACATCTGCTTCTTCTGGGGCCAAAGTAGGAGCAAAGGGACTGTTGACTCTGGTGGAAGGACTGTTGACTCTGGTGGAAGCAACGGAAGAAGGGTTGTTGGAAGAAGGGCTGTTGTCTTCGTGGATGGAAGCAGCGGAAGAAGGGCTGTTGTCTTCGTCTTCCTCGATGGGAGCCATAGCAGTCGTTCGAGGCTTGCCGGGAGTCGTGTAGGACAACTCCGGAACAGGATTGGGAGCAGAAAGGTCTAGTAGAGGTCCACGCTTGGCTTTCTGGGCAGAGAGAGTGTTGACTGTCTTGGTCAGGCTTTGGTGATTGGCCTCCAATGTTTCTTGCTTGCCCTCCAATTCGTTCACTTTGACTTGCAGGTTCTTCACCAGATCTTCCTGTTCCTGGGTACCAAAGTTGTTTGTGTTGTTGCCAATGTTGACACTTAGGTTGTTGATGTTGAGCCCACCAAGAGTGCCCAACACACGAGAGGCCACCATGTCCATGTCCATGCCCCTTCCTATAGGCACTAGCTCGACATTGTTGTTTGGTCGTGAAGCCACAATAGGCAGTTCTTCTTCCAGTTCCGGAGGAGGACGTTGGTAGAGAGCCAACACACCCTCCCTTCTTATGTCATATTCTTGCAAATCACGGAGATATTCATAGACTAGGCGTGAGTTAGTCAATTCACTCGCGCTCCCATCTTCAATTGCTTCCGTGATGCGTGTAACAGCATAGTCATAGTAGCGGGTTTTTTTCAAGGGAGGGTTCTCACCAGGACGACGGACGTGTTTCCCTTCACCGACTCCAGCCACAACGTAGCCGTCCTTGGCAGAGGTGAGAGATGGGAAAAGACCCTTGCCGGTGGAGGCTTCAAGGGCTGCTAGATAGTCATCCACAGCAGCCCTTGGATACCTGGGTCCTATGCCGTCCCAGTTCGGGTACTCTGACTCTCTCAAAGCAATGACGGCTGGTTCTGCTTCATCTTTGAAGACATGTGTATTGCGTGGCAATTGTCGCTCCCATATGCCACTGGCTGGGTCAACAAGGCTTCGAATGGGATGGAATGGCATGGTCAACTGAATTCAAATGGAGATGCGGAGTGGAGAGGAGCCGCGGTAGTGAAAAATATTATGACTGAACGAGAAGGGGAGAAAAAGAGAGGAGGAGAGGTTTTGCTCAGAGTTAGCTGGTTATTAACACGCACTGTTGGTTGTTGGTAAGGAATAGATCGTACAACCAGATCGTCGTCAAACAACAACAACAACACAAGGCGAACAAAACAACTCTAGCTAGCCAATCAGAAGCGAAAAGAATTCTCCGACACGAGGGAATCTTAAAAATAGCTAACAAAATCGGGCATCATGCCGACAATTGTTGGCACCAATCAGGATTCCGTCAGACACGACGGAATCTTAAAAATAGCTAACAAAATCGGGCACCATGCCGACAATTGTTGGCACCGATCAGGATTCCGTCCGGATGAAGGATTCCATGTGGAATCGGGATTCAAACGAGGGAATCGGGATTCAAACGAGGGAATTCTCCGACACGACGGAATCTTAAAAATAGCTACCAAAATCGGGTATCATGCCGACAATTGTTGGCACCGATCAGGATTCCGTCAGACCACGAAACAACGACAACACTGAATAAAACTCACCTTCTCTTTAGCGACGGAGCCAATCCATCAATCGACGCACCATGCGCCATGGTCAATAACTACTAGTAGTGCATGTTTGCTAAGTTAACAGAGCTTGTAGAAGTTGATTGGATCATTTAATAGATTGCTACTAAAACTGCAGAAAAAAGAATAAAGCGGAGAGTGAATGAGTGAGTGAGATGCTGTGCTGTGCTGAACTGATCGATCAGTTAACAGTTGGAGTATACAACATCATTGCAGTCTTACCATTATTTGGTTACATGGGATTCAAATTAGGCATCCGTTGAGTGTTGTTGTGTCTTACTGGTGTATTGTGCAGATTGTATGTGTGGTTGTGCAGATTGTATGTGTGGCAGTAGTGTGGCAGTGTAAGACACAAGCCTTGATGGAAGGTTCCACACCACTCTTCTAATGTTGCGATTGAATTCTGTGCACATCCAAATCACGTATGATATCAAACATGATTCCTAACGTGAGCAACACGCTGCGGAAGGAGACTTAGGAGATGTGGGGACACTTGTGACTTTGAAGGAATCTGGAAGCATGCTTCGGTTAGGTCCCCGGCCTCGTAGCCTATTGGGGACCTTTGATTCCCCCATCGCCGACAATATTGCACGCCCCCAATGCCCACGACATGTTCGTATCCAATACAGGAAAGCAGCAATACAGATCATCTTTCGATAGGAAACACACACACAGCAGAGTCGTAGAGCAGTACAATAAATGGAGACTACGGGAGGGAGGTTTCAGCCCAGTCGGAGTGGAAGGACCCTACACAGATGGTTCTGTGTCAGGCAGGCCTTCACTTTCAAATTGCTCGCGTACATATTAATACTGTTCCAACTCTATATTACAAACATGACGAAGACGACGACCGCATGGTATAGTACTATACTTTGTCTTAGCTAGACGAGTAATACATGATTGTAGTAGAAGTACTTATCTCGGAGGAAGTGATATCTCGGAGGAAGTGATGATATCTCCCGGAGGAGGTGATAGAAGTACTTTAATCTCCGGAGGAAAATAAATAAACCAGTCGATCGTCTTCTTGGCTCTAATAGTAGCTAGCTAGCTAGTAGGTACCAGTAGTACTTTTGCAGCGTAACCTTGCACCGCGCATGCATACCAAGCGATGGCGAAAAATAAAAGTACCAAACCAAAGCCTTCAACCTGGTACATATGACTCGATCCTTCCTTCACCACGCCGGTACGGTAGCTTCCCGAAAAAGTTTGAGAAGACTGTTGAGTGACTTCACAGAGCGCCGGTAGGGTAGATTCGATCCCGAAACAGAAGAAAAGAATGTGTGCTGTCATCCACTCATTTCGTTAGATAGAGGAACGAAGGACGAACCAAACATCAAGACGCACACCATATCAGTGGATGACCAGGTCATCCCAAGTTCCAAAAAAAATCCTCGTCTGTCATTTGGATCCAAGATCACATCCACATCCTTACTATGGTACTGCGGTCCAAGTCTTGCCTTGTGTGGCTTGGAAAGGACTGGCAAGCATCTCCCAATGTACAACAGAAAGTTGTGTTAGGACGCCCCATCATCACCACCACCTTCATTGCCTTGTCGGATCTTGTGGAGTTGAGCAAAGAAGTACCTTGCTTCTTGTGCTTCGGAAAGGACCGCCGCCTCCGCGGCTAGTTTCTTGCTGGCGAGTTTCTTATCCAGCATGCCCTTCATATTGGCAGCAATCTTGGATTGAATCAAGGCTGGTAGTCTGTCTTCTTCCAAGTGCCGAGTAATGGTCACAGGCATGATTTTCGTCAAAATCCATCCAAGGATGAGGACCAAGACTTCCCTCCAATTGAGGTCCTTCCAGCTTTTGGCTTCTTCGACCTTGGTCTCTTCGGTAGTCGTGACAAAGGGTGAGGATTCTTCTTCCTGCAACAGAGTCTTGCGTTCGGTAATCCATTCATCCAATACTGCCGTTGCCACGCTGTCATCATCCTCGGCTTCGGCTTCTGCCGCTTTTTCTGCTTCCGTCTTGGCGGCTCCTTCTTGGGCTTGTTTCAGTATCCGCTTGGAATCCACATGCTGGATTTGAATCTGAATGACTAGGTCGCATCTTCTCGGTAGACGGTCTGTGCTGCCAATTGCATACCCAGTTTGTGATACATTTGGTACATGAGCATCTTGGGCAATTTGTCGGAGAGTTTCTTGACAATCATCTTGGGCTTGACAGCACCCGAAGCAGTTTTCGCTACCGTGTGTGCCACCTTTTCTTTAAAGGCCTTGGTTCCAATCCAATGGGCATGGGTTTCACTGACCTTGGCATGAACCATACTGTAGACAGCATCATGGGCATCCACAACCCTAAGATTAATATAAGTTGTAGATTTGGTCTTGTCTTCTTCGTGTAGCCACACTGGGTAGACGGAACCGCGTTTCTTCTTCTTCTGCGAAGAAAAGGGAGGCTTGGGGAAGGACGGCATGATTAATTAATTTTGGTGTCGTACGTATCCTTGGCAATGAACGGCGGCAGCAGTTGCGTTGTAATTTATCGGTAGATGGCGAGTTGCTAGTGTCGGAAGGGTGTGACAAGTGTTGGTGAAAATTATTTCTCGAGGCCGATGTTGGTGTCGGACGGAGGTGTTCGGTGACAGTTGAGTTGGATCGGAAAAGGTTTGTGTAGAAGGTAATATGCCGAAGGACTTGTTGACAGGACGCTGAAGGTACCGTCCGTTTGTGAATCCAAAATGGACTGGAATTTGCTACCGACGATGGCTTGTCTATATAAGCAGTCAGTCAATCAATGAGCCAACGATCTTGAGCTTTTGTCTTGCGTTGGATTTCCCAAGGAAGAAATCGATTCGTGAGTGTGGGTTGAATGTTCTTTTGGGCCGTCAATGATATCTGCAGATACTGGAGTGTAGGACTCGACGGTACTTGATGAGGCTTGTTCGTAATATCAACGTATTTTTCTTTGGGCCTTGTACTTGAATATTTATTTAATCCCGGAGCCACGACTAGTCGAACCGGCAGTCAAGTGAGTAGTTGAGACTGCACGTCGGTCGGTAGGATCGCCCTGGCCGCACGGATGGATAGATCTTGAATTAGTATAATAAATTGTAGAATCCACCAAAGGAAGCCTTCAAAGTCTTCGTCCTCTGGCTGACTGTTTGTCGATAAAAAAAGCCAGCAGTGGCCGTACTGGTACCGAGAGCAGTGTTTCTGGAGACGGGATTCTTTGCGGGAGCACCTCGCGTGCACACAGTGTGGTTGGAGTGCGGACAAACGGAACAACCGAACGAAAGGAATCCCAAATCAACTAATAAAAAAGATGGGGATCCTTAGGATGATGACCCCTTGCGTTGGTCCAGTAGTTGAAAGACGACAAAGTAGACTAGTCGTGACGGATGAGTAGTTGTTCAGGGTGTTGTTGTTGGACTTATTTCGTGTGTTTATCGGGTGTTTTCATCAGGTGTTCAAAAAGTTGGCGCCTTCACTATTGCTCTGGTACAAAATATACGAAGATGCACCCATGGCCAGAACCGAGGCAAAATCGCGTGTGGCTTTTCTTGAATTTGGAACAGTGAGGCTGAAGGAAAACACGGTAAAGTGTAGCAGCAAAGGGTTCGGCCAAAAAAACATGAACCGGTTTGAGAATTTGACCGTGACCGTCCTCCGTTCGTTCGTCTCATGTTTTGGCGAAAAAGATCCAAATAACGCAATCTGATTGGCTAGTTTTATTCCCGACCGAACAGGAACTTACCTGCTGCACTCGCTACGATGAGACCTGACTGTAGCTACTTCTTGTTGTTTAAAATCCCTTCCAGTAGCTAGCCCATTTGCCTGTCACTTCACCACTGTTGTAGCTAGCTAGAGAGCTAGTAATGGCAATGCTCTGGATAGCTATTTGATTTAGTCAAGCAACTGTTCTTGTGCAAAACGTCATTTTTGCCAATCCCCAACAAGATGTTGTGACCATTCAAAACTGGTTCCACGCAATTTGCAGAGCAATTTCAAAGTCAGTGACACAAGACCTCAAGAAACAAGAACAGCAATGTGTGGATGTCAGTTTGTGCATAAGAGCCAACTGGTGCAGCATCAAAGCGGCCAAATTTAGAATCTTTAGTTGTGCAACTGCATTTGTGTGTTCTTTGGAATTTGTTGTCTGCAGTCGGCACCAACTCACATCAAAGGCATGAGCTTCCTTCAACACACAAGCAAAAATCTTGTTTTGGTTCAAAGAGGAACAGATCAAGTCATTTTTTGAAGAAAGAAATGGTTTGGGTTAAAATAAAGAGTCAACACGCGGGCAGTTGTGAGCGTGCCTGTCAACGCAGGTGACCTAGCCATAAGATTTTGCAGTGAGGTCCAGGCAGAAAAAACAGCAAAAAAGAATCCACAAGACAATCGCAAAACTGTTCAACTTTATTTTCACAAACTTTGATAATGACAAATATGTGAAACAATCCCTTGAAAGAAAGAATCCCTTAAAAGATTCAGAGTTCATTGGATGAAACAATGTGAACCCGAAAAGACAGAAGAAGGAACTGAGCTAGGAGAGGCAGAGAAAATGACACCCCAGCAAGGGATTCAGCACAGGAACGAGTTTGAACACAACAACAAGTTATATGTCTTTTGGGCACAACATTGGACAGTGTGCCACAAGGCTTGGAAAAAAATGGGTGCAAAGAGTGATTAAACATGATGGGACAAAAATGAGTCCCAATCAACCTTGTGGCTAAAAGAGATCACCAAAACCTTTTCAGGACTCTGAGTGCCCTAGTCATTGCAGATTATTTTGTTTTCAAGCAAGGTGAAAAGGAAGGACTTCTTGCATTTGTTAAAAGGTTCAATTGTGTGCAGGAAATGACAGAGTGTCACTTTTGCAAGATTGCTCTTGCGGAGCATGTTAAAAAGATGGAAGGATGCAATGATGCAAAGAAAGAGGGACATTGTGAAAGAAATGGAACAAGTTGAAGAGAACCTGTCAGTTGAGAAAAGACTTTGCCAATCATTGTGCTCATGGAGACATCCAAGCACCCTCAACATTTGGTGATCATCACAGAAATTGTGATCAACTGCAACAAAAAAGCAAATGGCAACAACAATCATGGGGGTAGAAACAGCAATGCACACAGAAGACATCATCAGCCACATGCAAATGATGCAAATGCAGATAGACGTGGAGCAGTCCAGAAACACAAACCAGTTTCTTTCAAACAAAAAATGACAGGAACAACAAACAGAGCAGAGGTTTTTGTTTCATCTTTGCCTGCACATGACATTGAGAAAAGATTTGGAGCAGCTGTTTGTGTTACCAATGATGTGACATGTCGATGATCTGAAGATCGGTCACAAAGACACAGAAGTGGCAGAACAATTTGCTAAGTGGGCAACCAAAAAAGTGTGATGACAGTGACATTGCAATGCTCAAACACTCAAGAAGTGAAGTGTGCAATTTCTGTTGGAATCGTCTTGGATCATTCTGAGAAAGGTGTAGGTAAATTGTGCATGAAAGAGCACATGAGAAAATGCTAGAAGAACTTGATCACAACAATGAATTGACGAATGTTGAAGCATGTCAGCACTCCAGCGGTAGCAGATCACAGCATTTGTTTGAAGTCAATCCAAATTGCAACAGAACAATAGAAAACTTTTTCTTTTTGTGTTTTCAGCCTCCAGTGCAATTCTTGTGCACTGGAGTTCACTTGCCAGATGATGAGGACAATTTGCAATCGGAGTTTCTCAGTTGACAACTAAAGACCAGACCTCCAGAACTACAAAAAGCAACCAAAAGCAGCATGAATGTCAGATTTAGCTTGCATCTCAGAACCAACTTAGGAATCATCAAAGTGTCAAAATCTGGTGTCTTCAACTGCACAACTGTGCTGATTTGAACAGTGCAGCTGCATCATTTGCCCATTCTTTGGAGCTTGTTGCATGCAATTGTCACAAGCTCATGTCAAAGACATGAGCTTTCTTCAACAACTTTCAAGGGAGCATCCAGCTGCAATTTTCATTGCTCATGCTGCTCACACTTGAAAATGGATCATTCAACACAATGCCTTAGAAACCAAAACTTAACATCAGCAGTTAGAGAAAAAAAAAATAGCAGAGGTAAGTCAATGGTGCAGTTCCATTGACCACTTCAAAAACAATTTTGTTGCATGAAAGAAAAACTTAACAACACAACACAAATGGCATGCCAAATAGAAAAAAACTGTCCATGGGTGTTGAGACAATGATTGGTGTGTTGGCACATCATGTCACACTGCCAGGGTGCATCATGTTGAAGTTCACTTGGGATGGTCTTTGGAGGACAATGGAGCATGGCTGGCTGCCTGACAGGCTGGCTCCACAAATGAATCTGCATGATGCATTCTCCACACTCTGCAGATTTGACCAACATTGTGCAGTGCTAAGAAGGAAACTCAACCCTGCGGTGTGCCAGAGAGACAGTGTTGAAGCACAAATTGCAATCCGAATTTGCAAATAAACAATGTCAGACCTCAAGAACTAGAAAGGAACCAAAACAATGTCTGAATGTCTAATTCTAAATTGTCTCTAAAAACCAGCTAGTGAATCATCAAAACACCCAAATCTGGATTCTTTAACTGCATGGTTGTGGTTGCATTCACCTGAACTGCACAGCCACATTGGTCTGTCTGCAATTGTCGCCAGCTCATGTCAAATGCACGAGCTTTATTTAACAATTTGAGAGGGGGCATCGAGATTCAATTTTCATTCTTCTTGTGAATGCTTGAAAATGGAACATTAAACAAACTGTCTGAGAAACAAAAACTTAACATCAAGAGTTCCAAATGTAAAACATTCAAAACAGAAAAAAAACAGCGTGGTTCCATTGATCACCTGAAAAAACATTTTGTTGCATGCAAGAGGAAATTGACAAGACAAGCCAAATTCAATGTCTTTAGAAAAAAAGGAAAAGGAAAGTTATCACAAGGGATGTCAAAACCAGACATAATTTTGTTAAAGACCACATTGACAAGATCTACATGAAGATTGAGCACAACCAAACAAATTGTGTAGTCAAAGTCTGTAATTGAAAATTGTTACAATGGCAACAGTTTAAGCAACATTGCTGGCATGGCATGAAAAGTCCAGCAAATTAATAGCTTTTTTAGAACAGATTGTTTGAAATGAGTGTGGTTGGGCATTTTTTTGTTTCGTTTAGGTGCGATGGCAGATGTGATC
>ENA-ORBV01008640-ORBV01008640.1-microbial-mat-metagenome-genome-assembly--contig:-NODE-8640-length-17027-cov-4.262242_pt1 | contig 17027 bp, 14 predicted proteins | sample MGYA00237777_ERZ505514 | MGnify/ENA primary metagenome ERZ505514 (study PRJEB26160, sample SAMN06269048) | microbial mat metagenome | isolation source: Oligotrophic lake microbial mat | place...
GCAGCGATGGCCTCGCTCGATTCCGCGCGCGCGGCACCGCGGGGCGATAGCACCGTTGCCTGGCCGGAGCGGCCCACGCTCATTCGCTCCGCAAATCTCGTGGCGCTGCTTCTCGGCGGCACCGATCGGCAGGTCGAGCGCGTGTCAAACGCACTGACGGCCGGGCCACCGCAACCGGAGCGTTAGGATAGCCGACTGAAAGGTTATAGTTTTCGGTTTTCCTTCGTCTGCAGTATCGCAGAGACGGCAGCGACTCTCATCCTGTGCAATAAATGCACGAACTGTGGTTCAGTGCCTTGCATTATGCCTTGAACGAGGTGTTTTTGTCACTAGTTTTCTGCGAACAAAGCAGCGAGCGAAGTCTGACATATTAGTGTCCGGCTCGGCGCGCCCTCACCTTTGCATCAAACTCCGGTCATGACCATCGATCTGATTAATCCGCGATTTGCGGTGTTGCGCGAGATCACACAGCGAGGCGTTCGCATCACGCCGCGCCCAGTGGACGAAAACGGGGTCGTGCTACCCACTTCCGCGTTCTTCGGCGACAACACGTTTGGACTGCGCCAGATGCGCACGAAATTGCCGGCTCTCGTCTATGCGTCGCTCGCGGATGCCGTGCGACTGGGGCGCAAGCTCGACAGTGAAATCGCGCCCATTGTCGCGCAGGCGATCAAGGAATGGGCGATCTCGCGCGGGGTCACGCACTTCACGCACTGGTTCCAGCCGCAGACCGGCCTCACGGCCGAGAAGCATGACGCATTCCTTGGCTTCGACGAGAACGGCTTGCCAATTGAGCAGTTCTCGGGCGAGCAGCTGATTCAGTCTGAGCCCGATGCCTCGAGCTTTCCGTCGGGCGGTCTGCGCGCCACGTGGGAAGCGCGCGGCTACACGGCATGGAATCCGGCCAGTCCAGTGTTCATTGATGAAGAAGGCGGCACGCGTACGCTGTGCGTTCCGTCAGTCTTCATCGGCTATAACGGGGAAGCGCTCGACGAAATGACGCCGCTGCTGCGCAGCTCCGACGTCATCTCCGAGAAGGCGATGGCGCTGCTCGAGCTGATCGGTGACACGGGTGTACAGCGTGTCATCACGACGCTCGGTCCGGAGCAGGAGTTCTTCATGATCGATCGCGGGCACTTTGCGCTGCGCCCCGACCTGGTCATGGCGCGTCGTACGCTGGTTGGTGCCGAACCGCCGCGTGGTCAGCAACTCGAAGACCACTACTTCGGAGGAATTCCGGAGCGCGTGCAGGCGTGCATCAGCGAAGTGGAAACGGAGCTCTACAAGCTCGGCGTGCCCATCATGACGCGACACAACGAAGTCGCGCCGTGCCAGTTTGAAATGGCACCGCTGTACGAAGAGACCGACGTGGCCGTCGACCACAACCAGTTGGTCATGGAAGTGCTCAAGAAGGTCGCGATGCGGCACGGCCTGCAGGCGATCATGCACGAGAAGCCATTCGCCGGCATCAACGGCTCCGGCAAGCACTGTAACTGGTCGCTCGCGATCACCTCGGAGAACTCGCTCGACGGTCTCAACCTGCTCAAGCCCGGCAAAACGCCGCACGAAAACCTCCGGTTCCTGCTGTTCCTGGCGGCCGTGCTCAAAGGCGTGCACAAACATGGTGCGCTGTTGCGCGCCGGCATTGCCACGAGCGGTAACGAACACCGGCTCGGCGCCAACGAAGCGCCGCCGGCCATCATCTCCGTGTTCCTTGGCCGGTCGCTCACGCACGTGTGCGACGATATCGCCGCCGGCAACACGGGCAAGGGATCGGCCGAGCAGACGATGCTCAAACTTGGCGTCGACAAGCTGCCCGAAGTGGTGCAGGACAACACCGACCGCAACCGCACGTCTCCCTTTGCGTTCACCGGTGCGAAGTTTGAGTTCCGCGCGGTGGGCGGTTCGCAGAGTATTGCGTTTCCCGTGATGCTGCTGCAGGCCGCGGTCGCCGAAGCGCTCGACGAGCTTACGGGCGAGCTCAAACAGGCGCTCAAGACGGCCAAGACCACCGGTGACGCCGTGCTCGCCGTGGTGCAGGAGGCGTTTAAGAGCACCGCGCCGATTCGTTTTGAAGGCAACAACTACTCCGACGAGTGGGTTGTGGAGGCGCGAAAGCGCGAGCTGCCGAACATGCGCCGCACGCCCGAAGCGCTGGCCGAGTTGGTGAACCCGACCTCTCGTGCGCTATTCGAACACACCGGAGTGCTCACCACGCCGGAGCTCGATAGCCGTTACCACATCCGGCTCGAGCGCTACAACAAGGATCTGCTCATCGAGATGCACACGCTGCAGCAGATGGTGGACACGCAGATTCTGCCGGCGTGCTACACCTACCTCGGCGATCTGGCGGCCGATGCCGGTCGAGGGGCGTCATCGGGCATCAATCTGCAGCCGCTCATCAATGCCGCGAACACGGTGAGCAATCTCGTGGCGTCGATGCAGAAGGCGCGCACCGATCTGAGCAAGGTGCTCGCCAAGGCGGAAGCGCATCACGACGATATCGTGGCCCAGGGCGAGATCATCTCAACGGTCGGCCGTGACGCCATGGATGCCGTTCGCGCGGCGTCGGACACACTCGAACTCACCATTGGTGATACGTACTGGCCGCTGCCGCGTTACCGCGAGATGCTGTTCCCGGTGTGATCGCGCCGGACGTCTGCACAGTTCGTCACAACGCGGCGCGATCCTTCGAGATCGCGCCGCGTTGTGACATGCAAGCATGCGTGTGTGCGAAACTTGCTCGCTCACCGCACGGTGAACGAGTCCCACGTATCGAGGTATTCGCGCACTCGTACGGCGGGCTCGTCCGACTCCATGATTCCGCCGCATACTGCAACGGCCGAGGCGCCCGCATCACGGCACGTGGCGACGCGATCTACCATCACGCCGCCTAGTGCAACAACATGCTGATGGTTTCGCCGCACGCATTCGCCGATTGCGGTCACGCCGAGTGGCGTGGCGTCGGGCTTGGAGACGGTGTCGAACACGGGCGCGAGCAGCAAATACCTGGCGAACAGCGGTATGCGGTCTGCGTCCGGTTCCACGTGCACAGAGCGTCCTATCAGCAGCGACTCTCGCGGACCGGTCCACTCGGCGTCCCGACCGGTCAGATGCACCGCGAGGCGCGCCTCGGGGTACGACGTCCGCAACATGGCGTACGCGTGCGGCCGCACACTCCACACCACGCGCGGGTGCGACACCGACTCAAGGAGTACGTGGCACAGCGAGACGTACTCGAACAGTCCGAGATCCGGCTCACGGACGCGAATCCATCGCGCACCTCCGCGTGCAGCGTCAGTGAGCACCGACGTGAGCGGTTCAGACGCGCGATGACGATCGGTGACCACGAGCAATGAGGACGGCAGCGGCGCGAGCGCGTGTTCCTGCTCGTCATCGTGCTCATGATCGCGCTCGTGCGTGCGCTCGTGTATCTGTGCGCGGCTGTGGAACATCATCAACTCCCGATCATCCCGATCTCCGGACTCGACGGATCGGCGAACTCCCGCTCGGGAATGCGTCCGGCGAGACGCGCCGCGCGACCCGCGCGCACGCCATCGCGCAGCGCCGCCGCCATGCGCACCGGCTGGTCAGCGCGCGCCACCGCGGTGTTGGCCAGGACGGCGCTCGCACCAAGCTCCATCGCCAGCGCCGCGTGCGACGCCGTGCCGATACCCGCATCGACAATCACGGGCACCGGGCTGCGCGAGCACAGGTACGCCAGCGTGGCTGGGTTCAGCACGCCGCGTCCGGAACCGATAAACGCGGCTAGCGGCATCACGGCCGCGCACCCGACATCGGCGAGCCGCTGACAGGCAACGGGATCATCGGTGCAATAAGGCAGCACAATGAATCCATCACGCACGAGTTGTTCAGCCGCCGTCACGAGCTGGATGATATCGGGATACAGCGTTTCGCGATCACCGATGAGTTCGAGCTTGATCCAGGGTGTGCCGAGCGCTTCACGGGCGAGTTGCGCGGTCAGCACCGCATCCCGTACGGTGAAACACCCCGCCGTATTGGGCAGCAGACGATAGCGGGCACCGAGCAACGACGGCAGCGATTCGCCATCACTATTGAGCGCGATGCGTCGCACAGCCACCGTTACGATCTCCGTCTGACTTTCCGCCAATGCGTCGAGCATCGTGCCGCGATTGGGATAGCCCGCCGAACCAAGCAGAAGTCGCGAGCCAAAACTTTCACCGCCGAGCAGAAACGCATCGCTGAATGCGGCTGGTGTCTCAGCCACCGGCCACCGCCGTGATGATCTCGATGCAGTCGCCTGTCACCAACGTCGTCGACGCCCACGCCGCGCGCGAGATCACCGCATCGTTTACGGCGACGGCGACATGTCTCGTCTCCATCGGCACGCCGATATGCACCATGGTGGCGGCGATGGTTGGCGGAGACAGGTGAATCGCGGTGCCGTTGATGGTCACGGCAACAGCGTGTGTGCCTGATTCGACGTCGGACATGGCTTGAGAAGCAGTGGTGACGACGAAGCGAACAGCGTTATGACGCCGCCGGCACTTCGTCGAATCGATCAGGCGCGAACTTGCGGATCCACTCGGGTTCGACCTGATCGCAGATAGTAGACGCAATGGCCTCGGCCGTGGCCGGTGCCAGGAGAATCCCGTTCCGGTAGTGACCGGTGGCGTACACGAGCCGATCGTCGCGAAAGCCAAGCAGGGGCGCATCGTCACGTGAACCGGGACGAAATCCACACCACGTTTCCACGATTCGCGCTCCTTCAATCGCCGGCAGCGCGCGCCATGCGCCGTCGAGCAAGTGCAGCAACCCACCAGCCGTCACACCATCGTCGAAACCGCGATCTTCAACGGTCGCACCAACCAGCAACCGTCCCGATCCCCTGGGTACAAGATACACACGTGGCGTGAACACAGCATGTCGCAGAAGCGCGGAGGCATTGGGCATCTCGGCGGACAACATCTGGCCTTTGACCGGATGCACCGGCGGCCGCCAGGGCTCTGGGATGCCCGTGAGCTGCCTCGACCACGCGCCGGCCGCCACTACCACGTAGTCCGCCGGAACATCGAGGTTCTGACCGACCACGCGCGGCTGCTCGCCGCCGAGCGAGACACCGTCAATGCGCTGCTGGTGGATGGTCACACCGGAAGTCACGAGCACGTCACGCAGCGCGACGAGCACGGCACGGGGATCGACCTGCCGATCGTCGGGCAGCAGCCGGGCGGCCAGCACCGTCGCGGCGAGATCGGGCTCGAGTGCGCCGACTTCCTCACGCGTGAGCCATCGCTGATTCGTGCCCAATCGCCCGTGGTAACGGTGCGCGTGCTCGAGCCGACGCACGTCATCGCGAGTGAGTGCGATCACCAGCGCGCCGTATTCGCGATAGTCGAGCGGGACATGTGAAGCCGCTTCGAGTTCGCGCGCGAATTCCGCCCACAGCGACAAGCTGCGTACACACAGCTCGTGCAACGCGTCTTCCGTGGGCTCTGCCTCCACACCCGGGGCCAGCAAGCCGGCCGAGGCCCACGTCGCGGCGACACAGCCGCGCCCTTGTCTCGGACCGCCGGCATCGAAAACACTTACGCGACACCCGCGCTGCACCAACCGCCACGCGACGGACAAGCCGATGATGCCACCGCCAATAATCGCTACGTGCGGCATGGCCGTGCCGCGCACTGTCGGGACGATCACTCGAGACTCCACGGGAAGAATCGGCGCAAACGCGGTAGGCCGCGCCAAGCGCCTGTCATTGCTCACCTTACGCGTGGCGGCAGCGGGACGTTGGTCGGCACGTCGCACCCGACTCCTTTGCGCCGTGCGTCGAATCGCATGGTGGCACCGTGACAAACCTCACGGAGTGGCGCTCGCGACCTCTGGCGCATTCGGTTTACGACCTGCAACATATGTGCAGGCCGCGACGATGCGGACTGATGCAGTGACCCGCGTGTTCATGATGGACGCGTGCGAGCGTCGTTGCAATGGAGGCGTAGTGGCACAGGCGAGCGTCAGCCAACGAATCATCGATATCGTGGGCGGATGGGATGGAGTGACCGTACAACCGCACAAGTTCGGCGGTGTTGAATTCCGCGTGCAACAGCGCGAGATCGGTCACTTGCACGATGATCGCACAGCCGATCTTCGTTTCCCGCTGCGCGAACGACGTGATCTGGTCGCCTCCGGTCGGGCGCGTCCGCATCACACGCTGGCCGCCTCAGGGTGGGTGAGTCATCCCATCCGGGGCGAGCACGATATTCCAGCTGTGATCGACCTGATGCGCCGCAACTATGAACGATTGTGTGGCGTCGGATCGCGCGGGACGTTACGCACGCTGGGCGAACGCTCGCAGTTCGTGAGCGATCAGACGGGCGACGAGCTGCCCGCCTGACACGCCGTGAGGCGTCGCCACGCGGCGCCACGCGGCACGACGCGGCATGACGCGGCACCACGCGGCACCACGCGGCATGACGCGGCATGACGCGGCATGACGCGGCACCGCGCGAGGATCAGTCGCGTGGTGTATTGCCGCCGATCGTGCGGACGAGTGCGCTCGTCGCTGACGCACCACGTCGTACCCGCAGCAATGCCGGCGCTCCGATTGGCAGTACTGCGCCGGCCGTCGTGCGTGCGAGCGTGGCCGAGTCGGGATGCAGGAACAGCCCGCGCACATCGATCGTGTCAATCGCGATGACACCGGTGAGATCACCCACCTCGCGCACGCGCCCGCCCGTGCGCGCCACCGCTTCGTCATAGTTGATCGCCAGATCAACGCGGACAGGTGCCATTCCGGGCAGAACCAGCTGTCCACCGGTCACGAGCAGGTCACTGGCGCCGCCGGTGTTGACGAGCAGTGATTCGTACACGTCGGGATCCGCTCCCGCGTATGCACCGGTCGCCAGCGCATCAAACACACTCAGCAGCGCCGCCACATGCAGTGCACGCAGACGCTGCTTCTCGGGATCGCCCGGTAGTGCGCCGCTTTCGATGAGGACGGTACTCGTCCCCCACTGCTGCATCAGATCGCCGAACGCGCGCGCGTTGAACCCGTCGTCGTACTTGGATACGCGGCCGGGAAGTTCCGTGAGAAACGAGGTCGCGAGCGTCGACGCGACGAGTCGGGCGCGCGCCCGCACATCATTGTACGTGCGGCTCGCATCGTGCGCGGGCGCCAGCAGCGCGATCGCCGCCTGCACGCCATCCCGCCCGACGCGCGTACGCGCATTCTGGTCATGCAGGTTGAAGCCGAACTTTGGCTTGAGACGATCGCGCACCGATTTCAACACACGCGCTTCCGGGGTCGCGAGCTGCCGAGCATCACGATTGATGTCCACCCCGACCGCGTTCTCCCGCTGAAACCGCTCCGCGCCGTCGGGGTTGAGCATCGGGAGAAACACCAGCGTCACACCGTTCAGGATGCGCGCTCGCAAGGCGTCGTCACGCGACTCAGCACGAGTGTTGGCAAACCAGCGGAACAAATCCGCCAGTGCCATTGTGGCCGTCGATTCGTCGCCGTGCATCTGCGACCACAGCAGCACGGTGTCGCGCCCGGTACCGATGGTGATCGTGCGCAGCGGACGGCCGTGCAGTGAGGTGCCCACCTGTTCCACGCCGAATCCGGCGTACGTGACAACCGGCAAGACGGCGCCCCAGAACTGCGCGTGGGTAAACCGCCGCGTCGTGATGGTGGGCTCGCGATAGTCGGCCGCGATGCGCAGCCCAACTCCGATCGCGCTGTCGCCGCAGCACAGCTCAATCGAACTCGAGCCGCCGGAGCGCGCCGGCGATGCCGACGGCGCACTCCAGGTCGCGCATGCCGCCGCGAGCGCAGCGCCTGCACAACCGACCAACACCATCAGGCGATCAGCGCGCACCAGAGTTCTCCTGACTGCCCGCGGTCCGTGCCGCGCGGAGCATGCGCATCGCCTCGGCGACCGCTTCCAGCAACTCGCGGTCGCGGCCGGCCACTTCATCCATGGGCGAGTTCCGCACCCAGACATCCGGCGGCACCCCGTAGTTCTCCAGATTCACGCCATAGTTGTTGGGTTTCGTGGGATCATACGTCACGACCAGTGATCCCGGCGTGCGGATGCTGCCGCCGTTGATGAGCGCGTAGCTGCCGGTCGCGATCACCGCACCGGCGGTGGGGTTCCCCACGATGCGTCCCAGCCCGAGCTGTCTGAACGCCATCGGTGTGACTTCAGAGTCTGAGCCCGACCGCTGATTGACCAACATCACCTTGGGACCGGCGATGGCTTGCCGCGGACGACGTCCCCACGCGCGCGAGCCGCTGCGATTGTTCCAGAACTGGTAGGGCTCGCGCTCCAGGATATCGATGAGTTCCTGATCGATGTTGCCACCACCGTTGAAGCGAATGTCAACCACAATACCGGCCTTGTTGCTGTACTGATTGATCTCGTTGCGAAATTTCTCGAGCGACGGCTGATTCATGCTGCGAATGTGTACGTACGCAATCTCACCCTTGCTCTCGCGCTCCACGATCTCGCGACGCTCGGCCACCCATTCTTCGTACTTGATGTCGCCGAGCGTGGTGACCGTGTTGATGCGCACGCTACGCGCGTCTTCACCCGTTGCGCGCGAAGCGACCCGCACGGGCACGTACGTGTTCAATGTGTTGCTCAGGAGTTTCCAGTAATTGTCGCCCGCTTTCACCTCCTGACCGTCGATTGCGAGCACATACTGTCCAACGGCCAGCTCGAGCCATTCCTGATCGGCCGGTCCACCGCGATGAATGTGCGCGATGCGGTAGCGTCCCGACTTTTCGTCTGCCTCGAGTTCAAGCCCGAGCAGCCGCGTGGAATACAGCCGAGGCATCGGACGAGACGGTGGACCACTCACGCCCGTGTGCGAGGCATTCAGCTCGCCGATCATCTCGTTGGCGAGATCGTACACGTCTTCATTCGTGCCCACGTGGGCCAGCAGCGGCTCATACGTACGCCAGATCGCCTTCCAGTCGCGGCCGTGCATCTCTTCGTCGTAGAAGCGGTACTTCATCACGCGCCACGACTCAGCGAGCAGTTGCCGCCATTCGGCGCGGCGATCCACGCGAACCGTGAAGTTGAAGTTCACGCGCTCGGTGCGCTGCGGTGTCGCAATCACCAACTTGTGAATCTCACTGCCTGCGGTGCTGGGGGGACCGTCGCGGTCTCCGCCCGGTGCGGCACGACGGAAGAACACCGTGCGCCGGTCGGCCGTCGGCGTGAGGCCGGCGAAGGCGCCGGCGGCGATGCGGCGGCGATTCTGCCCGTCGAGCCCGATCGCGAAGAGTCCGTTGGCGTCTTCTCCTGTGGCACCAGTCACCGTAAAGTGAACCGTACGGCCATCGCGCGAAAGAAAGACATTGCCCGCGCTGCCAGCGCCGCGGGTGAGCTGCGCGGCGCGGCGTGCGATACCTGCCGTATCGACAGCGATGATGGCCTGCGCCACCGATGCGGCCGCATTGCCCGCCGCCGCCGAATCCGCGCGTTCCGTGCGATTCCCGGCACGACGCACGCGCTCACGCACCAGCGGATCGTTGGGGTCCTCACGCAGCCGCGAGAGCGACACGCTGAAGAGGTGACTCGTGCCCGCGTCACGTGTTGACGTGAACACCACAAGTTTGCCATCGGGCGTCAGGACCGGATTGCCGTCGGTGAACGGGTTCTCGCTTAGATTGTATTCGCGTCGCGCCGCCACATCGAACAAGTACACATCCGCGTTCTGATCGTCGTCACGACGTGTGTACAGCAACCACCGACCGTCTGCGGAGTATTGCGCGATCGAATATCCGCCGGCCGGATTGTGCGAGAGTTCGCGCGGCGATCCGCTCGCGACATCGAGTTCCCAGAGGCGATTGTTGGCCGTGAACGCCAACTTCTGGCCGTCGTTGGCCCAGGTGAGATCCGCCTTGATCGACTCCTGCGTGGTGAGCTGGCGACGCGCTCCGGTTGCGCGCTCCCACACCCAGATCTCTTCTTCGCCGCTTTCATCGGAGATGTACGCGATGCGGCGACCGTCTGGCGACCAAAGCTGACTGCGCTCGCGCCACGGGGAATCGGTCACGCGCGTGAGCTCGCCGACGCCTTCTTCCGACGGCACGATCATGATTTCGCCATGCACATCGACCGCGAGATAGTCGCCCGTCGGTGACACGGTGAACCCATCGGCGCGATGACCCGCCGAGATCACGCCGATGTCATTCTCTTTCGGGTCAACGGCCATGCGAATGTCGAGCTTGCGCGGTTGTCCGCCGGCGATATCAAGCGTAAACAGGTCGAAGGCGTTTTCGTAGACCATGCGCCTGCCGTCCGGCGAGATGGCCGGAAACTGCACGCCATCGTCCGTATGGCGAGTGATCTGCTCCGCAGCGCCGCCGGTGGCCGCGATGCGCCAGATGTTGAAGATGCCGTCGCGCTCCGAGGCGAAGTAGATGCGGCCGTCCGCACCCCACATCGGGTGGACGTCGTGCACATTCTCCTGATAGCGTTTGATGTCAACATCGGTGAGCTCCGTGATCTCACCGGTGCGCAGATCCTGCACCGCAATGTCGGCGTTGCTGTTACCCCGATAGCCTTTCCGCCAATAACTCGGCACCGATCGATTGAACGCCACCATCGTCATGTCCTGCTTGAGCATGCCGCTGCGGCCGGCGTCCATGGGCAGTGCGCGCGGAATCGTGCCGTCGAGCGCCACACGATACAGCGGCGAGCCCCACTGCTTCACCCCACGTCCCGATGTAAACACCACTTCGCGACCGTCGGGCGTCCAGTAGAGCGCCTGATCGTCGCCGCTGTGCCACGTCAGCTGCTTCGGCTCCCCGCCCGTCACCGGCAACACATAGACATCGTTGTTGCCCATGCGATTGCTGGTGAAGGCAATCCATTGTCCGTCCGGCGAGAACCGCGGCATCATGTCGCGCGCGACATGCGCCGTGAGCCGCCGAGCGTTGGCGCCGTTGGCATCGGCCAACCAGATGTCGTCCTGATACGTGAAGGCAACGCGACCGTCGTTGGCGACGTGCGCGTAGCGGGCGAACTTGATGGGCGCGGCCGGTGTCTGCGCGAGCAGGCACACCGGCGTGGCGAGCAGCAGGAGGGAGAGCAGACGGGTGCAAGAGCGCGCGGCTCGGGGAAACGGGATGTGGACAGACATGGTGCGTAGCATCTCCTCGGAAGGGGTCAATGCACAGGAATATGCGGACGCTCGCGGCGATGCGCTCGGGGCCCGGCGTTGTCCGCGGCAACGCGCGCCTCGCGCCGCACGTATCTTGCCTGAGTGCCCTCGCACCTGTCCCCCACACTGCCCGGCCTGCCCATGATCCGATCCCTCCGCTTCGGCGCCGCCCTCGCGGCGGTGTCGTTCGCACTGCCTGCTCTTGGCGCCGCCCTCGCGGCGGTGTCGTTCGCACTGCCTGCTCTCGCCGCCGCCCAGTCGCGGTCGGCCGACGATCCGGCCACGATCGCCCGCGCGCGCGCCATCCACGATCGGGTGATGACGCTGGACACGCACGTCGACATCAGTCCGGCGAACTTCCGAGCCGACACGCTCAACTATTCACAGCGCCTGCCGCGCACGCAGGTTGATCTGGTCAAGATGGAGGAGGGTGGCCTCGACGCCGCCTTCCTCATCGTGTACGTGGGGCAGTCACCGCGCCTCGACGACGCAGGCTTCGCCGGCGCGAAGGCCTCCGCGCTCGAGAAGTTCGAGGCGGTGATTCGCTTCACCGATACCATCGCACCGACGCGTGTGGGGCTCGCTCGTACGGCCGCTGAGGCACGCGCGATTTACGCGAGCGGACGCAAGGTGATCTTCATTGGCATCGAGAACGGGTTCCCGATCGGGAGCGACATCACGAATGTCAAGCGCTTTTATGACTTGGGTGGCCGCTACATGTCCTTGGCGCACAACGGACACAGCCAGCTCTCCGATTCCAACACCGGCGAGCGCGACAACGTGTGGCTGCACAACGGCCTGAGCCCCCTGGGCCGGCAGGTGGTCGCCGAGATGAACCGGCTTGGTATCATGATTGACATTTCGCATCCATCCAAAGCGAGCATGATGCAGACGGTCGCGCTGTCGAAAGCGCCGCTCATGGCGTCGCACTCCGGCGTGCGCGCGATCTGCAATCACAGCCGCAACCTCGACAACGAACAGCTCGACGCGATGAAGGCCAACGGCGGTGTGGTGCAGCTCGTGGCCTTCAACAGCTACGTAAAATGCGACGCACGCAAGACGGCGGCACGTGAAGCCGCGATTGCCGATCTGCGGAAGGAGTTCGGCATCACGTCGACCAACAACCGCGAAGTGAGCACCGCGATCGCGGCCCTGTCGGACGCCCGCCGCAATGAGTTCCTGGCCAAGCAGGAAGACATCACCGCGCGCCGCTATCCGGCCGATCCGGCGGCCACCGTCTCCGACTTTGTTGATCACATCGACTATGTCGTCAAGCGCATCGGCATCGATCACGCCGGCATCAGCTCCGACTTTGACGGCGGCGGTGGCGTGGAGGGTTGGCGCAGCGCCGCCGAGACGTTCAACGTCACGCTCGAACTCGTGCGCCGCGGATACACCGAGGAGCAGATCGCCAAGATCTGGAGTGGCAATCTGCTCCGCGTGATGGAGCGCGTGGAACAGGTGGCGAAGGGATCGCGCTGATCAGCGCGCTTTGCGTACCTGCGGCACCCCGTCGGTCAGCCAGGCGGGGGCCGGCGCGTCCTTGAGATAGTGATCGAAATACTGTCGCATGCGCACCTGAAAGTCCTTCTGGTTTTCTTTTTTCGCCAGATGATGCGGTTCGCCGGGATACGAGAGCAGAATCACCTCTTTCCCGTTGCGCCGCGCGGCTGAGTACAGCTCAAGCCCTTGCATCCAATCCACCGCACCATCTTCGGTGCCGTGCAGAATCATGAAGGGCACCTTGATGTTCTGCACATTGTGCACGGGTGACTGGCTCTCGTAGAGCTCCTTCGCACTCCACGGTGTCACGTTGCGCCCCATGCGCACCTGTCCCACCTCGCTGATACCCTGCTGAATGGTGCCGCTGCTGCGATACAGTGTGCCGTAAAAGCTCATGAGATTCGTGGGCGGCGCGCCGGTCACCACCGTGCGGAACATGTCAGTTTGCGTGAGGATGAAACTCGACTGATAGCCGCTCCAGCTGTGCCCCTGCAAGCCGATGCGTGCCGCGTCGGCATAGCCCATGTCGATGACCTTTTGTACGGCGCTTGTCACGCAGTCCAGCGCCGACGAGCCCGGCTTGCCGATTTCATAGACGATGTCGGGCTGCAACACCAGATAGCCGTTGCTGGCGTACGTGGAGATGTGCGGACGGTCATCGAACGCGGGCATGCTGAACGCGTGATGAGTTTGCGACATCTTCTCGTAGAAGTACACGAGCATCGGATATTTCCTGCCGGGCTCGTAGTTCGCCGGCAAGGTGAGTGTGCCCTGCAGCTTCTGTCCTTTGCTGTTGGTGTAGTCCACGAGCACCTTCCGCCCCCACGCATACTCCGCAAGCTGCGGATTCGTCTCGGTCACCTTGCGCGGTGACGTGAAACGCCGATCGGACACGTACCAATCGGGATACTCCGTGAAGCTGCCCTGCGTGAATGCGATGCGTGCGCCGTTCTGCGACACGGCGTACCCGCCAATCGCACGGTCGTCGTACACACGCGGCGCTGGTGACTTGCCGGGCGCCAGCTCGTAGTAGCCACTCTGCTTGGTCCACTCACCGTACGCGGTGAGCAGCAGTGGCCGACTCAGATCGACCCCCGGCTCGTTGGCCTCGCGTCGGCCGCCCTCAGCGTTGCGCACGAGGCGAAAGCGGATCTGCTCCTGCTCGCCCAACCCACGCGTCAGGTTCACCGCGCGTGACCCATCCAAGGCCAGCTGCCAGAGATCGAACTGATGATTGAGTACGACGTGCTTGCCGTCCGCACTCCAGCCGGCCACGCCGTAGGTGGGACGTTCATAGTCATGATCGTCTGTCACATCGACAAAGCGCGTACTTGTGGACGCATCGATGATCTGATCACGTCCGGCCTCGAGATCGTACGCGTGAATCCGTCCGTCCTGCAGATACAGGAACCAGCGACTGTCAGGCGAGGTGCCCATCGTGCGTGAGAGCGAACGCGCGATCAGTGTGCGTTCGCCGGTGCTCATGTGCACGCGATAGTAGTCGCCGCGGCTCCCACCCCACGCCACTTCACCGCGATAACTCGTATCGATGCGGCCGATACCCCACCGCTGATTGGCTGTCGACTGTACACTGCGCATCACACTGTCGCCGAGCACACGCAGGGTGCCGGTGGACACGGTGAATCGCGCCGGATACGTGCTGCGTTTCTCCTGCGCGAGCCGCACGATCTGAACCGACTGCGGCTCGGCATCACGCCAGTGCCACACGTCGACATTCGCCACCGGATCGTCGGACTTTTTCGGTGCGTCCTCCTGCTCCTTCACGCCAAGCATCAGCGACGATCCGTCGGGCGCCCAGCGCAGCGGGGCGAACTCACTGATCACGTGTCCCGCCGGCCGTGCGCTGACCGCCGCGCCGTCCACCGAGAGCGAGCGCGACTGTGGCGTACCGAGCGCGGTGTACACGAGCACGGTGTTCACCCGCTGTACTTTGCTTTCGGGCGTGGTTCCTCGCAGCACCGCCAGATGCGTACCCTTGTCACTCCACGCCAGCTGGGCATAGTCGGCGGCGGCGCCGTCGAGCGCGCGGGTTTCGCCCGTCGCCAGCGTGAGCACATACAGGCCATTGCCGAGCTTCTCGGCGGCGTCTATCGTGTACGCCAGATGCGCGCCGGATTCGTCGAAGGCGAACTGTCCGACGTTACCGATGTTGCGCGTGGACTTCGTGGTAAGATCACGGACGATAAGGTCGGCACCATCGTGCTTCGCGGATGCGATTGCCTTGGCCGTGCGCACCGCGACCCATGTTCCGCTGCGTGAAAACGCGAAGGTCGCCGCATTCGGTACGGCGAATGTTTCACTCGAGAGCAGATTCCGCACCTCGAATCGCCGCGGGGGAGCAGGTGCCGCAACCGCCGCCCCGCCGGCGGTCCGCGCACGGCGCGCGCGTTCCAGTTCGGCTTCGGTCGGGCTCACCAGATACGCGACCCAGCGCGAGTCATCACTGAAGACGGGGGCGCTGCCCACGGCAATCGTGTGCGTACGATCGCCGGTGAGTGAGCGCACGTGCAGCACCCCGTCACCTTCATTCGGCACATAGGCGTACGACATCCACGCGCCGTCCGGCGAGAGTGCGGCCGATGTCACGCGACGCCACTGTCCGTAGTCGTCGAGCGAGAGCGACTTCAGCGCGGATCGCGCACCCGCGCTCGCCGATGTCGTCGCCGGGCGTGCAGGCCCCTGTGCAGAGAGCCCAGCAGAGCAAGGCGACACGATCAGCGCACCCGCAACGACGACCACGCTGCTGAACCGCCGAAGCGAGAAATGTGGCAACGTCAGTGACGCTGTGGAGTACACGGACAAGCGGCGCGGCATTCGGGATATCTCCGAAAATGGAGTATGGGCGGGAGCACTTCCTTCCAGTTCTCCGAAGATACTCATCGGCTGCACACGCGGCTAACTTGCGATGCGGCGCTTCTCTCGCAGTACGGGAGGTACATGACACGTAGTCTGCGGCTGGCCCCGGTGCTGGCGATCCTCTGGTTTGTGCTTAGCGACGGTGCTGCGAGCGGTGTGGGGTTTGGACTTCTCGCCATACTGCTCACACTGGCCGCAGCGCACGTCGCCTGGCCGCCACGCGACCGCGAGGGGCCCGCACCGCTACGGCTTCGCTGGCTCGCCGTGCCTCGCTTCGCCGCGTTCTTTCTCGGCCAGTCGCTGCTTGCCGGTATCGACGTCGCACGGCGCACACTCTCGCCTTCGCTGCCGCTCGACCCCGCGATGCGTGACGTGCACCTTCAGCTCCCTCCCGGTCCGCCACGTGTGTTGCTGGTCGCCACCCTGAGCCTGCTTCCGGGCAGTCTCGGCGTAGACCTGCACGATCATCAGTTGACGTTGCACGTGCTCGACCAACGTGCTGACATCGAGGGCGATGTGCGCGAGGCCGAGCGCCGGGTTGGTGCGTTGTTCGGACTCACGCTCGCGTGAGCACGCCCTTCGCACTGCTGCTTGATGCTGCGCTGCTGGCGTTGTTGGCCACTCTGCTCGGCAGCGTGTGGCGCGTATTCCGCGGCCCACAAGAGGAAGACCGCATGCTCGCGGGGCAGCTCTTTGGTACGACCGGCGTTGGCATGCTGCTCGTGCTCGCGGCGCGATCGGAAGTACCAGCGCTGCGCGATGTCGCGCTCGTGCTGGCACTGCTGGCGATTGTCACCGTCTCGGCGTTTGTAGGGCGCGTACCGCCCTCAACACGGCCGGAGGAGCGACACGATGACGTGGCTTGAAATCGCGCAGAGCTTGCTCATCGTGACCGGCGTTGTGTTTTTCGCGGTTGGCACGATTGGACTGCTCCGCTTCCCGGATGTGTACACCCGGTTGCATGCGCTGACAAAAGCCGACAATATCGGACTCGGGCTGCTCGTGTTCGGCCTGATTCCCTCGGCCTCGAGCGTGGCGTCGGCGCTCAAGTTGCTGCTGATATGGCTGCTCGTGCTCGCGGCCAGTGCAACGTCGAGTCATCTGGTGGCGCGTCGGGCACGGGCACGAGGGCTGGCACCATGGCATCGAGGAGACATGTGATGATGCGCCACACATGTTGACCATGCTGTTCGACGCCCTGCTCGGGCTCGGGCTCGTGGTGGCCGCGCTCGGCGCACTCTGGTCGCGCGATCTGTTTCGCGCGGTGGTGCTGTTCATTGTGTTCGGGCTGCTGGTTGCGCTCGCCTGGATTCGCCTGCAGGCGCCCGATGTCGCGTTGGCCGAAGCCGCGATCGGAGCCGGCCTCACGGGTGCCCTGCTGCTCGACGCCATCGGTCATCTGCGACGGACGCCGCGCCCGGAGAAGTCGTGAATCGCGCGCGGGCCTTCGCCTCGGGCGCATTGAGTGTCGGTATGGCCGTGATGCTCGGCAG
>ENA-ORBV01008641-ORBV01008641.1-microbial-mat-metagenome-genome-assembly--contig:-NODE-8641-length-17026-cov-5.747301_pt1 | contig 17026 bp, 15 predicted proteins | sample MGYA00237777_ERZ505514 | MGnify/ENA primary metagenome ERZ505514 (study PRJEB26160, sample SAMN06269048) | microbial mat metagenome | isolation source: Oligotrophic lake microbial mat | place...
TTGTGGACAGGCACATGTGGGACATCATGTCCGCCACTGACATTTTCCGTGAATCATGGACACTGATTTTGTTGAATGAGAGATGAATTGTTGCTCAACAAAACGTTGCAGCTCATGGTGTTTGCTTTCTCATCCACCTCAAACATTTGCTGCCAACCAAGGTGACCGGCCAGATGGCAACACATCATGGCAGTTCCATGAGGTTGCTCTGAGTCAGCGGGATCCAAAGTTGCCTGATTTTCTGACGTCTTGTGCAACTTGCAAGTTGGGTTTTGTCACAATTGTTCCATCGTGTGCATCGAAAAGCATGCTTTTTCAATGGCTTTGTTGCATTCACCAATGACAAATGATGCAACTGACATTGGGTGAAACACGCACAAACACATCCAAAGTCAGCTGCTGGTGCGGGTCTGAAAAAAAAGGCCGTGTGAAACAAAGACAATCTGCACACTGGCATTGACTGCTTAAAATAGCCTTGGGGCTGCTGTCATTTTTATGTTGGAAAGTAAAGGGTGGCTCCAACTCTTACTGGCTAGCAGAGCTGCCTCCATCCTTTGAATGCAGTGGATTAGCTCTGACCTTAGGAGTCATTTCAATCCAATATGGAATGAGCGTCCAAATGTGTCCAGTTCGGTTCGGTGTCGGCGAACGTGCTCGATGCCTCGATCTGCAGTTCGCATTTTTCCGACGAACCCATTGGTAGGTAAAGAAAGCTAAAGAAGATACCAAAAAGGATCATCCATCTGGCATCACCATAACTTCGATAGAGCTCTTGCTTTATCCAAATAGGCACATTATCATATATAATATTATCAAACAATTTTGACAATGTCGACGGCAATGGCAACCAAGATTATGAGCAGTAGTGCATCTTTGCGGAACATGATCCAAAAAGGAAGCGCTTTGGGTGGTCGGTCGTTCTTGGCAGCCGCCAAAAAGAATGGATTTACTAACGGAGTTGGCTCGTCTTGCTACTTCTCGACCAAGGCCGATACGATGCATCAACTCTTCAATTCTCAGATTACCAACGAAATGAATGCTTCTCAAATTTACTTGTCGGCATCCATTTGGTGTGACGACAAAGAATTAACAGGCTTTGCATCCTTTATGCGCATGGAAAGTACCGACGAACGCAATCATGCCCTCGAAATGATTGATTTTGCCTTGAAACGGGACATTCCTGTGGATTTGGAAGCACTGGCCGCACCTCATGCACATTGGCCTTCGGTCGAAGCCTTGTGGACGGATTTGCTCGAAGCGGAAAAAACCAATTCTCAGGCGTTATATGGGTTGGCGGATGCGGCACATGCCTGTCAGGATCATGCGGTGATTACCTTTCTCCAGCCCTTTCATTCCGAACAAGTAGAGGCGGTGGCCAATATGAAAACCATCTTGGCCAAAGTGCGAGAGGAAAGTACTTCGCCTGGATTGATTCGTCAATTGGATACACAAATCGGAGCAGAAAGCAAAGCCAAGGGAGTTTAGAAGAATGACATTCCAATTCAATGCATCAATCTACGGCACACACTTTATCTCTCGAATTCTTGGTTTCTGTATTTGTGTTCAAAGTGAACAGCTATGATTTGCAAAAAAATAATTTGGGCGGTGTTAGGTTTTGAATTTCACCTCGAACTGCTATTTTAGTATTACCGAAAAACGAATTAAAAATCAAAATGTTTCCACAATTTACCAATTCCATTATTATAAAATAATTATATCATTCCTTTTAACCATCGAAATGGAGAAAAGGCAGAAAGAGCGTTAGGTTGGAGAAAGGAGTTTTGCAGCCGATGGGATGGATTATAATCATACAAGGAATCATTCCATCCTGCGTGGTGCATTGTAGAACCCGAAAAAATTAACTTGTTCGCACTCGTCGTGACGTCCCCTATGCTTTAATGGTCTCTCTCACGATGAGATACATTCTTCCGTAACAAAATATAACAAAACTGTCCTTGCATTGGGAAGTAGTGTGTAGGAAAAGCTACGTTGATCATTCTAGCGATATACCCTCATCCTTTGTGCAGTAGAGTGGTATTTTGCGTACATAATCGAGATTGCGTCATAGCCCAAGACAGATAGGGAGCTGACAGACAGATGAATATATTTTGGCAGCATGAACAATGACGTGGCATATGACGTACAGGTTTCACTCGAAAAAGTCAGCACTAAGAGGCCATTGGAATCATTCTACGTAGTGGCAGCAACAACGGAGCGGGTGACGATCGATTGGATATTTGGCGGCTTCCAAAATCAGTAAAAATACAATACCGGTTGCCTGGCACGTTTCAATCAGAGTAATAATTGATGGGAATGGGCCGCCAGACTCTGCTAGCCTAGGACAAAAGAACCTATCCTAATCCATCTGATGGTACTCAAACGACACCGTAAAGAGACACCCAACACACAAGTCGCTACCTTTTGAGCACATAAATCAATACGTATCGGGCCTAGAGAAGATAGTACTGTTCTTGATCGTGGATGCCTTCGATAATAGAAGCGACCATACAGTGACGCCGTGGGCAGGCAAGCTAAATCCTCGGCGTGCGCACGCAGCGAGCTGGAATCCTGGCATCATATAATCGGCCATGAAGCAGCCGCCCACATTCATCATTTCCTCGAGAGCATTATAATCTAAAAAAAAGGCTTTGGTGATTCGTGATGATGCAATAGGTCTCTGACTTTTGTCTGCTAGTAAATTAACGTTGCGCTACAGTATATTTCATAAGGATCTTCTCTCCCAACACACGGAGACTACTGGAATGGTTTAACACGTCCAATCTTGGTACCACAACTTGTACAATAATGATTTGTCTGCTTCATATCATCCACACACAATGGCACCCAGCATAGTGGCCAAAAAATCAAAAATCCAGCGCCCACACAGAGCCACGTAGTGCCATTGGCTTTGGTTCGTGTTCTTGTCTGGACATTTTTCTCGACGCAGTTTGGACAATATGTGACCATCACAGGCTTTCGGCTGCCCACAGGAATATATTGCGGCCCCATGACCATTGGAGTTGGTGGCGGTGTAGGTGTGTTATAGTTGCTGCTATTAGTGGGCGAATTCCCGTTTACGACGCCATCGTCGACTGGATATCCTTGTTGATCATAGACGGGTCCTTCACCGTAAGAGGGAACTGGGGCAACGGTTGCTTTTTGATTGCTTTGCATAATTATTAATATTGTCTTCTTTCTAGTTAGTTTTGAGGTTGTAGTTTGGTGTTTTGGATTTTGCTTTGGCTTTTTGTGAGGCAACAGTGAGAAGAAGAAATGTAGATGGAGGAAAAAATGAGTGATCGTACCATCATCTATCACGACTCGTTCATTCCTGGTTGGTACCGCACGAATGGACTTGGCATTGATTGGCATGAATCAAAACTGCACAGGAACTCGCTGGATGCGAAGCAATGCAACTAAGCCGCACATACATCTCGTAAAACACTTCTATTGTAGATTCTTAAGTCCCCCCCTCGAGATCATTTCGCCTTCGTCGCACATAAACTCGATGACATTCTAGTTTCCCGGCGGCTGTTTGCGAGCCCACAACTGCAGGCATTTTGTGAATGTGTGGATAGCACGAGGAAGGGGCAGTGCTACATGTAGTACAATAGTAGAAGTAGCCATAGATCTTGGGTCGGGCTTTACGGTAGCGACATAGGCGGTTGTGCGGCCGAAACAGCAGACAATCGCCATTGACTTTATCCAGAGATGTAGTCCTTCTCTAGGGTGAAGACTCCAAGGTCAATTTCGAACTGTGGCGACCGGAAGTGGGAAAATATAGAATCCATACCACATATGGCCGCTGGCCGGGCCTAGTACTACTAGATTTGGCGTCAACTTTTGCCTTGACTACGAACTCTTATGATCCACTTGAATTTTTTATAATCGGCAAGTTAAAAGGGGTTTGCGAAACTTGGCTTCGGAGGTGCCTATTCTAGGAAGGAAACGACGTAAAAGCACTTCTTACTGCATTCCAGAAGCGTTCCGACGCGGTCCTACTCTTCTGCTATCTCCTAAATAAGGTGTCAGATAACCATCTCTTTTTTTGAAGGCTGAGCTGCCCACCTCCTCTAGTAGTATACAAAACAAAGAACACACAACCCACCGGCCCAAACAAGAACACCCACGTAACAAGTATCTGAATAAATGAATATAAACACTTTGTATGACCACAACAAATACAGAAAACACAGTATTTATGACGATATTTTGTTGTTGTACATCTGCTATTGCAAGCACATTCACTGACTAGCTTGTTTTGGTATGTTGGTCGACTCCTCCCTGCATGTCGTCGATCGATCTATGGTTGGTAGGGGGAAATCACAGAGTGGGCCTTGAATTGACTTTCCAACAAATTATCATTGCCTCGAGAGAAGACGACACGAAAGCAAAATCCCATTTTTTTCCAAGTACATATCCTCCTTTTTGTAGATTGTTGTTGATAGTATTACAGTTCGTAGCTCGAGAACGAATTTTGGTTCCTCGGAGAAAGGAAAACCACCACTTTTTTATTTCTTTCGATTCCCTCCACCAAAGACCCAATTATCAAGTCCTGTGGGATTGTATTGTGGCTTGGCCACTAACCCGGCAGGATTGGTCGTTTGTCGTCCAAAGCCAGGACCACCACTACTGGGACGACCACCAGTAGTGCTAGGTCTTGCCGCTGTACTGTCATAATCCATACGAGTAGCTTTATCCCCTCCCTCGCTGGAATCGCCCAGGAGTGGCTGATCTTCTTCTGCTAGTTCACGATTGCTGTTGCTCCCTTCGTTCATGCTTGTGTTGGATGTGGTGGTTGTCAGTGTGGTGGATGCTGCTGCCGATGCTGGAACGACAATGCGTGGATATTTTTCATCGGAAAAATCAGGTAATTTTCGACGACCAAAGACAATGAGGCAGGTTACAGCCAGTGCCAGCATAGCAAAGACCCAAAGAATGGCTGGTACACCCAAAAAGTAAGGAGCGCCTTCATCGGATGCCGCCAGTTGTAATCTCCTCCACAAAGAGGGAGCGGCATCCGCATCAGCATCCGCATCAGCATCAGCCGCTTCTGCTGTTATCCTTAGAAACGATAGTTCTGCCATAGCTGTTGTTATTGTGTGTTTGTGATTCTCAGCGGTTCCATTGGCCAGATATAGACTCCGAGAGACAGGCTGCTATGCTAGCTCCTGTGACGGGAAACAGGACTACTGTAACTGCAGATAGATGATGTGCAATAACAGCCTCAGGTCGTTGGTCGGCAGGTTTGTAGAGCAGTGTATCTTTCGCTCATTGTTCAAGCGGTCACGAAAAAAAAAAGGATGACTTCTTCGTTCTCAAATCATACCCTCATGCTCCTTAACCCTAACCTAACAAGAGATCTTGGTTTCAAACTTGCAAGAGCACTGTGGTGGACTGCTAGCTAACAGCACTGCTAGCAGGAACAGTTGGTGCTAGCTATCACTGGTTTGCAAAGTGCTGACAATGGTCCACATTAAATGCAAAATGTCATGGTTTGCCGACATCCATGGGATGCCCATGTTCCAAAAGCAATGACGCCACACTCATTTTGCAACAGTCCAGTTGCATGCACACTTCTTGAATGTCCATGTTCAAAACGTTGACTGTTTTTTTAGCATCCGAGATTGACAAGGTAGCTAGGGACAATCAAATGTTCAGGCAAGTTTGTCAGCAAAACTGAGAGATGACTGGCCAATGAATGGCAGCGAATTTGTTTGTTTCACACAAAACATGTTTGCTGCACAGTCTTCTTTGTCAAACGTTGACATTTTGGGAACCATCATCTGAATTTGTTGTCAATGCTCTGACAAAACAGACTCCTTGGAAGAAGAATGTGACCAATTGAAAGCCCAAGTGAGCAAAAATGGGGCAGCCGTCACCACCAATTCTTTGCAAAAAAGTCTCGCCTTGTTGCTCCTGCAGTCGCAACAACATCTGCCCTTGGCCAAAAAGAGGAGAATGACAAAAGTGAACAATTGCAGATTGGCTTGTCTCATTGACAAACAAAAAAGATGTTGTCATGCTGTCAATTCAAGTTTCAAGGTTGTCCCTTTGAGCATGCATGTCACAACATGAGGGTGGAAACACTTGGACAACAGAGATGATTTTTCAACAAAACTTAGACAGGTTATGATCCAACCATTGTTCATCACGATGAAATCCATCCAGTTGACCTTTGATCCAAGGAAGAAGTGATAACAATAATTCTTCACCAGAAACTTGACCAAACAAAGGACGAAACATAGCGAACAACATCTAAATAAAGAAACTTTCTTACTCTGATGTGTCACCAAAAGAATGGATGACATGACACGCAAATTTGAAACTTGTGAGTGATAACCTACCATGCGAAATGCTCCACATTTGATCCAACATTCCAACAAGATCAACATCTTCATTGGCAAGATTGCTTGCACGGTGCGCATGTTTCATCATGGTGACATGCTCTTGTCACCACATGCCCGTAGGATCATGCAACATCGTGACAGAACACCGCGTGAGAACTCAGCGTTTCCGTTCCACTTTGCGTTCCGGATTGGATCTTGTATCTTTTCCCTCAGGGCGCACATCAGCTCTTGGTCTGGAACTCGGGACGCGACTCTGATTCGTGGGCTGAATCACGGGTGAAATCGCACTAGTACCATTGTCAGAAGGCAAGAAGAAGCAGGCAAGAAGATTGCTGTTAAAAGAATCGGTGCTGTACGGGGATTTCGCTATTCATGGATTTAACGGACATTTATTTAGAAAGAATTTAGGGCGCTGCTGCAATGTGGAATACGTAGTGGGTTGCTCGCTCCGTGCGCGGAGAGGAAAAAAATTGATGTGCCACCCTCGCGTAAACGTTAAATTGGGTCTAATTAAATTTGTTTGGCAGTTATGTGATTCCTTTTTCTATAGCCCTTTCCGTTGTGCACTTCCACCATACTTAACAAAGTCATTTGGCACCGGTACATGTTGTAAACACCCTAGCTAGCAGCAACCTATCGCGGTTGTACCGTACTCTATCAAGAATATCATTTATTGCGACGCGCGCCCTTGATGGATAATTTAGCTCATATTTTCAGGTAGATTAGAAATCTTTTCGATCTACTTAACTACCCCGAGCACTACACTAGTACGTGCACCCCTACTCCACCCTGATTGATTCTCCAAGTGCTTTTGCCACAGGCATCATCTCCGCTATACATCATGACCAACGGAGTGGGACTAGCAGATAGTTTCATTCCTTCCTACGATGTGAACGAGACAGAGAAGACGACGGTGAGCACTAAAGGCGACGAAAGCAGCGGCAGTGAACGAGAAAACGCCGACGACTATGAACGAAGTAAAACGCCCTTTAAGACTTTGGCAGCCGGGTTTCGGAAAGACCAAACCTGGGAAGAGCTGTACGAACGAGATCAACGTCGTTTGGCCATTCTCAAAAAGGTGGAAGATCCCTTCTTGCGTGTGTTGATGGCGTGGCGAGGAACCTGTTGGCATGGCATTATGGTGGATTCCATGATTTGGATCCCCTTTGTCATCTTTGTGGCCATTCGGTTCCTCGCGCACAGTCATTATGCTGCCGAGATCCCACAGACCTTGATTGACACCATGGGGAATGGAAACATTAGCATTCTCGGTGGATTCTTGTCCTTCTTTTTGGTGCTCTTTGTCAATCAGACCAACACACGTTTCTTTGACATGTACCAGTTATCCCGTGCTTGTTCCGGTCGTGTTCAAGATATTGCTGGATATGCCTCGGCCCGGCTTCCTCCCGCCGAAGCCCACCGTCTGGTACGATTTATGAACGCGGCCCATCTCGCTGGTTACACCGGTTTGGGAGAAGAATACACGAAGCGAAACTTTTTCGATCATTTCAATGATCTCTATGGACTCTTGCAGCCCGAAGAATTGCAAAAATTTGATGGAATTGACATGGATTCGGGCTCGGACATTTTCAAGGAATTGTGTACTTGGTGTCAAAAAGAGGTCGCCAGTGCACAGAGAAGTGGATTGTTGGATGACATGGCGGCCAATTATATGCAGGACCAAATTTTGCGGCTTCGTCAGCACATGGATGGCATCTATGATACCTTGTTTCAACCTCCCCATTTTTATTACATTCACTTTTTATGTGTCCTGACGGGAATCTATTTGCCCCTCTTTGCTATTGATGCCGGCTTTTCCGCGGGCTTTGGAGAAGACTCTCATATGAGTGTGGAGATCCTATATGCTTGCATTGTCATTATGCAATCGATTTTTGGTACGTACTGTACCTTATTGTACTTTACTGTGTAGTATTTGTAGTACACGTTTGCTCTAGTTCGTGGAACTACTGACCTGTGCTCACACCATTCATCATACTCATATCCTGTTCTCTTCTTCTTGACACACCTACTCTATCATTATAGTAATTGGTCTCCGATTATTGGGCCAAAAATTGATTGACCCTTATGGCAATGACTATGAAGATTTGAGTGTCATTACCATCGTGACGACGTGCATTGAAATTACCCGCATTTGTCTCAACTCGCACAATCAACCCGTTGTGGATCCGCAGCTGGAAACCTCTCTTCATCATCACCACAATCAGCTTTCTTCTTCCAAAGGAGGAGAAACGAGTCGTTTTGAAAGTAGTAGTGCGGCGGCGGCGGGTGCTGTAGGCTACCGGAATTCCTGTACTACCGAAGCTAGCGTATAAGTCACTAAACGAAGAAGAAAGATGTACGCAATAATAAAATAGGTCATGTTCTTAATAGTAGAAAACTAGATGTATTGTTTCACATAATAGTAAGAAAGTAGACAAGGAGCACAACAACTCAGAGCTAGAAGATCAGCTCAAGCTCTGGCGCTATCACTGAGGAGAAGGGAAGCAGATGCGCATGCACAACTGACAAACAATGTCCAGTCGTTGTTAGAACCATGGAGGGAACACAACGTTTGCTTTGGAACTGACAAGCCAGCCAGCCAGCTCACTGAGTACTGCAGAGATAAATCAATCCAATGGATTGAAATCCAATGGATTGAAGCTGAAGCCTTCAAGAAGGTTGAAGACATGGGGTTCAGGTCTATCTGTTGACTGCTGGTCTAACTGTTGAGGCAGCTCATCCGAGGATCGTGGAATCATCCTTTGTATCAAACGAGACCAAAAGTACCCTAGTAGGCACAATCGGGTTGCAGAGGTTGCATCAAAGAACCACGAAAGGACATTTGAATGGCTGCTACGTGGAGTTAGAATCCTTTGGAGCCCGCGAGTATCTTTGCGACTTGTCGGAATCAGAGCCCGAGGTACGGGCGTATCTTGCGGTGACGCTCGGTGTTACTAATACTTATAGGTTGATGTTGGTAGAAGAATAGTATTGTTTCACATAATAGTTTAGAAAGATTACAAGGATATAGTATCCGATAAATAGTAGTATAGTATAGTAGATGGATGGATCGACGTCCGTACAGTACATACACCGGCCCCGCGGAGTACAGTAGTAGGCAGTGAAAGTTACATTCCCAAACCACCACCGCGTACGGCGGCCATGGCAGCCGCGGCCTGTAGTCGATGTTGATTTTGAATTTCGGGCAAGACTTCCAAAGGATCCACAGATGCTACTCCTCCATAGGCCGCAGCTCCATATCCGCTGCCACTTCCGTAGAGCGCAGCACGTTGTTGCGCTTGAATCGTTTGGACTTGTACCGCTTGCTGTTGCACATGCAATTGACGTCGTTTTTCCAAATACAAATCCAGACAAGCGTTCGCGCGTTTCCATTGCGCTTCTCCAACCATGGGTCGGAGGCGGCGCTCCACGGCTTCCGGGAGCGGACAATATTGAGGATCCTTGTAGCGATTGCGACGCGTACAATCGGCTACAATGGCCTTGGCTTCGGTATACAACTGAGGATGTTTCAGGCTGTCGCGTCGGAGAATCTTGAGGAGGACCTTCATAAACACCAAGAAGCGTTTACGACGATACGCGGTTTGGCTGTTGCCACCCAAACGAGCCGAAAGGGGAATGCGTCTGCGAGGAGGAGGAGCCGCCGCTTGTGCTGCTGCTTGAGGAGCGTATGCTTGAGGAGCGTACGAGTGGAACGAAGGACTTCCATTGTTGCCAGCGCCAGGCACGGACTGCTGCTGCTGCGGCCACGCAAAGTCACGGCGTGGTGAAACGGGCGCGGCGGCACCAAAGTTACCGCTGTTGGCAGTGGGAGACAGGGCGGAGAAGCGCGAGAAGTCCATGATGGCTTTGATTCGACTTGTGTGAGAGAGCTGAGTGAGTGTGTCTGAGTTAGTTTGAGTTAGTGAGGTTTGATGAGCTGGGAAATTTGCTTTTTGTGAGCACCGTGGTTGTGAGGTTGACAAGCTCACACCGTGACAATATTGCTGGGGTAGTTTGCGGTGCAATCCGAATTTGCAAAATGCGAAGCTTGACAAAGCAAGTAAATCAATGGGAGCGAGTTGAATTTGAATCTAAGCTAGCCAGTAGTACTGGTAGCTTCACACTGTAGAACCTAGCTCCTAGTTAGGCCCACGACTACCTAACTACCGGAACCTACCGGGTAATCATACTACTCCGAGTTAGAACGGTAAAAGGGATGTGTGCTACTTATAGCCCTTCGGATCGGATTTGTAGTTTTGAAGTTCGTGTTTGCTCTCTGTTTCTCAGTCACCGGCATGTTCTTTGCTCTCTCCAAAAACATGACTTGCTCTTGATGCTATGTGTCAGCTACCAACGTTGAGCTGAAGTAGATAAGCCGCAGATTACATGGGCTACTGCAATGCGAAGCAGGACTCTCAAACGATGCCGGTCTTCGCATTCAATTGCCATATTTTGCTACACTATTCGCATTCAAGGTGGGTTTAAACCGAACACACATCCCTACTTTTTTAGTTGCTACCTGCTAGTATCTGCTACAATACCGTACACTTTGTTCCGCGATCATCGATCAAGAGAAGCCTACTTGATTCTATAGCTCATTCCACAGTGTTCGCACTCTCCAGCACTGTATGTTTCACAAGGTCTTCGAGGCTGTTCGCAACCGTCAAAAGAAATAGAGTTCGGATCGCTTTCCGTAATCTCTTATTTCATCAATATCACCACAAACGACGCAATACGAACTCTACTCAAGAAGTTTACGAATACATCGCAACTCAAGTTACTCCACTCACGGAGTTTACAATTACAATTCGACACAGATCTCAACTTCTCATGCGTCAGCAAGAGTGGGCTCTTGTCCTAGTGTACCACAGCGTTCCCAAAGTTAGTTCGTTAATTCATTAGCGGTAATCATTTACTGGTGCAGTGAGTACTATGGTTTAAAGCGGTACTGAACCGATTTGTGGGTAACATAACACAAACAGAAAAAGAAGCTGCGATGGTACAAATTCGATTCCCACTTCACGACGCTGTTGACAACACCGAAACAATAAATCAATAACAATGAGCATGAAAGCTAACACCCACACTTCAAGGTCGAAGTTCGTCCTGGGGCACTGGTAGCACTGGTACCAACGTAGCTAGCTAGCTAGGTTTACGGTCGCATCACCTCCATGCGATCGATGTGACGGAGGACGAATTGCACCAGCTGCAAGCCAACCAAATGAGAATAGATTCGCTTTTTGCAGGTTCCACCAAGGAAAGGGTAGAGAACGCAAAGAAAAGTGTACCACTGGATTCACTGCTGAGGTTTTGTCAATGTTTTAGTGTTAATGTTTTAATCTGATGTTTAAATTTTCTATGAAATGCATCATGAGTTGGGTGCGGCGACTGTCCCTTCGTTGGCCGATTGATGGATCGGCTGGCTCAATGCATCTGACAGCTCCTGCAACAGATCACAATGAACTGATTAGAACAATCTTCATCATCATCATCATCAATCGACTCTTCTTTCTCCTCTTCTCTGAACACAATCAGCATGTGGTGAATGACTCTCTTAGGTCAACATCAGTGTTTGTTACACAAAGAGTGAATGTCAGTTGTTATGCAATGGTGGAAAATGTCTGACAAAACCTTGTCAATCCCAAATGTGTTGCTTTGATTTGTTCCGGTCAGACACAGTGGTTCGCAACTGGGGCAAGGTCCGGCCAAACTTGTTTTCTAATTGTTTGAAGACCAGATGCTCTTTGATTTCTATCAAAACTCGATTGCAACTCTTTTGGGACACTTTTGAAGATTTTTTTCATTCGGCCAACCTAACAAAAGCAGCCTCCCTGTCAATCAAATCATCTTTGTCATCAACTCCTACTTTTTATCTGCATCTCATTTGAAGCAATTGTCATGGGACCAATTTCTTTCATTGTGGTGCATGAACAAACAACGACAGGATTTGACATCATGCATCATCCAAGCAAATGCAACATTGTTTGCAATTTTGTCGGAATTGTTGTCATCCACTGCAGTAAAAAAAGGGTTCTGATTGATGATTTTTGGCAATCCCTGCCCCATTGTTGCCGATTTTTCACATCTCCTTGGAAGTTGTGTTTGAGTTTGACATTGAACACACAATTGTTCTTAAACGAAACTCACTTGCACACTTGGAACTCATCAAAACCAAACTCGGCTCAAAAATGGGCCCAAACTCAACTCCGCCAAAACTAAAAGTCGGGTGAATCTCATGTTGAAACTGATTTGCATCCACACATTCATTTGTACCAAACCACACTTTCACTCACACAAGAAGTTCCTTCCAAAATTTGATGTGCGACCAAGTTATAACTCACGTGAAACCTTCTAGTAGAAATCGCGCGAAATTCTGCGCAGACATTCGCAAGAGAGATACCCAAATTGTGTGTCTTGCCAAGACCGAACTCACTGGCTTCTTCTACTACTGCTATTACTTTCACAGTAGCAGGCATTGGATCTTCCTCCTTGAATGGGGCAACAATCAATTCAAATTCAGCGCGATTGTATATTACTTTCACAGATCAAGAAAATAAAAACTTGTGTCTCGAGCTGGCCTGTACTACAAGTAGTACTCCGCTACAATCTCTCTAGTCTCTTTCTGACAAGTCCCCCATTAAACGACAATAATAGCATTCCAAAAGCATCATACTAGCACAATCATGTCGGAACCTCGTTTGATTGTATCCTTTTCCAAGGACGACATTTCCAATCATTTGTGCCATGTCATTGTCGACATTTGCGTCAACGCCATTGCCGCTCGAGGAGCCTTTACCATTGCTCTCAGCGGTGGATCCTTGCCCAAATTCTTGGCAGAATTGACCCAAGTCTTTGACGACAAGGGTGTGGATCCAAAATTGGATTGTTGGCATGTGATTTTGGCGGATGAACGATGTGTCCCTTCTTCGGATGACGATAGCAATTTGAAGGCGTTGAATGACGAATTGTTTAGCGTCTTGGCGGTTCCCAAATCGCAAATTCATGGAATTGACGAAAGCAGCTTGGAGGATGTGGACGCCGTTGCCAGTGCGTATGAAAGTGTGGTAAAGTCGGTCTTGGAAAAGAGTGGAGGATCCTTGGATTTGGCCGTCCTGGGATTTGGACCCGATGGACATACCTGCTCGTTATTTCCCGATCATGCTCTCTTGCAAGAAACGTCCAAATGGGTGGCCGGCATTGCCGATAGTCCCAAACCACCTCCCAAACGCATTACCTTGACGCTGGCAGTCCTGTGTCCCGAAAAAACCCGTCATGTAATTTTTTGTGGTGCGGGTTCCAGCAAAGGTCCGATTCTTCGAAGTGTCTTTCAAAGTTTGGACAAGTCGACAGATGAGTACGCAGTTCCGGGGGGTGCCGTCTACAAGGTGACACGAGAAGATCCACCCCCCTATCCATGTGGCATGGTCACGTCCTCCGATAGTATGACCTGGATTGTCGATGCCGAGGCGATGCATCAAGCCAAGGATGCTCCATCTCCGTATTAATTAAAAAGAAATGAAAGGAAAGGAAATGAATGGACGTGGAATTTCAAACAACTGTATGTATGTGTGCATGTATGTTTAAAAAAATGGACCATGAGGTTAAGAAGGAAAAAGTTCAATCGCCAACACACAAAGAAGATGCATTAGGAATTTGATTACCTGTTATTTTTTATTTCAGAAAAGGAAAAAGTTAAATCGCCAATACACAAAAGAAAGATGCATTCATTGGGAATGTGGTTACAATCAGTAACAAACGTGATATTTAATACCTGTATTTTTTTATTTAATTTTTAAAAAACACTGCACTGTAGGACTTTTCATAGACACCAGCATCCGCAAACAGGAGCAGTCGCCACAACCCAAGTCTTTTTTTCGACAATTATGAAAATAGTTTCCACTTTTTTTTACAAAAATTCTGTGTCTTTTTCCCCCTCCGCTCATTGTCCTTTTTAGTTAAAAGACGACGCATCTTTCAGGGCTGGTCCTGCGGCAGCATCCAATTTCTTTTGTTTGGCTCCTCCCTATCATAGTTCCAACACAACAGAATCACACGAGGGGCATGCATGAACTTCCTTGACTGTTCAGGGACTTAGTTTTGTAGCCAGCAACGGATCACTAAGATCATTTATGCGCTCTGCCATTGAAGAACAACGGAATGGAATATAACCGACATGGACTATCTACAAATCTGACTTCACAACAAAGAAGAAGTGATGATGGGTTACATTACATTTAACAGTATTACACTGGCGCATGCTAGCATTGGTAGAGCATTGACCACACAGCTGCTGCTGCTGCTGCTGCTGTGAATGAATTCGATTCATTTTTCTTAGCCAACCAGTGCTTGGAGACGCTTGGCCCTAGCGGCAGCGGACATTGGGATTTCTCGAGAGGCCGTTCGACGAAAGACGGCATTGGCAGTCCCTTTTTTGGTATGCCTATCATTCAGGGCAGCAGCATCCGCCACAAGGGCCGACAAGGATGGCGCCGATCCCGTTCGTGGGGCCGTCGCAGGAAGTCGCGGTTTGGAACTTCGGCGGCTTCGCAGCCGGTCGTTGTTGTCGCTCGATTCCATGGTATCCAAGCGGCTACTGCTGCTGCTGCGAATGGTAGTGGAGGTGATAGTGGGGCTCATTTTGGTTTCGGTCTTCTTGTCCCGTATGCTTCTACCACTGACACGGACACGGCGGCCAGGAGGTGTGGCATCATGGTCGCTCGCCGAAGATAGATCCGTAATCTTGGAAGCCTTGGTTGGGGTCTTGGTGGCTTTTTTAGTAGTACAGGCTTCTTCCGATGAAAAGTTGAGATGGTCAAAACTGTCCTCGAACCGCGACCGCGCATCGCCGCCAGCACTAGTCCTGGTATTGCGCTTGTCCACACCCTCAAGTTCCGACAAGAATGCACCAATCACATGGCCGCCAGAACCGGAAGGTCTATTGATGGCGGAGGCCAGACTGGATTGACTGGGTTCCGCTGTACTTTCAATGTTGGTATGATGATATTTATTTTGAAGACTCGACAGCGCCATGTGCGTGGCGGCTCGTTGATTCGAAGCATGGGACTTGGCCAAAGCCTTGACCTTTTCCAAGGCGTGGTCTCGCTTCTCCTGTTGTTCAATGGCTTCTTCCACCTCTGCTTGGTCCGTTTCTTGTTCCAAATGATCCACGGCCAGTTCCAAAGCCAATTTACTATGCTTTCTTTGTTGTGCCATGTCTTGTCGTCGTCCCACGGCACGACCGCCGCGACCACGTCGTTCGATAGGGCTTTTGCCGGAAGGAGAGGAGATGGGTAGTCGGCTATTGGACGTACCCCGCCTCCTTCTGCTGTGGTTATCCTCGCTTTGCATCGGACTACTGGCTGACTGCCGAGGACTACTACCGGAAGAGATGGGGATTCGAGTACTGGACTTGCTACGCCTGCTTTTGCCATGCGAACTCTCGCCTTGGAGTGGACTGATCTGACGAGTACGACTGGCCGTCTTGGTGGAGGGGCCATCTTCTCTCGAGTCCAAACTAGTACTGCGCTTCTTCCTGCCGGTTGCACTGTCATCGAGGGCTCTTGTCAAAGCTCTGCTGCGGCTCGAGGACCGACGATCGGAGACGCGATCACTATTGTCTTTCAGAGTTCTCGGTTCATTGACGGGGAACTTTCTGCGTCGGCTCTTGCTGCGGCTTCTTCGTTTCTCTTTGGGACTACTACTGACCTTCATGGTACTGCTAGTGCTACTCGACTGGTTGCTGCTTAGCGTATGCTCGGATACACCAAGCTCGAGGTTGCAGTATTTGTTGCGGTTGATCGTCATGCTGCTACTGGTGGCTTCTGTTTCAAGCTAGTGGTGTGGTTTGTGTGAAAGTTTCTTGGGCGGCAAAATTGTGACCTCAACTGTTTCGGCGGGATTGTGGCCGGAGAAACGAAGCAAAGTTTTACTGGTAAGACTGCTACGTATACCTGGTGACCAATTGCATAGTCGTTTGGTCGCATGAGGGAGTCTTTAAAACGGGGTGCACTCGTACTGCAATCGTACTAATAGTTAATCGTATACTAACTACTCCGAAAGGATGGTAAACGCCTAAACGGGACCCAGAAATCGGTACAAGCTTCCGAACAAAGGATAAACCTAGCGCAATCGTCGACAGAGAACATCCCTCGAGCAACCAAGCGAAGAAAAGAATTAAAAGCTTGTTCCATGAAACGAAGTCAGCAAACGACTGATTGGTTCCGGAGTACTGTTTTTCACCAATGGCCAAACGCTTTAGACATTAGGGTCATTCACCCTCATGATGGCGAAAAAACATTTAACAGCTCAGCCGGATGGACAGCCATAGATACAGTACGCCGTACCATATATATCGGGCGCAGCTGTAGACGCAGACTGGTTCCAGTCACTTTGGAATCACACTGGAGGAAAGAACAATGTTAGTCTTAGAAGTTACACCATTTGAACTGCTGCATTGATGGGGGATTCTCAGGTGCCCTACCCCACATGTTGGGGGCAGGTGGAATGCCTCTCTTTTCACACAAAATCAGTCTGATCTGCAAGATAGCTCAGTGTGTGAATCCAACAAAATCAGAGGAAGAAGCAGGACACTCCTTCATGACAGATCCTGTCTCTTATACACATCTGACGCTGCCGACGAATAGAGAGGTGTAGATCTCGGTGGTCGCCGTATCATT
>ENA-ORBV01008642-ORBV01008642.1-microbial-mat-metagenome-genome-assembly--contig:-NODE-8642-length-17026-cov-5.334179_pt1 | contig 17026 bp, 8 predicted proteins | sample MGYA00237777_ERZ505514 | MGnify/ENA primary metagenome ERZ505514 (study PRJEB26160, sample SAMN06269048) | microbial mat metagenome | isolation source: Oligotrophic lake microbial mat | place...
AATGATACGGCGACCACCGAGATCTACACCTCTCTATTCGTCGGCAGCGTCAGATGTGTATAAGAGACAGGTCGCCATGAGAATGATACTGCGATATCGCTCCGCTCCTTACGACCTTGCCGACAATGGTTTGTTGAGGCGGTCGAATTTGACCAAATATGAAATGATCGCCGATGGCTTGTACGGATTATATACGGCCGATCTCGAAGAATCCATCCAGGACACCAATAACAAAAGCAATCATTGGGGTGGCGGCGGTGATTCGTTTCGGATGATCAGAATACCTTGGAGGCGAGCTGGAAACTACCGCTATCAGCTGTGCTCAGATTCCGTGTTTTGCCCGGAGAAGGCTTTGACACGAAAGCATCCATCATGGGAGGAGCATATGAAAGACGAAGATGATTGTGCAGACCAGTTTTGCTATTTGATCCAAAGTCCAGGCAAATACAACTTGGGACCACAGGAGGATCCCAATCATGTGGGAGAGCTGGTGCCACCATCATCTGTAGAACCTGACCATCATCCCAATCATCGACGGCAAAAGGGGTTTGCCACGGATATGTTTATGGACGATCCTATCCGTAGCCTACAATGCGCCTTGGTGGCCGTCCGAAATCCTCGCAGTGTGTTAGTCCATGGTATTTATGACCGCATTCCCTATCCTGGCAAGGTGGTGCGTCGACCGAGAATTCCTTCGTGGGTGCATCTCCCAGTACCTACAAAGAACATGCATGCCGGTAACCTACCATTCACAGTGGCGCAACAGGTGTACTATGCCCTGCAAGAGACAGTGGAGCTTCCCCGCTTCTTGCCGCCTCACTTTTCGTCGCGAGCACGGCACAATCTCCCGCTGTCGCTGAGAAGATATTTACGCAATGTGCCACCCCTAGGTATGGGAAAGTTCCCTCTGAGCATGGATGACGGTTCTTCGATGTTCAGCGTTACCACATCTACTGTAGAAGCCTCTGACGGAGGTGTGGAAGTAAAGCTTGCCGTTCGAATCGCAACAAACTTAGCCCCCGACGCTTGCTCTCGCGTCATTCCCCTTCCAATGCCGCGGCCATCCGAGGGAGCTTCTTCAATTTCCAGTGGGTCCAGCCAATTACAACAATCGCCATCCAGAAGCCCCCAATCGGGCACTGTTCGCGGGGGCATCCAACGAGACCATGAGCCTCCAATGGCCCCGAACCCTGGACTGGCCAATCCAGGATTTGGTTTCTTGTTTCCAGGTCCTCCTCCACTGCTGCGTGGGCCAGGTCCAAGACTACTAAATTTCATGTGGGCAGTATCCGCTCAGCTGGGTTGGTCCGTGGATGATCCCGGTCAAGCTACATCGTCTGTTGTCATCAGCAGGCAACTGCTCATTGGTTTGCAGTGGTTGAGCCTTACACTGATGGCTGCTCCCTTATTTTGGACGTTGTGTGCTAGGGCCTCCCATTGGGTTCCTTGCAAACCTGTAGAGTACCAGTTGGAAGGTCTCCCGTATCAGTTGATAAGTGAAATGAAGTAAGTTGCTATTCTTTCTACTTTTCTTGGCGCATATACATGGCAGAATCTCATCAAAAAACATACCAGATTTCTTTCCGATGCTGAATGCGGTGCTGCTGCATTCGCACTCGTTATCTTGTGGCTATTTCTCGGCCGATGGGCAGAAAGATGGATCGGCCGTGATTTGGTGCGTGCAATGAGCGAGCACGTTACTCATGACTCTTCTAATATGGCATTTATGGAACGTCTTCGATTACGATACCAGCGGCAGTGTGATGGCCTGTGCCCTCTCTTTCTGCAGCGATTGATATATCTGCCCGAATGGAACCGTCGGTCGATAGATGATGTGCTGAAACACATTGCATTCTGGAACAGCAACGATTTGCGCGAATATAGGTGAGAGAGTGCTGGAGTTACTCGATCGTACCCCATGCAAGGCGACATCTTAAACAAATAAATCTTTTTCCACACAGGTCGGTGTTTCATGCTTCCGCTGGACGGGGCATCATGTTTTGGAGCAAGCGTTGGAAAGAAGTTAATGTCAGAGATGAAAATTCAAGGAAACTGCTGCTGTCAGCCGCTGTGGTCTTGGGAAGTTTCATGTCAACAACTCCTCATTTTTGGATGAATCTCCTGTCCGTTTTTCTGTGCAGTGTCAGCCTGGTGAGTATTTATGTCTGCCGCTCTCACTTGTTTCCTTCGATGAATTAGTGAGCTTCCCACCTTGTGTCTCACAATCAGCATCGTTCTCTGTTGGTTTGTTTAGGGCATGACTATGTCGCTGTCATCATTAGATACCGGTATTGCTGGGTCCGGGTCCGGGAGTCTCGGCGCCAGTCTGAATGAGATGGGTTTGGATACATTGGTTGTATCGTCGTTTGTACTGGGACAGGTACGTCCTTTTATTGTAAAGGTGACACTTTAAAGCATGCAGCATTTCTCACGCGAAAAAAAAATGTCGTTCCATAGCTCCTTGGTAGCTCTGGGGGCGTTTTGTTCCTTGCCGAGTTTATTGTCACTTCCATAAGCTTTCTCTTGGGCGGCGCTGGGACGATATCAGCGAGTTCCGTGGAATCATGGGGTCGCTTCTTCTGCCTTTCGTCGACTGCATTCTGGGGATACCTTTTTGGTAGAGTAGCTCTTATGGATGGGATTATTCGACAAAAAAACATGATGCGGAACCATCTTTTTTCGACGACGCTCCTTTGCGGATCATTGGCAGTGGCGTTTGTCATGTTGGTCCTCATGTTCTTGTGGAGGTGGGATGCGCCTGTCAGCCTGATGATTCTGCGGCCAGCCATGTCCAAGACAGCCCCGGGTACTGGAGGTGCATCGGTGGCTGGAAACGGAGACATGGCGCGAAATGCTGCCTCTGAGTACGCCGCTATGCATTTACAATAACATAGTAATAAAATTTTGGCTAGCGACAGAAGATGTCTACTTCAACCGTTTGCTCTTTGAGTATGCTCTTCTGCATTTACGATAACATAGTAATAAAATTTTGGCTAGCTACAGGAGACTATTCTTTCAACGATTTGCTCGGAAGGCTCAAGTTTTGTTTGAATTAGCTTTTTAAAAAATGAATTGCAAATCTACACTGGACGCTGTATCGAATAAATTGGATTTTAAACTATAGGAAATAATCAGGAGGAGGGTTCTTAATGGGGACCCCTCTTGCCTCCTGCGGTGCGGCATCAAAAATTTTGAAACTTCGTTCCAAATTCTCATCCAATTCTAAAATGGCAGCCACGTTGCCACATCGGTAACAATAATTAGGTGCACTCCAGACCGTCACCAAAGCATCATTAAACATACTTCGATGGCCTTCCATCACAAGTTGATGCGCTCTTGCTATAAGATCCAAATCATTTCGTTCATTAAACATAGAAACAATGTCCCCACCAAACAGGTAGCCAGCACCTCTGGGGGACAGGCCCCATCCATCAATTTCCTCTGGATCACTCCACATGAGATCGCACATGGCCCCATCGTGCGGGACTTCCTGCTTTCGGTCGATGACGCGAATCTGATCCAGTGTATTGATACTAGGACTGAGTCCTCCGTGAACGGTAAAGATCTTGTCTTCAATAATGGCACTCAAACTGAGATAATCAAAGATTTCCGTGCAATATCGCCACACGTTGACGGATCCGTATTTTCGAAGACATTCATCGTAAAAGCCATAGACTTGTGTAATTTGACGACTCTCGTGGTTGCCCCGAATTAACGTGATGCGGTCGGGATAACGAACTTTGAGTGCCAACAAGAGCAGAAAGGTTTCCACAGAATAATACCCTCGGTCCACAAAATCCCCCAGGAATAGGTAGTTTTTATCAGGACATTCACCACCTACTTTAAATAGCTCTACCAGGTCGTAAAACTGGCCGTGAATGTCTCCACATATCTATATATCATCGATATAAAGAAATAGTCAAGACCAAGGTGAGAAAAAATGAGGACAAACTTGAATAGGTACAACATACTGGTAGATTAACGGCTCTGACGCTTGGAAAGACTTAACAACAATAGTCATTTCATCGTCTTTGAGTACCGCCAAACTGCGTCCACCACCACCAGTTGGATTGCTTGGACCATGACCTCCAACAACAACTATTGTAGCTATACGTACCGTCACAGGAGCATCGACGCGTTGCACATTGCTTTCATCGACCAGAATTTCTCGGGCACGCAAACACAGTGCCTTGACTTCTCCTTCTCGTAAATATTCACATCGTTTCAGGCGTTCAATTTGCTCATCCAAGCAACTGTTTCCTCCACTGGTTAACGATGTCGCAGTCATATTGGTAGTCATTGGCAAAGCACTGCTAGTCGGAGATTCCGACGGTGCCGCTGCTGCAGGAGCCATGATGATATCTTGTTGTTGTTATAGTGAAAGTAGTAGCAGTAACAAGTGTGTGTGTGATAGGTGCTGATTTGAAATGTTGTCAGTGGAGGCAACAAGGGAGTTAATTGTTGTGGCAGCAAGTATCTCTCGGTAAAAGCGAGGCGTTGAGTGCTGCCAGTCTGGCCGCCTATCAACATTTTCGATTCTTTCATTGAAGAGCTGTGCGCTCGACAACAGTTTGCTCCGGCGCACATCTGATCGCTCTTTGATCGATCTTCCCACGCTCTTCGTCGCGGCGGTGGAGACGAGCAGCATTAATTTTGTTCATGGTGCAGCGACAGCAGACACAGTACAAGTACCACCTCCAGCTTCGCGTCAATAATTGCCAAAGTCCTTGCCAAAAGAAAAATAGAGCAACTATAGCTAGCTAGCTATCAATCCTTCCGAAACAATAAGGTAGCATGCCACCGAAAACGAGGAGAAACAAAAAAAAGAACAAGAAAACCAATAGGAGAGGGGGAAGCAGCAACGTTGGCGGTGCCGGCGCAAGTACTATTGCTCCAAGCACGATTGCCCGAATCCCTCCCTGTGCTTCCTACGGGTGCGAGATAGATCATTTTCCTGGAAGCAACGAGTCATTTGATGATTTCCTCGATGGTGTCCAAGCAAGAAGGAAGTTTATACAGCGCGGAAAACTCGATTGTATGAGGCTTGCCCAGAGTTTTCCAGATCTCGCTGGGAAGCTCAAGGGTGGGACGACTGGACCAACGGCAGCAAAAGCTTATATATGCGATTATTTTATTTTCTATCAGGTTGATCTCATTTTCCACTCTCTGCTGGCGGATACTTGGCCCATCCCTGTGCAAAAGGACTTCCTCGGCATGAATCCAAAAGAATACCAGCTTTTCTTTCAATTTAGGCATGCCTTTTACACGACCATTAGCCATATATCCGGTGAAAGCAGAATTGATGTTGGAGACTATGAAATCTTGGCGCCTATGTTGTCCAAAAAAAGATCAAAGGAATTTGCTGCCCAGGCATTCGACAAAACTTGTTTGGAGTTTGAAAGGCGAATCGATAATCAGTACTTTGAAGGAAAGAAGGGAACATTTTTGAAGCAAAGCCCGCTCTTTGGAGTAGATGATTGGGTCGAGCAAGTATACGAAAATGCCCATAATGCAATCACACTCGACGAAGGCCTACAGCTCTATGAAGCCTTTGAAAAGCTAGAGATAGCAACCGAACGGATTGCTGTAGGTGTTGACGAAGTGAGAACCAAATGCTGGGAATGTGGTTGCGCTCCGATCAAGACACAGCGAGGAGTTTGCTCTGTCTGCACGGTTCCGTTATATTGTGGAAAAGCATGTCAAGTGGCAGCATGGGCTGGCGGCCACGAGAACAACTGCCAAGAGCTCAAAAAACGCCGCATCCGTCTAAAAACGTCGCTCGATGTGGTTTTGCGTGCCCACCAACATGGCCCTTATGAAGGAGTATACATAGATCTCGGAGTTTCCTATAGGTTGGCTCGACTCCACGACATTGACTGGGCGATCCAATCCGATTTGAAACTGCAAGAATCGGGAGTGGACGGCCCCAAAATGGAATATTTCTTCAAACATTTTGCCGCCATTCTCGGTGGAAAATGGTGGGTTTATTCTGATTCTTGCACTCCAAAAGAATACGCGGAGGCGGTGGACAAAGTGGCTGCGCGCATGAAAACAAACCCAACTATATTGCTAATGAAAAATTTCGACTTCATAGGCCTGACTCTCTGTTACGACCTAGAAATGCATGCAGGACTCATGCACCCAGAAGTCTCTACCAAGGCCATTGAAGCCTTGGCTGCGGGTGGCGGGGCTGGGTTCTCGAAAAGGTATCTTGGCGTTTCGATGCCACGTGAGATTTTCCTAGAATACTACACTTGTGAAAGGCCTTGTAGCAAGGAACTTGCATGGAGTCTCAGAAAGCAGACAAAGTGGGATGCACTCAAGCAATACCACAACAAGCACAATAAATAGTCAAACGATTCCCGTTGCTGCCTAGGATTCCGTGGCACGCTACTGTGCCATCCGAAAGAATGAAGATATCGATTATAGCTATGCGTGCTTTTATTATTGTGATACTAGTATCTTCTCAAGCGACTGAAAGATCCAATACGGAAAGTGATAAAATAAAAAAATTACATGAATTACGTATCAAAGAATCGTTTCTTTCTTTTTAACTTTCGTTGCAATCGGTGCAACAATGGCAGGTCACCATTCCGCTAGTCTTGCCGCAATCCGACGAGAGCTCCAATAGGTCTCCATTCGGAAAGCGCAAAAAGCAAACTCCGTCGGGCATGGCTCCTGTTAGGAGGGTGTCATGCAAATACATAGCCTCTGTCAACAAAATCGACACGAAAGAAATGGAGAACGCACAGCGCGAAACAAATGTGAGTGCTCGCCCAAGAGAGTACCAAAGCACACGGAGAAAAAGAAGAGGACCCTTGTAGGGAACGTACTCATGGCTGTAAGATGCTCCAACGCAATGGGGATCTTTCCGTTCAAACCGGTGCTTTGCAGATCCAGAAAATCAAGTTCGGTCACCTCCTTTCCCAGGAATGCCGGGATTTCACCACTCAGACCTTTATTGTGACCGAGATTGAGTGCTTTTAAATTCGTTAGCGATGACCATTCGGCTGGAATGGTTCCGGACAACTCATTCTGTTCGAGTCGAAGAGATGCTGTAGTAAAGCAATGTGCAACAAAAAGTCAATAATGAGAAGAAGGGAAAGGCGCCGGGGCCAGCAGTAATGTATCAAAGAACAAAGTCAAGTAGCGCCAAACCAAACGTACCCAGTGCGGCTGGCGCGGAAGCAAGAAGGGAAGGAAGCTTGCCATGCAGTAAATTTTGGGACAAATTCAAATGCGTCAGTGCCGGAAAGGCGGCTCCCGAAAGGAGTTCGGGAGGAATGGTACCTTGCAGTAGAAAGGACGACAAGTCCAGCGACTGGACGAGGGAATTTCCATTGCACGTGACACCCGACCACTGACAAACCGAATCGGCCGTGCCCCACTTTGTAAATCGATGACTGATCGCCCCTTGGGTTTCTTGCGTCTCACTCAAAAACAGCACCATGAGGGCATACCGCTGCAAGAGAGCTTGGACTTGTCCTTTGGAGTCCTTGTCGGAATAATCGACATTGGGAATTCCTAGCTTCGCCGGATCTTGTTGGGCCATCCAAGCAAGCGCTTGTGCTTGAACCGAATCATTTTGGTCGAGTTGTTGTGGACTGGAAACTCCCAACTCTTGGACAATGTATTTCATGGCATCGTATCGCGATGTTGGTGGAATTTGGGATATGTCCAATGCGTCTGCCGGAGTCGCCTGACTATTGGTTTCCGAAACCATGGCAGGCTGTGGCGTTGATGGGATGACATTGCCACCACTGTTATGAACTTCCTCATCGACATTGACCAAGACCAATATCACGACGAGCCCAAGACCAAGTAGAACGATTAAGACGGAACACAAGAGTTTCAACATTCTCTTGTTGTCGCCGCGGTTGTCAATGTCGTTGTCGTGGTTGTGATTATTGCTTGTTTTGGCAGCACCAACCTCACTGTCGTCATTGCCATTATTGGTAGTAGTGGTAATGTTACTTCGACTGCTCACATTCTGAATGGTAGTACTCAGAGTAGCCCAGGAACTACGGATCCGGCTGCTAATGGATTGCGACGGTTGCGTAATCTTGATGTCGCCCGAATGTCTGACGGGTTCCGAGCCATTGCTGTTGCCATTGGCAGTTGTACGACCACGCGGGGCAGATGTGAGGGGAAGTCCCAAATCGACCGTCGAGGTTCGATTCAATCCGACCGCTTCCATATCCTTCATGTCCATGGCTGCGGTGCGCGGATGAAACAGAGCATGCTCCTCATAATGGTTATTGGAAGACGACGACTCGTCATTGGTATGATCGGTGTGAGACTTGTCCATCCTACTACTACTGCCTTGTCGACGCGTCGAATGACCGGGAAAACTGGAATACATGTTGCGGACACTGTCGATAATGGAAGCTCGTTTGGTAGCTCCTCCTCCACCTCCGGTCGAATTTCGACTGCTACGACTGTTGCGGCTCGCGTTGTTCTTGCCTCCTTTGGCACTACTGCTCTCCGAGGAAGGATGATTCATAATCATGGAATTCAACATTTCCAAATCTTCATCGACTTCTTCTCCTTCCGCGACGGCTTCTTCAATATTGTTATTGTGATGCAACAGATGATCCGATTCGGCGACGGACGTTTCGTCGTGAAAATCCTCTCCGTCTTGCAGTTTGGTCTCATCTTCTTCTCGCAGCGACGCGGAATGTTCCGATGCGTTCATACTACTATTGGACATGGAACCATGATGGTTCAGAGAACCATTCATACTGGATCCCCGACGACGACGATTGCGGGCTCGAATGGGAGGTTGGGTGGTGGCCACGACACTGGCCACCCCATGGTTGCTTCCACCATGAAGACTCCCGCGCAACGGATGGTCATTGCCACCGCCATTGCCGGCCACACTGGCACTTCCACTATGGCCATGGTGGCTACTGCCACCACGAAGACTGTTGCGGTTATTCTTGCCACTGCCACCACCCATATAAGTGGGGGCCGTCTGGACCGATTGTGCGACCGATGTAGTGGAGGACGACAAGACGGGAGGAGCCCCCAACAAGTTTCTTAAGGATTTGGGGTCACTCTTCGTGTCCGTGTCGGTCATGGAAGACCCGCGATTCTTCTTGGGGGAGGACCGAGGGTTGCTGGTGCTTCTAGGGGCGATACTTTTGGTACTGGTACCAGTACTCCGACGAGGACTCGAGGTAGGACTACTCGCAGTGGCACTGCTAGTGCCGCTAGAAACGGTACGACGGGAGGGAGATTTGGCGCCCTTTTTGCGTAGGGCATGTCGCGCCTGCAAACTACTCGACGAAGACTGGTTCATGCTCCTGGCCGAAGTGCTACGGCCGTGGCGTTGATGACCGTGAGACGACGAGGACATGGGTCCTGTACTACTGGTACTTCGTTTGGTCGAAGTCCGGCTGGTAGAAGTAGTCGTCGTGGTGGTGGAAGTCGTAGTTGTCGCGACTGAACGACTGCTGCTATTCTGGCGGTGGCCACTCGTAGAAGGGAGACCACCATCACTGGACGTGGCTTTGCGTAGTTGATGATGATGATGTCGGTTGCCTCGCTCGCGTTTGGTTTGACTCCGGCGTCGGCTGCTCGCATTGATGGACTCTTCCAAATTGGAAATGGAACTTTCGTTCAAAAAACTACTGCTAGAAGCATCGTGATCATTATTGTAGCTGGCATTATTATTCTGACTCAAGCCGCTCTCGTGCACGGAAGGGGCCGATTGGTTCCCATAGCCCAAAAACTCGAGGAATTCATTGCCATTTTCTTCTGCTGGGTGCGTCATGGTCAAATCAAAAATACACTCAGTCAGTCAATGAATGAAAGAGGAAGCTGTGGTCTGTGAGCGAGTGTTTGTTTGATAGCTGTGGCGACTTCGACTACTACAGTACGACTAGCTAGTTTGTTGGATGCTAGTGGCTACCAGAGTAGATACTAGCTAGCTATTAGCTAGGGTTTGCTTCGTTAAAAGGAGGTGCAAACCACAATCACCTCATCAAAATGAATAGAGATTGTGGTGATGCTGTACATATGCAGTAGTTAGCAGTGACGGACTGTTGGGCATGCAACAAACTGGTGTGGTTTACTCGTACCGATACGTGTACTGGTAGATAATCGCGGTGTACTCTCGAAAACCTCATCCACACTGGTACAGGCCAAGTTCGCGTGGTAACCATACTGGAAGCAAAAGATCCGAAACCCTGCATTTAACGTCTCCGTTAAACATAGATTTATGACATCACGTCAAAGCGTCTTGCCAAATAAGCTGCTGTCTTAAAATGGATCACACTAAACAGTACTATGAGTACCGGTTCCATGAACGATAAGAAGATACTGTACAAAAGAACGACTGACCATCCTCTTCGCTGTACTTATGGATTGATAGATACACCTTAAATTGGATTCAAAAAATGAGCTGGTACTAACTACTAGTGCAACTACAAAGTAGGTCTACTGTCATAGTGAGTCACGTCGAGTATTTCGGTCACCGAGCGACAGACCACATAACCCAACCCTTACTGTAGTCCACATGGGGAAAGTTCAATTGCCCATTGGTTTGTCATTTGCCTCATCATGTTAAGACTCCCACAAAAAGTAAAAGATGTTCCCAGAATGAACACATTGCGATGTTCCCAGAATGAACACATTGCTTTGTGATTGATTTGGAACTTTCTTATGCCCAAATTGTGCAACTTCAAATGATGACAAACAAATCAGGATGAGAAAGCAACGAAACATCGCATGTCATGTCAGCAGCGTTCAACAATGACCGATGCATGATGCTTCAAGTTTATCTTCAAGTTTCTTCCTAATGCACAGAATCTTTGTTTGGAGGCTTGGAGCATGGGATTTGATTTGACACTTGAAAATGGCATGTTGCAAAACGTTTGATCTCGTGTCAGCTGCAGTGTCCACAAATTTGGGGGTGACAATGTGACGTTTTCATTGGTGCACTTATGACATGTCCACTTGGCAGACTGTCATGATTCATCCTTGTCATAAAAGATCTTCAGTTAGATGTAGGTCTTGTGTGAGACCCAATTTTGGTTTGCAAAGTTTGTTTTAACTTTCAACTTCCATTTCCTGTTTCCTGTGAACTCCAATGCGTGATGCAAATGCTCCCCGTCCTTTGATGACACTCTTACCAGCTTTGTCTGACTGAGGCAAGGACCAAAGAAAATCATTGCAATGTGATTGACACAAATGTAACTTGATGCATTTGGTGGATTGTACAATCCGTCAAAATGCCAAACAAGCTGTCAAACAAATCAGTTGACATCTTCATGGGCATGGGAAAATTGAAAAAGCATGCAATCCTTATTTTTGGTTCCAACTGGGCAATCCATCCATCCATCCAACATCTCCAACACAAGCTGTTCTGTGTGTAATAAGCACAATGTGTGCATGCACAGTAGATGCTGCTAGATGACTGGTAGCAAATGTTGATGAAGGGGGGCACAGTAGAGCATGAGAGGGAATTTAACCAGACAAACGTTCACACACCAAAAGAATTTGCCTGTCCCTTCAGTTAGCAAGCAGTGTAGGTGAATTCCATTCATTCCACAAAGTGCTAACTACTAGCTAGCTGGATCGCACATCCATCTCACCGGCAAGAAAGAAGCCACTACAATAATTATCACTACCAGCATTACTGTTCAACAGTGAGCACGGTATTCGGTCTGCCGTAACTGTAGGTATTTAGTAAGGAATTGACTACATACCGGTCATTACAAATATATAGGATGTTATTATGTTTATCCAACAAGGAATAAATATCCGGAAGTCTTCCTCTAGCGCCCGCTCTTACAGTACAGTGCTAATGCGTACGTACCCTCTATTCCGGAGACGGTATGCTGTTGACTGTCTCAATGGCTACTGTTTCGTCCAATACCAAGGATGGCGGTTTTGATTTTGTGGCCGTGCCTTGTTGTTTGGCTGCGCCGCCACTCGCCGTGAGTGTGGACGATTCCGAAAAGTCACCAGGACGGACCGTTCCACTATCATGACGATTTCCTGGGCCAGAATCTTCCTGTGTGTCCAGATCCTCGTCGTCGTCCTGATCCGTTCCTTTGTGCTCGGACATTTTAAAGGGGGACAATGTCGATACTGGCAAGGCTCCAATGCGTTCGGGCAATTCGTGTTTGTCGTGCAAATCCACAATGGTATCAAAATCCCCGACAAAGGCAATATCGGTCCCACCTTCGGTAATCAAAAAGACTTGGGGATAGACCGCATGCAAGCCACTGATCCGAAACAAGTCATTCCGCAAATCCACCAAGGCCGCATCGCAACCATCGACCAACTGTAAATCCGTGTCGGTCAATTTCAGACCATTCCGAAAAATGGCTTCGAGGCGGGATTGATGCACGGAGACTTGAAAACTCCCCGGCATGGACGATACCAGCAAGACGATTTTGTTGTCATTCTCCAAACGAGGAGGACCCATGTTTTTGCAGGAAGGTGGTGTCGAATCCATGTCACTGGAAACCGTAGAGTCGTCGTCGTCATCATCGTTATCCGAGGAGGTGGTAGACGACTCCTCGGTCGAGAGATCATGCTGGTCCTTTTTTTCTTCTTCGCCTTCTTCTTGCTGAAGCAAGGAACGATCCGACAGTCGTTGCTGGAGTTCTTCTTGGACATTGGCGGGATGGATTTCGACACGCGACAGTCGAGCCTTGACGGGGGTGACTTCCATTCCTTCTTCTTCTTGGTTGGACGACCGTCTCTTGCTCTTGGACTGTTTACTGGGGGTAATGGTAGCTGCAACCTTTTTGGGATTCTTGAATCCAAGACCGGTGAGTCCATTTTTCTTTTTTTGATGTTGAATAAAGGTCCGCATGGCCGTACTGGAGGCTCCCTGAATTTCTTCCATAATGTGGTGCAAAGTATCAATTTCTCTCTGCTTGACATCCAAGGTAAGTTGTTGACTTTCAGTCAGATCCGTCAAAAACTTGATTTGAGCACCTTGGTCTTCAATTTGCGACAACAACAGTCGTTCTTGTTCCTTGATTTCATCATCGATAATCCCATTGGCCTTGTTGTGCAATTTGACTTGGAGTTCTTCAATGCGTTCCCGCAAAATATTCTTTTCTTGCCGCCACAGAATGGCTTGTTCATTCTCACTGCAACTCCGGGACTGCAATTCCTCTCTTAAGGCCGCCACGAGGCTGTCGTATTCTTGACGCTGTTGTTCCACCAAGGCCGACTCGTGTTGTTGGTTCGACGAGAGATTCTGGAGAGAAGCGGTCGTTTTGCGACGCCGACGAATCATGCGACGCCTCTTGGCCTTGCGCCACAGCAGTTGCCAAAATTGCACGACAAACCAAAGGACCAGCACTCCCATGATCCAAGTGGAAGAGGAGGCATTGGACATGCTGTCTTTCATAGCCGCGCCATTCAAAGTAGAGACATTGTGCCAAGCTTGATCCAAGGAAGACCAGGATGTCCCGAACAAGGAGGACCAATACTCATAATGAGGATCCTTGTCGCGGAGAGTAGTAGGAGATCGGTGTTTGCCTTTGGAAGAGGAGGCAGTACTGGCACCATTGTGGGCCGTGTCCTCCACGCCGTCGTCGGAATCAGAACTACTGTCATCGTTATCATCCTTAGGAGGAGGAAATAAGGAGGAAACAAACCGAAATCGATTCTTCATCATCATATCATTATTATGGTTCGTGTTTTGGTCCTTGTGGTTGTTCATCATGGTATGACGCGGAGATCCCATTTTGTTTTGTAATAATTGCTGCTGCGGCTGTTGTTGTCTAGCTAGCTATTGTTCTCTTGTTGTCTAGCTAGCTATTGTTCTCTTACTGTATTGCCTGCCCTAGCTAGCTAGTCTACTGGTAGGTATCGGATGGTATTCAAGCAGTTGAATTGTGGCTTTTTCGAAATGTCTGTTAATAATAGTCTACTAGCTATCTAGCTAGAGTACGACGTACAATGTCTGCCAGGTGTCGTTGCTACCGAATATCTGATGCTCTTCTGTCAGAATGAATTGAATGAATGCATGCCTGTTGATATGGGACCCAAACGTTCGTTTTCTCATCATCACAAGAGGAAGAACCCTGATTCGCACGCACCAAAAACGGCCACACGCGCCTGCAATGCCAACGTGCCAATCATAAACTTGGCAACAACGGCGCCTTGTTTTGAATTTTGGTCCCACGAGTCCCGTGGTGTCGTGACTAAAATTCATCTTCCTGTGTCTTGGGCTTGCTTGTGATTATGGTAGCATGGCTTTTTAGTTAGTAGCATCCTTCCACTTGTCTGCAACTGAAGCTAATGTCTCTGCTAGTAGCTACTAGCACCGGTAGTCCACCTGGATAACCATAAAGCAATCATGTGTGGCTCAATCTGCAAGACAAGATTGCAACAATGTCATTGCATGTCAACAAACAATGTTGTCATGGAATTTCAAAGAAAAAGAATGTGCCTTGCAATTCATTGTGTTCATCGATGATTTGTTGAGTACAGAATCAAGGCCAAAGGGCTATGAAGAACCAGAGGAAGTGAAAAGGATCAGAAGATTCTTCTGTGTTGGAAGGGTGCTCAAGGGACAGCTGTCCCAAATGTTCAGAAAAAGGGTTCCGTTAAATTCAGTTGGAAAAGTGGATCCCATCCTGTCACCTCAACTGGTGATCTGAGAAATTGAAGTTCTTTCATGGCTTAGTGGCTGCTTTCCATCTCCTCAGTGCCGGTCTTCCTGCTATTTTGATTTCTCTGGAGCAGGATGGAAGACAGTTCACATCGCAAAGAAGAACAGTCACAAACTTGATGTTGTGAATCACAGCATTCCATTGCAAGTTGTCACTCTTGTGGAGCAAGTCTTAGAAAACTTCACTTGATGCACATTGACAGCAAGATGGAGCAATGATCAGTGAGCACAAACCAACAAATGAACCAAATTCACATGCTCTGAGTGCTTGCAACGTCATCTGGCATTGTGCATTTTGTCCCTTGTCACTCATCACTGAGCATTGTCGCAGTTCATCTCATTGTTCTCCCATTCTGCAGTTGCCAGAATTTTTTTCTGCCTGTTTTGCCCACATGGAGCAACTCATGCAACAGTTTTCCTTGCCTTGACCATGCACATGAGTTGCAACAAATGTGCCATGCATGCACAAAATTGTGTTCATGTTCTCTGAATTCTGAAACTCCAATGATTGTGTCCAGCATGATGTGTGTGTTTGTGTGTGTGTGCATCCTTTCATCTGAAGAAGAAGAACAAAATCATTTGTCGCGCCTGCCCCACTTGTGCTACAAAGTGGGGCCCAAATTAGTGGGCCATGAGAGCAGCTTGAATCCTCCAAACCATGGAATGCAAAAGCACAAAAAAAATTGCCCCCTGATCAATCATTGACCCACATTGTTGTTAGCTCACCCGACACTTTCACATCATGACAACACAAACTGTCTTGTAACCAACTCATCACTTCATCCTCCAATGTGTTCCAGAAAAGACTTTCTCTGCAAAAATCTCATTCTGTCAAACAACCAATCTTCACTTGGTACAAACTTTTCTTTCAAAATGAGGCAATCCCAGTGTGCTTTAAAACCTGACAAAAAATGGCTTAAAAAAAAATCCATTTCGGCAGACTGTCATGACGCTTTCTTAACATTCACAACCCTTGTCACCTTGGAAATTCCAACAGTTACTTTTCAAACCACTGCCAACCCATTCATTCAGTGTGCCAATCTCACTCAATGCAACAATCCCACGTGAGCCTGTTGCCAGCACACCTTGATCATGTCTTGAGACTCTTATCCTGCACTGACGTCAACAAAATGAGGTGAACAGAGCACAAAAGTGAGTTGTTTCTCTTTCCATCCAAGGAATTTGCATTCAAGAACACTGCTCCTAGCACTTGCTGTTCATCTCATTGCAAAACATTGAAAATGTGCTCCTAGCAAAACAGATGGCATCATTGACACTGTTTGGACATTCAAGCAACACAATCCTGTGGAATGTGTAGCTGATGTTGCAGGATGCATTCAGATGATCTTGGCCACAAATTTTGGCCCTCTGGGACAAGACAACACTGTGTCTCTCCGTGAGTCTTGCTCAAGGGATCAATTTGATGTTAATTGGTGACTCATTGCAACCAAACACCATGCTACAGAGACCTTCCCAATCAGAACTCTCAGGTAGCAAATGATTCAGTGTGAATTGATGATCTGCTCTCTGTGCATGTCATGTGTCACTTCAAACCCAAATGATGGCATTTCAAAAACTGAGTTGTTCCCGGGGGTTTGTTTTGTTGAGCATGCAGAGAACACAACCTGTCAGCTGCTCAGATTGTGGTGCTAGCAGAGGTCAATTGACATCATCTGCAAATGAGGGTGCGTCCACTTTGGATCAAGGCATGTTTCCACATGCGTCTTCCTTTGTGTCAAATCATTTGTGTGTTTCAGAGGAACTTCATCATGACCTGGCAGCATTTTTGTCAGTGTTTGCCAATCCTTCACAGAGCTTTGCCCAATGACCTGAGATCATTTGATGTGCAACCTTGAGTGACAAGGAGCAGCTCTGAATCTTGACAGGTTCATCGTTGCTGTTGTGATGTCAAATTTTTCAAGCTGTGTTGTTCGCTGAAAGCCGTGTCATCAATGTCAAGCAGAGGTGTCAAGTTCGAGGAAATTGGTGCAATGCTGACTTTGGGTTTGAGCCAAAATGTGTTTGCAGTTGTCATGACCCATCTCTGTGCATTTGTTGGGCATGGCTAAGGGCATCCTCTTCACCTGGAAAGAAGTGACATCCAAGGTGGGCCCTGATGCTTCGCGTTCATAAGATCTGTGTCTCTGTCCAGCTCATGCCAGCAGGATTTGACACAAAATGTGCAATTTGTAATTTTTCTTATTCTTTTGTGCAAAAGTTGAATGTGGAGATGCAGCCACACAACCTGCTCTTGAAAAGATGCTAATGGCAGGTGAAGCCGCGATGCATGTGTGCATGTCAACTGCCCTTGGGTGTCCAACAACGTCCAATCAGCGCTCTTGCTCTGCTGAGAGGCCATCCATCAGAGGATGCATCACTGCC
>ENA-ORBV01008643-ORBV01008643.1-microbial-mat-metagenome-genome-assembly--contig:-NODE-8643-length-17024-cov-5.793651_pt1 | contig 17024 bp, 17 predicted proteins | sample MGYA00237777_ERZ505514 | MGnify/ENA primary metagenome ERZ505514 (study PRJEB26160, sample SAMN06269048) | microbial mat metagenome | isolation source: Oligotrophic lake microbial mat | place...
TTTCAAGCAGAAGACGGCATACGAGATTCGCCTTAGTCTCGTGGGCTCGGAGATGTGTATAAGAGACAGCCCAAATTTTGAAGCATGCATGTGGGATTAAAAAAAAGAATGTGTGGTTTCCCTTCCTCTTGGATCCCAAAGAATCGACTGGATCGCACGAGAATGAATCCTGCTAGCAGCTAGTGGCTGAATGGAGAATTTGAAATTAGTTTCATCTGTGCTGCACTCTGGTTACTAGCTGCTTGCTAGCTAGAAGTCGCAGTGCCTCTGCCACACACAACACAGTGGTGTTAGATGCACCTAGCTAGTGCTAGCAGCAGCATTGTGCTACTGAACTTGAAGCCGCGCTGTTCGATTACTTGGATTGGAGACAAAACTGGATTCCGAACATCCTATTTGATGCTACCGTGCAGTCGTAGCTATCCTAGTGTCCACAGCGTTCCAGCATCTCACATTAATTCGACACAAGGTGCAGCACTAGCAGCTAGCTAGCTAGCACATACAAAATTATCTTTTCGCCATCGACCACCGCCGCCATGAACATGAAGCAGCAAGACGAGACCGAAACCCAGCATGTTGGAATGAAGCGTCGTAGCTCTTCTTTTGACAAAGGGATGCACGAGGATGCCAACAGCGTCGATAGTGCACAAATCATCACAACCTCCAAGAGTAAAGGCATCGTCAACATCCAGCTCTTTATACGAAAGGCATTTGCTATGATAAGTGAATGCGACCAAAACATTGCTTCGTGGACTGCCGAGGGAGACAAGTTTATTGTTAAGAACAAGGAAGCCTTTGCCGCCGAGGTAATTCCTCAGTATTACGACCACAGCAACTATTCTTCTTTTACTCGTCAGGTAAGTCGGATCCCATCTGCCAACTTAGCGGGAGAAGGGGTGGGCATCCCCCAGTTGTAAAGCAGGTTAATTTTACTCATCGATCACTTTCTCCCTCTTGCAGCTGAACTTCTATGGATTCACCCGTGAACAATCGATGACAATAAAGGTGACGGATCTCAATTCTCTGGCCGTTGGGCAAGAGACATTTTATCACAAGTACTTCCAACGCCATCGCCCCGATCTCCTCAAGAACTTGCAGCGCCGTACCGCGGTTGATGGCAAGAGTGGAAAGAAACGTAAAAAGGCCCGAGCAGTTGACGATGCTTCTGTGGCGGCCCTGCAAGGCAAATTGGAAACCATGGAACAACAGACCAAGGAGATGTTGTCAGCTATGCAACAAATGCGAGAAGAAAACTTTGCCTCCGCGTCGGCCATTCGAGAGCTGCACAACTCCTGCTCAGCTATGGATGTCAAGATTCAAGCAATGGAAAAACGCATAGAGTGGCTGGAGTGTCGTACGCCGGGGAGCCTTCCGTCTCAACAGCAGCAACAATTTCGTCAACCCTCGCATGGCTTTGCTTCTGCTCGTGAAGCATTCAAGCCTAGGCAACTCCTGGATTCCGCCTTGGCAAGGCAAGCGATGGATGATGCATCTGGCTTTTCTGCTAAAACAGGCACCGAGAATGAGTCGCCTTCGTTATTCCAAAACATTACAGCCGTCGCACCTATGGCGGTAGCACCGAATAGCGCAACCTTAGCTCCTCACCCCCGAATGAAAAGGTTCCCTGGCGCAAGTAACAACGTCAATGCCGCAAACAAGCGTGTTGACCCGAAAGATATTTTCTCTTTTGAAAACCCCACTATTCAAGGTCCGATCTCCTCCCGTGAGACCTCTCTGGATATCAACTTTCTCTCGAGCCTTGGCCGTGAACACTCGTTGTAATCTTTGATCCCACGCCAGGAATGACGATCTGGTGGAGTATAATCATGTATTCTAAACTGCACTATCTAACATTCAACAGAACTGTCCTCAGCTAAAGGCGGACGCACTTCAGAAGAAGTCTTTTCGGTATCCAGGGCCTGCTCGGGTACGTTTTCAACTGGTGCACTTTCTTCAGCAACTTTCTCTGCGGTCTTGAGGGCAAGTTCTTGCAACATTTCCGCCACGATGGCTTCTCCCTATTGATAAAGATGATAAAAGCGATTGCCGAGGTAAGAAAAACACGAGATGGTACATAGACAAAAGAGCCGGCAATCATACATTCAATGTGTTTACCTTTTCCCGCCACTCGTCCCGATTCTTGATGACATTTACAAGACTTTCATCACTGGACACCCCAAACACATTGCAATCCTTCAACTTCTTGGCAAGTGTGATTACATAGTTGTCAAGGAAGGCTATCTCCCCAATGTACCACTAGGGTCTTTCACAAAGCGTCCCTGTGTATACGCCATATATAGCTCACTGAAGAGCCTGCTGTTCCATTTTCGATAGACATGCCAGTGCTGCATGGTATGAGAGACATCCGAAGCTTGGATGATATGTTCAATGACAATTGTTGCGCGAAGGTCATTATGTTCTTCATCGGAAAGGCCATCGGAGGAAAACGCCTTGTTCCAGCGGGCTTTTCGAAGATCGTTGAGTTCCTTGTCAAAGATATCAGTTGCCAATACCACATTCACCAACACTTGTATGAACCGCTTCATCTCTACCTCGGTTGCGAACAAGCAGTTTCGAAGCTCTGTGAATTGCTCCTGCAATAGCAAGTTCCAAGCAAGATCCAAGGAGTTTTGCTCTGCAACACTTTTGTTGTTGTACTGGTCCCCGAGCTTCTTGTTTTCCGTTGCTAGCTGCGCGTTTCCGACACCACGGTGGTCAACATTGTGGATGAGCGCAGAGAAGACAATTGCCAGAAGACTCAAAGGATAAGAGTTGATACCATGTGTATAGCTGTGAAGTTCGGATGCTATTTCAGTAGACTTGGCTTTCTCAAAGGCAATGTCAGGAGCCACAATTCGCTTCATGAATTTATCAGTGCTCATTGTCACGTGACAGGCGTGGGGTTGTTGTGGTAATACGATGCAATAATAGCCACATAGTTGCGGAGCTGCGAAACAACCTGCTGTTCGATCTTGACTTTCTTATGGTCATCCGCCTGGGCAAAAGACTTCTCACAGAACTTTGGCAGGTAGATAACCTCTGCGACCTCATCAAGAGGTGTCTTGTCGTGCGCAGAATATTTTAATGGAGTTGTCGCTACCTTGTTGTCATTGCTTCGCAGCGCGATTACTTTTCGAAGATGTTGTTGCAGTATTTCAACTTTCCAATTGATTAGACGCTCCTCTTTCAATTGTGCTTCACTTCGCTCCCTCCTGGAAATACTTCTCATTGACACTGCCATGGGATTCGAATGATGATAATTGGAACTTGCTTCAAGAATGCCGCTCGGCTCATCAGCAACCGATGCGGTGGAAACAAAATGACGGGATGTACCTTTGGACGTCGGAGGTTCAACCAATAAGTTCGAAGCACACCTTTACCCTTCGCCAAGACCGAGTCGGTGCGCGCCTTGAGCCAATCCGACTTGCCAGCATCCTCGAAAAGCTCGTATGTTGCGTGAGAGCATTGTGTCCTGCTCTTCTTACCGGTGCTGCAACGAGAAGAAAGAAAACATACCGTGGGTCTTTTTCCCGCTGCTATAGTTACGCTGGCACTTTTATTTGGGCTTGCCTTTCCATTCTTGCTGAAGTGTTGACTGTGTCTCCAAACAGCTGAAAACGAGCACGGTCGCCACGGAGGACTCCAGCTGTCACAGGCCCAGAGTGGAGACCAAATCGCATGGCACGATCACCAGTATCGGGCCCTCCATTTGGGCTGCCAGCTCTTGCATCTTGCTCATGCAGTCACCAGCAAACCTGAGGAACCAAGCAAGCGGTTGGTATCTTGTGGAAGCACTAGCCTGTAGTTTTGTTGTCAAACAATCGAAAAGGCACTTACCGAGCCATACTTACGGCATGTGTCGGTTGTGGATCTGGTAAACCTGTAACTGCCACATAGGAGTCGCCTAGGGCGTAAAACCAGCTGAAGAGAAGAAGGAAGGAAATATTAAATTGTTAGACATTGCGACAGGAATTGAACTTACTGTAATTGCAGTGACCACCGGAATTTTTTTGCTTACCAATGTCCGCGAACATTACGGTGCAGAATGGAATCAAGTCAGCAATCGGGGCTTGGTCGCCTTCATCTTCTCCACCGTCTAGAAATCCTTTCAACCGCCGATTCGGAGCTTTGAATCCTCCCTTCCTCTTTCTAACTCTTCGGCTTCTTGCATCAACCTGTCGCGAACCTGCGGAAGAAAATTGTGTTAGTTTCCTGGACCTACGTGCGACAGGGCCTCAACGGTGCACTTACCTGAGCTGGGAAAAGCGACGTCACCATCGCATTCGTCTGGGCTGCCTTTCTCATCACGAGGTTTTGGCGTGCTTCTACCAACCGATTGTACAACAGGAAGATGACGACTGTGAACGCGAAAATGCCAGCAACGCTCACGGTAATTATGATAGGATTGCTGGTTGCGTAAATGTTGTAGAAAGTATCCGACGGAAAAACGTCAATGCTGACCATGCGATGCTCCTATGCTGGACATGCGACCACTGTCATTTGGCAATATTATTACTAGCAAGCTGCTCTTCCAGTTCGCCTTGTAATTCCAATAAAAGCTGTTTTGTAGTTTGTCCAGATTCCTTCCCTTCATTGACTTGTTTCATGACAGTCCGGAATCGCTTGGCTGCGCTGTCCAAAAGTTGACTATCATTCGTATGGTCGCCCCCATCCTTCAGCAATGCTACGGTTTGATGGATGCGGGCCCGAGCCGACAGTCTACCCAATAGCTCTCCAAGGTAGGAGGCAACCTCCATGACGTCCTTGTATCCCGATTCAAATCCTTCTTGCAGTTGATCTTCCTTGTGCTTTTCAAATACATCCAAATAGGTGGTAGTCTCAAGGTTGGCTGCTGCCGCTTGTTCGTTTGCAGGATAGGTGTCCTCGTCTCCACCATCCAAATCGAAATCATCGTCGTCCAATTCCATGGCTTTTTTTCTTTTCTTCTCCCAGTTGGAATGTACTATGCTACTACTACTACTAGTAGTACGCGATAGACAGCAACGATCTGGAGGCGGGTGGAGCGAGAGCGAGAGCAGTGTGTGTTGGTAAACATTTACCTTGTGATCTTATTGTCCTTTGCATATATCCATACACTTGTGTTGATACTGCCGCCATTCAATGGATCTGGCTGCGTCGCCGATTTAGAGCGACTGTGCTACTTTTTTCAAAACGCTCAACACTCAACATGGGAAGGGAACGAGCCAATGTGCGCATTTCTGTGGAAGACCTTCTCACTTCAAATACAAACATGCCAGATGACACCGAATAGTTGAAATGAAAATAATATTGGAGGGAGTCGGCTCTCGGGCGATGATTATATAGCTAGCGTGGCAAAAGAGAGATTGTTGTCGCTAGCTACTACGGCACTCGCACCGGATTCATTAGACGGACTACAGAGATTTGTTTCATTCCTCCCAACTGAACGCCAGCCTCTGTCCCCTTCCTATTCTCGACTCCATCACCAAGTTGTGCAAAACTGCGACAGTGCTAGCTAGCTTGTTAGTTAGTTAGCTATAATCACAAGCACCTAAATAAAAAACTAGCTACTAGCTAGTTAGTAGGTCTAGTAGTATTACGAGTACTGATACAGCATGGAAGAAGTCGGAAAGGAACGCTTCCTTCCTGCAGGAAGAACGTGACTCGTTAAAAAAAATGGATGACGATTTTTTGGGAGACGGCCAAGCCACAAACACACACGCAACGCACCACCGAGGTTTGTGGTTGGACTTGACTACAGTGGCGCTGGCTTCCCACGACACGACGATTATTACATATTTATATTAAACTGGGTCGACTTCTGTGACTGGGTTGAGATGTCCGCTTGCGTTCAGTGGAGCGTTCCGAACCCATGCGATTCAAGAGCAGTTGCATTTCCGGCACCGATTGATAATTTTTGGGAGTTGGATGTGAGGCATTGTGTGCCGCAATGGCAGCCTCTACTTCCAGTTGGTGGGTGGGATCATCACTCTTGGGATGATTGGTATTGGGAGTGGCAATAATGTGACTACCTCCACCCAGTGTGGATTCCTCATCTCCTTCCCCATCCTCTTCTTCCAATGGGAAATTGGTCCGGGGTCCAAATCTCAATAGCACCATCATAATAGCTGTACTGAGAGAAGCAACAAAATACAGGCCACCGGCACAGGCAATGCCTACAGCTGCTGACAACCACACGGATGCTGCTGTGGTTAATCCATGGACTTCATGAGCATTGGTCTTTTCATCCTTGTGTTTGAAAATCAATGCACTGCCGAGGAAACCAACTCCACTTGGAATAGCGGCGGATACTCGTGAAGCATCCCAAGCCATGGGTCCCGACAAAAAAGCAAAGGCGGAACAAATACTAAAAAGGCAGGACCCCAAAGCGACAAGAGACATGGTCCTAATACCGGCAGGACGATCAGCTTGTTTGCGTTCCCAGCCAATGCAGCATCCCAGTACCACGGCCCATACGAGACGTCGACCAAATTCACATTCTTCCACGGTCAATCCCAATAATACTTTGTAGCGACGAAGTCGACAAGGATTGTAATGATACAAAACATTTTCCGTATTGGGTTCATTTCCATCGGGAATGTAGGTGCACGGTATATTGACAAAGGGTTGCACCATGACAATGACACTTGCCGAAACCACGTAAATGCTAGCAATCGTGTACAAGATCGCCTTGGAGGTGGTAAATTCGGTAAAATACCGGTGTTCCGAAATATGACTGGCAATGCCCATGATTTTGCTTGTTCTGGAGTGGTTGTTGTAGTGGTGAAAGGGTATAATTATGCTTGGAAGATAAAGGGCCCGTTGATTGGTAGATATAAGGGGTCCCGTAATATACGATGGAAGGAGGCTTGGTGTGTGTCTTTTCGTCCGTTGACTGACCGTAACTGTTGGTAAGATTATGATTATTTTATGGCGCTGGCTCGAGACTGTTCACCGAAATCGAGTCGTCTTTGTGGAGAGTCCAGATCTTGGAGTTCCAATTTCTATCTTTTCCTGGTCCTGGAAGCGGCCAGTGGTGCTTTTACTGGTAGGCTATTGTGGTGTCTGCTTTCGCGTGGTTGGAGAGGTCGTTAAGACGTTCAGGGTCCAATAGAAATTATGGAATAGATTTGAGAGATAGGCGTCAGCAAGAGTCGTAGATAACTAACTATATAACTTTATAATTTTGGGTAGTTGTCGCGGTTGATGTGTGTCATACGAGTAATGTAGGAAAAAGAATAGATGTCATAATGACAAGCAGGGGCGAAACCAAAAACATAACCGTATGTACCTACAAGCAGATATCTACTACTAGTTAGCTAGCTACTAGCTTGCGATCTGCTAGTTATCACTGTGGTACCTCACCAGAAAAACACCAACATGTTGATGATGAAGATGTTTCGCAAAAGAATGACTGACGTGTTTGGCTCTGCCGAAATTTGATTGGTAGATTCTAATTTCAATCCACAAGATTCAGGCCAATCTCGGATCGCATCCATCCGGCCGAGCCACAGATTTTCATTCCCTTCACAATATGTCCTACAAGATTCAGCATAGAAGGTTATGGCCAAATTCTTTCTTTCACAAATCCCGTAGAGGATACGTTACATAAAATATGATATCTGCTGCTTGCTGCTTGTAGTTCCATCACTAGCTAGCTAGTAGCTAGTAGGTCGATATGTACCAACCAAAACCCAATCCACAACAGCGCTGCTTTTAAAAGTGTGGCCAAATTCGTTTGTCCAATCCCGTGGACGCATCGCTACAGTCGTACCAGATATCGGTAGCACTTCCATCGCATGGTGGGCGTATAAACCAAGACCCAAATCTTACTACAGATTCTATCAACCGAATACTATTAGAAAACGCCTAGAGCTACCGGATTGCCGAACATCGACATCAAAAAGACAGATAGACTTGACTGCCAACAGCGATACAACAAGAGAAAGACTAACGATAGAGAGGGGGTATCATCTAACGTCGCATTTATATCCATCAGTCTCACAACAACATGGTGTTCGATTGTATACGAAGGGAGCAAACTCAAAACCGACTAAGGTGAGTAATTGGACTGCGTCCAACGAACGAAAAATCCTTACACCTACTGCAACTGTTGGATGCTTCCACAGTGAGACTCATACTAATCTATCTCGTCGTTTTTTGTTTTAAAGATGCGTGGCTCTGGTCGCATCCTTAACGTCTGTGGCCTTGTCGTTGATGACTATTGAACGATGCACCTTTATCTTGTCGGGCGCCACGTCGTCACCCGATGATCAAATGTATGCGTGGGGGTTGTTTTCGACGCCGGTGTACGATATAGACCATAATATTCAGGGTTGCATTCGATATCCGGCGTCGACGCATTTGGGGACCGCCGTGAAAACATCGCAGGCCTTTGGGATTTTGGCCAATATCATCATGGCCTTTATATTCTTGGCACTAATGGCAGTTCAATTCTTTTTGGAACACGGAGCCAAGAATGTGTACCATGTTATTTCTGTCTTGCTTCCATGCGGATTTTGTTGTCAACTCTTGACCTTTGCATCCTTTGCATCCAAATTTTGTACGGAAATATTGGATCCTGAAGACCCGGAAGGCGGTACCATGCCGGCAACTTGTGTTCCAGGTGGAGCCGGTGTGTGTGCCATTTTTAATTTGGTGGCCATGATTTTGTTGACTGTTCTTATGAAAATGTTGAATCCACCCGATCATCCCGTCTTTCAATTGTACGGGACGGGCAATCCCATGTTACGAGCCATTTATCCCACACCGACTCATGCTCTCAAGGACATTAATAAGAAGAAAAAGAAGAAGAAAAAGCAACCCATCAATCAACACTATGCTTACACACCATCTTCCCAACAACAACAACGACTTCGTCAAAAACGAAGAGCACTCCGAGAACAAGAGCGAGAGCGACAACAACGGCATTCTACAAGAGACAGTCGTCCTCATCATGGCCGAAGCAGAGGTAGAGGTGAGGCAAGTGGTCCCATGGAAACCTTTTCTCTCATGGAACCACAACGACCGGGCAAAGACAAGGTCAAAACGACCATTGTCAATGGCCCCAATGTCCGAAAGACCATTAAAGAAATTACCCATCCCGATGGATCTCAAACAATAACCACAACCGTCGAAGAATTACAGCCATTGGAGTGTTATCAAAATGAATATGAGGAAGAAGAAGCATTGGATCTAGAAATGGATATGGACGAAGAGGATGAGGATGAGGATGTTTGCAGTACCAGTTTGGAGTGCGACTACGACGATGACGATGACTCAACTGCGCCGGTTCTAGATGTGCTCTAGGAGTAGCAAAAGGGGGGGGATTATGCAAGAAAAGCTCTACTTGGGAAGACTCCTCTGCAAGCCCCGCGAGCAGCAAGCTAACATAGTACTGAAGTGGCAGGCAGTCACAAATAAAATAGTTTTCTAACATCTAACATCACAGCAGTGGCAAAAGCAGTAGCTCGTTAGCTAAAAAACAGGGGCTTCAAGAGGCTGGAGCAACTAGCTAGCTATTAGAGGTAGCCACCGAGAGCGCCGGAACGTCATGCTTTGCAATGAGCATACTACTAGCTAGCTAGTAGAGTGAACAGCGCATGCTCGGGTGTGCGCCTCAGCAAAGCGTTTCTCCAAAACTGCACCTTGGGTGAAACGTTCAATCCTGATGGTAGCAATTTGCGAAAAGAAAAGGTTTGGCTGGCTAGCTCTTAAAATGACTCCACCTGTTCTTAATTCATGCTCCATTGCATCTCAGTGATAAGAAAAATCTTAGTCAATGAGAAAGCAAACTGGCACTGTTGGAGAATCAGCATCACACACCAGGAACATGTGTGCATGCACTGAGAAAAGCATCGGAACAGTGATGTCAGAACCCATTGACACCACATCAACATCTGTCACCACTGGTGCTGTGGCATCTGCTCAAATTTTCAACATGTCTGGTCTGTGCACTGCATGATTTGGACTTCTTTCATCCAACAGTCATCGTGTTGTCATCAAGCAAGACATGGTTGTGACTTTTGAGAGTGATCAAGCATTCCCAATCAATCTTTCTTGCAACTGACACTTTCTCAGCGGTTCAGATGATCTCTTGCTCAGAGCTGTTTTGACTTACTTGCCTGCTTGCTGGGATGAGAAGATCAACATCAACCAATTTGCTCACAGGCCATTGACGCTAAGCATCAGAGGTGCGTCATGTTCCTTTTTGGTTAAAAGCAAAATTGAATGCAGCTGATCCTCACATTTTCAACTTCCCATCAAATGTTCCTTCATTGTTGCTTGTTTGAATGGAGATCAGCACCACACAACAACAACAATTTTTTTGGAGTCATCTGTCAACTGGTTGGTGAAAACATTTCGACAAATGAGCTGTGCCGATGGATGTCACTTTGACAATGATCAGCATGTTGCAAGGCAGACACAATTTCCATGAATTGGTAGGAATCAACAATGGAACACAAAGAACTGTCTTTGATTGCATCGTTGATGACATCTTCAAGAATGTCTTTCTGTGTGTGCATGTCTGGTTTTGAGATCTCTGTTGAACTGGATGTTAGATTCATCCTGAGGCAGATTCATTGAATTTGTGTTTTGCACGCTTCACAGAATGTGCATCTTTTCTTGTGACCGACAAAGACATCAAAACCTCAAGGGTCAGATTGTCGTCCTTTTGTTCCAAATGAGGCCAGATCTTTGATGTGAAAACAATTATTTGGCAGAACACATGACACATCTGCAAGCAGTTGGTTCACAGCTGCAAATGACTCTGCCAACATGACCAATGGTCACTTTGTGATTTGCACCTGAAAAAAAAGCATCATCATTTGGTTGGTGCAGAACAAACAATTCCCAAACAGAAGCAGATGTCACAGAATCTGACAGAAAAAAAGAATGGATCCAAAGTTGTTTTGATGAACATCTCTGTTTTTGAAATTCATGTGTGGCTTAGTGAATGTGTTTTGTGGAACTCAACATGCCTCTTTTTTTGACACATCCCACATTTGTCGATTTGAAAACATGACAGTGATTCTGCCTGTGTTCAGATCTGGTGATCTTTGTTTGAATGACACCGAAAGCAATGCTTTTGGCATTTCTTTGTTCATGGTCCGCCCAGAAGCAAAAAATGGCATCTCAGTCACAAACATAGAGAACTGATCTGGAAGAAACCAAAAGGACAAGGAAGATCACAATTTGATGAAAAATTAAGTTGTAGGTCTTGATGATGCATGCTTTTGAATGCCAAGCATTGTGTTTCAGAGACAATGACATTTGATCATTCAAAAACATGCATTGTTTTGACATGATCCCAAGGCAAGATGTTCAGAATCAATGCAATTGGCAACACTCCACCATTGATTGACAACCATGGTTGCAAACACAGATGACTGACAAATGCAAGGCAGCAGTGGACAGTGTGAAATGCGGACATGAAAGTTTGCTTGAATCCAAAGAATTTTTGAAGTGAGATCAATCACCAAATTGATGAAATGTTTCTGAGAGGAAAAACAAACTCTTGATGTGCAAACTCTGTCTTTGATTTTTCAAAAGTGTCACTTTGTTTCTGAGAAGAGGGGAACAAGTGTTCAAAAGACATCTCAAGTTGCGCATTCATTGCAAACCGGGCAACTCCAGCATTCGTGACAGAGCCCATTGGATGTGACATCTCTTTGATTGATTTCAGCACACCGATGACATCATTGACAGTGAGAATCAGAGGCAAAGTCAGATCAGTTGGGACATTTGTTCTTTTTCGTCAAGCCAGATTTTTTGCAAACTTTTTGAAACAGATGAATGTTTTGCAGTTGATTGTGCACCGCGTTCCTTTTGTCATTGTCAGTTGCATTTGTTTCTTGGTTGCCAAAACATTCCAAATGGGCCGTCTGATCAAAACACTTTGTCTCAATCTCTTCGGCAAGATGCCTTCAAATCAACAAACATGACTGATTGCTGTCCCAGTTCCCGGTTGTTCTTGCCGCTACTGAAACCAACAAGAAGCTGGCCAAAGGGTTGGAATCAAAGGCACAAGGGTTAGGGTAAATAGTCTCTGCAGAAGAAGTGTCATGTGGTCATTAATTTGTAACCAACATAGTTTGGCATCCCAAGAATGCCACGTCAAACGACAACAACTATTTATTTGCCAAGATTGACGATGGTTGCAGAACTAGGTCATTTCCCTTGACTACGAAGGGTCATTGAATAACAAGATACGAACGCTGATCGGAACGTGCTACTCCGACGCTCTAAGAAGTGTCAACGAATGCGAACGTGGTTGCCGAAATTAACAGGTTTCTGTGCTGGATTACTTCACTGGAGGTTCTCCAAGCAAAATTATACGTGGTCAGAAACACCTGGCATTGATGCCGGGACCGTTGTGTCCGCCTATTTGTACTACTCCGAGTAAGAAGAAAACTCAGATTAAGAAAAGACGACGCTGAAACAAAAGGTTTCTGCGCTTTTCGTAGACCAGTGACAAGATCGCTTAGCCATTACGAGTAGTCATAGTTACAGAGGCAGGAGGCTATTGGCAACAATAATTACAGAGAAAAGTAGAGAAATAATTTCAAGCAATATGGCAAGTAAAAACGTTGACATTTTCTGAACGTGCACATATCAATGACTTGATGGTTAGACAACTGGAGCAATTGCCAAACGAATTAAAGGAAAGTCATTGTGCTCCATTTTCCAGCCGAACAGGGTTCTTTCAAAAGGAACACTTCGTACGACGGGTCATCCTTCTCTTCAACATGGTTCTTCACGTTCGAGCTGGCATATTCTTTGTCAAGCAAAGGTCATTCATATCTAGTATCTACGCGATTATTATTGTCAAAATGTCCCAAAGTGATATCACCCTTCTTCTCGTCGAGTCGATTGATAAAAACCCTCTGACGCGACACAGTTTCCCCTAATACTAGCTAGTAGTGCTTGATTTACACATCAGCTTCGGGGCACAAGGCTGTTATTAGTAGATGGCATCGAACTGGCTAATCCCTGTTATTACCTAGTACAAGCACCGGCCTGTAATTACAAACCTTGTATGCAGGTTTAGCATTCCCACATTTCGTGTTTTGCAAAATAAAACCTTCGGCTAGTTCATCTACAGGTTTCATAAAATCCAAATCACTACATCTTAAAAGCATCCAGCTACTCTTTCTACTCTTCTTTTCTATTTTCCAAATTCATTTCAGCAACATGGGTAATGCCAAATCACAACATTTGAACCGCGCTCAATCCGACTTGCTAGAAGAAGCCACCGCCAAGGGATTTTTAAGACCTAATGGCTCACTGCGACCAGGCGAGCAAGAAGAAATTTTGGCGGCTCTTCAACAGCAGCAACAACAACAACGACCCAACCACCACAAAAAGCACCACACCAAGAAATCCTTGTCTCGCAACCACAAGGCCGGCAAGGCCTTGGGGCCCCAAGATATTGATGATATTTATCAACTGGTAAAATCCCTAAAAAAAGACAAGCTAGAAGGCGAAGAATTGTTGGAGCATTTCATGGAACAACGTGCCGGTTTGGAAAAACGGGAGGCGGTACCGATTCGCAGCATTACCATCCAATGTGGGGGGGAAGACCCACAAATGTCCAACCCTTCGAGACGCACGAAATCGGGAGCCCGAGCTGCCTAAATTGCCCTGCACACATGTCTACTTGCGAAAATGCCAAACTGCATATACCTTCTTCTTATTTCATAAAGCAAGCATTCCAGAACAACTGTTGATAAATGATAAACCATACCTTTAGAGCTACTAAATACGAACTATATCCAAATACATGCAATGCTTCTATGTCATGTTTATATTCCCCACAACTAATAGGACAGCTATCCAGAAAGAGCGGCCCCGCTACTAGCTAGCTAGAGTAGGACTGGAGGGCCCCCTGAAACCTACCTTTCCTACTAATAGCAATACCGACGACACGGGAAATACCATGGTACGACAGACTCTACCGACCAGCCTTCAAGACACTCAGCCAAAATCACACACGCAACCTAGTTCTACTAGCTAGTAGACTGAAGCTATTGGAAAGTCAGCGGAAACTCATTGGAATCCTTCTTCCCTCCAGAACGGAATCTTTGCATATCCGACATCCCTTTTAAGGTTTATTAGACTATCTAGCTAGGCTACGTTGCTGTCACCTATTACTACTAGCTAACTACTGGCGTTGCCCAACGTGGACACCACAGTACTAGTACTCTACCAGCAGGTTTACGACAAGTAGTCTCTACCAGCCAGTAGTAGAGATGGCTACTCTACTAGCTAGGTGGTGTAGCTAAACATGCGACGTACAAACGTGAGCAACTGTGCTATTTTGATTTGTTATGAATTGGATAGCATAACGAGAGAGAGGGCCGGGTTACACGACACGTCCGGGTCGTGCGAGGTTAGTTCATGATTCACACCTACCGTACCCAGGCATGTCCTCTTCACTCTATTCTCACGGAACGCACGATAAGGCTTCAGCCTGTTAAGTTTCAGCGCCATGGTCGCCCGGATGGGACGTTGCTTTGCTCCTTCTGTCCTTGGAATACAGCTGCCTCTGCTCCCCCCTCTGGGCCTTGGCAACATAGGCCCCGCCATCAAAATGTCCCGTGAAGAAAAAGCCAGAATGGTCATCCAAAATGTAGCACCCAAACCGACTGTGGCCTTCCCGGAGACCAAGCCGTTCCAGCGTTTTGGTGATGACAGGGCTTAATTTGTCTTCTACAAAGCCTCCCTTCTTGACCATCTGAGGTAGTGGAGGAAACAATGAAAGCAAAAAGTGAGACTTTTCGAGTATCACAACCCCGGCGTGACCAGCTATGATGGGCTACTCTACCTTGTAGATCGGATTGAAGACAAAGTCTCGATAGTGTTCCGTTTCCGCAAGGTGCACATTGTCGTACCAAAAGAGCGTTGGCGTCAACGTCAATTGGTGCTTGTTTGGGTCCACCGGAGGGTTGTCTTTCAACCAATCGAGTTGAAGGATGTTCTGCTTGCTGCCTTTGTAGGAATTCATGATCCCTATCATGCTGTCCAGAACCTTTTTATTTTCGCAACCAATGTTTGGGGGGAATGACTGTCGGGGCCGTACATTGCTTTGTCCAATTGGAGTTCGGGAGGTCGAAGGATCATGTCGTCAAATTCATCATAGTAGGTCTTTCCGTGCTTGCCGTGAAATTGGTCCCGGTAGGTTAGATTGCTTCTCATGCTCATGGTGACATATTTAACGTGTCGGTGGTGCCACATGGCGCGCATAGTCTCCTCCACGGGTGTGGGCCGCACAAAGCTACGATCATGTTGTATCACACAAACATAGGGAGTAGAGACGCAATGTCGCAGGGCATGTCGCAGGGCAAAGCCATATCCGTGACGAGACTCCAGCTCTTCGATGGTCGTGTTGCAAAAGGGTGAATCGATGGTGGCATTGTCACATAGTTCCCGCAGCGCAGCCTTGAACTGGTGGTAGTTGTCCGCTTGAACCGAGGTACAAATACCATTGCGCATGGCCTGTTTCATATTCGCGTGCCTCTTGCTCACTTTCTCCTCCCCGCCATTGTCCAGGACACGGCATCCATCACACACAATCACTTTGTGGCACTTGAGCGCAAAGTTGTGGCCCCCATTCAAAAAAGTCCCAAAGGATCGCTCGAGAATTTCTGTGGATGGATTCGATTTGATGGGGGAGGTTGTCACCACAATGGTGAGAATGTCTTCGATCGGTGGCATGGGGGCACTTCGATAGTTTGTTTCCGGTGTTCCAATGTAGCCAAAGTCATCCAAGTTCCAACATTCGGGTCCGGCGTTCTTGGGAGCGGATGGCTCTTTTGGGTGGGTCAAGTCCACATTCGCAGTGGACGATGCGGGGGGAAATTTGTAGAATTTCAACACTAACAAAGGATCCTTGTTGTCCCCCACAGATTCCATTGTTGGTTGTTGCATTTCGGACGATGCTATGGTTGGTGCCGGTGGCAAGGCCGAGACTCGGCTTCTCCAATTCCAGAGACAATCGCCCGCTTGCAAAAGTAAATGTCGTTCCTCCAATTTAATATCGGTCCAATGCTGGGAGGATTCCAAATCAAAACACGTGTTATTCCATCGTTTGGGTTTGTTCAAATGTTGGACGACCGAACCGCCCATTAACGGAAGCTGTGCCACAAAGGACGAACAGTAATGACAGCTGCTGCTTGTCGTAGATAACATTGGGCCATTATTATTCGTTTCTCCGGAACAAGAACACGGCGATACATTGGTCGTTTCAAAACTTGTCACCACCTGATTGTATCCTTTGGAACCATATTGAGTGATATTCAAAGTGTATTGTGGCAAGTACTCCATAATGGAGACGTGTTGAGGCCAATGACCCGAAACAGAAGCCAGCCGATCCAACACGACATGCAAGGTTTTGGGTATGGATTTGTCGCTTTGCCATGGCCCGCCCGGGGGTGGAATTTCGTATCGCTGCACGCGCCGCCGTTGTTCAAATCCTTCCCATTGAAAGTCACGGTCCATGATTTCACAACGCAGCTGATGGGCCTCCTCTTGGGATATGAAATCATGAAAGGCCGTCAAACCTTCTGGGATGGGACAGGTGTCATTGGAGACCTGCAAAAACTGACGATGTTCACAATGATTATTATGGTGGTTGGTGGTAGACGAGGATGTTGTTGGGGGCGATCTGGATGGGACGTTTGTCCAAGGCTTCCAATGTACATCGTCCTTGCAAACGTACTTTGTTTTGGAACCTACCATCTTGGAACATCAATAGTGTGTGTGTGGTTGTTGTTCTTGTGTGGGGTGCTATTGTGGTTGGGGCGGCTTTTTCAAGTTTTTTCGTTCCTGCTTCTTCTCCTTGGGAATAAATACAGTACCTCAACTTCCAACCAAAAACCAACGTAACAGCCTACCACAGTAGTGTGTCCTTTGCTTGCTGCTCCACTTCAACCGATCGTCACGTCACGGAAATCTTTCTTCTGCGACCGTATGCACCTGTCTCTTATACACATCTCCGAGCCCACGAGACTAAGGCGAATCTCGTATGCCGTCTTCTGCTTGAA
>ENA-ORBV01008646-ORBV01008646.1-microbial-mat-metagenome-genome-assembly--contig:-NODE-8646-length-17022-cov-5.651284_pt1 | contig 17022 bp, 17 predicted proteins | sample MGYA00237777_ERZ505514 | MGnify/ENA primary metagenome ERZ505514 (study PRJEB26160, sample SAMN06269048) | microbial mat metagenome | isolation source: Oligotrophic lake microbial mat | place...
ATTCAGGTGCGCTCGGGTGACGGCTCGATTCGTCTCGACAAGGTCTCCGGCAAGCTCGATCTCGAGACCGACGATGGCAGCATTGGCTTTGAGGGCAAGCCGTCGGTGCTGCACCTCAAGACCGGTGATGGCTCGGTGCGCGCCCAGATCGATGTCGACACGGTCATGACCGACAACTGGGACCTGACGACCGGCGATGGCAGCATTACCTTGACCTTGCCCTCGGTCTTCAACGCCGAGCTCGACGCAGAAACCAGCGACGGCACCGTACGTGCCGAGCACCCCTTGCTTGACGCCGATCGCGACGAGCGTCGCACTGGCGAAGACAATCAGGAACGTCGCGAGCGCCGCCGCGTCATGCGGAGCAAGATGGGCGATGGCGGCAAGGCCCTTCGCGTCCGCACCGGCGACGGCACCATCCGGATCGAGCGCTGACCCGCGCTTGACATCAGGCCGACCTGCGTGTGAGCATCAGGACATCGTGATCGTCATGTTCAACCGTGCGTGTTGTTGTTGTGAAGCCCTTGCTTCCGCGCCGCGGTCTGTACCGATGAACGTGATCTTCTAGTTTTTTTCACGTCCACGAACCTCAGTTCAGAACGGCCCGGAAGGCACCCGCTTTCCGGGCCGTTTTGCGTTTGCAGACAGCCCGTCCGGCGGTTCGATTCTCAAACACGGTGCGGTGGCGAAGTGGCAAACGCGGCGGCCTGCAAAGCCGTTATTCGAGGGTTCGACTCCCTCTCGCACCTCCAGCCTTCGCTCAGAGTCGGGCGACAGGCGATTCAACGAGCTTCGGCTGGCAGGCCAACCGATGGCCCTACAGTGCAACTCCCTCGGCACAGGAGAAACGAAACATGGCGACGAATCTACGACCGATCGGCATCTATCACGAGCACCAGGACTGGTTCCGGCCGCTGTTCGCCGAACTCGATCGCCGCGGCACGCGGTACGAGCGGATTGACGCGCGCCAGCATGCCTACGACCTTGGCAGCAACGACGCTGCGGCGTACTCGGTGGTGATCAATCGCATGAGCCCCTCCGCGTACCTGCGCGGCGCCGGCCACGCGATTCTCTATACCCAGAACTACCTGGCTCACCTCGAACAGTTGGGTGTCCGCGTAATCAATGGCACGCGGGCGTTCCGTCTCGAAACGTCGAAGGCCCAGCAGCTCACGCTGTTGCGTTCGCTTGGCTTGCCGTACCCGCCGGCGCGCGTGATCAACCACGGCAGTGAAGCGCCGGCCGCGGCCGATGGTTTGCGGTTTCCCGTGGTGGTGAAGGCCAACATTGGCGGCAGCGGTGCCGGCATCGTGCGGTTCGACACGCCTGAGGATCTGGCGAGGGCGTCGGTGGAAGGCCGCCTCGACCTCGGACTCGATCAGACCGCGCTGGTGCAGGAATACATTCCGGCGCGCGGTGGCCACATCACCCGCGTGGAAGTGCTCGACGGCCAGTTCATCTACGCGATCAATGTGCACACCACCGGCGACACGTTTAATCTGTGCCCCGCTGACATTTGCCAGACCAACGACGGTGTGGCGCTGGCGCGTGGCGCCTGCCCGGCCGACGCGCCGAAGAACAACTTGCGGGTCGAGGCGTTCACACCGCCAGGCGAGGTGATTGCCGACGTCGAACGCATCGCGGCAGCGGCCGGGATCGAGATTGGCGGCGTCGAATATATCGTCGACGACCGTGACGGGCAGCGCTACTACTACGACATCAACGCGCTCTCGAACTTCGTGGCCGACGCTCCCCGAGTGGTTGGCTTTGACCCATTCGCGCGCCTGGCCGACTGGCTGGAACGCGAGCAGCGCGGCGCCGAGCCGCTGCCGGTCGCGGTGCCGACAGGTCTGGTCGAGGGCGCGACCCGCTGGTAAGCGGCAGGAGAGCCCCGCGGCCGTTCATTTCGGTGCGCGTGCTCGCAGTTCGCTGACCGGGGACGGGCTGGCATAGACGCTGGGGTCAGCGACGCCAGCCGCGGCGAACGCCTCGCGCCGCTCGCGGCACTTGCTGCACCGCCCGCAGTGCATCGGTAAGGCACCCGACGCACCCGACGTCTCCTCCCCGGGATTCATGCACGACAGCGTCAGCTCCAGCGGCACGCGCAGCTCGACGCCTCGGCGAATGACCTGCGCCTTGTCCCACGTGAGAAACGGCGTGGCGATCTCGACGTCGTGATCCAGGCCTAGTGACAGGGCGGTGGCCATGGCCGCGAAGAATGCCGGGCGTCCATCAGGAAACGGATTGCCGGCGAGAGGCCCAAGGGCAATGCGGTGGGCGCCAGATCGCGCCGCGACGACGGCGGCCTTGGTCAGCAGTACCAGATTCCGGCCGCTGAGGTAGACGTCCTCGTCCGGCGTGTCGTAAGCCGGCGGCACGCCGCGAATGGCCCAATGAGTCGACGGATAGACATCGCGCATCGTGAACGCGACGCGCGAGAGCGGCGCCATCGTGGCCGCGAACACCGGCGATGCGAGCAGCCGCTCGAGCATCCGCAACTCCGCCGGTTCCCACGCCAGGCCGACGCTGACGTAGAGCGGGAGGACCGTGGCGGCCTGGGTTTCGTGCGCGGCGAGGACGGCGCTATCGAGCCCGCCCGACAGTAGGACCAGCGTGTTCATGCGGCTATGATCGAACGCACGTGATCATAGTCTTTGATCTGGACGGCACGCTGATCGATTCGGCTCGAGACCTGGGCGAGGCGGCCAGCGAGCTGGTGCAGAGCTTCGGCGCGCCGCCGCTGACGGTGGCGCAGGTTGTGACCATGGTGGGCGAAGGAGCACCGGTACTCGTGCGCCGCGCACTGCAACACTCTGGACTCGCGGCCGATACGCCCGGCGCGCTGGAGCGCTTCCTGAAGATCTACGATCGCCGGCTGTTGGATCACACGGTCGCCTATCCCGGCATTCGCGAAGAGTTGGCGCGGGCGGTGTGTCGCGGACCACTCGCGGTGCTGACGAACAAGCCACTCGGTCCCGCCATCGGATTGCTCGAAGCGTTGGATCTGCGCGGCTTCTTCCATCGCGTCATCGGCGGGGATGGCGAGTATGGACGCAAGCCCGATCCGGCCGGCCTGCAGGCGCTGCGCGCCCTGGCGCCAAATGAGTCAGTGGTGTTGCTTGGCGATTCGCCGGCCGATGCGCAAACGGCGATCGCGGCGGCGTGTCCGTTCGTGTTCGCGCGATATGGGTTCGGCGCCATCAAGTTCGCCGCGGCGCCCGCCACACCGTTCGTCGTCGATCACCCGCGTGAGCTGTCGGCGGTACTCGGGCTTATCCGGTAACCAGCAGCTTCGACGCGGCGCGCGCGCCAATGGTCACGCGCGCATCGTTGGCGCCTTTCAGCCGCACGCTGTCTGACACTTCGTCACGGGCCTCGACCTCAATCGTCTGGCCCGGCTTGAGATTGTGTCGTTCGATGAAGCGCAGGAACGCCGCATCCTGGTCGGTGACCCGCGCCACGGTGACCGGCGTGTTCATCGGGCAGGTCAGCAGCGTTTCCAGCGCGCGATGCGGCAACCGGCCGTCGGCCGTCGGAATGGGGTCGCCGTGTGGGTCGACTTCGGGCTGACCCAGCATCTCGTCGATCCGCTCGATGAAGCGGTCTGACACCACATGCTCCATCTGCTCCGCATCATCGTGGACCTCGTCCCACGTCATGCCAATCACCTGCACCAGGAATGATTCGATCAGGCGATGACGCCGCAAGACCCGGGCGGCGAGCTTCTGGCCGGCGGCCGTCAGCCGCACGCCGTTGTAGGGCTCGTAGACCACGAGGTCTGACTCGGCGAGTGCCTTCACCATAGTGGTCGCGGTGCCAGGGGCAATGCCCAAAGCGGTCGCGAGCTGGCCCATGGGCACCAGCTTCTGTTCGGCCGTCAGGTGGGTCTCGCCGACGTAGATGGCCTTGAGGTAGTTTTCGACGGTGCTCGACGGAAGCATCTATTTTTCAGCATGTTACCAAACTTGAAGTGAGGCCACCTGTTGACTTTTTGTGTGCTGGCGTGATGTAATTTTGACTAATCAAAATTGGCGATATACCTGCTCCTTTTCACTGTGGTCGGACTGGCGGTGTTCACACCGGGATACGGTGCCGTCGCAATGGTTCGCAGGTACCGCCTCTCGCAAGCGCGCGAACGCACCGAAAACGCCCTCAAGCACTTATTGCGGCAAGCCACCGAGGGCCACACCGCCTCCTTCAGCTCGCTGCAGGGTGTGTTACGCATGGGCGACCGCCAGTTGATGGCATTGACCCAGCGCCTCGAACGCGAGGGCCTGGTCCGTTCTGAAGGCGCGCACTTTCAGCTGACGGCCGAAGGCGAGCGGGTGGCGTTGCACGTGCTGCGCGCGCATCGCCTGTGGGAACTCTATCTCGCCGACGAACTCGGTGTGCCGATCGACCGCGTGCATGAAGAGGCGGAGCGGGCTGAGCACAGCCTCAGTAAGGCTCAACTCGATCGGTTGTCGGCCTCAATGGGCCATCCCGAACGGGATCCGCACGGTGACCCGATCCCGACGGGCGATGGCTCGGTTCCCGAGTCGCCGGGCATACCGCTCGGCGCGTGGCCCGACTCGACGCCGGGCCGCATCGTCCATCTCGAGGATGAGCCGCCGCTGGCCTATGCCCAGCTCTCGGCTGAGGGCCTCAAGCTGGGGCAAGTCATCCGCGTCATCGACCGGTCGCCAACGCGCGTGGTGCTGAGCGACGGCGAGAACGAGTACCGACTCGCGCCGATGGTCGCCGCCAACATCCATGTCGCCGCGGTGACCGCCGAGGCGGTGGCAGAGGCCTGGCCCGAAGGCGTCATCGCGTTGTCGGGGCTGCCGTCCGGGGCTTCGGCCGAAGTGGTCGCTCTTGATCCGGCCTTCCGCGGTTTCGCGCGGCGGCGGCTCCTCGACCTTGGCTTCACGCCCGGCGCGCGCATTCGCAGCGACCTGACCACCTTCGCCGGCGATCCGCGCGCCTATCGGCTTCGCGGCACGACCATCGCCCTTCGCCGCGAGCAGTCGGACCGCGTGCTGGTCAAGCCGCTCGTGATCACGAATTGAGAGACTGACGATGAGCGTTGAACACAACTGCGAAACCTGCCCGGTGCATGCCGAGATGGCGCAACTGGGCGCCGCCGTCGGCGCGTTCGACCGCGTGGTCGCCTTGGCCGGTAATCCGAATACCGGCAAGTCCACGCTGTTCAATTCCCTGACCGGACTGAACCAGCACACCGGCAACTGGCCCGGTAAGACGGTGACGCGCGCCGAGGGGGCGTTCCAATTCGGCGGTGTCCGCTACAAGCTGGTCGACCTGCCCGGCACCTACTCGCTGTTGTCAGCCTCGGACGATGAGGAAGTGGCGAGGAACTTTCTGTTATTCGGGCGCCCCGACTGCACCGTGGTGGTGGTCGACGCCAGCGCCCTCGAGCGCAACCTCTACCTGGTCTTGCAGGTGCTCGAGATCACCGATCGCGTCGTGATTGCCGTCAACCTCATGGATGAAGCGAAGCGCCGCGGCATTGAGGTCGATACCCGCAGCCTGTCGCGCGATCTGGGCGTGCCGGCGATTCCGCTGGTGGCCCGTACTGGCGAGAACATGATGGCGCTGCTCGGCGAGATTGCCGCGGTGGCGTCGGGCGAGACCGTGACCCAGCCGTTGCGCTCGAAGGGGACGACGGCGTTCGAGCACGCCGTCAGCACGTTGGTGCCGATGATCGAAGCGGCCGCCCCGGGCGTGCCGAACGCGCGCTGGATTGCCATTCGGCTGCTCGACGGTGACGTGCCGGTGGAGGAGGCGCTGGCCAGCGGCCGGCTCGCAGAACTGGTGGTGCGCCAGCAGGCGCCGGATGCGCGCTTCAGCCGGAAGATCGCCATCCAGGGAGCGCAATGAGCCAGCCCGCGGCCGTCACCCCGGCCGACATTGTCCGCGCGGCGGCGGCGTTGCGCCGGTCGCTCGACGCCGGCTTCCGCGAGGAGGTCGTGACCTCCCTGTACGGCGAAGTGGAGCGCATCACGCGGCGGGCCGTGCAGGATTCAGGGTCGGGTTCGCTCGAACTCGATCAGCGGATCGATCGCATCGTCACCTCACGGTTGTTCGGGTTGCCGCTGATGCTGGGCATCCTGGCGGTGATCTTCTGGCTGACGATCGTTGGCGCCAACGTGCCGTCGCAGATGCTGGCGAGCGGGTTCTTCTGGTTCGAGGACCTGGCGGCAGGCTGGTTCACGCAGCTCGGCGTGCCCTGGTGGATCACGGGCTTCGTGTGGCACGGCGTCTATCGCGGCCTGGCGTGGGTGATCAGCGTGATGCTGCCGCCGATGGCCATCTTCTTTCCCCTCTTCACCATTCTCGAGGATCTCGGCTACCTGCCGCGGGTGGCGTTCAATCTCGACTATCTGTTCAAGCGCGCGGGAGCGCATGGCAAGCAGGCGCTGTCGATGGCGATGGGTTTTGGCTGTAACGCGGCTGGCGTGATTGCGACGCGCGTGATCGACTCGCCGCGCGAGCGGCTGGTGGCCATCCTCACCAACAACTTCGTGCCCTGCAACGGCCGCTTCCCGACGTTGATCATGCTGGCGACCATTTTCGTGGCTGCGGCGTTTCCGCCAGCCGTGGCGTCGCTGGTGGCGGCTGGGTCGGTGGTCGGCATCGTGCTGGTGGGCGTGGCGTTCACGCTGGTGGTGTCATGGGCGCTGTCGCGGACGGTGCTGCGTGGCGAGGCCTCGGCTTTCACCCTCGAACTGCCGCCGTACCGGCGGCCGGCGATGGCGCGCATTCTCTATACCTCGCTGATCGATCGCACCCTGTTCGTGTTGTGGCGCGCGATTCTGACCGCCGCCCCGGCGGGCGCGGTGATCTGGCTGCTGGCCAACATCTCGCCGGGAGGGGTCAGTCTCGCCACCCGGACCGCGGATTTCCTGCAGCCGCTGGGCTGGGCGATGGGCCTCGACGGCGTGATCCTGCTCGCCTACATCATCGCCATTCCCGCCAACGAGATCGTCGTGCCGACCATGCTGATGGTCTACATGTCGCAAGGCATGATGACCGAGATGGATTCAATGGACGGGCTGCGCGCTCTGCTCGTGGACCAACATGGCTGGACCATGCTGACGGCGGTGAACCTGATGCTGTTTTCGCTGCTGCACAATCCCTGCGCGACGACCATCATCACCATCTACAAAGAAACCCTGAGCGCGAAGTGGACCGCGATCGGCGCGTTGATGCCGCTGGCGCTCGGGTTTATCGTGACGATCCTCACCGCGGCGATTGCCCGCACCGTGTTCGGGTTCTGATGTCCCTGGGGTCGGCGTTCGATTCACCCGAACGCAAGCGCGCGCACAACCGCGCGCTGTTTGCCACAATCGCCGATCGCTACGATCTGATCACCGCGGTGCTGTCGTATGGGCAGGATGCGCGTTGGAAGCGGACGCTCATCAGGCGCGCCGGCCTGCAACGCGGCGAGCACGTGCTCGACCTGGCCTGCGGCACCGGCGACCTCGCCTTCGCCGCGGCCGCAAAGGGGGCGCGCGTGGTGGGGCTCGATCTCACCCACCGCATGCTGCAACTTGCCGCCGGCAAGTCTCGCTCGGCCACGTTTCTCACGGGCGACATGACCAGCCTGCCGTTCCAGTCACAGACCTTCGACGTGGTGACGACCGGCTATGGCCTGCGCAATGTGCCCGACCTGACCGCCGCGATCGACGAGATTGCGCGGGTGTTGCGTCCTGGCGGACGGCTGCTGTCGCTCGACTTCAACCGGCCGCGGCCGGCGGTGATCCGCATACCGTATCTGGCGTATCTGACGGCCGTTGGGTCGGCGCTCGGCTGGCTGCTCCATCGCGACCCAGACACCTACCGCTACATTCCCGAGTCGATTCGGCGTTACCCAGGTGCGGCCGGCGTGGCCGAACTGCTGGCCTCGCGCGGCTTCAGCCACGTGACCGTCGTCCCGTTGCTGTTTGGTCTGATGACGCTGCATCTGGCCCAACGTCCGCGCTGATTGCTGACGACTGCACAGACTGGCACGCTGCCTCTTCCCGCCGGTCGTTTCTGACTGCCACGACGCACCCACGTTCTGGCACACTTGGCACCGCAGGCTCCCCGACCTCATGGCCCTTGCCCAGTCCCTCCTCACCGCGATGGTGCGCGCCAATGGCGACGCGCTGGTGATGCATGTCGGCGAGCGCCCGTATGTCGTGGTCGGCACCGGCACCCTTGAACTGTCGACGCAGGTGCTGCAGCTGCCGGCGATGAGTGGCATGCTGCAACAGCTGCTGCCATCGGCCGCGCACGACGCGCTCGACGAGTTTGGCGCTGTCGAGCACCACCTCCCCCCGCACGAGGGCGACGCATTCACCGTGGTGGCGGCGCGGGGCAGTGGCGATATCTGGATCGAGATTCGCCGCCATCGGGCTCGGCCGGCCCCGGCGGTGCCCGTCGTAGCCAGCGAGTCCCCGTTTGCGCCGGTCCTGCAGATGACCCGAACCGTACGCATCGAGGTGCCGCCGCGCTCGAGTTCGGCCCGTGTCGCGGGTGTCGAGCGTTTGCTGCACCTGGCGGCCGAGCGTTCGGCCACCGCGTTGTTCATCGCCTGCGACAGTCGTCCGTCGATTCGCGTCGACGGTGAGATGCGGGAGCTCGACGGCGAACCGGTGATGACTCGCGCCGACGTGATGGCGCTGGTGACCGAAGTGGTGCCCGACACCGGCCACGAGGCCGTCGGCCGTGGCAGCGCCACCGAATGGATCACCGAGTTCGCCGGTCTCGGCCGCGTCCGCTGCCTTACCTTCACCGATCAGCGCGGCCCGGGCGTGGTGTTTGCGAGAATATCGACGCGCCCAGCCACCGCCGAGCAACTCGGCCTGTCCCCTGAAGTGCAGGCGCTGGTGGCCGAGACTCAGGGCCTCGTGCTGGTGGCCGGTTCCCATGGTGCGGGCAAGTCGACTCTGATTTCAGCGCTCGTCGATCGGATCAATCGTCAACGGTCCGCTTACGTCATCACCCTGGAGCGGCAGATTCGCCTGGTGCACCAGAACCACACCGCGATCGTCAGCCAGCGTGAGATTCGCGGCGAGGCGGACGAGGCGCTCGGTGCGGCTCGGGCGGCCCTGCGCGAGGATCCCGACGTGTTGGTGGTCGACGATCTCTGGTCGGCGCCGATGGCAGCCCTGCTGTTACGAGCGGCGTCGGAAGTGTTGGTGTTGGCGACTGTCACTGCGCCGTCGGCGACTGAGGCGGTCGAGCGCTTCATCAACCTGATGCCCGCCGATGGGCGCGCGAGCGGGCAAGCCGCCATGGCCAAGGCTTGCCGGGGAGTGGTCGCGCAGGTGCTGCTGAGAAAAGTGGCGCGCGGCCGGGTGGCCGCGCGTGAAGTACTGCTGGCGAACGCCGCGGTCACGCGCGCGATCAGCGACGGTGTGCCGGGCCAGCTGCAAGTGGCCCTCGAGGGCGGCCGCAAGCACGGCATGGTGCCGCTTGCCGATGCCGTGGCCGAACTCGTGCGATCAGGCGTGGTGGATGTCCGCGAAGCGTTCCGCCAGGCCCCCGATCGCGAACGCCTGCTGTCAGCGCTCAAACGCGTGGGCATCGACACCAGCCTCGTCGATCGCCTCGCCTGATTCGCTAGCGCTCGCCCGGCGGTCTGCGATCCAATCCCTGCAGCGTTAACTCAAAGCTGACCGGTACGCGCGCGGGGTTGTAGCAGACCTTGTCGTCGCAGGCCTGGTATTCCAGCGCCCCCGCGATGGTGACTGAGGTCATCGCCGCCAACAGCTTCTGGGCGGCTGGCGTCGCCAGCAGCGTCACGTCCTGAGTCAGCTGGAACGGCTTCATGTACACCTCGACCCGCTCGTCCAGCGGCTTGAAGTGATAAATCTCTGATGCCGGATAGCTCGTCGGGTGTGTTCGCAACCAGGGCTGAGGATCCAGGGTCAACTGCACCACCCGGTAGGTGTGCTTGCCAGGGGCATACAGATGCATGCCGCGGCCTGGCGTCACCGTCAGACTGATCGACATCCGCTTGCCCGGTGCCGCCGTCGTGTCACTAATCGATGCCGTCATCGTCAGGTGCGGGGTCGACGCCTGCACGCCGCCGCCGCCGACAGCGGCGCCCAGGGTCTGGAGAATGGTCGCGGCCGTGTAACGTTCCTGATACGCGTCCTCGAAGAACCGCGACACCACCACGCCCTTGCGATCGAGAATGAACGTGCCGGGATGGGGAATGCCATAGGTGGTCGACTTCGGGTCGACGCCCTGATTGAGCAGTCCGTATTCCTTGATGATCGCCGACCCGGCGTCGGCGACCAATGGGAAGGTAATCGCCCGCGACGCCGTGAATTTCTTCAGCGTTTCCGGACTGTCATAGCTGATCGCAATCAGGCCCAGGCCCTGCTTGGTGATGTCGGCGTAGCGGCTTTGCAGCTCCACGAGCTGCGTTTTGCAGTACGGTCACCAATCGGCAGAACGGAAGAACACCAGCATCGCGCCCTTGGGCCCCATGGCTGAGGCCAGGGTGTGCGACTTGCCGAACTGATCGACGCCGGTGAACGACGGCGCGGTGGCCCCGACCTGGGGTCCCAGTTTCGCGGTGTCGACCACCGCCGGCGCCTGAGCGGCCGCCAACGCGATGGCGCTGGTCGCCAGCGCCGCCGCGAGTAAGGGTCGTATCGTCATGTGCTTTCGATGCTCCAGGAATGACAAGGGTACACGCGTCTATCGGGTCTGTCCTAACAACATGGTTGCCGGATACTGCGCATACCAGCCGAACCAGAACGCCCGCTGTGCCACGAAACGGGGCAGCCGGGCGCCACCATCGACCTGCGTCAAGTGGTCTTCGCCAATGGTCCACTTGCGGCCATTGGTATCCGTCAGTTGGCCGATCGCCGGCTGGGACGCAAAGGTCACGGGTTCCTGGCCGAGCGCATACACCCGGTTCGCCCCCTGCCGCGACGTCACTGCCAGCAAGCGCCGTCCCGCCACCTCGAAGTGGAAGACCGGCGTCTTCTTGAGGAACTCGGCGACGATCGCGACTGGCGTCGCCTCGCCGCCGATCGCGGGCTTCACTTGCATCACCAGCACTTCGGCCTTGTTCTTCAGGCGCCGATCGGTCTTCGACACTTCGAAGTAGAGATCGTCCTTCGAGAAATAGTCCCGATAGGCGACGCCTTCACCGTAGTCGCGCTTGTGCCCCGTGTCGAGCGATAGCACCGTGGTGTCCGGGTGCTCCGTCCGCCATTCACGCCACGTCGTCGTCACTGCGGCATGCGATGTCATTTGCAACCCGCTATCGACCAGGGCCCCCACCACCGGCTTGCCCTCGAGCGTCGACCACAGGCTCATGGTCTCTTCATCGAACATCAGCTTGTTGGATCGGTACAACAGGCCGCTCGTCCCGAACGCGCGCCGGCGGCCGCCGACCACGCTGTCGTACGGAATCACCGTGCCGCACAGCGTGCAGTAGACCACTGTAAGCTCGACGCCGCCCAGGGTGTCGATCGCCATCTCGTGCCACGCCAGCACGCGCTTCGGATAGGCCCGCGCCTGACCGTTGACGACGATGCCAAACACGATGTTGCCGTCTTGCAGGTAGCGTGCGTCAGCGGCCTTCAGTACTTTCGGGTAGTACAGCGGAGGAATTCCGTTGACGACCACGCCGCCCCAGTCGATTTCGTCGAGACGGATCAGGGACTTGGCGCCGGCGGGGAAGAAGCGCTGCATGCGGATGTCGACGCCGCCGCCGTAGACCATGCCCTTGAACCGTGCGTAGTCGGGATGCGGCTCGTACGGCAGGCGCCACATCCACTCGCGCCAGCCCCGCAGATACAGGTCGAAGCGCTTGCCGGTTTGCTTCTCGAGGAAGGTAATCAAGCGTGCGCGGATCAATGATTCCCTCGGAAGCGGACCTTGACCGCCGGCCGACAGCTCGGCATCGAGACCGCGCGAATCAAACTCGCTGTCTTCGTCTGGCGCTCCGGGCGGCCCGCCTCCCGTGATGTCGGCGCCGGCGCCGCGGCCCGCAAGCTGGGCCGCCGGTCGTGGCGCCGGGCGCAGCAGCCGGGCCATGTCGACAATCATCGGCGTGTACGAATCGCGCCACTGCTTGGCCAGGGCGTCGAGGGCCGGCCGCGCCACGCGGTCGTCGGGTGACATTGCGGCGAAGAACAAGTCGAGCGGCGGCGCCGACGCGCGATCCTGCGTTGTCGCCGTGACGGCCGCGCCAACGACGAGGATGGCGCACAGGCCGAGACGAATGCTGCGGTTCATGGCCGCGCCGCCTCGTGCCGGCGCATCCACAACAGGAAGAGCGGCGTGCCCGCGACCGCCGCCACCACGGGCAGGGCCACCATCGGTCCAGCGTGCCAGATCAGCAGGTGCATGACATCGGTCTTGGGACACGTGAACTCCACACCGAGGGCGCCGACCCCGGCCGCCGCCAGCGCCGCGAACGTCACCGCGTGGCGGACCTCAACCGGCGCACCACGTCCCACCATCAGCAGCAACGCCGCGGCTGGCAGCGCCGCGATCGTTACGGCCTTGGCGACGCAGCCCCAGCCGAAGTCGATCGACCACGCCGCGGGCGACCGGCTGGCTGCGGCAGCGAGTTCCATCAGCAGCCACGTAACCCAGCAGCCAGCGGCCGCGATCGGCGCGAGTTGACGCGCGCGCGACAGCTGTTCTCCGGGGATGGCCAACACCAACGCCGCGTCGCCCGCGAGGGCGGTCGCCGAAACCAGGAAGACGGTGTGCGCCTGAAAGTTGAGTGTCGCGGCCGCGTGAGCCAGGTCGGGTCGCAGGCCGAGGATGACGGCCACCAGGCTCCCGGCAACGGCCACAATCGCGCCCCACGCCCACATCCGGACACCCGGTGCAGGAAGCGGTGACACGGGCTTCAGATTGCGGATCAGCGTCGAGACGACTTCGTCAGTGGTCATACCCGGCTCCTGTCAGCAGGCGTTTCAGCGCCGCGTAGCCGCGATGCGCGATCACTTTCACGTTCGACTCGCTCATTCCCGTTTCCTTGGCCACTTGCTTGACGGTCAGCTCCGCCAGCTTGAGGCGTTCGATCACCAGGCGCTGGACGGGCGCCAGCTGCCGCATCGCTTGAGCGAGGTCGGCCTGCGCGATCGTCTCGGCTTCGGGCGACTGCGACCACACCACCGGCGGTACGACGTCCATCGGTTCCTCTCGCATGCCGATCCGCTTGTGGACCCGAATGGCATCGACGAGGCGGCTCTGCATCACCGCATAGAACCAGGGCGCAAATGGGCGCTCCGGGTTCCAGGTATGTCGCGCGCGATGGATTGAGAACAACACGTCTTGCACCACATCCTCTCCCCAGGGAACCGAGCCCAACCGCCGGCGGACGTACCCCGACACCACGCCTCGCAGACCGCCCAAGAGCGCGTCGTACGCGGCGGCGTCTCCCTTTTGGCTCGCCACCATCAGGAGCGTCAGCTCATGTTCCTGCGCTGGGGACATTCCCCCCATTTGACTCCTACGGGACAAAGGCCGGTTCGGTTACACGGGGCGGCTGTAACCGAGGCCGCCTCCGTTCCGTAGAACCTTACATCACGGAGCGAACCGGCGTGGCGCCGGTCGGTTGGAGCCACGGTATCGCTGAATCCCGCTTAACCATTTGGAGTCTGTATGTTCCGGACAATTGCCATTAGTGTCATCGCATTTACGGTCGCGGTCGGTTCGTTCGTGAACCTCGGCGCTCAATCCGACGCCCGCTTCAACGTGACCGTCACCAACCTCACCAAGGGGCAGACGTTCACACCGCTGGTGATCGCGACCCACGCGCCGGGCGTTCGCATCTTCGCAGCGGGCACCCAGGCCAGCCCGCAGTTGACGGTGCTCGCCGAAGAGGGTACGCCCGACATGTTGGTGGCGCTGCTCAGGGGGATGACGACCACCGTACGGGAGGTCGTGACGGCCACGGGTCTGCAGACCCCAGCCGTGTCGGCGACGTTTCAGATCAATGGCGGCGGCGCGTTCTCTCAGCTCAGCATCGCTGCGATGCTGATTCCGACCAACGACGCCTTCTTGGGTTTGAGTGGTTTGACGCTGCCGACCGGTTTCGAGCCGGTGATGGCGGATGTACTCGCCTATGACAGCGGCACCGAGATCAACGACGAACGGTGCGCATCCATTCCCGGCCCGAACTTCACCGAGTGTGGCGGACCCGGCACTGGCGGCCGTCCCGGCCGAGGGGAAGGCGCGGTAACGGTTCACAACGGCATGCACGGGGTTGGCGATATGAACCGTCCCTTGCGAGACTGGCGCGGACCGGTGGCCCGCGTCACCGTTCAACGGGTGCAATAGCTCATGACACCTTCACACGCGCGTCGCTCATTCGTGGTCCTGTCGCTGTCGCTCGCGGCCATTCTGACCGGTGCGTCGTGTGGTGGTTCGGGTGACACGGCGAGTGGGACGCCGACCTCGCCGTCGTCATCTGGATCGGGGCCGCGGACCGATGCGGCCCTCTTCGCGTTGGTTACGCAGACTGACGCATTCGGTCGGTACACGGTGTTTCCCAACGCCGATGAGTTCACGAGCGGTCGCCTCAACGGCTCCGAAGCACATCGCCCGGTGATTCGCGTCAGCCTGAACGCCACCGCTGCCGGGGCTCTTCAGAACGGCCGCCTGCCGCCGGGCGGAACCTTCCCGGATGGGTCGATCGTATTCAAGGAGATCAAGTCGACGGCCACCGCGCCGGCGACTTTGTATGCTGTGATGGTGAAAGACCGCGCCAACAGCCTGGCGGGGAACGGATGGCTGTGGGCTGAATACGGCCCGACCGGTTCGGTCATCATCTCGATCTCAAACCGCGGTAGCGCCTGCACGAGTTGCCATTTGCGTGAGCAGGGCCCTGGCAACGATCTCGTGCGTACGTTTGAGAGGCAGCGATGAGGACATCTCACGCGATGATGGCTGCGGTCGTCGCGATGGCGTGCGCGACCGCGGTTTCGGCGAGGACCACTCCGAGCACCGTGACCGCAAACGATACCCCCCGCGTCGCCGTGTTGGCTGAACTGTTCACATCGGAGGGATGTTCAAGCTGCCCACCGGCGGACAACCTGCTGCGACAACTGCTGCGCGAGCAGCCCGTTGCCGGCGTCGAAGTGATTGCGATCAGCGAGCACGTCGACTATTGGAACCGGCTTGGCTGGCGCGATCCGTTTTCGTCATCGCAGTTCAGCGACCGCCAGAGCGAGTATGCCCGCGCGTTCGGTGACGGCCAGATCTACACGCCGCAGCTGGTGATCGATGGCAGCGCGGCAGTGGTGGGCAACGATGCTGCCGCCGTTCGCCAGGCACTGGTCCAGGCGGTAAAGGCGCCGAGGGCCAGACTGTCAATCTCAGGACCGCCAGTCGCGCCGGGTTGCCGGCGTCGCGACGGCGCGCGTACCTTAACCCTGCTGGCTGGGTCCCGGCACGACACTGGTCATGGGCGAGTCGCTGGCAGCGCCGCCGGCCCGGCCACCAGACCGAGTGCGGAACCTTCGATAGGGCCGCGCGGATTGGCCGCGCTCCACGAGTCTGACGGCCCAGACGGACAGCTCACGCTAGCCAGGGGCTGGTCCGAGGCCGGGCGCGACAGGAACCGCCGCACCCAGCGCACGAAGGAGCCGCCGCCGGTCGTGCCAACTGCGCCTTGAGCAAGAACTCGCCAAACTCCTGCAATGAAGACTCCAGCTCACGCATGTTGCACCTCGGCCCCCGAAGAGGCGAGGGGCATGCCGCAACACGGGCATGCCGCAACGACTCGAGCACGGTTCGTCAGCTCCAGCAACACGTTACGCGGTGCACCGACGCTGAGCGCGCCGGTTTGATGACAATCCCGATTGCCTGTGTGCAACCCAGGTTGCCTCCGACCCGGGAATGGCGCGTTCCACATATCCCGGGATTTCCCGGGTATTGGCGCCGGCATCAATGCTTGGATCCGGGTGTAGTCAAGTTCCGGTGACTCGCACGGGCAGAAGAATTTGCCCACGGATCGAATGGCGGCAATAATGCGCGCGAGTTGTTGGTGGTTCCCTACTGCGAGCGGCGGCGGACTGGGCGCTGACCAGCAATTGGCGCCATCCACCTATACAAAGTTGAACGAAACCGCTGCGCGGTAGGCCTCCTGCCTGTCTGAGTTACACCACCCCGTTCTGAGTGCTCCGGCCCACACTGAATCCGATCGACACGACCCGAGCGTGAGGTTCGCCTCGTGTCGGAGGAGGTGTGTGATGACAGAGTTGCGCCGACGGATGGATGAAGCCATGATCGTGCGAGGGTTTGCAGATCGGACGCGGGAGACGTACCTGTGGGCGGTCAGTGGCCTCGCCAAGTTCTACCACCGATCGCCAGACCTGATCTCCGACGAGGAGATTCAGGCGTATCTGCTGCACTTGATTCGCGACCGCCAGCGCTCGTGGAGCACCTGCAACATCGTCGTGCAGGGGCTACGGTTCTTGTATCACCAGACGTTACGCCGCGACCGGACGACGTTCTCCATCCCGTCGCCGCGGCAGCCCGGTAAACTGCCGGCGCTCCTGAGTCGTGAGGAAGTCCAGCGACTGATCGCCCAGGTGCCCAACCTGAAACACCGCACGATGCTGCTGACGACGTACGCGGCCGGGTTGCGATTGAGCGAGGTACTCCATTTGCGCGTCGGGGACATCGACTCCGCCCGTCTGACGATCCGCGTCGAGCAGGGGAAGGGTGGGCGCGACCGCTATACCGTGCTGTCGCGGCACCTACTCAAGGCGTTGCGCGCCTACTGGACGGTCGGGCGACCCTCGACGTGGTTGTTCCCCTCGGCCAGTCGCCCGGAGCCGATGGATCCCTCAGGCCTGCAGCGGACCTACCAGGCGGCGAAGCGCCGGGCGGGCATCACCAAGCCCGGCGGCATTCATGCGCTGCGGCACGCCTTCGCGACGCACCTCCTCGAAGCGGGCACGGACATTCACACCATCCAACGGCTGCTCGGTCATGGGCACATCAGCACGACGACGCGCTACTTTCAGCTGACCCGGCACACGGAGATGG
>ENA-ORBV01008649-ORBV01008649.1-microbial-mat-metagenome-genome-assembly--contig:-NODE-8649-length-17018-cov-4.295319_pt1 | contig 17018 bp, 11 predicted proteins | sample MGYA00237777_ERZ505514 | MGnify/ENA primary metagenome ERZ505514 (study PRJEB26160, sample SAMN06269048) | microbial mat metagenome | isolation source: Oligotrophic lake microbial mat | place...
GCGGTTCGGGCATGGCGGCTCTGCGTCTGGGGGCGGCCGTGGTGCTGGGCATGAGTCTTTACCTCACCATCGCCGGCACCGCGTGGCTGCGTCGACGCGGCCGTCCTGTGGCCGCGGAACCGGCCGAGCTATCGTGATGCAAACGGCTGGCAGCCAGGCCACTGCGGGCGATTCAGCACTACTCCCGGTGGCCGCGGCAATGGTATTCGGATGACCACACCCCTCGATCCCGGCCAGCTCGACGCTTTGGTGATGTCAGCTCAGGGCGGCGACCGCCAGGCTTTCAGCCAGGTGGTGGTGGAGGTCTATCCGCAGCTCGCCGGCTTCCTCGCGTTTCACGCGCCGACGCCGGAGTTGATGGACGAGATCCTCCAATCCACCTTCGTCGCGGCCTTTCAGCAGCTCGCCGGCTATGAGCCACGTGGCGCCTTCGCCGGTTGGCTCAAAGGCATTGCACGCAACCTGCTAAGGCGCGAACTCGGTCGTCGTGCGCGTCTGCAAGACACCGATCGTTCCGCGATCGAAGCGCTGTTGGCGGATGCGGCTTTGCAGCAGCCGGAGGAATCCGACGACGAAGCCAAGCTCAATCTGCTCATGCGCCTGCGCGGGTGTCTGGAGAAACTCTCGCCACGTATGCGCCTGATCGCCGAACGACGTTTCGTCGAGGATGTCCCACTCAACGTGCTGGCTCAGCAGTTCAAGCAGACGCGCGCCAGCTTGGCCAAGATTATCTTCACCGTGCGCCGCGATCTGCGCGCCTGTGCGGAACGCGCACCTGGGGCGACGTTATGAGCGACGATCGTCGTTTCCTGGAACTGGCAGAGGTCTACCTCGACGATGACCTGTCGGGCAGTGAAGCGGCGGAGCTGCGCGCTCTGCTGGAGGGCGATCCCGCGCTGGTCCAGCGTCTCCATGGCCAGCTGCGCGATCAGGTGGTCTGCCGCACGGCGCTACGGCCCGCCGATCCGCAGGCGATCCGTGAACGCACGCAGCGCATGCTCGACTCCTGGCGTCCGCAGAGTGGCGAGATCGCCGCGCAGGTGGTGTTTGCGCGTGTCGATCAGCGCCGACGCGTCGCGTTGGTGCTGCGTTGGAGCAGCCTCGCCGCGGCGGCGTTGGTGTTGGTGCTGATCCTGCCGCTGCTGGCACCGTGGTTTCTGCGTCCGGTGGCTCAGCCGGATTCGTTGGCACCGATGGTCAGCGCGGTGGAGGGCGACGTCCGTCTGGGAGCGCTGGTCCTGAACTCAGCCGGTGAGCGGTTCGGCTACGGCACGACGTTGCACGTCGGTTCGCAGGCGAGCGCGACGCTGACGTGGGCGGATGGCACGCGTCTGCGGCTCACCGCCAATAGCACGCTGACGCGTCTGCCAACCGTGGGCCAACGGCTGAAACTGGATGTTGGCTCGGTGGAGATCGTCGCAGCGAAACGTGCGGCGGATCAGGCCATGGAGATCATCTGTCCCGACGCCACCGCACGAGTGGTTGGCACGGCCTTTACCATCAGCGTCGCGGATGGTCGTAGCAATCTTACCGTCAGCGAAGGTTTGGTGCGTTGGCAGCGCGAAGCCGATGGCGTGTCATCGTTGGTCGGCGCCGGTCAGCGCGTTTCGGCAGCGCGTTTGCCATTGCCGCCTCCCGTGGTGATGTCGGTCGATCACCTCGCCGCACTACGCGCCGCCATTACGGCCGGACGTGAACCGTGGGTGTCATCCTATGCCGCGCTGCGCAGTGAAGTGCCGGCGTGGTTGGCTGACACCGTCCCAGGGCCGACCACACTCCTGGTTCCGGAGTACAACGGCGGGAAGGGGCCACACTCTGATGCGCGCCGCTTCCTGCATAATCTGGCCCGCTCACTCATCGGATTGGCGTTGGCGGCACGTTTGGATGGTGACGCACAGGTGGAAGCCGCCGCCCGCGCCCGCCTGATGGCGATGACCACGCTCACCCTCACCGGTCCCGATGCCGGCACGCTCAGTTGCGACATGCTGGCGGTATTCGGCCTGCAGGCGGCGGATCTGTTGCGTGGTTTGCCGAGTTGGCAGCCCGAAGATGATGCGCGCATCGAAGCGTGGATCGTCCGTGACCTGCAACCACTGGCGGAAAGGTTGCAACAGAACTCTTGGATGTCGGCGCGCTGGCGCGGCACAGCAGCGTTGATCTCGATTGCAGCTTGGCGTGGCGACCAGAATGCGGTGCTGGTGTTGATGCAGGATCTGCGCACGTCGATCGCCAATCAGTTCACTGAGCAGAACGTGACGCGAATGGCCGCTGATCCCGAGGCCGACCAGACGTTGTTTCAGGCGCTCAGCCACGCACTGCTCTCGGTAGATGTGGCCCGCGTTGCTGGCGGCGACATCACACCACCACCACCGGGATGGTCGCGAGCAGTTGATGCGTACCTCGTCGGACTGCGCCGCAGTCCCGCAAAGATTCCCCAGCAACGCAACCTCGTGCGCGCCCTGATGGGTCCCTCACCCTGGCGTACGCCGACCGCTACCGATGTGGTCGATGGGCTCGATGGGCGTTTCCACACCTATGGCTGGTACTTCCCGACCCTGGTCGCGCGCGATCCCCGCTGGGCTGATCTTCCGTAAGGCATTGCAATAACAGGCTCTGCCGGCTCGTTGGCACCATTGGTCGAGTTCGCTGATATAGTAGCGAGCGGGCGTATGGTCCGCGCCGTATGTCGCATAAGGAACCACCTATGACTTCATCTTGGCTCCTGCCCCGCCGCACCTTCCTCAAAAGCGCCAGCGCCTGCATCGCCTTGCCGTTCCTCGACGTGATGGTGCCGAGCAATCCCGCGCGCAAGGCCACCGGCAAGCCGCCGGTTCGGCTTGGCTGGTTTTATGTCCCCAACGGCGTGGTGCAGGCGAACTGGAATCCCAAGCAACCTGGCGCGCTGACTGAACTGCCACCAATCCTCAAGCCGCTCGACGCGGTGAAGCACCGCATGTTGGTATTGTCTGATTTCGCCGCCGCGCACTGCATCGGCGAGGTCGGCTCGCACGAACCGACAGGCGGCGGCATCCTCACCGGCCTCAAGTGCAAACGCTCGGAAGAGCCGGAAGTCGGCGGTCCATCGATCGACCAGATTGCCGGCCACATGATCGGCGAACAGACCCCGGTGGATGCGCTGACGCTCGGTATCGATCCCGGACATCGCGGTGATCACGGCTACAGCGGCACCTACATGTCGCACATGTCCTGGCGCAGCCCGACGACACCGGCGGCGCTGGAGATGGATCCGAAGGCGCTGTTCGATCGTTTGTTCCAAGGTCGCCCGCTTAAGGCCCCGTCGTGGGACAATGCCAAGGCAACCGCTGGCAAGCCCAAGGCAGAGAAACAAAATCCCGACGACCGCGTCGGCGCCAGCATCCTCGACCTGATGCGTGAGGACGCGCGCAAGCTGATGGGCAATCTGGGCTCGAACGACCGCTCAAAGATGGAGGGCTACCTCGACGGCATCCGCAGCCTCGAACGTCGTCTCGACCTGGCGGAGAAGGATTCCGCCGAGGCCGCCGCTGCTGGCGGAGGCAACGATAAGGGCAAGGCCAGGGCTCCTGGCGCCGGTGCGCCGCCGGAACTGATGATCCCGACCAAGGCGGGCAAGCCGGCGGTCTATGCCGACCACGTCAATCTCATGCTCGACCTGCTGACGATGGCGCTCTGGACCGACACTACTCGCGTCGCCACCTTCATGTTCAGCTTCGAAAAATCTGGCCGCGCCTATCCGGAGCTTGGCGCTCCTGGATCGCATCACGGTTATTCGCACCACAACAGCAAGGCCGAGAACCTCGACGCGCTGAACAAGATCAACACCCACCATGTGTCGTTGTTCGCGCGCATGCTGAACAACATGTCCAAGCTCAAGGAGGGGGACGGCACCCTGCTGGACAACGTGGCGTTCATGTACGGCTCGGGCATCGGCGACGGCGACAAGCACACCCGCGATCAACTGCCGATCCTGCTGGCTGGTGGCGGTGGTGGTGCGATCAAGGGCGGCACCCACGTCGCCTTCGGCAAGAAGACCCCGATCTGCAACCTCTACCTCGACATGATGGCAATGGCCGGACTGGAGATGGAGAAGTTCGGTGACAGCACCGGACGGTTGTCGTTCAAATGAATGATGTTCGTCCGATGTCCGATGTCCGATGTCCGATGTCTGCCTTGGTGCAGTCTTCAGCGGCCAGCATGTCGGCGGTGAATTCGCAGCAGGAGACATCGGACATCGGACATCGGACATCGGACCGCGCTACCATCACGGTGTTCGCCGTCGTGGTCCTGCTCCTCATGAGCAACTTGGTCCTGGCGGCTGAAGAGGAGAAGGACGACCCCTACTCCTTCGACCGCAGCATCAATCCGCTGCTGTCGAAGTACTGCTACGGCTGCCACAATGCGGAGAAGATGAAGGGCGATATCGACCTCAAGAAGGACGAGAATCTCCGTCTGATCGGAAACAACCGCAAGGTCTGGACCACTGCGATGCAGGCCCTGCGCGATGGCGAGATGCCGCCGAAGAAGTCCAAGCAGCCATCGGACGAGGAGCGCAAACGCCTCATTACTTTCATCGAACGCACGCTCAATAGCGTCGATTGCGCCACCGCCGTGAAGGATCCTGGACGCCCGGCCGTGCGTCGGCTCACCCGTGTGGAGTACGACAACTCCATCCGCGATCTCTTCGGCCTTGATCTGTCACCTGGCGAGACCTTCTCGCCGGATGGGTCGAGCTACGGCTTCGACAACATTGCCGATGCGCTCAGCATCGCGCCGGTGCAGGTCGAGCAGTATTACGATGCGGCTGGCAAGGTGCTCGATGCGGTGTTCAAGGACCGCAAAGCCACGGCTGCGGTGTTCATCAAGCAGGCCGGCCCTGGAGTCGATGCGCGCATGGCGGCACGCGAGGTGATCGCCGCGTTCGCCGCGCGAGCCTACCGCAAGCCGGTTCCTGATGATCACCTCGAACAACTGCTCGGCATCTATGATGTTGCGGTTGCGGCCAAGCGTCCGTTCACCTTGAGCGTGCGTGCGGCGATGCACGCGGTGCTGATTTCACCGCGTTTCCTCATCCGCATCGAAGACCAGGACGAGAAAGCCACCGCGGCCTACCACGTCGCGTCCTATGACATGGCCTCGCGCCTGAGCTATTTCCTGTGGTCGTCGCCGCCGGATGCCGAACTGCTGAAGCTCGCGGCCGAGAATCGTCTTCAGGATGCGTCGGTGATCGAGGCGCAGGCCAGACGCATGCTCAAGGATCCCAAGAGCCGCGCCCTGGCGGAGAACTTCACCGGCCAGTGGCTGCAACTCCGCAACCTCAGTGACCACCAACCGGATGCCAAGACCTTCCCGCAGTTCACCCCGACGCTGCGCACGGCGATGCAGGAGGAAGCCTACCTCTTCATCGGCGAGCTGATCCGCAACGACCGGCCGGTCATGGACCTGATTGATGCCAACTACACGTTCCTGAATGAGGAGCTCGCCAAGCACTACGGCATCGATGGCGTGAAAGGCGAACGCATGCAGCGCGTGGCGCTCACCGATCGCCGGCGTGGTGGCGTCGTGACCATGGGTGCGGTGCTCACCATCACCGCAGATCCAGCGCGAACCAACATCCCGCGTCGTGGCAATTATGTCATGGGCACCATCCTTGGTGTTCCACCACCACCACCGCCACCTGATGTTCCGCAGCTCCCCGCGGCCAAGGCCGACACCAAGGGCAAGACCCTGCGCCAACTGCTGGAGCTGCACCGCAGCAATGCCGAGTGCGCGTCCTGTCACGCTAAGACCGACCCGCTCGGTTTCGGCCTGGAGAACTACGACGCCATTGGTCGTTGGCGCGACAAAGAGGGTGACCTCGCGATTGACGCCACCGGCACGCTGCCATCCGGCGAAAGCTTCAACGGCCCGCTGGAGATGAAAAAGATCCTACTCGATCGCAAACAGGCTTTCGCACGTGCGCTCACCGAATCGATGCTGATCTATGCTCTGGGGCGTGGCCTCCAGCGCGATGACGAATGCGTGGTGAAGGAGGCCCTCGCCGCGTTGGAGAAAGAAGGTTGGCGGATGTCGTCACTGGTGACGACCATCGTGCGCTGCTTTCCGTTTACCCACCGGCGCAATGCGGATTATTGATCACTGATGCTCGGGCATCCCCACCGCGCGTGACCGAGATCGGCATGACCGTGGCGAATCCGTGGAAAACACCTCGCGCTTCATGACGACGATGCCAATGAACACGGCGAACTTGCTGCCATCAGATTCACTGGTGTGGTGACGAACACCGAGCCACGTTTGGCTGACCATCAGGCTGGTGTGCGCTAACGCCCTGGACGGGAGAATAGTCGCCCACTTGCGGCAACGATTCGTTGCGCAGAGTGTTGTGCCTATGGCACAGAGCGACCATGCGCCAGATGCGCCGCGCCGACTTCAACGCTCTCATACGGCCCCTATGGTCGGTGGAGCGCGTGGTTTGGTGGAGGTTGGCGAACGTGGGGAGCGGATCATCGCGGTGGTTACTTTGCGGACGTTGGCGGGCGATACCGCAGGCGTGCTGGAGCCTACGATCCTGCCGCTGAGGCCACCATCGGACGACCATCCGTTCCTGCTGAATCACCTGCATGCCCTCGTTCGGCCGGTCTCCGGGTTCATGAGCCCGGATGCTGCCGGGGTCAGCTTGGGGGTGCTCTGGGGCTATCTGCGGACTGCGGTCGACCGTGGACATTTGGCAGTGGTCAGCGCACCCCGCCAGCAGTGGCGCGCCTTCGCCGTTACTGCCTTGCTGCCGACTTTGGTCAGCTCGGCAGCAACAACCGCAAGCGTCGCTCCAGTGGCAGGTACTTCGTTGGCATCCCCAGTGCCCCAGACGCCATCACCGGCTCCTGCTTCCTCCGCGCCGGCACCAGTATTGCCCGCACCAACCGTGCAAAAGGCCTGGATCACGATTCATTTACTAGGCGACGATGATCAACCATACGCGGAGAAAAATTATTCTTTGATCTTGCCCAATGGGCGGGCGCTTGCTGGTGACTTGGGAAAATCGGATAAATCGAATGAAATCGGCAAGCTCACACAAAAAGAAATCGAACCCGGAACGTGTGATTTCACTTTCCTAAAACTAGATCATGCCGCCTGGAGCACGGTGTCCGGAGGTGGAGCGGAAAACCTCGCCATCGTCGGTGGTTCTGCCAAAGAACACGTCATCGCGGAGGGTGACAGCACAAGCAGCGTTGCGTCCAAGTACGGCTTTGATCCTGCGACGATCTGGGCCGATCCCGACAATGCCGCACTGAAACAATTACGCGCCCACCCCAATCTGTTGCTGCCAGGTGACTCCTTGGCAATCCCGGCGCGCAAGCGCAAGACCATCGGCTTGGCCACTGACCAGATCCATACCTTCAAACGCAAGGGAACACGGACGCTGGTGGCAGTCCAGGTATTCGATGGGGATAAAGCACGTGCCAACCAGGAATGGAAACTGGAAGTCGGTGATCAGTCGAGCAACGGCACCAGTGATGGTGATGGCGTGGTGGAGGTATGGGTCGCGCCGACGGATCGCACGGGAACCCTGACCATCGGCACGGATAAGCTCCAGCTGCAGTTGAATTTTGATCGCCTGCATCCTGCAAGCGAATCCAGCGGGGTGCAGCAACGTCTTGCCAGCCTCGGTTTCTGGGTCGAGTTGCCCGACCAGGATCAAGCCGAATGTTTGGCGGCGGCGATCCTGTCATTCCAGGTCCGTGTCGGTCTGGATCCGACCGGAAAAATCGATGATGCCACGCGCACCAAACTGGTCGATCTGCACGATAAGCGTGGTGACCTGCCGCCCGAACCAGCCATCAAACACAAGGCCTGATCATGCCCCCGAGTCCTCGGCACGTACCCGTCTATCGGGCAGAGCGCGGCGCCAGCGGCGCCAAAGACATCAGCACGTTTCGTGAGCGCGACACCTACGTCATCATCGGCCGCGGCTTCGCCGCCGTCGCCAACCATCTGACGCTCCGCGCCAGCAAAAACCCCGAAGTCCGCGCCCGCGTCGATCGCTGCCGCTTCGTCATCATCGGTGGCGATGAACCGTGGCAGGCGCGCGGCGCCACGCCGCTCGGCCAGTTCCCGCACATGCTACGCCTGCCGGCGCATCAGGCCCTGGGCGGAGGACGCGCCTATGCCCAATCCGACGCCTTTGGCGGCTACATCCGCGATGCCGAGAAGGGCCTCAGCCGATTCTGCGCTCAGGACGTGCAACTGGGAACGACGTCCTGGGTGGGGTTGATTGAGACGTACGAGAATCGCAATGAACCCGTCCCCGATGACGAAGGAAAAAGGCGCAAATCCGATCAAATCACGGCGAGCGGCCCGCAGGCGGATGACTGGGAAAAACACCCGGGGCTGCCCTATCGCCTGTCGGTGTACTGGCGCGAGTCGCCCACAGGCCCACTGAATCGTTCCTATCTCTATGCCCATTATGTCGACGTTTGCACGGGCCCAGGGCCGGTACGACTGCTGGATCCAGCGGTCTGGGGTACGCCTGAACTACAGAGCGAGCTGGATGGGCAACCCTATGATCCGCCGGATTACGTGCGTGATAAGCCGAATGAATTCAAGCGTCTCATCAAAGGTGAACATCACATCGGCGCAAACCTGCCCACCGAGCCAGAGAAAAAGCGCATCTTGATCTATGGCGCCAGCCCGTCCTCCGCGTGGAGTGCGGAGCATGTACTCAAAAAAGGAGCCGTTGCAGAACTCTACTGGGTGGCGGATCCCGCTCGCGCGCCGGATGAAGCGAAGGGGAAGTCGTATTCAGACATGCTGAAGATTTACTTCTACCATCCGACCAAGGCCAATGCACCAGGTGGCCGCAACCTGGAGACCCTTGATGCGACCAGCCGTCGGCACTTCCTCGGCGTCATCGACAAGATCGAGGAAGGGCCAGATAAGGCACTGAATGTCACATTCACCGTGCCTGCAGATGCCCCGAAGGATTGGAAGAATAAAAAGGTTCACACATTTGATCAGGTGGTGATTTCGATTGGCCAGAACAATGACAAAACGCGACCAGGATCGGCGTCGTATTTGATTAAAGCGTTGGGGAAGATGAATCCCATCTATGCCGACCAACTCTGGAAAGGCCTTGCTGGACCCGACAGGAAAATTCCAATTGGCACCATTGATCGGCGAGGCGGAGTCAGGGTACTTGGTGCTGCCGGAGTGGCAGGTCCAGGGCTAAGCACTGAAGCGACGGATTTCAGGACGGCTTATGAAGACTATTCCGCAGTCCTGCCTCCCGAAGGCCGTGCCGCCGGCAACTCGCTCCTGATTGCCGCGTTGACGATAGAATTAGCCAATCGCCATATGCCTGTGCTCTTGGACTCCAATCGCGCATGTCTGTCGCTTATTCAAAGGGCGACCAGCTCTGAAGCGGTCGCGAAAAAGGTGATCGATGCCAGGAAAATGGATTCGATTCGCAATAAGAAAGACGAAGCACAGGCCGACTTCCCAGGAAAAGGATTCATGACCATGGATGAGATCATCTCCGCCACCGGCGATGCCGGAAGTTCGGGTGTATTCCTTTCGCCTAACTAACGCTGTTCCGGCGTCAGCAATGGATCGGCAGACCGACGGTGAAGCCACTTGATGTGGCCAAAGCGCTGCTCTAGTAATTTCCCATCAGCTGGCAACCACACTTCTGTCACGGTGCCCTGATCGTCCCCGGCACTCTCTATCGGATTGCATGGATTCTCATCCAGCGCGACATATCCGAGCTTGGTCAGGAAAGTCGAGGTCACCAGGGCCTCCACGCCTGGCATGCCAATTTTATTGAAGGTTAGATCCAGCCACCAAATATTTCTAATAAATGGTGATTGAGCAAAAGCCCTTATGTCATCGTCTGTCAACTTACTTCGACTGAAGGACGCTGCGCATATCTGCTCGAGGTGGGGCGATGTGAGCACCTCGCGTGCACGCCCTGACATCTTTTCGATTTCGATAAGTTGGATCGGGAATTGGGCATAGAGATCCGAGGCATGTTCCAGGAAGTCATCCGCTGTGAGCTCAATGCTAGCTATGAAGCCACGGTGGAACTTAGATCTCAGGATATATGGATGCCCCTGGGGCATCCATTCATGCTCATACAGAGATAACAATTCAGTACTCTCCCACTGCAATGGCAGCCGATTGGGATCATCGCGATGCTCGCCAATCTTCGCCAACTCAATCTGCACCCGAATAAACCGCCCGCGCGGATCCCCCCTGCGATCACACCAGTCGGCATACGCCAAGCGCGGCGCATCATCATCGGGATGATCGGTGACCGCTTTGAGGAGCATGCGTTGTTCGTCTTCTACAGTCATGGTCGGTGATCGATGAATAAGGACGATGAAAGCGGGCAGGCGCGGCAGTCATACCTGGGCAGGTTGAGCTGTAGGCGCCTCACGACCACGAGGCAACGGCATTCTGGTGGATGTCACCGGTTGTGATCATCCGACAACTCGCTGCTGGTGCCGGCATGGACCACTACGGCCTGGCATCGAGCCGATTGCCGTTAAAAAGGTTGCTGGCACGTTTGAGTCTCGCCCCTCCTCTCCTCTCCTCTCCTCTCCTCTCCTCTCCTCTCCTCTCCTCTGCTCTTCTCGCCCCTCCCCTCCTCTGCTCTTCTCTGCTCTTCTCTGCTCTTCTCTGCTCTGCTCTTCTCTTCCTTGAGTCCGTGAGTCCCCGATGCCCACTCCGCTTCGTCTCCATACCCACTGCTCGTACTGCGGCGTCGTCTATGGCACCGAGCAGCCATGGCCGCATGTGTGCGCTGCCTGCGGCAACACCACCTACCGCAATCCGTTGCCGGTGGCGGTCCTGGTATTGCCGGTCGATGGTGGCGTGCTGACGGTCCGACGTGCCATTCCGCCACGACAGGGTCAGTTGGCGCTGCCCGGTGGTTTTATCGATCACGGCGAAGCCTGGCAGGCCGCGGCGGTGCGTGAACTACGTGAGGAGGCGGGCATCGTCATCGCAGCCGACGAGGTCACGCTCTTCGGCGTGCACAGCGCTCCGGATGGAACCGTGCTCATCTTTGGCACCGTGCCGCCACGTCGTGTCAGTGATCTGCCGGTATTCGTGGCAAATACCGAGGTGAGCGAACGTGTGGTGATCGTGCGTCCTGAAACGCTCGCCTTTCCACTGCACACCCGCGTGATGGAGCGCTGGTTCGCCGCGCGCTGACGAGGTGATGGACCTTAGAAGGTGTGACAGGCGCTTGGATGATTGTCGTCGTCCAAGCGCCGCTGCTTTGGTGCGACACCGACCTGTGCGATCACGTTACGCCTTCGGCGTCTTGCCCAGCACCACATCGAACTGCGCCGCGAGTTCGCCCTGGTTGCCCTTGGGAGTGAAGTCGACCACGAGCGCTTTGCGTAGCGCCTCATCACGGATGGAGCGCAGGATTCCATCGCGTTCGTTGCCGGGATCACCGGCAACGTAGCACTGGGTGGTCAGCAATTCGCTTTCACCCTGTTTGATCTTCACGTGGATGTGCGGCGTACGTCCGGGGTACGCCACCGGGCGGATGGTGCGGAAACGGTAGGCGCCGTCGTCGCCGACCTGGAAGCGGCCGAAGCCCTGGAAACCGGCATCCAGCTTGGCGCGATCACCACCGCGGGTGTGCAGGTACACGCCGTTGGCGTCGCACTGCCAGATTTCAATCACCGCACCGCGTACGGGTTTGCCATCGGGTCCGAGAATGCGGCCATGCAGGTGCGTGACGATGCCCTTGGACGGATCCATGCGGCCCTGGACCAGCACCAGATCGTTGTCCTGGTCGAGCGGCAGCTTGTCCGGGTAGAACGGCCCATCGCTTTGCGCCGGTGTCGGGACCAGATCGGCGGCGCGCACGCCACCGGTGGCGCAAGCGGTCAGGCTAAGTGCGGTGAGCGCAACGAAGCCGCGACGGGTGAGGGGGCTGGTCGAGAGCGGATTGCGCATGGGGACCTCGGTTGTTGCCGAAGCATGACGCACTGCGCAGACACCGGCATTGCCGAGGATGTCAGGTCTGCGTCAGTGCGTCAGTGCGTCAGCAGGTCCGCGCTCGCCATGGTCTGCATTAACAACCGTTATTTCAGCGTCGTCGCCACGCCCACTGCCCGGGCTAGGCCGACGCGGGCACGCACCAGCACGGTCTGGGCGCCAACCACGCGTTCGCGGGCAATGCTCAGGCTGCGCTGAGCCTCCACCAGTTCGAGATTGCCGGCAACACCAGCCTCGAAACGGGTGCGGGCTTCGCGCAGTTCCTGTTCGGCAAGGCGGCGTTCTTCCTGCGCTGAACGCAGGCCGGCGGCGCCGGTTTCTAGCGCCACCACCGCGTTACGCACTTCAGCAGAGATCCGCTGCAACAGGTCCTCGCGCAGCACGCGTTGTTGTTCGAGGCGGAAACGTGCGGCCTGTGCATCGTAGCGGCTGCGATCCATCAGCGGGATGCGCAGTTCCACGCCGACCCGCCAGGTGGTGTCGGTGTCGTCGACCTCGGGACCAATGCGTCCGGCATCAGCGAAGGCATCAATGGTTGGTAGGCGTGCGCCGCGCGCGGCCTGGAAATCTGCCTGGAACGCTGCCAGGGTCTCGCTGGAGACGCGCAGTTCGGGTCGGTTCTGTTGTGCGATGGTGACCGCATCGTTCACCGTCGCCGGTGCGGTCGACAGGCCAAGATCACCGCCGAGCTTGTCATTCGGAGTGAACACGGTTGCGGGATCCAGACGCAGCGCGCGTCCCAAGGTGATGCTGCCAGAGCGCAGTTGCCCTTCCGCGACGGTGAGCGCGGTCTGTGCTGCGGCGACACGATTTTCTGAACGGGTCGCGGCGATGCCTTCACTGGCACCGGCTTCGACCTGTTTGCGTGCCAGGACGAGCAGTTCCTGCGCCAGGGCAAGATCCTCCCGCCGCACGCCTACCAGCGCTTCGGCGGTGACCAGATCGGCGTACGCCACGCCCGCCGTTGCGGCAGCCTCTTCCAGACTGAGCGCAGTCCCGGCCTCGGCCGCCGCAAGGCGACGGTTGGCGGCCTGCGTGCGATGCCAAGTTTCGAGATCGATCAGCGCCTGACCGATGCGCAGACGCGCATCGACGGTGTTGTCCGGTGACAACGCCACGCCGTCGCCACCGCTCTGCTGGTACTGCCGTTGCCGCACCCAGCCGGCGACGGCATCGATCTGTGGCCGCAGGCCGGTGCGTTCAGCACCATAACCGGCACGGGCGATGGCGGCATCGAGACGTGCGAGTTCGACCGTCGCCACCGAGGCTGACAGCCGGATGGCATCCTGCAGGGTCAAGGCGTGGGGAGCGTTCTCCGCCGCGCGCAGGGGAAACAGGGCGAACGATGCCAGAGCGAGGGACAGCAAGCGCATGTCAGTGGGTCTCCACGGGAACAGAGGTCGGTGCGGTGACCGCCGCATGACCGGCTGGTGGCGTCACCGTGGCCGGATGCAGGTCATCGCCAGTGTGCTTCAGTTTGCCGCCGACGAGCGTGCGCAGCACGACGTAGAATACCGGAGTCAGGATCAGTCCGAAGATCGTCACCCCGATCATGCCGGCGAACACCGCGATGCCGGTGGCGTGGCGCAATTCCGCGCCAGCGCCGGTCGCACTCACCAGCGGCCACACGCCCATGATGAAGGCGAGCGAGGTCATCAGGATCGGACGCAGGCGCAGGCGGCAGGCTTCGAGCGCGGCTTCCAGCGGGCTGAGCTTCTGGAAGAGCTCCGCCTCCTTGGCGAACTCGACAATCAAAATGGCGTTTTTACACGCCAACCCCACCAGCACGATCAGCGCGATCTGGGTCATGATGTTGTTGTCACCTTGCCCCATGCCGATGTGCATCGATCCCAAGATGCCGTCGATCCACACGCCCGCGAGCGCGGACAGCAGGCACATCGGCACGATCAGCACGATGGCGATCGGCAGCACCCAGCTCTCATAGAACGCGGCGAGCACCAGCACCACCAGCAGCACACACAACGGGAAGACGTAGATCGCCGTGTCTCCCGCTAGGATCTGCTGGTAAATGAGATCGGTGAATTCGTAGTCGATGCCCGGCGGCAGGGTCTGCGCCAGGATGCCTTCCATCACCAGCTTGGCCTGGTCCTGCGACACACCTTCGGCCTGCGAGGCGTTGAGGTCGATGGCGGGGAAGGTGTTGTACTGCACCACCTTGTCCGGGCCGGCGATCTCGTGCACCGAAATGAACGACGCCAGCGGCACCATGCGACCCTCGCTGTTGCGCAGCTTGATGCGGTCGTAGTCCTCGGTGCGTAGTCGATAGGCCGCATCGGCTTGGACATTGACCTGCCACGTGCGGCCGAACTTGTTGAAATCGTTGACGTAGACCGAGCCGAAGTAGCCCTGGAGCGCATCGGTGACATCCGACATGCGCAGACCGCCGGCGAGAATTTTTTCACGATCGATGTCGACGCGCACCTGCGGCACTGCCATGGTCGCGTAGGTCAACGTGCCGGTGGGATCGAAGATCCCGCTGCCGATCGCCTTGCCGATGACTTCCTGGGTTACTTCCTGCAACTTCGCCAAGCCGACGTTGCCGCGATCCTGCAGGTAAAGTTTGAAGCCCTTGCTGCTACCCAGGCCCAGGATGGGCGGCGGTTGCAGGGCGAAGGCGAAGGCGTCCTTTATGCCCATGAACTGGCCGAACAGCGCGCCAGCGACCGCCTTGCCGCTCATATCCGGCGTGGTGCGCACGGCGTAGGGTTTCAGACGAACGAAGATGATGCCGAAGTTCGGCGCGTTACTGAAGCCGGCGGGCGACAGGCCTGGAAAGGCCACCGCGCCGTCGACCGCAGGATGACTCAGCGCCATCGCGCTCATCTCGCGGATCACCGCTTCGGTGCGGTCGAGCGATGCACCTTCCGGCAGTTTTGCGATGCAGATCAGGTAGCTCTTGTCCTGGTCGGGCACGAACGCCCCTGGGACCTTCTGGAAACCGACCCAGGTCAGCGCCAGCAGGCCGCCGTAGACGATCAACGCCACCGCGCTCAGGCGGATCACGCGACGGGTGACGCCAACATAGGCCTTCGACGACCAGGCGAACGCGCGGTTGAAGCGGCTGAAGAACCAGCCGAGCAGCAGGCCGCCGGGTTGGTGCGCTTTATTGTGGGGTTTCAGCAGCAGCGCTGACAACGCCGGGCTGAGGGTCAACGAGTTGAGTGCCGAGATCGCTGTCGAGATCGCGATGGTGAGCGCGAATTGCTGATAGAACTGCCCGGTCAGACCGCTGATGAAGGCGGTGGGAATGAACACCGAGCACAACACCAACGCGGTCGCCAGGATCGGTCCGCTCACTTCGCGCATCGCTTGTTTGCTTGCCGCTCGTGGTGTCAGACCGTTGGCGATGTTCCGTTCGACGTTTTCCACCACCACGATCGCATCGTCGACGACAATGCCGATGGCGAGCACCAAGCCGAATAGGGACAGCGTATTGATCGAAAAGCCCATCGCATGCATCACCGCGAAGGTTCCGATCAGCGACACTGGAACAGCCAGCAGCGGGATGATCGAGGCGCGCCAGGTCTGCAGGAACAACAACACCACCAGCACCACCAGCGCAACCGCTTCGAGCAGGGTGGTGATCACCGAGTCGATGGATTCGCGCACGAACACGGTCGGGTCGTACATCACCTCCCAGTCGACTCCGGCCGGGAAACCGGCCTTGAGCTCGGCCATGCGCGCGCGCACTGAATCCGAGAGCGCGATCGAGTTGGCGCCCGGCGCCTCGAAGATCACGATCGCCGCGGCGTCCTGGTTGTTGAGCAGTGAGTTCATCGAATAGCTGTTGGATCCAAGCTCGATACGCGCAACATCCTTGAGCCGCGTGATCGAGCCCTGATCACCGGTCTTGAGCACGATCTCGCCAAATTCCTCGGGCGTGCTGAGCCGCCCCTGCGCATTGATGGAAAACTGCAGCGCATTAGCGCCGGTCTGCGGCGGGCCGCCGATGGTGCCAGCGGAGATTTCCAGGTTCTGCTCACGAATTGCGTTGAGGATGTCGCCAGCCGTGAGCTCGCGCGTCGCCGCCTTGTCCGGATCGATCCACACGCGCATCGAGTAATTGCCAGCGCCAAAGGCGATCGCCTGGCCGACGCCTTCCAGCCGGGCCAACTCGTCGCGCACGCGCAGGTTCGCGAAGTTGGATAGGTACAGGCCGTCATAGCGCCCATCGGGCGAGGTCAGGTGCACTACCATGGTCAGCGTCGGCGAGGATTTGACCGTGGTCACGCCGAGCTGACGCACGCTCTCGGGCAAGCGCGGCAGCGCTTGCGCGACGCGGTTCTGCACTTGCATCGCGGCCAGGTCAATATTGGTGCCGCCCTTGAAGGTCACCGTCAGCGAGAGCGTTCCGTCCGACCCACTGGTCGACTTCATGTAGATCATGTTCTCGACGCCGTTGATCGCCTCCTCGATCGGCGCCGCAACGGTTTCGGCAATGGTGGTGGGGTTTGCGCCCGGATAGATCGCAGTCACCTGGACCGACGGCGGCACCACATCCGGGTATTCGGAAATCGGCAGATTCGGGATCGCAATCACGCCGGCCATGAACACCAGCAAGGAGAGCACGGCCGCAAGAATCGGCCGATCTACGAAGACCCTGGAAACATCGAAGTGGGCCATGAGCTAGCCCTTGGCCGGAGAGTCGGAAGCTGGCGCTTCGGCAGGGGCCGCCGGAGCCGCGACCACCGTGTTCGGCTCGGACATCGGCACCGTCACCGGCTTCAGATCCTGGCCCGGAAAGAAGATCTTGCGCACGCCGTTGACGACCAGTTGGTCGGCCGCGGCCAAGCCCGATTCAACAATCAGCAGGCCGTCAACGCGCGCGCCGAGCACGACTTCCTTGCGGGTTGCCTTATTGCCCTCGCCGACCACGTACACGTACTTGCGATCCTGGTCGGTGAGCACGGCCTGCTCGTGGATCAGCAGCGCCTGCTTCTTGGCGCTGCCGACCAACTGCACGCGCGCGAACAGACCCGGTGTGAACA
>ENA-ORBV01008653-ORBV01008653.1-microbial-mat-metagenome-genome-assembly--contig:-NODE-8653-length-17010-cov-11.640583_pt1 | contig 17010 bp, 7 predicted proteins | sample MGYA00237777_ERZ505514 | MGnify/ENA primary metagenome ERZ505514 (study PRJEB26160, sample SAMN06269048) | microbial mat metagenome | isolation source: Oligotrophic lake microbial mat | place...
TGGTCATTACTAAAGCAGCGTCCGACGTTGCATGTACACTAGGAAAAGCGCGAAGTGATCAAAGCGAGAAAGCAAGAAAGCAAGAAAGCAAGAAAGCGAAAAATAAAACCCTGTGGCTCGTTGCATTCCTCCGAATTTCTCGCTTTTTCGCTTTACCGCTTTTTCGCTTTCTCCTCTTCCCGTTTTCCCGCTTTCTCGCTTTTCTCCCGAGCCACACCATGTCCAAAACTCTTCGCCATCTCACCGTTCTTCTTGCGCTCCTTTTCTCGCTCGGCGCCGCGGCCATCGTGCTGCTTTCGCCCGGTGAGCAGATGACTGATGCCGCCCGCAGGTTCATCGGGCTGCTCAATGAGGATCAGAAGAAAGTGTCGGTGATGGGTTACGACGATGACCGCCGTGTGAAATGGCACTTCATTCCGATGAACGATCGCAAAGGGCTTGAGGTCAAACTGATGGATGAGAATCAGAAGCGTGCTGCCTTTTCGCTGCTGCGTTCAGCTTTGAGTCAGGTCGGCTACGACAAGGCCCGCACCATCATGGATCTCGATGCGCTGCTCAAGGTCATGCAGAAAGGGCCCAGCCCCGTCCGCGATCCCGAGCGTTATTACGTCACGATCTTCGGCGAGCCAGCCGCCACCGGCAAGTGGGGCCTGAGTTTTGAAGGGCATCACCTTTCACTCAACTTCGCAGTCGAAAATAACAAAGTCACCTCGCACTCGCCCGCCTTCTTCGGCGGCAACCCCGGCAAGGTCACCATGGATGTCGGCGCTGGCCCGGTGCAAGGCACGTGGGTTTTGGAAAAGGAAGAAATCCTGGGCTTTGAACTGATCTCCATGCTCGATGATGCCCAGCGGAAAATCGCCATCACCGATGCCAAAGCGCCCAAAGAAATTCGCGATGCCGGCACAGCACAGCCTCCCGCCGCTGGCCCCATCGGCTTGCCCGCTTCCAAACTCAATAGCGATCAGATGCACAAACTCTGGGCCATCATTCACGTGTACGCTCACAACATGCCCGGCCCAATCGCTGAGACTCGCCTCAAGGAAATCAGCGAGGCTGGCTTTGATAAAGTTTACTTCGCCTGGGCGGGTGCAGAGAAACCTGGCGTGGGTCACTACTACCGCATCGAAGGGCCCACGTTCCTGATCGAATATGTGAACACGCAGCCCGATGCCGCAGGCAACGTCGCCAATCATCCGCACGCGGTGTGGCGCGACATGCGCGGCGACTTCGCGATCAAGCGATGAAGTGTGGAGTGTGGCACTGGCAGGCGGCCGCTCTGGGCCGTTTGCCAGTGGCGATTTAGAATATTCCACGGGCATCTCTCATGTGTTTTCCAAGGGGCTACGCACATGTCCATGGCTGATGAACTTCGTGAGTTGGAAGAGCTTCGCACGCAAGGCACGCTCACCGATGCGGAGTTTACTGCTGCCAAGGCGAAGCTGTTTGCGACTGATAGTGGTAGCACCGCCGTCGATCCCATCGAAGCGGAACAGGCAGCGCAGCGAAAGATCGTGAAGGAAGCGCGCGAGTATGCGATGGCGTTGCACCTGACGATGCTCTCGGGTTTTGTGGTGCCGCTGGCCGGGCTGATTGTGCCCATCGTCATGTGGCAGATGAAAAAGGATGAACTGCCGGGCATTGATGAGCATGGCAAGAACGCGACGAACTGGATCATCTCGCAGATCATTTACATCATCTGCTGCATCCCGCTGATGTTCGTCATCGTCGGTATTCCGCTGGCTATTATCGTCGTCATTTTGGGCATCGTCTTCCCGATCATCGCAGGCATCAAAGCCGCCAAGGGTGAGATGTGGCGCTACCCGATGGCAATTCCGTTTTTCAGGTGAGCGCCAAGTGAACGAGCCAAATGAACGAGCCGCGACTCAACGAGTCGCGGACGTAAGCGGACTGAAGGGGTGTCAGTTGCGCCTTATGCCGTCGGCTTCGTTGAATTAAGATCGCGCCACGATTCACCACATTTCAGGCCGTAGGCGTCCGCGACTCGTTGAGTCGCGGCTCATTTTTCCTCCGCTCATTCGCACCCGCCAATCAATGCGCCTATTCTCTAACTCCGCTTAACTCCCTCTAACTTCTCGACTACTTTCCTCATGCTTTCCTTTTTCACTTCCAGTCGCCGCCGATTCAAAGAATATCTCACCGACTTCAAGCGAAGGCTCAAGGCGGGCGAGATCGCGGTGGGTGGGCCGCCCAGTGGTGGCGGCAACGTGGATCGTTCCCCCAAGAAACGGCTGCGCGGTTTCTGGCAGCTTTTCGCTGCATTTCTGCGGGAAACGCGCGGCCACAACCGCATGCTCTTCTTCGTGCTCCTAGGCTCGAGTATCGCTACGCTGCTCGGACTCATCCCGCTCTATGGCACCAAGATTGTCTTCGATCATGTGCTGGGCGATGTGCCTCTGCCCGATGGCACGCCGGCGTGGATCATGAGTTGGAGTAAGCCACGCGATCTGCTTTTGCTGGTGAGCGGGGTGATGATTGCGTTTGCGATGTTGTCGCTACTGATCAGCATGTGGTCGCGCTGGCATGCGACGCGCATCACCAAGCGCGTGCAGGTGGCGGTGAGGCGCAGGCTTTTTAATCATGCGGTGAGGCTGCCGCTCAATCGTGTTTATGAAATGAAATCCGGCGGCGTCACGTCATCGCTGCGCGAAGATGCTGGTGCGGTGGGCGATCTCATCTTCGCCATGCTCTACAACCCCTGGCGTGCGATCATTCAGCTCGTGGGCAGTTTGTGCGTGCTCGCATTTACGGATTGGAAGTTATTGCTCGGTTCGCTGGTGCTTCTGCCGGTGGTTTTTCTGGGTGTGAAGGCGTGGGTCAGTCGCATACGTCCGATGTTTCGAGAGATTCGCAACACCCGCTCCGTCATCGACGGCCACGCTGCTGAAACCTTCGGCGGCATCCGTGTCGTGCGCGGCTTCGCCCGTCAGCGCAGCGAAGCGCAACGCTTCGTGCGCGGCAACCACTTCATGGCCCGCCAGGAACTTTACGTCTGGTGGTGGAACCGCGCCGTCGATATCGCTTTCTCCATCGTCATCCCCGTCGCCAGCGCAGCGCTCCTGGTCTACGGCGGCTGGCAAATCATCGCCGACGCTGAACAAGTCGCCGCCGGCGCGCTCGCCCCTGGGCGAGCCTTCACCACCGGCGACCTCGTCATGTTCCTCGCTTACCTGGGCTGGCTCCTGGGCCCGCTCGCCACGCTCGCCGAGAGCGCTACCTCTTTTCAAAACGGCCTCGCAGGTCTCGACCGCGTGCTGGACATGATGAAGGAGCCACGCGAATTCGCTGGAATTGAAGGGAAAAATCGCGTGTTACCAGCGGAGGTGCAAGGCGCCATCACGATGCGCGATGTCGATTTCAAATACCCCGGTAGTGATGCGCTGGTGCTTAGCGGTATCACGCTGGATATCGCGCCGGGGCAAATGGTCGCCCTCATCGGCCCAAGCGGCGCAGGCAAAACAACACTCTCCAATCTCATCGCACGTTTCTACGATCCTGTCAGTGGCACCATCGCGCTCGATGGCGCGGATGTGAAGACGATTGATCTCGACAGCTACCGTGGCCTCCTCGGAATTGTGGAGCAGGATATTTTTCTCTTCGATGGTTCGATCGGTCAGAACATCGGCTATGCCCGCCGAGATGCGACGACCCAGCAGATTGTTGATGCTGCGAAACAAGCCAACGCGCACGACTTCATCAGCGAGTTCGCCAAGGGCTACGACACGCTCATCGGCGAGCGCGGCGTGAAACTCTCCGGCGGCCAGCGCCAGCGCATCGCCATCGCTCGCGCCCTGCTCGCTGATCCGCGCATTCTGATTCTCGATGAAGCGACGAGCAATCTCGATACGGAAAGTGAACGACTCATTCAGCACAGTCTGCACTATCTGATGCAAGGCCGAACGAGCTTTGTGATTGCTCATCGCCTGAGCACGATCGCCCATGCGGATCTGATTGTGGTGATCGATCACGGCCGCGTCATCGAGCAAGGCAGGCACGATGAACTGATGAGTCGCAGTGGGAGATATCAGGAGATGGTGCAGATGCAGACGCAGCGCATCGAGCGTGCGCCGGTGGGGCGGTGAGGTTTTTTGAATGAATGATGGGGACGCGCAGCGAGGACGCTGCGGCTATGAATGAGCGCGATCTTGCTATGAGTCTTTTTATAGCCGCAGCGTCCTCGCTGCGCGGGCTCAAGTTTCAAACGACGTTTCGCCGATAGCTAATGGACTGACATTTCGATCCGGGGCTTTCGGTGGGGTAAACAACCTGAATAGGTCCGTATAACTGCTTAATCCGCGTGCAGAACGCTGATTCTATCCACATTTTTTCCACAATTGGATCACTTTAACACTAATGTGTTGCATAGTGGGACAAAGTGGAGTAAATTCCCATGACCGAACGGGGACACGAACGAGGCAAAGGAAACAGATGCATTGGTCTTCACCGGCACCTACGAGCACACGATCGACACCAAGCACCGACTCGCGGTGCCTTCGGATGTACGTCGGCGTTTGCAAGTTGCCGACACGAATCCTGATGCCCCGATCTTCTTGTACGTGACGCTCGGTGAAATGGATTCACTTTGTTTGTATTCGGAAAAAGATTTTGAACGTCGAGCTGAAGAACTCGAAAGCAGCGAGATGGAAGCGGAAGAACTCCTGGCCTACGAACGACTGATGTTCAGCTTGTCGGCCAGGGTGGAAATGGATGCACAAGGACGGGTTCGATTGCCCGAGAACCTCCTGCGGATGTCGAAGCTGGGATCGGATGTCGTGCTGATCGGGGTGAAGGATCACCTGGAAATTCGCGACCGCTCAGTCTGGCTCAAATCCGTGGAAGACACGCTGGCGAAGAACCCGAAGATTTTGATGAATCCGCGTCTGGCAATGAGGCAACGGAAGGCCTCGCCAAGCACGGAGTTGTAAGGGTGCGGCGGGTGAATTAAGGATGATGACCCCGTTCGTTTTTACCAGAGGTCAGAGGTCAGTGAAGCATGGATGCTTTGGACAGGGGCGGGGAAAGCGGGAGGAATGATTTCGGATTTGAGATTTGAGATTTGAGATTTCGGATTTGCAGTTTGTGATTTGTGATTTTCACTAGTTGGGGGAACAACAATTTTGGCGTGAGTGATCAGTGAAGCGTGAACGGATTCATTGCCGCGCTGTGGGGCTTCATCGATGCCGGTCTGCCGGAGTTAAGGACGACTCCGGTTCCATCGGCGGCCAGAACGCATCAGTGGTTGGGTGTGTGTACCAGACCTACCCTGCTGGCACGATGAACTTTGCAGCCGGCCGCTTTACTGATTGTTTGAACATCTGCTCGGGCTTGCGTGGTTGCAAGGATCGCAACATTGCCCGGCTGATGGACGGAGTTGGCCCTCACGGCCGGCCATCTCCATGTTGGATGTGTTGACATAACCCGCAGTGGCTTCAAGGACGACGCCACTGCGGGTTTTGTCGTGTTTGGACGATTGCTCAAATTTTTCTTGACCGTTCCGGGCCATTTAGCATTACAATGTTTTTCGCACCACTGCTCATTTGATGGAGTTCTGTCATGGTTCGTAATCTTCGTCTTGCATTGATGGGTCGAATTGTTCTCATCGGCATGAGCCTGCTCCTTGTCAGTGCTCCGGCCAATGGCGGTATCTTCGGCCGCGCGCTGGCGCAGGCTGATGCCGTGCCAGCGCCCGCACCAGCGCCCGCACCAGATCCCGTCGTCAAGCCCGAGGCTGCGCCGAAGGATCCTGCTGCTGCACCGCAAGCTGAACTTGAAATCAAAGTCGTCGCCCTTCAAGGTATGGTGCAGGTTCGCCTGACCCCCGATCAGCCTTGGCAAGCGGCGAAGGTGGACATGCCTCTGCACATCGGCGCGGAGATTCGCACCGGGCTGCGTTCGATCTGTCAGTTCACTATCGATGGTAACCACACGGTCACACTCGATCGTCTGGGCGTGGTCAAAGTGCTCGACGCCATCAAAGCCGATGGCAAGGTCAAGACTGATGTGGGCATGAAGTATGGCCGGACTCAGTACAAGGTCGAAGTCGGCGCTGCTGAACACGAAGCACGCGTTCATGCTCCCTCAGCCACGCTCGCTGTGCGCGGCTCCTTCGTCACCCTCGAAGACAACGATGCCTTCGGCTCTACCGCCATCGTCGATCACAGCGAAAAAGCGATCTACAAACAGCGCGGCCCCGATGGCTCTGTGCGTGTGGTGTCTGTCGAACTTATCAAGGGTCGCATCGATCAGACGCCCGAGGAGCAAGGCAATACTCCACCGACCGCCGGCGCTGTCGCACTTCGAGACACCATCAACGATACCGGCGCACGCCTGGCCCGCGCCAGCGAAGCTGAGCGCGATCTCGTCGCCACCTATCCGCTCTTCAATGGCGGTGACAATGGCGGCATCATCTCGCCCAACGAAACGCGAAGCATCGATAACCCCTCCGTCGTTCCCTCCACGCCAGTGACCGGCGAATTCCTCGCCGGTGGCTTACTCATTGAAGCCTTCTGGACCGGGCCAGATGATGTGTTCCTCTTCGCCAATGAACCCAGCTTCAGCGGCGGCAAGATCAGCACATTCCCAGGCAAACCCGATAGCGGATCCACCAACATCGTCCGCTCCGTCGGCCCCGCCACCGGTACCGGCTTTGCCTCCACCAACTCCGCCACCATCCAATACAACAACGGCGTCCCAGGTGGCTCCTGGCAGTTCGGCTTCGGCCTGGTCAACGAAACCACCGCCACGCTCACCTCCGTGAGTGTCCAGATTCATCGCATCGGCACCAATGGCGATACTTCACAGCTCATCGGCTCCTTGAATGGCGATCTCGGTGCCACATCGCCCAGCGAAACCACCATCAAAGTCGAAAGCTCCTTCAACGTCGGCGCACCGCCGAATCTCGACTAATTGAACCGGTGATTCGCCGCTTGCGTGCCCCGCCCCAAGCCGCGCGCAGCTTCGCGCCCCAAGCCGCTCGCGGCGTAGCGCCATCAGCGCGGTGACCCACAAATACAACTTCCCTTCTCCCGCGCTGCAACTGCGCGCCAGCCGTCCACCTCGCCGCCATCCTTCCGCGCCTTTCCCTCCCATTCTCGCTATCCTGTCAGCCCGTTTCTCCTCGCCTTTCACCCCATCCCAGCCAGAAAGTTCGCCATGGAATACGTCCTGCCCGTTGCTCTTCATAACAACATCATCGAATCCGCCTACCGCAAGCGTGGCTTCCACGCCGAGGAATCCAAACTCGCCACCAAAGCCTGCGAACAAGCCGCCTGGCATGGCATCAAAACGCACAACGGCATCAAAGCCCTGCACCTCGACGATCACTTCGGTTCCGGCAACAAGACCAGCCCCGGCTGCGTCCCCGGCGCTGCCATCATCAAGAAGCCTTCCAAATTCGAAGCCGCGCAAAAGTGGAACTCGCAGAAAAAGCTCGGCCAAGCCGTCGCCTATGAAGCGATGGACACCTGCATGAAACTCGCTGACAAATACGGCGTGGGCATCGTCAGCGTCGATCAGGCCTTCCACTATCTCTGGGGCGGTGGCTATGTGATGGATGCTGCGAAAAAAGGCTACATCGCTTACACCAACTGCACCGCAGCACTCGCCGAGGTCGTCCCCTTCGGCGGCAAGTTCCCCACGCTGGGCACCAACCCGCACTCCTGGGGCTTCCCTACCATGGACGCCATCGGCTACCCCATCGTCATCGACTGGGCCACCTCCACCGTCGCCATGGGCCGTGTCCAACAGTTCAAACGCGAAGGCAAACAACTCCCGCCCGGCTGCGCCGTCGATAAGGATGGCAAGGAAACCACCGACCCCAACGCCGTCGTCGCCTTGCTCCCCTTTGGTGCCCACAAAGGCTACGGCATGTCGCTTATCAACGAAATCGTCGGCGCGATGATCGGCGGCTCGCTGCCCACTCTCCGCTCGCGCCCCGAAGCTGCTGCGAAACTGGGAGTTGGCAGTGTTGAAAAAACGACGCCGAACTTTTTCTTCCAGGTCATTCATCCTGATGCAATCAACTGCGGCCACTTCGCCGTGGGCCGCGATCAAAAGAGCAACCTCAAAGCGGTACTCGATGACATCCTGGGCCACGGAAATAAAGACACCGGCCGCTGCATGTTGCCTGGTGAAATGGAACACAACGGAGCCGTGCGAAGCGAGAAGGCCGGCGGCATCGTACTGACCGCCGCCGAGATCGAAGAGTTCGCCGAGCTTGCCAAGCAGGGCGGCGTCGCATTCGACAAGGCAAGTTTGAAGACGGTGTGAACCCGGTAGCAGCGGCAGTGGCAGCGGAGCACTGGCAGTAGCAGTAGCAGCAGGAAGCACCGGCACTTGAATTTGTCTACCTTGCGCTTTTTTCATTTGTGTCTACCTTCGTAATCTATTACTGTTGCTAAGGTTAAGTCATGTCTAGGTGTAAACTCCTAGACATCTACCCGGAAACCCTTAGTCTTGGTGCGCAACATGTGCGAATAGAGCGTGTTACCGTCAAAACAGCAACGGGATACGCGGCAATTTCGGCAATAAGCATGTCCATACCCCGGAAGAAAAGAGAGGATCGATCCGGCCATAGTATAGCAGGTAATGAACTAAAATTCAAGAGTTGATTGGTTGAAAGACAGGCGGGCGAGAAGTTATATGTACTTATCCCCTTTTCCGTCCACGATTGTCCTGCCAAACCATTCTATTTGTTTCGCGTCATTTACCCCGCGTGGTATACTCGTATTATCCGACAGTCGCTGTCGAAACTTTTCCCGGAGGCACCATGCGACTATCTCATTGCACTCAGGTTCTCATCGCTGCACTTGGCATCGTGGTAGCTGCTCAATCCCCATTGCTCGCATTTGATGCGGCGGCCACTTTTGACTCTGCCTTCGGCCAGCAATTCCGCGCTGCCAAATCCACGCCTTCCAAGGATGATGACACTCAACTCGCCGCCAAGCTTTTGGCTGCGGCGCGTGACACGACTGATGCCGCGTTGCTGGGCATTTTGTGCGAGCGAGCCAGCGAACTGGCGACCACGCCTGAGTCCATCGCTCTTGGTGTTGAGGCCATGCAACTGCTCGTGCGGCGGGTTCCCGATCAGCGACTGGCCGCTCTTGAGAACATCGTCAAACTCCGCCAGCGCGGCGTTGCTTCCGCCACTGCCGCCCAGCGTGATGATGCCAATCAGGAACTGGTCAGCGCAATGGTCGCGCTCGCCGATGCGCAGGCCATCACCGATGCTGATGCGGGCATTCGCACGTTGCAGCAGGCTCTGTTGATCGCCCGCCGCGCCAAGTTGGTCAACGCATCGAACATCGAAATGCAGATGCAGTTGCTTTCAAAACAGGTGCGGGCCCAGCGGCAGTCGCAGCAGTTTCAAAAGCAGTTGCTGGCCACACCTGACAATGCGGACCTTTCAATGCGGCTGACGATGCTTCATCTGATCGATCTGGATGATCCGGCAGGAGCGCTACCGTTCTCGCAAAAATGCGGCGATGCGAAGCTTGCCGCACTTGCGATCAAGGCTGCAACACCGCCAGGTGATCTGGCCGCTGCTGATCTGCTGGAACTGGCGAAGTGGTATCGGCAACAGGCGATGACCACCGGGCCGCGCGGGCCTGATGAGCCTTGGCTGCGTGCGTATCAGATTCTCGATGCCCATGGACAAACGAAAAACGGTTCAGGCCTCGCCGCAGTCGAAGGCCGGCTGCTGCTCGCATCCACCCGGGGCGAACTGGAAAGCCGCGGCATCGTCGTGTACGGCGATCGCGTTATTCGTCCCACAGGGGAGTGGATCAATCTGCTCAAGATTGCCGACCTGAAGATCAACACACTCGTGGGCACTTGGGAGTCGGTCCGCGATGGCTCGCTCAACACCATGGGTGAAGCCGACAAGGATGCCCGCCTCGAACTGCCGCTGGAGATTCTGGGCAGCTACATGGCTTCATTTGAATTCACCCGCAGCGATGGCGATGGGCCGATGGTGCTGAGCATTCCCGTTGGCGACCGGGCCACGTGCCTTTATTTCGGATATCAGGGTCAGCATCAGATCGTGCATGCCGAAGGGAAGACCATCAACTCGGAGAAATCAGGCCCGCTCGAAAACAAGCGGCGAAATGTGGTGGACCTGCTCGTGCTCGCGGATGCGAATCGCGGACACATCCATGTGCGGCTCAATGGGCAGCTCATCCATGCATGGGAAGGCGAGATTGCCGGGCTTTCGCCGCAGGATCATTGGCGCATGCCGGATCGCCGCATGATCGGCCTCGCCAAAACGGGCGGCAGCTTCAGCTTTCATCAGGTGCGGCTGCGGATGATCGAAGGCCTCACCCGGCAGATCGAAAGAACCGGCCGCGTTGGTGGTGGTGGCGGTGCCCGTTTCACCGACACGCCTTATGGCTCGGGCTTGCTCGTGGGCGTGCGGTACACCACCGGTGACTACTCCGGACACAAGATCATCCGCAGTGTGCAAGGCGTGTTCCTCACACCCGAGGGCCAGCGCACAGGTCCTGCATGGGGCACCGGCGGCAACGGCCCCTTCGAAGTCATGGCCAAGCCCGGCTACGCCATCAGCAGCATCGCCATCCGAGGCGGCGACAGACTCGATGGCTTTCAATTCAGCTTCATGAAACTCACTCCGCGAGGGTTGGATACCCGTGACAAATACGACAGCCCATGGCAGGGCGGCGAAGGCGGCGGCGCAAAAACATTGGGCGGCAACGGTCAGCCCATCGTCGGCCTCCACGGCGGCTCCGGGCAGGACATCGACTCACTGGGAATCGTCTATGCCCCGGTGCAGTCCATGACCCTCTGGACCAGCCTTCAAACTGTCATGCGTACCACAGAGCACAAACCCACCATCGCCCAGACACTTGAAATCGTGGAAGAACCCAAAGTGGCAGCACCGGAAACCAAACCCTCCCTGGCAGGCACGGCCATTTTGCCTGACAACAAAGGGCCTGAGGAACGCCCGGTGACCAACCCTGCGAGCAAGGGCAAGCCTTCGTTTTTTGGAATTCCCATTGAGTGAACGGAATACGGGTATTCAACCACTCGGAGCCTCTGAAAAACCTGTTATCAACGTTTTATTAGGAAAGCAGGAAAAACGGAAATGAGGAAAAAAAGACTGTTTATGACTGTTTTTCGTACTTTCCTGTCTTCCTGCTTTCCTTGTAAAAATTCAGATCCGGAAAAGGGGATAAGATCCGGAAAAGGGGATAAGTACATATACGGCGGCTAACGCGGTGTTCGTATTTTTGACAACTGCCGACCGTATTTATTTCTACGGCTGAGCGGGATCGCTTTCCACCTTTTATTTCCCTTTCCGCTTCTTCCTTGGTTTTCTCATGGCTTTCCAGGCGCGTTTCAGTTCTTCGTTGACTGCTTCGATGTCGAAGTGTTCGGGGTTGAAGTCGTTGCCGAGTCATTCGTGGATTTCTTCGCGTTCGCCGCTATCGGGGCGGGTGAGGATGTCGAGGATGTGCTCGGTCATGCAAGGCGTCTCCGAACTCCGCAGGCTTACGCCTTGCGGCTCGGATGGAGTTTCCGGAAAGCAAGTAGGGTGGGCTGCGTCTTCTAAGAAGCTCACCGTTTGATGACCGACGACGACGGGGCAGGCTTGCTGCCGGTCGCAAAATTGGTGGGCTTCGCGGACTCAGCCCATCCTACTGAACGAGCCCCGACCAATGGTCGGGGCTCGTCTTATTTGCGGATATGAACTTGTCCTGGATCTAGGATCATGCAATCGACAGATCGAGAAGGTAGTCGGCAGGGCCGCTGGTCTCGCTGCGGACACGGATGGAGTAGGAGACGCCTGCGACGATCTGCATGGACGCCTGATTCTGTCCGTCGCTCTGTTCGATCTCAAGGCTGTCATCGTCGTTGATCAGACTTTCAATTTCGACGTTGGCTTGCTGTCCGTCGCCGGTGAACAAATGGGCCGACAGGGTGCCATTGGCAGTCGCGGTGAATCTGAAGAAGTCTTTGTCCGTGCTACTTAGGCTGGTGCCGGTGATTCGAACGAGGTTAGCAACGGGGAAGGCGAAGTCCAGCGCATTGGCCCTCAGATCGTTGGGCTCGACCTCATTGAAGACATCGGACGGGGCAGTTGGCGCATCGTCGATGTTACCTCCGCCACTCTCGATGGTTCCTTCACCAACACTGACTGACACGCTGTACTGTGAGGGGCTGGTGTTGGATGACTTGATCTTGAGGAAGTATGTTCGACCTTCGACCAAGGCGAGTTGGAATGAATTTACACCGTGATGGGGCTCTGTCTCGGCCTCTTGTTCGTCCTCGCCAGAAGATTCGACTTCCACCTTCGGCATGTTGTCGTTGGTTGTTTGAGCGGTCACCGTGAGCACGCCGTCGGCCAAAGCCGTGAATTTGAAGATATCGCGATCTTCCTTGTTCAGGGATGTCCCGGTGAGCGTGGCATTGCCATCGCCATCAAAATCGATGGTTGTGGCACCCGCATTGGGGCCGCTTGTGGGATCGTTCTCGTCGTCATCTTCGTCTTCACCGTCATCGTCATCTTCCACATCGCCATCGACGTCGTCATCGCCTTCACCACCGTCGATGTCATCATCGCCTTCACCACCTTCGATGTCGTCATCATCATTGCCGCCATCGATGTCGTCATCGCCTTCACCACCGTCGATGTCATCATCGCCGTCGCCGCCGTTGATGTCGTCATCATCATCGCCGCCATCGATGTCATCATCGCCTTCACCACCGTCGATGTCATCATCATCATCGCCGCCATCGATGTCATCATCGCCGTCGCCGCCGTCGATGTCGTCATCGTCATTGCCGCCATCGATGTCATCATCGCCTTCACCACCGTCGATGTCATCATCGCCGTCGCCGCCGTTGATGTCGTCATCGCCCTCGCCGCCGTCAATTGAATCATCGTCTCGGCCGCCATCGATGCGGTCGTTGCCGCTGCCGCCACTAATGCTGTCAAAGCCATTGCCCGCTTTGATTTTGTCATCACCTTGGCCGCCATCGATGTCGTCATCATCATCGCCGCTGTCAATGGTGTCATCGTCATCGCCGCCATCGATCGTGTCATCGCCGTCGCCGCTCGTAATTCTGTCATTGCCAGCGCCAGTGCTGATGTCGTCATCGCCATCTTTGCTGCTAATGGAGTCGCGTCCCGAGCCTGTGTTGATGTTGTCATCGCCATCGCCTGTCGTGACTTTGTTGTCTCCGTCACCAGCGTCGATGGTGTTGTCGCCGCCTTTATCTTTGATGCTGTCATTGCCGGAGCCTGCGGTGATATTGTCGTTACCTTCGCCGGTGCTGATTTTGTTGTTGCCTTCGCCGGCATCGATGGTGTTGTCGCCCTCAGCATCGTCGATATTGTCGTTGCCTTCTCCGCCGTTGAGGGTGTCGTCGCCACCTTGGCCGCGCAAGCGGTCGTTGCCGTCACCGCCGGTGATGATGTTGTCGTTGGCATCGCCACGGATGGAGTCGTTGAAATTCGAGCCGATGACGTTTTCGATGTTGTTGAGCGTGTCCTTGCCGCCCAGGCCATCGCGTCGTGCTTCATTGCGATCGAGCCGAACATCGACGCCCTTGGTTGCAGCGGAGTAGTCGATGGTGTCGTTGCCTGCGCCGCCGTCGATGATGTCACTGCCTGAGCCGCCGGCTATCGTGTCATCGTCATCGCCGCCGTTGATTTCCACAGCAATGTTTCGATTGGATGTGTTCTTGATATTGGCTCCGACGGTGATGGTGTCGTCGCCAGCCAGTCCGTTGATGACGATGCCGGTCACATCGCTAAAAAGAGTGTCAGCGCCGATGCCTGGGCCGTTGACCACCACCTCGCCCAATGCGCCGCCGGCAACAACGGTGATCGCATCATTTCCCGTAGTGCCGTCAATGGTGAGCTGCCCGTCGAGAATGGTGGCCGAGAGAAGCGTGCGAGATTCCATCGGCTCAAGTCTGGGGCCAAAGATCGATTCGAGAAAAGTCGATCGATTGCGGCGCCGGCTTTTTCGATTCGAAGATGATGAAGGCTTTTTCACGCTGATTGCTCCCTGATGAGGTGGACCCACTTGAACACAGATCGCATGGACACGCAGTAGGCGTTCACCTAGGAGGAGAACGTCGTTAAAGAAATTGTAATATTGAAACGCATAGTCGGCCAGGAATGGGCAAAGGTTGCACAGGAACTCGACCAATTCAATCACGACGCCTGTGCGAAATTCTGTCTCTGCACCTGACCATTATCCATGATAGTCCGCTCAGATGTAGACTCACTGTAGGGGAACACCTGAATGATCGCCTCGCCAAGATCGCAAAGCAAGTAGGTTGGGCTGAGTCTTTTAAGAAGCCCGCCGTTCGATGACCGACGACGACGAGGCAGGCTTGCTGCCGGTCGCAAAATTGGTGGGCTTCGCGGACTCAGCCTACCCTACTTGCTTGACCAAGAAGGCACGAAGGCACGAAGGCAAGAAGGCACGAAGGCACGAAGAAATTTACGACGGAAAGCAGTCATCGCCTCATGAAGTCCGAGCTTCGTTTTTGTGCCTTCGTGGTAAAAGCGAATGGGCATCGGGCGTGACAAGCGAGCAGGGTGGCCACGGTCCACCACGAATGACTGCCGCGTGTTGAACCCGGTGGGCAAGCCCCGCGAGGAAGGAGATTAAGACGATACAATGAGAGATGAGGGGACAAAAAAGAAGAATGTCCCTGTTTCTTCTTTTCTCTCTCCGTTTCTCACCCTACAAGCTACTTCTCATTAGGTATCGCAAACAGAAATTGCCTCGTCAAGTCAGTCAACATCGATTCCGGTTCCCGGGACCGCCAGTACGTTGCGTCGAGAAAAATGCGGAGTTGGGACTTGGCTCGACTAATGGTGGTGTTAAGCAGTGGTCTTCCGGCTTTATTTTTTGAATCGGTAAAGAATGGCGAGTTGCCTCGAAGATTCCCTGTATCAACGACGCTGAATAAAATCCAATCCCACTCTCTTCCTTGTGCTTGGTGAGTGTTCCATACCTCGACATGATCGAAGAGAGGCGATGTTCCGTAGCGCCTCGCAAGCATGCATCGGAGAAGCTGCGCTTGGTTCTTATATGGCGTTAGGATAGCCAAGGTGGATCGCGGATTTTCGCTTTCTGACCAACTCCACCATCTTTCTAGGAAGTCCATGATCAGGTCTGCCTCTGCATGATTCTGTCGTTTCTTCCGACTCTGTCTTTCGTATGGTTCACAATGTATGCATTTGATACTGGTATCTGTCGCTGCAACACCCGTTAATCCGATCATGCCATATATATGACGGTCCAAGGCGCGTGCGAGGGTAGGGCCAAATCGATAGGATTCCAGTAAGATACTTCGTCGCATTGAGGAAAAAACTGGCTCTTTGCGTTTGCATAGTTGATGCCAGTTGTCGCCCAATTCAAATGCATCCTCCAAATAAATTGACGACTTCGCCCAATACGCGCAAATGGTTGCATCATTATCATTGGCGCAAACTGGTGGAAGTTGAAGATGATCTCCCAGCAGGGAAATTGGACACTTCAGGCTTAAGACCGGGAGGACTTTAGCGATAGGGGCGTAAGGCGCTTCGTCAATAAATACGTGATCAATTTCTAAGGACTGTTCTATTGTTAGCCCGATAAATCCATCTAAAGTCATTCCAAGGACTGCCTTCGATTGAAGATTATGCGTGTATTGGTCTAGTTCAGCGTCGTGTTGGTGAATATCAGACATCCATCCGGCGATCAGTTCGTCCGCACTGTCAGCGGGATAATTTCCAGCCATACTGTGGAGAAAGTCTCTTGAATTTCGTAGTTCATCTTCGATCCGCGTCAAAGCATTCTCATTGTTTGTCTGTTCTGATTGGAATTGCCGAAGGTTGTCTACGCATTTCTGCCTGTACTGCATCTGCAAAACGATATCCTCGCGAATTTGCTCCCGCGAAGCACTTAATTCACGAAGAGCCGTCTCTTGCATTGATACTTGAGGCCTGAGCGTCTCCCGGCGATCGCGCAGGCTTATTAGCGTTTGTTCCACGGATTCCAGATGTTTTTTCTCATTCAGGATTGACCTATTGAGTATCGCTACACGTTTGGTAAATAATCGAGACAAAAAACCAGTGCTCTTGAGAACGTCTTCAAAATGGCGCACGGATTTGATGCAGTCCACATGTGCCGATTCTAGTGACGTGATATTCGCTTGCATTTGCGGGAATGCAATAGTCTCTAGTCGCTCCGTGTCTGCCTTGATCTGCAAATCAATTCCAATGATTCGCGACTGTCGGGCATCTATGACCTGTTCTATCCGTTGGCGTTCGGTGTCGGCATTCTGAATTTTATTTTGATATTCCGATCGCATCTTATGGGCCAATTGTATGTCAATATCAAGTCTTTCAACCGTTGCTTTTGCATGTTGTAACTTTGTCAGTTGCTTCACCTGATCCGTCAACATCCTGATTTGCGACTTAATGCGTCTGATTTCGCTCTGAAATGCCCGCTGTTCACAGCATTCGGGGTGATTATCAATAAATTGCTTTGAAGGTATACCGACACGGAAAATCTTGGATGCATCCATGCCTGCCTTGATTAGGCTTACCAGAACGTTATCAACGGCAATGTTTGTTGGGGCTAGAATTAATACTTTCTTGTCATGGTCTGTCAATTGTCGGACTGCGCTGTTCAACACGTATTGAGTTTTGCCTGTTCCGGGAGGTCCCCAGATATAGGAAATTCCCGATGTCATCATTGTTCGTACGGCGGCCTGCTGCGCGGCGGAAAGCTCGGTCATTGCCGGATTGTCGTCCAACGTGATCGATCGCCATGCCGGGCAATCATCAAAACGAGGCAAATTTGATCCGTGACACTCGTACCAATAGAGGCATTTCCGAATTATCCAACGGAAATCGATAATGATGTTCCCTGAACGTCCAGGTATCTCCGATTGCGTGGCAAACAGTGTTGCACCGGTGCGTCGATCGTACTCAAGAAGTCGGACTTCGATCTCACGTCCTGGAGC
>ENA-ORBV01008654-ORBV01008654.1-microbial-mat-metagenome-genome-assembly--contig:-NODE-8654-length-17010-cov-7.668753_pt1 | contig 17010 bp, 14 predicted proteins | sample MGYA00237777_ERZ505514 | MGnify/ENA primary metagenome ERZ505514 (study PRJEB26160, sample SAMN06269048) | microbial mat metagenome | isolation source: Oligotrophic lake microbial mat | place...
CTTCAATGGCATCATCAACTGTAGGGAACGCTCCATCTGTAGCATCGAGTGCCTCTGCAGCAAAGGCATCTGTTGCTTGTGCGTCTGCAGCAAGGGCGTCTCTTGTCGGATCACTTGCAGGGGCATCAAATCCAGCGCCGAGTTTGTCGACGCCAATACCAACATTGGCTGCTTCGCCTCCACTGGTATCAGCATTGGTTGTCGGCGAGGCAACGCTTGAGGCACTTGTTTCTGCCGGGGGTGAAGAACTTACAGCAGCACCTGCAGACGTGCCAGTGCTGATGTCAGTTGCTTCCATGGAGTGGGTGTCCGTTGCCTGTGTGTCGGTTGCTGGTACAGCTTCTCTGCTCACCATAGAGACACCTACTTCCATAGATGTAAGTGCTGGCTTGGCCTTTGCAGGAGATTCAGATCCAGCATTTGTGAGGTTATTAGCATTGGCGTTTGCTGTAACCGTTCGAGTAGATGCGTGCTTTGCCTTTGCAAGGGCTTCAGAGGCATTTACAACCGCTGCAGAAGAGACGGCGGCGACAACATCTTTGACATTGGTCGCGGCTTTGGGTCGATCCGCAGAGGCCAGAGTCCCGGCTGCTGGAGGGGTGGTTCTCGCCCGAGATGCTTGGGTGGCCGACATGAGGGAGCTCTCCTTCTTTGCACGGCGGGTTACCGGCATGGTCGTATCGGGAGGTAGATGTGAGTGCTTGGTTTGTTGAGGCAATGTGCTGAACTCGTGAGGGAAATAGAAGACAACAACACTAACATTATGCCCTCGATAGAGGACACAAGATACTAGCTTCCCCCAAAAATAAAAGTAAAGGACAGGTCTGCTTCGCATTTGCTGATGCGAATGCTTGTGGATGACTTCTATTTTGGACCACGAACCAACAGGAGTGCTGTTGCCTCCTCTTGGACGCCGTCGGAATTGCTTGGAAGGAAGGCAGCAGCTGGTCTGTTGGCTAAATTTTTCAGAGGCTTCTTTCCATGCTGAGGCGTAGAAGGAAGCATCTTGGCTAATTTCTTCAACTATCGATGGATATGCCTTGCCTCTTGGGTCGCGCAGAAGTTGACAACTGTCCAGACGGCTAATTTTTTCAATGGAACATCTGGTTGATTCTGCGTTCATGTCCGTGCGGTTGCAGTGCGAGGACTCGCGCTGGATGAAAGGGAAGGGCTGGGCAGCATACGACAATGGCGCTGATGTTGCCACTGGGGGAGGCCATGGTGGCTTGTACACGACATGGGCATGAGTCAACTGCTGGTTGTAGTGGTGGAGGGCAAGGCTGACTTGATGATGATGTATGAGGGAGATGAAGAATAAGATCAAATGAGGGCGACGCCACGCTGCCGCTGTCGCGCGATGCCATCGAGGGGAAAGGCAGCGGCCGCGCCCATGGGTAGCATCGCTGTAGAGAGGGGAATTACTGTAGCTAGTAGCTTGCCAATAGTGTCGGTGATCGCCAATAATGGCACCATGGTGGGAAATTTTTGGATGAATTATTGTAGAAGTCATTTTGCGTGCGAATTACGTAGCGCTAGCACTGAAAGTTAGCATAGAAAAAAGAGTGGGACGCACTCTCTCCCGAGTTGGAAAAAGTGGGAGTCTCATTGGAAATGTCTTCCACAGTCGCGACACTCCTTCTCTTCCAAGGGTCCCACTCCTTCTCTTTCAGCAGGTTGATTGGTGGCGACACACACCGTCCGACACACGGACTGCTCATTGGAGACACACTCCTTCTTTTCTCATCATCTAGGTCAATTGCTGGCGACACACGCCGTCCGACACACGGACTCCGACACACGGATTCTTGTTCTTTCTTGCCTATCCGACACACGGATCCCTCCCGACACACGGGGAATTATCTGTTTGTTATTTATAGTCGACACACGACTTCCTCTTTACATGGCGACACACGCCGACTGATCCGACCCACGGACCCATCCCGACACACGGGGAACTTTCTGTTGTTGCTGCTTGGAGACACACTCAACAAGCCTTCCTGACACACAGGGAAATTCTTCTTTTGCATTGGCGACTCACGCCTTCTCTTGTCAATTGTCATTGGCAATGCATGCCAGCATCGGCAACACATGCCGGAATTCATTCGTTCTCTTGCAGCGTTGTGGCTTGTTTGCAGATGAGGTCTTCGTCTTCTTCGGCACACAGCCGATCGATTCTTCGATCCGACACACGGATCCTTCTTCACAGCAACACACGCCGAATTCTTCGCTGGCGACACAGACCGATCTTTCTTCTTTCGTTCGAATGGCGACACACGCCGCATCTTGATCCAACACACGGATCGTCTTCTTCTTGCTTCGTTGTGATCCGGTGCACTCTCACGGATCCCTCTCTCTTCGTTTCCATGGGCACAAAGCCGATCTTCTGTTCGTCACTTCTGTTGGCACACAGCCGATCCCTTTGTTAACTTCAATCGGCACAAAGTCGATCTCCGATCGATCCATCTTCCACAACGACTCGCACTCGTGTCGTCTCTTGTTGACCGATAGCCCATCGATCTTCGGCCATCCTGCCGATCCTTCCTTCACGGCGACACACGCCGATCCCTTGTGGCTCTCTGTCACCCGGCACCATTGTCGTTGTTGTTCCCGGGGACAATTTCTAACAAGTGTTGGATCAAGAGATCCATTTGTTTGTTGAAACAGATCAGTTTGTTAGAAATCACAAGCGCTGCAGCGCTGCTAGCTGTTGTTGTTGTTGCTGCAGATCTTTCTAGAGTCTTCCATGCTGTTGACTTAGTCACACTTCAAGTCACTCACAGGTGCACACCTGCTCCTTGTGGAATGCTAGCTGTGCCAGCTGCACTTCCAACAAGAAGAAATCCAGAAATTGCCAGCCAATTTCCAAGTCAACCAGTTTTTGAGTCATGATGAAGTTGTTGGCATCCCTCTCTTTGGGAGACCCAAAAGTTGGCAGAGAGAGACAGGTTGTCAAGGACTTGATCCACTTGCCCATGATGTGTGATGATGCCCTTTGTGGATTGCATGGAAACGTTAGAAGAAGATGCAAAGATTGACAACACCAAGACCAACAAAGCAAAGAAAAAATGCATGGAAACAAAGCAGCGATGCAATGGATTAATGCAATGCAGCCAAGTTGTTCCGAGATGAAACACATCAAGGGTGACAACAACAGTGACTCCACCAAGACAGGTGACAGCAAGAACAAAACCTGGACTAAAAAGTCCAAAGAAGAAATCGACAAGTCCAAGGAGGAACTTGGGGCTTCTGTCAAGAAGTCAGTCAACAATTGAAGACTGCCCAGCAGGAGTTCAAATCTGTTAAGAAGATGCACTGAAGAAGGCCCAGCTTGCCAAGATCTGTCAAGAACAACCAGAGCTTGATCAAGATCAGAAACAGCAACTGTGAATTTACCTGCAGAAATGCAAACCATTGTGGTGACTGCAGCAAGCCAGGCTCAAGGTGAACATCAAGAAACCATTCTTTGTCCATTTTGAGTTGGAATGCTCAGTGCACCACATTGCCTGGCACAAAATTGTGCATGTCTGTGACAAGGAAAAAGCAACAATGCAGATTGCTGAACCCAAGACCCGAAAGAAACTTTGGTCTTTTTTGGCCTGACAAATTGTCACTGTGACATGTGGACAAGACACTCACATGTCACAGCACCTCTCATGGAGCAATGTCATTGTCATCATCATTGTGGGAGGGAAAGCAGTGATGCCGGTCTGTGGGGGTTTGGATGGAGCTTGACATGGCCTTAGGCAATGGGACCATGGAGCAGCAGCCTTGAAATGATGATTATTTAGGAACAGTCCCTAGTGGGAGTCTTGGAGCAGTTGGCTGCTGCATCGCCATGTTGATGCATCACAATGGTGGATTTCCTCTCAATGAAGCAACAGCACCGTTTGGACCACATCTGTCATTCGACACTGGAGGGGAGAAATGTGTGCTTGTGCCCATGCCTCTTGCTGAACAAACGTCTGAAACAACAAAGTTCAAGTGGGAGCCCAAGCACATGAAAGCTTTCGCGTCAATGAATCATTGTTGAACTCTCAAGACTTCAACAAGCCCTTCCAAATCAACAGGGATGCCAGTCACCGCCAGTCAAGCGCAGTGATGTCTCAGGATGGAAAGCCGACTGTTGTCCATCGCTGCAAGTTGAATCCAACACAGGCGTGTCATGTCGCTCAGAGGGAACTGTTTGGAATGGCAAAAACCTTGAAGGAGCATCCCAACATGATCCTTTGCCTTGACATTGAAGGATTTGCCAATCACAAGTGGAGTGGAAACGCTTCAACACTGAAAGAGTTGGGCAATGGCAACACCTTCTGGCAGAGTTCGGATCCAAGCTGACACACATGGGGGTGAACAACAATGGTCGCGTCTCTGATGCTCTCAGTCAACTCAATGTGGCAGCTCATCAACAGCGCAAAGACAAGCACCCACAAAAGAAGCTCAAGGAGAACCATGAGCCATGCAAGCAAACATTGCATTGGTTCTCTGACAAGTGCCATGATGTCATTGCTGAAGGGGGCAAGATTTGTTGTCTCAAAGCACTGCAGCATGTGCACACCAAATGGCATCACAGTTGCCTCATGCACCCAGGTGAAACCAGATTGGAGATCCCCATTGGCCAGCACTGCTGCCAGATGGGCATGATGCACCACACCATGTCATGCATGTTTGACGCTGTGGCAATTGTGAATTGACCAAAAAGAAGGAACCGAAGTGCGATCTTCTTCCACCAAAACCAACACCAGAAAGTGCACCATGGGACATGCTGTGCATCGACCTGATTGCGTCAAACAAATTTGGTGATGAGAAGAAAGGAACACTTGTCCAACTGCACATGTTCACAATGGTTGACCCCACAACAGGGTTCTTTGACTGCATGGAAATCAACCACAAGCCTGTTGACTGTGTGACCAACCACACAGAAATGCATTGGCTCTCATGATGTCCTTGGCCGACTGAGATCACCATGGGCAAAGGAACAGAGTTTGCACGCAAAGTGCAAGACTTCCTGACAAATGACTGCAACTGAAGATTGAACAGAAGATCATTGTCAGTCGCAATTTCCAAGCAAACTCCATGACTGAACAATGTTACAAGACATGGAAAAACATGATTTGCAGCATCCAAATCAAGGAAAAGGATGACCTTGATCCCAACTGTTGCTTTTGGTGCAGTGCTGTTTTGTTGGTGATGCAATTCGTTGAAACCACATGGCTCTTAGCAGCTTCAGTGCTAACCATAAACACATGATCAAATGACTCAATGATTAGACATTTGAACTAGGTTAAATTGTAAATCTCAAGAGTGATCTGAAAAGGACCTTTTGCATCACTCCTTTGTCTCACCGTCCCGCAGGTGTGCGGAAGATTGCAATGATGGCTCGACAACAGAAACATCAGAGTGGCTTTTGAAAGGATCTGGGCTCTCTGAAGAAGCGCAGATTTCTTCTGCACATGGGATGAGAGTGCGGGAGGGGGGAAGTTGCACAACAAACAAGGGAGGTAGCGGCAGTGCATGCAATCAGTGCATTAGCCGAGCACAGCTGTGCTAGGACAGACAGCACTTTTGCACTTTGACCAGTTCTCTGCACTTCTCTTGCGCACCATTTTGCTGGTGCGGGTGAAAGACCTGGCAGTTGATGAACTTGAGCCACCCAAAAGATAAAGGTTGCAAGCCTAGCACTTTACTTTACAGACAAGTCCAGCATTGACATAATGTTTTTTTATGTGCTTGCATGTCACATGCTCACAGGTTTACCAGAATGAAAATGATGCACACCTTTTACTTGCTTTTATTGTCCGTAATGATTGAGAATCGCGGCTATAAAAGCTTCCAGGAGAAACAAAAGAACCTTGGCACTCATGACATAATGTTTGGTTTCGTGGTGTTCCATGTCCTTGAGTATTTGTGCCTCTTGTTTTGGGGTCCAGTTGTTGTTGTTGCTGGGAATAGTCACAATTTTCTCGGCGCATGTTTTGCAGGCAATGGAATAGTGAATAACTTGCTCGGACGACGACGAAGACGACGAGGAGGAGGGGGGTTTCAAGGCCATGCTCTTCTTCGTGTTGTCATAAGAACATCGAACATGAAACAATCGAGGATTCGCTTGTACTTTGGAGCAGTGTAGTTCCACGCAACGTTTCAAACAACCAATGACTTGCTCATCTTCATTGCCCGTTCCCAAAAGATTCGCATCGTCATCATTTCGTAAGGAAAAGGAGGATTGCAAGGTATGCAACACCAGCATGCGTCCACCCTCGACCCTGGCGGGATTCGTTCGACAATGAATACCGCTGACAGCAGTCTTGCGCTGCCTCTTTTTCGTCACGAGAGCCTTCTGGTCCTTGGCCTCTTGGTCCAATGGAGATACCGACAGTATGGATGGGGAAAGGAGAGCCATGGTCATGATGTGTGTAGTGTAATGTGATGTGATGAGCACACTGGTTATACAGTTTCGAGAAAGTTGTTTTGTTTCTCAAGGTGGTAGAAATTATGGTGGTAAAAGTCTGCATCCATTACGAAATTTTCAAAATAATTACCAGCAACATAAATTACTACAGTACAGTAAACGCTACGTCGCATGGCCCCATCACACTAAAGTTCATACGGTAATTGACCACTCAAGCTGATCCTACATTATGACTTCTTTCTAAAACAGACTGTAATATTATTCACAGTAAGTTCGCCCAACGGTCATTTTGGCGAAAAAGAAATCTTGTTTCAGTAATTGACCTACTGACGTGGTGAGCATAGTACTGAAAAACAATCAGAAACTCAGTGAGATGGATTGGCTACTGACTATGGGAATTAGGCTTCTTATCTGAGGATATGTAGGGCCGTATTTGCTTCCTCTTTGGGTCATTGAGGGGTTAACAGTGATATAAAAGGCCTGTGCCAAGATGTACAGTCAGTGCTCCTCCGAGTTAGTACGAGCGGAAATTGAAAATATCTGCATCATACCTATTACCTTCAGCTGGGGTCGAATAAATTGTCGTTGCCGAGCCAATCAGGGCCAACTTCACAGGGAGCTTTCAGCTCCACAGGGAGCTTTCAGCTCCGAATAGCTGCCTACGACTAAATATTAGGCAGTAGGTCGGTTCTATTGGAATCTGCTAGAGGTATGATTACTAGCTACTAGGTAAGATGATGATTACTCTAGGTAGTGCTAGCTTACCGTACTACGAATGCCAGTCCAGTCCAAGATTCCCATGACTCCATAGTCCCTCGCCTTTTTCTGGACAGTAGCAGCTGCTTGTACGAAACAACCTGGCGGTGGCGGTACGTACCCGATCATTCAGTTATGGGGTCACGGCTTTTTTATATGGGAAGTATTGGCAGACGGATTGTAGTATAGTATGAAAACCCCGCCCCCCTGCTCTGGCATACAGAGTGTGCCACAGCTTTCGAGTACCGGCCATTCGCCACTGCCAAACAAAAACACTGGGGGGAGATCCAACTAAAATATTGAGTTTAGGTAACGTGCTTCTGGAGTCCTGGGGAGTCAAGTCCGCGCCCGTCAACCTCTTGATTTTTCGAACCCCTTGCCCGCCACGCTTGGTGCGAGTCATTGTTTGTGTGTCAAATGATGAGGTTGCTTCGGATGCTTCTTTTGCAACCGAATGGCGAGAAACAGCAATCCCACTAGGGTAGCGTTCACCCAAAAAACAACTGATTTTGTGTTTCCCTTTGGAGAAAACGAATTGTGTACAGTATGCCGGGACTCTACCAGCGCCACTGACGATTTGTTTCCATTGCCTGTCGCCCCACGTAGAGAGCTGCGAACAGCGGCAGGGAGAAGGACGGGAACACGGGAAGAGGCAAGCACCTCTTCATTCTTTGCACAAAAAAGCCCATCTTCGTGCAGTTGGTTTCCTTGCGCTGTCATACAAGGAGCTTTTGTGGACGGAGTATCGACTGTAGTATATCCAGCACTGAGCCACTGGCGTATCCCTAGCCCATTATAAAGTTGCCCGGTCCATCCTGCCATGTCTTGAAGGAAGTTTAATGTCATTCTAGCTCTAGCACCGGATCCACAATAGACAATGGTCCGACAATTTTTACAGGCAAAAATTCCAACTCCTTTCAACAAACCATCCATTTCGGCCTCGGGTGTGTCCCTCAACAAGACATGAAAGTCGGGAATGTGCGTGGCGTTTTCAATGTGCCCATTGTCCCATTCAAATTGTCTGCGGACGTCCAGGATGAGATCCACTTGACCAGATGTTGCCATGTCACGGAATTGTTGCGGCTCCAGTATACCAATATCAGCAGCAGTAGCAGCAGTAGCAGCCGGAGAGAGAGTCAACAATAATGCAGCGCCGACGAGCAGGGCCTGCACTCGGGCGCACTGGGCTAGATGGCTGCCACCCGTCATTGTAATTTCACTCGTTCGTGCTGTTTCAGATGTATGGTATGTTGTAGTCGATCCAGTTAGTAAGGGTGCACTGCCCCAAAGCCATGAAAGTGCTGGTTTTTATGGCTGCGGCAAAGGACTCAACGCTGTTGCAAGTCAGGGTCTCCGTTAGCTGCCACTTACACCGCGGCGCCTGCTCTGATAGCAACCCAAAAATATCCGAGCCATCGGTTATTCAATTGTAGTTTCATGCCGCGTGTGGCTCTGTTCCATTGTTGTCATCAACGGGTTCGCTTTGTATTAGCGACGCAAGAAAAGAGAACCCGCCCGTGGAATCGAAAAAAACTTAACCCTAGCAAATCAGGTAGTCCATTTCCAAATCTGGTAGACTGCGACTTCCAGTAGAAGAGCTGTTATGATACTAATATGAGCTTTACCTGCCCGTCTCTACTAGTAGTAGCAGTAATTGGATTGCTATGTAGCTAGCTCTACTGCAGATGGCATCTCAATTTTATTTGTTTTTCTATCATATATCTTATGTTGAGGAAACCTACATACAACAGTGACGACCGGCCAAAAGCGAGGAAGAACAACTGCGCCCCGGCTCTTTCTTGCACATATCTGCAGGCTCTTATTTGCTTCCCATAATACAATCCCCGGCGGAATCCGACAGAATAATTTCCTCATGTTTTGTGCCCTTCCTCGCTAGTATCCAGGCAGTCTCGGAGCAGGATTCCACGACTGCAAGCATCGGAAGGCGTTCTCCAAACAAATGGGCGCGCACTAGACGATAATCAACACCCACTCTGACACATGGTTTGTTCACGGCGCCATTGGATTGTGTTGTCGAGAGCACAGAGATGTCTCGGGCCCAAGCAGAGACGCAGCTGCGCACAAATTGTGTAACTTGCTCGGCAGTGGTGGATGAAGCGAGGAACGTGACACTGTCTTTACCGAGCTCGTGAAATTTCCAATCCGACTGCGAGGTCATCGGTTCCAGTTGAAAATAGTGTAATAGCGCCGGACCATCCAAAACATGGGATTCGGAATTCAAGCCATTGCTGTCTTCCTCGTGCAAATCACCGGTTCTTGTGTTTGTTGTATAGATGCAGATGACAAACATGTCTTGACTCCCATGCGCTGGTCGCATTTTCCAAAAGGGTCTCTGTGATAGAATGAAGGGTACAATTGGAATCGAATCAAAAAATCTAGCTCTTGCGTGCCGGGATGCGCGCCCTTGACACGCAGTACGTGCAATCACCTCTTTTCGATTCAATGGCTTGGTTATGTAGTCTGTTCCACCCACTTCAAAAGCTGTCTCCAAGGCTCCAGCATCAGTTTTCGCAGTAAGAAATAGCACAGGGAGCAGATCCGCTGGAATCCTCTCGCGAAGCAGCCGGCATGCAGTCACCCCGTCCATTTCTGGCATCATCCAGTCTAACAACACAACATCAAACTCTGTCCAAGCATCGTCTGCAACGAGTTCCAGTAGCTGGATCCCATTCGTAGCAGTAGTCACAACCATCCCAACCTTTTCAAGAAAATTCTTGAGGATCTTGAGATTGACGGGGGTATCGTCAACTGCTAAAACCCGAAGGGGTTCCCCGTCTATCGAACCATCTTCAATCTCTTCCCGTGATATCGACCTATCTAAAAGTTTCACTTCTCGTGGCGATATAGCACATCCCGATTTATGTTGTGCTAGTCTTTCCGCCGGATCGGACGACGAGCTGGCCGTTGAAGACTCGTCTATTCTTTCCCTCGCTCCTGGTGTGCATTCGACGTTGTCATGGCTGTTTATCTTCTCACGTTTCGAATGGTTCTCTTTCGGAGCTCGGTCTGTCATCGGTGCAGATGGCGGTAATGGTACTTCGATATCAGTGGCCCCTGGAGTATTGGGTGGAACCACAGGTATAATGACCTGAAAGGAGCTCCCAACACCAACTTTTGATCTCACATCAATGCGACCGCCATGAAGCTCCACAAGACGCTTCGCGATGCTTAGACCAAGGCCGGTGCCCTGGTGGTTTCTGGTTTCGTAGCATAGAATTTGAGCGAAAGGCTCGAAGATAGTCTGAACACATACGTGAGCCGGGGATATTGGTACTGACCAGCACAAGACGCAAAAGACTTACATCCAATTGACCATTTTCAATTCCAATACCAGTATCTGTCACAGTGATGGTAAATACCCCAGAGTTCTCGCTAAGGTCCGCGGTAACCGTGACGCTGCCTTCAGGAGTGAACTTTATACTGGGAAATTGCGCGATGAGATTTGTTTTCGTGTGAGAGATGATAAAGATGCCACAGCCTTTCAAATAATACATGCTGCATTTGTCTGAAGTCTTACCCATTGGATACGAAATTGAGGAGAACCTGGTGTTTGGAGCAAGCCAATGTGAGTCGACGAATTTTAAATGGAGCATGCGGAGACTGTACGAAAACGAAGTACTTACCTGCTTGATTCTAGCCGGATCCACAAGCACCTCAAAGTTATCGGCCACATTGTTAATCAATTTCACATTTTGGACTGTAAAACTAGACACATGTAGTATTTCCTCCACAATCGGTCGAAGTTGAGCAGTTTCGTAATTTAAGACCAGCGAGCCTTCGCCAACTTTTGACATATCCAGGATATCCCCCACTAGAATTAGCAGCTGCTTCGCCATCGACAGTGTTGTCTCGACACACTGCTGCACTTCTCCTTCCAACGACTGGTCGGCCAAAATACTTTCATTCAGGCCAATGATTCCATTGAGAGGACTGCGTAGTTCGTGAGAAGTATTGCTAAGGATTGTGTCCTTCACTCGTAGCGCCTTAGTCAGGAGTGCGTGAGACTGCTCAAGCTGTGCAGATTGTACGCGCAAGTCACGAACAAGGCGCGAGTTCACAACTGCCGAAGCGATGTGCTGTCCGAGCAGAGCAAGTGTAGCCATAATATCAGGAGTAAACACCCCGCGTAAAAAGCCGTGCTCCAGGTACACCAAAGCTATGACCTGATTTTTGTGCTTTATCGGAAGGGCGGCGATTGACTGGACCCCTGATTCTTTCACGTAGGGTTCAAAACAATAAGGGCTTTCGTCTTGTGCAGCATACACTACCCTCGATTCCTTCAGTTTGTCAGTCACGCGTGTAACTGATTGAGCATATTTTATTCCTTTCAATTCCTCTCGTCGCAGGCTGACCTGTTCTAGCGTACACTCCGTCACTGGTTCAAGCTCATTTGAGTCACCTTGGCGCATTAACAATATCAACCGAGTCGCTGTGGAATGCTTGATAATTTCACTAGACAGGTTGTCAACAAGTTCATCGTATGTGTCAAATGACGAGAGTTTCTGCGCAAGAAAGAGAACTGATTCGTATTGGTCTGTACAAGAAAAAGGCATAGGGTCATCAGTAAAATATTTACCATAACACACGCCGAGAAGGATGCTGCTCATACCAGCCCTTGTACTTACCTGAATTGATCGGGGTGACCTTCTGTGTTGAGCTGCCCTGCGCATTGACGGAACCGGAAGCATTGAGGGAATTGGAAGAAGCGTTGACTGAGCTTGTAGTGGTGGTTGTCCGCGCATCAGGCAAGATGTCACGTTTTCCTTCACTATAGCGCGCTAGGACATGCCAAGCTCCCCACTGTGACAATGTTGATAAAGCGTCGGAAACATAATGGCGATTCATTTGTTTAAGCTGAAGCCGATGGCAGATGCGAGCCGACTCTAGCTGTGATATCGCAACGATGTCGAGGTGCCTTGCCTTTTTCCCTTCTAGTAGCAGACCATTGGCAACCGAATCGAAAATCTTCAGCGCCTCGAGAGGTTGGCCGTCGACGACATCGATAATGCACGCCCGTGCAACTCGGGCCATTGGCTCAAAAATGGGGCCCATTTTATGGAGCCGTTCCAATTCACTGCAGCATGTCGTCATGGATTCAATAAGTTTGTCCCGCTGTATTTGATCCAATGGTGCCTGTTCAACGTTGCTTTCGTCACTTTGCAGTGGCCCGCAAAGAATGCCGTGTATGATCACAACTGAATAAAGATTAAAGACATACTTGCATGGGAGACCGGGAGAGAATTGTTCCATGTTTTGCTCAATCATTTGGGTAATTATTTGCCAAGCAAGTTGCAGATTGTTCTCGAAGTATAAACAAACGAGAGATGTTGCACCATGAGCGAACTGAATCAGTGGCACAGATTTTGAAGTCTCGTCTTGAAGCAAAGAATAATGGAAAATGGGTGCTTCGCCTGACTTCCCGTGCATAAGCATTCCAGCAACATGGAGTACGATTCTGCAACCACTTTGTGCCAGTAGCTGGTGCCCATCGCTCATCGCATATGCATAAAGATCGTAAAGTGTCTCGACCATATCCTGCAGCGAAACCCCATCGAAGACAAGCATCTGGGACAGGATAAACACGCTGTAACATGCCCAGAGGAGGTCGTGCGCGGTTCTGCCTGCAGCGTAGGACCGATAGAGATGTTTCGCTGCCACGTCCTGGTACCTCCCATCGAAAACAACTGCAATGCCTGACAGGCAAAGGGCTCGGCACGTGCAGATAGGGTTATTGAATCGTTCCACAACATGATTTCCAAGCATCGCAACTTCCGCACCATAGTTGTCACCAAAGACAGCACAAAGTGCAAAACCAAGCACTGAGAAGGCATGCCCGGACGACCTAGTCAGACCCTTCTCAAGAATCTGCAGGACAGCGACCGCCGGGATGTACATATACTGTTGCGATGGGTGAAGGTGAAAACTTTCGTTAGAATACCCACAAAAGGATAAAAAGGATCGACGCTCGCAATTCAAACACTTACCAGATCGAATCGGCCCACTTTGTAGGCACTGGCAATACAACTAATGAGCATCTCCACTCGGAAATTGTGATCTTCATCAGTGCACACCGGCAAAGAATTTGCCAGACTGTCAGCGGTGGTCCCCGGATTTTTCGAGTACAACTCTTGAAGCTTCTGCTTTACTTTCTGGACAATCACAGCCGGCTCTCCTTCTGGTAAGACTAACCCGGAGGGCAGTGAATTGTCCCCAAGTCGCTCCAAAGCTTGAGCACATGTTTCGATCGCCTCTTCATCTGATTCGCTGTTTGCGAGGAGGGTACATCGACTAAAATACGCATCTCGAATTTCTGCATTTGTCGTCAGACGTGACTGCACCTCACGAAAGAGTAATTCTGCAGCTGCCACATCATGCAACAAGTACTTGATTTGGTGGTGAGAAATCATAAGACTAGCTTCCACGGCAATCACATCGTCGTCTCTCGTTGTCAAAGTCTGCATCAAATCTCTCACAAACTGCAAAATGGAATCTACAGCTGCCTGAGAACCAGACGTGATGTACAGCGATGACGCGTCGACAGCAAGCTTGGCAAGTTGTAAGATAAGGCCAGCATCTTGGACAAGTTCTCGAGCATAGTAAAAATGCTGAAGCACACCGAAGGCTCTTCCCGGGGAAAGATTTTCTTTTTCAAGGCCACGTTTTCCCAAGTAAAAGTGTAGCGAAGTCACCTCTTCGTCGCTCAGACATTGCAATGCGCTCTCTTGGAGCCGATCGTGGGCGAACGAAAATCCAGATTTGTCCTGATACAATATATTTTTTTGGATGGCGACTTTTAACGCGCTTTGAATGACATGTTCCACAGAGCTGCCACATCCCCCATCCTGTTGTTGTTGTTCCTGTTCTTTTTTGTTGGCCAATTCGGTCATGCCTGGCTCGGTCGCGAAAATGGACGCATACTGTGCCAACGTACAACCCTTGGGCATCATGGCGACGCGACAAAGAACGGCCAAGACATCTCGTGGCAACGACTTGAGCATTTGAACGCAATAGTCGACCACATCTTCTAGTATAACTTGTTTCGTCGATGCTTCCAGCAAGGCTGGATCGACCCTCCAGCACCGTTCCGTGGCACTATATCGGAGACCCCCCGTTTCGGCCATCATTCCCAATCGAAATCGCAAATAAAATTGGTTGCCGCCGGTCTGTTCCCACAAGAAATCCGCCAGGACCGATAATTCGTTCTCATTGGGCAATGCCAAATGACTTAGCAATTCACGGACATTGTCTATGGTAAATTCATTCAAAAACAATTTGACGGGTTCCATAAGGGCGTGAGGCGATCTCATATCGAGCAACGAGTCGATGGTAAAGGTCGTTTGCGAGGATTCGTCCCGAAAGGCGATGATTGTCATAATGGGAACATTTTCTTGGAGCAAATAACCCAACATGTTTTTCGATCCAGGATCAATCCACTGATCACGGAAACAACGTAGTGTGAGCAAATAGTAACCTCACAACAACAAGAACGCAATGGCCTCTACACTATACATACCTGAACATCATCCAAAAAGAAACAAATGGGGGTTGGTTTTGTAGTGCAGCCATTGCTGTCGTCGCCACCACCACTACTGCCATCATTCAATTGTAGTAAGGTTTGAGAAAGGGTCCGCAACAAATGCGCCACGGCGGGATACAACAATTTGTCACTGCTCGTCTTGGCGACTCCTTGCGGCAAGGGCTGCAGCTTGTCGGCAGGCAATATAGCCGCATAGGCGGGTACCAAATCTACCAAGGATCGCATGACGTCACAATCACATAATTGATCCAGCAGTTTGGCCCATACATCATCGTCGCTGTCTTTCTCCTGTTTGCCGCCATGATGGTGTCGCTTCTTTGCCGTATTATCACTATTTCGTCGCTCCAAGTTCTTGTGGTTATTAGTGGACGTGGACGATGCGGATCTCGCAGAGGAGGACATGGACGATGGCATTGTTGTAGTAGTGGATAAGGAAGACGTGGATGAAGATACAATCATGATTTGTTGTGCCAATTGATTGAGAATGCGCATCATGGCATGCATGGGTCGTGTGCCCTGAGCGGCAAACTTGTACGAGAAAAAGTATGGATTCTGGATTTGGGCACTGGCCGCAAACGCGTGTACCAGGGCACTTTTTCCGACGCCGGGTTTACCTTTTAAATAAATCAAGGCTCCTGTTCCTGTTGTTGATGATGATGATGCTAATCCCATCAAGGATGCTGTCGATGTCGATGGCCGCAAGGTTGACGATGACGAGACACGTTTGTGCCCATTTTTGCTGTTCTTCTTTTGCAACGTATTGTGGCTGTTGTGTTGCACAAATTCGTGATAAACGGTATGCAAGAGTTCCATTTCCTCCGTTCGTCCAATCAACTGATTGGTCGGCAATACTTGTTGCAAGGAAAAGGGCACTTCATGAGTTCCCAATTCAAATTCTTGGTCGTCTTGAGACGAGTCATTGTTCTCGAGGAGTTGCACCAATTGCTCGAGGTCATACGCCAATCCTGCTGCGGTTTGATATCGTTGTTCGGCATTTTTGACCAGGAGACGGGCAATGATCGCTTCCAAGACGGGATGAAAACTCCGTGGCGTGTGCGCAGCACAATCGGACAAGCGCAGGGGTCTATCACACATGTGTGCTTGTCGATGTTGCAATTGTGACTTGGCAGAATTATGAGAGGCAGCACTGCCACCCGTCGTACTGTTCGTGATTTGAATGGGCAATTGTCCCGACAAGACAAAAAACAAGAGGACGCCCAGCGAGTATAGGTCGGATCTGTGATCGACCAATCCTCGTGCTTGTTCGGGACTTTGATAGGCCGGTGTCAAACTCTTGAGAGGCTCTAAAAAGCCATGCGCCGCCCCCAAATCAATCAATGTGGCTTTGCCGTCCGCGTTGTAGCAAATATTGGTCGGATTAATATCCGCATGAATGGTGCGAAATTGACGATGCAAATAGTCGAGGGCATGCGCCATGGGAATGCCAATTTCTTGCAAGACGCGGCACACCATGGCCGTATGCTTCTCGGGCGGGTCCAACGACGAGAAAGACAAGAATTGGGGCAAGGCTTCTACCAAGGAGGGCCCGGCATCTTGCATGAGTAATGCCATGTACAGCGTCGTAGGACTTTCGTACAAGGCGTAGGGCTTGACAATGTGGTGCTGTGGTTCCGTCGTCGCGTCTTTCGTGTCTTGACACGCTGCACTTGAATTGGAGTTGGCATGACACATGGCCAAACAATTGTATTCCCTGCGAAGACTTTCTGCAGCAGAGGCCAACGTGGTCGTGGAGGTTTTGCAAATACAGGGGCCATATTTTTGACTCATGGCCCTGTAGACGCCCTTGTTGTGCCTGGAAACTTGCAAGGCCGGCAACAGCAACTGCAAATCGGGAAAGGCCGCATGAAAGGCATCGGGGTCGGCGACACCATAATGAATGTCAAACGAAGAAGACTTGGTCTTGTTGTGATTGCTTTTCTGGGGATGAGTGGCCTTGCTCATGCTGCTACTCCTCGTTCGAGATACTAGTAGTGGCTCCGTCATGGCTCTGTTTTGTAGTTTTTTTGTTTTTCTTCTGTGCTGTATTATGGCTCTCCGTTGATAGCTCGCTATATAGTTAAACTAGTAGCTATACTAGCCAGCTGGATATAGTCAGTTGCTGCAATACCTGGCGTCCTTCAAATGAAGAATAAGAACAGGATTTTGTTGTTTGTTTTCCTCACGCATAGTCACTCAACTGATCTGCTTGGTGGAGGTTGAACTACTGTATTAGCAGCAGATCCCCCGGAGCACCGGTAGTACCATAGGCACTGTAACCTGTAAGTGCAAC
>ENA-ORBV01008656-ORBV01008656.1-microbial-mat-metagenome-genome-assembly--contig:-NODE-8656-length-17009-cov-11.227380_pt1 | contig 17009 bp, 15 predicted proteins | sample MGYA00237777_ERZ505514 | MGnify/ENA primary metagenome ERZ505514 (study PRJEB26160, sample SAMN06269048) | microbial mat metagenome | isolation source: Oligotrophic lake microbial mat | place...
GTGCAACGCAATCCGAAACTGGTACGATCATTCTTTCAAGCGCCGTCCGTAGCCTATATTATGGACCGGTGAGTAAAAGGCAAAAGGCAAGACCTGATCCCAATAAAGCAGCAGCTGCACCTTCCATCCTGGCCTGCTTGGGCATCTCCAGCATCGTCTCGGGCAACCTGGGGCTGGTGATGGCGCCCTCGCTGATGGCCTTCGACATCTGGGTCATGCTGGCCGCCACCGTGGCCTGCCTGCCGATCTTCATGACCGGGCGTGAGATCGCGCGCTGGGAGGGTGGCGTGTTCTTGGGCTACTACGTGGCCTACGTGACCTACCTGATCCTGTCGGCCCAGGAACATGCGGCGCTGGAACCCTAGTCGCGTGTCATGATGAGCTTTGTGATTCCGCTGACTTTGATCACCCTGGTGGTGATGTTCATCCGCCGCACGCCCGAAGTGCCCAGATCCATATGAATTCACTGCTCTGGCTGGCCCTGCTGCCGTGGGTGGGCGCAGCCCTGGTGGCCTGTATGCCAGGGACCGCACGCCAAGCCGTGGCCATCCTTTCTGGCGTCGTGACGCTGCTGGCACTGGGCCTGGTGCTGCTCAGCGCGCCTGCAGTGTTTGGCGGCGAAGTGCTGCGCTACAGCGTGCCCTGGCTGCCCGCGCTGGGGCTGGACTTCGGTTTTCGCATGGATGGCCTGGCGTGGCTGTTCGCGCTTTTGATCACCGGCATCGGCGCCTTAATCGTGCTTTACGCCGCCTGGTATCTGGACCCCGAAGACCCGGCCGGGCGCTTTTTCACGTTCCTGATGTTGTTCATGGGCGCCATGCTGGGCGTGGTGCTGGCCGATAACCTGATCCTGCTGGTGCTGTTCTGGGAGCTGACCAGCCTGAGCTCCTTCCTGCTGATCGGCTACTGGCATCACCGCCAGGACGCCCGCCAGGGCGCACGCATGGCGCTGACCATCACTGGCGCAGGTGGCTTGTGCCTGCTGGCCGGCTCACTGCTCATCGGCCACATGGTGGGCAGCTTCAAGCTCGATGTCGTGCTGGCTTCGGGCGATTTGATCCGCGCCCATCCGCTGTACCTCACAGCGCTGGTGCTGGTGTTGCTGGGCGCGTTCACGAAGAGCGCGCAGTTCCCGTTCCACTTCTGGCTGCCGCACGCGATGGCCGCACCCACACCCGTGTCGGCCTATCTGCACTCGGCCACCATGGTCAAGTGTGGTGTGTTTCTGCTGGCGCGCATGTACCCGGCGCTGGGCGGCAGCGAAGAGTGGTTCTGGATCGTCACCCTCACGGGTCTGGCCACGCTGCTGCTGGGCGCCTATGTGGCGATCTTTCAGCATGACCTCAAAGGCTTGCTGGCCTACAGCACGATCAGCCATCTGGGCCTGATCACCATGCTCTTCGGCCTGAGCGAACCGCTGGCGGTGGTGGCGGGCGTGTTCCACATCATGAACCACGCGGCGTTCAAGGCGGGCTTGTTCATGAGCGCGGGCATCATCGACCACGAGTGCGGCTCGCGCGACATGCGCCGCTTGAGCGGGCTGATGAAGTACATGCCCTTCACCGCCACGCTGGGCATCGTGGCGGCGCTGTCGATGGCCGGGGTGCCGTTGCTCAACGGCTTCCTGAGCAAAGAGATGTTCTTCATGGAAGCGGCATCCAAACAGGCCCAGGGCGCGATGGGATGGATCCTGCCTGTGGGTGCCACCCTGGCTGGCGTCCTGAGCGTGGCCTACAGCCTGCGCTTCATCCACGACACCTTCTTTCGCGGCGAGCCGGTAGACCTGCCCAAGACGCCGCACGAAGCGCCCTTCTTCATGCGCCTGCCAGTGCTGTTTCTGGTGGTGCTGTGCGTGGTGGTGGGCCTGGTGCCAGCGCTGGTGGCCGGGCCTACGCTGGCCGTGGCAGCTCAGGCAGCGCTTTTTGGCGCACCCGGGCAGGCGCTTCCTGTGTACAAGCTAGCGATCTGGCACGGTCTGAACCTGCCTTTGCTGATGAGCGCGGTGGCGGTCGTGGGTGGCGTGCTGCTGTACTTTGGCTTGCAGCGCTTCATCGACCTGCACCGCATCGTGCGTTTGCCGGGCTGGATCAACCAAGGCGGGCGCGACTTCTTCATGGCGCTGCAAGCGGTGGGTGTGGCGAGCGCCAGAGGCCTGACCGGCGGACTGCAAAACGGCAGCATGCAGCGCTACTTGCTGCTGCTGGTGCTGATGGCGGTGGCCGCTGGGCTGTGGCCGTTTCTGCGCCCGGGGCCTTCGGCGCAGGCGGCGGCGCTGCATCTGGAGGGTCTGGACCCGGCGATGGCCCTGGTGGGCCTGATCGGCATGCTGGCTGCTGTGGGCACCGTCCTCAGCTACCGTTCCAGGCTGGTCGCGGTCGCCATGGCCGGCGCGACGGGGCTGGTGGTCTGCCTGACTTTCGTCTGGTTCTCTGCGCCCGACCTGGCGTTGACGCAGTTGCTGGTGGAAGTGGCCACCGTGATGTTGCTGATGCTGGCGCTGCACTGGCTGCCCAAGGACAGCCCCAGCGAGCGCACCGGCCCTACCAAGCGGTGGATGGCCTGGCGGCAGTGGCGCGATGCCGGGCTGGCGATCGCGGCCGGCCTGGGCGTCACGGCGCTGGTCTGGATGGTGTTGACGCGGCCTTCGGTGTCCTTTGCCAACTACGTGCTCGAGACCGCCAGACCACTTGCCGGCGGCAGCAACGCCGTCAACGTGGTCATCGTCGACTACCGCAGTTTCGACACCTTGGGTGAGATCGCCGTGCTGGTGATTGCCGGTCTGATCATCCACGCGCTGCTGGCCGGCTTCAAGCCGCTGCCGGCTTCGCCCGCCGAGCCTCACTACGGCGGGCCGGAAGCTGGCCGCAGTCCCTTGATGCTGCAGATCGTCGCCCGCCTGGTACTGCCCTTCACGGTGCTGATTGCGGCCTACATGTTCATCCGCGGCCACAACCTGCCGGGCGGCGGCTTCATCGGCGGGCTGGTGATGGCCATCGGCTTGCTGCTGCTGCAGATGGCCAAGGGCCAGCACTGGGTGGCCGAGCGCAGCGAGATCGACTTCCGCGACTGGATGGGATATGGCCTGCTGGTGGCCAGCGCAGCGGGCTTGGGCAGCTTCTATTTCGGCGCACCCTTCCTGACCAGCACCTACGACTACCCTTGGCTGCCGGGAGTGGGCGGGGTGCCGATGGCCAGCGCGTTTGTGTTCGACGCAGGTGTGTTTCTGGTCGTGGTCGGGGCCACGATGGTGATGCTGCTGGGCATTGCCCGGCTATCGCGTCCGGCACCCGGGCGAGCACGCTGATGCTGTTGCTGCTGGCCATCGGAATCGGCGTGCTGACCAGTTGCGGCATCTGGCTGTTGCTGCGTGCGCGCAGCTTTGACGTCATCCTCGGCCTGGCGCTGTTGACCTATGCCGTGAACCTGTTCATCTTTGCGATGGGCCGGGTCAAGGTGAATGCCATGCCGATCCTGGAAGGTGCCGGCCCCTTCACGCTGGACAACACCTCCGACCCCGTGCCACAGGCGCTGGTGCTGACCGCCATCGTCATCAGCTTTGCGATGAGTGCGGTGCTGCTGGCCATCGCGCTGCGCGCACGGTCTGAGACCGGCACCGACCACATCGACGGGCAGGAGCGCAAGTGAGCACGGCTGCAGCGGGCGCCGTGAGCTCACTGGTGCTGGGCGGCCACGGCATCGTGATGGCCATCGTGCTGCCGCTGGTGATGGGCTCGGTGCTGGTGGTGCTCGAAAAGTTCAAGTCGCGCTGGGTCGTGCCGCTGTCGGTGGGCGCCACACTGGCGCTGCTGGTGTTGTCGATGCTGCTGCTGGCCCAGGCCCACAGCGGCCACACCCAGGCCTACTTGCTGGGCAACTGGCAAGCACCCTTTGGCATCTCGCTGGTGCTGGACAGGCTCAGCGCGCTGATGCTGGTGCTGATGGCTGTGGTGTCATGCGGGGCACTGTTGTATGCACTGGGCGGTGACCACCAACGAGGGGAGCACTTTCACTCGCTGTTCCAGTACCAGTTGATGGGGCTGGCAGGTGCCTTCCTGACCGCCGACCTGTTCAACCTCTTCGTGTTCTTCGAAGTGCTGCTGGCTGCCAGCTACGGCTTGTTGCTGCACGGCGCCAGCCGCGCGCGGCTGCGCGCCAGCCTGCACTACGTCACCTTCAACCTCGTGGGTTCGGCGCTGTTCCTGTTTGCCGTGAGCCTGCTGTACGCGCTGACCGGCACGCTGAACATGGCCGACATGGCGGTCAAGCTGCAGCAGTTGGGCCCGCAGGATGTGCGGCTGGCGCAGGCTGCAGCGCTGATGCTGCTGGTGGTGTTTGCGGTCAAGGCAGCCCTGCTGCCGCTGTACTTCTGGCTGCCTGACACCTACGCAGCAGCCAGTGGCCCGGTGGCGGCGCTGTTCGCGATCATGACCAAGGTGGGCGTGTACGCCATCGCCCGCACCACCGCGCTGATTTTTGGCGCAGGGGCGGGTGTCGAGGCAGGCAGCGTGGCGGCCGACATCGCCGGGATGGCGATGCCGGTGCTTGTCACATTGGCGCTCGCCACGCTGGTGCTGGCAGCCATCGGCGTGATGGCGGCCAGGCGGCTGCGCGGGCTGGTGTCGTACCTGGTGGTGGCCTCGGCAGGCACGCTGCTGCTGGCGATCGGTCTGGGCACCGTGCAAACGCTGGGCGCAGGACTGTTCTACATGGTCAACAGTACCCTGGTGGCAGCGACCTGGTTTCTGCTGGCCGACCGCATCAGCGCTGCACGCGGCGACGTGGACATGCTGCGGCCGCGCGTCATGGCAGGCGCCTGGGCGCCGCTGGGGGTGGCCTTCGTTGTCGCTTCGGTGGCAGTGGCCGGGATGCCTCCGCTGGCAGGCTTCTTCGGCAAGGCATTGCTGCTGCAAGCCGCCGCGCTGACCCCTTGGGCGGTCTGGGTGGTGGCGCTGGTGCTGGCCTCCAGCCTGGCAACGATGGTGGCGCTGGCCCGCGCCGGCTCCTCGCTGTTCTGGAAGCCGGCGACCGAAACGGCTGCACAGCCACCGCTCTCCACGTCCGGCGGCATGTCAGCCAGCACGTCACTCAACACATCAGCCACCCGGCCCGTGCATGGCATCGCCATCATCGGGCTGTTGATCACGGTGGTGGCGCTGGCACTGCTGGCAGGCCCGGTGAACGGCTACACCGAGGCCGCTGCACAGCAGATGGTGCAGCGCCAACCCTACATCGACGCCGTGCTGGGCGCGCGCCCGGTGCCTGCGGCTTACGACGTGCGCAAAGAGATGCACGAGCGTGGGGAGTTCAAATGAAACGACGCTGGTGGCACAGCTTCCTGCCTGCACCCTTGCTCAGCCTGCTGCTGGGCTTGAGCTGGCTGTCACTGAACGAATCGATTTCGGTGGGCAACGTCCTGCTGGGCGCCACCCTGGCCATCCTGGTGCCTCTGTACACCCGCGGCCTGCACAACGAAGGACTGGTGGTGCGCTCGTGGCCCACCGTGTTCAAGCTGGCCGCAGTGGTGCTGCGCGACATCGTGGTCTCCAACATCACCGTGGCACGTCAGGTGCTGGGGCGAGAATCGGCGCTGAAACCGCGCCTGGTGTGGGTGCCGCTGGACATCCACAACCGCTACGCCATCGTCTCGCTGGCCGGCATCATCACCTTGACACCGGGCACGGTCTCCAGCGAGCTGAGCGACAGCCACAGCCACCTGCTGGTGCACGCCCTGCACTGCCCCGACGATGCGGCCGAAGCCGACCTGATCGCCGAGATCAAGTCCCGCTACGAAAGCCCGTTGAAGGAGATCTTCGAATGATCCTGCCCGTGCTGTTGCCCTGGCTGATGGCGGCCCTGGCGCTGGCGCTGGCGCTCAACGCCTGGCGCCTGTTCAAGGGCCCGGGCCTGCCCGACCGCCTCCTGGCGCTCGATACGGTGTACATCAACGCGCTGGCATTGGTCGCCATGTTTGGCCTGTGGATGGGCACCAAGCTGTACTTCGAAGTGGTGATCCTGATCGGCCTGCTGGGCTTCATCGGCACCGTGGCATTGGTCAAGTACATCGTGCGTGGGGACATCATCGAATGAGTGACGCCACCTTGTCGCAACTGCCCTTGTGGGCGGAAATCGTCGCCGCTGCCCTGCTCGTGATCGGCACCATCTTTGCACTGATCGGCTCTTATGGGTTGGCCAAGCTGGGTGACTTCTACAAGCGCCTGCACGGGCCCAGCAAAGCCACCACATTGGGCGTGGGCTGCGTGCTGGCGGCCTCGGCGCTGGTCGCAGCCTTCAGCGAAAAGGCGAGCCTGCACGAGGTGCTGGTGATCGTGTTTTTGTTCATCACTGCGCCTGTGGCTGCACATTTGCTGATGAAAGCAGCGCTGCACCTGGATCCGAAGTCGCGGCCCAAGGTGCCCAAAGTGCCCAAAAACGAAGACTGAGCCAACTGTCGAAGGAATCGACCGCCAGGCGGTCAAGTTTTTCCTTGAGCGTGCCGAAGAAACGTTCGACCTTGTGGCTCGCGATGCGGGCGCAACGAATGCGTTGGCGCTGGACGGTGACGGCACCGCTTGGTGCCGGAGTCTTACGGCTTGAATTGCTCGACCGACGGTTGCTTGGGCTGCAATCGTGATAGCGGTTATTCTTCTCATTGCCGCGTTCGCAGGCGCAATCCGCGGGTTGCAGGCTCTATTTGGTTGAACGGCTAACTTGGCGCTCAACCGGACGCGCGCAAGCGCGCGCCGGTTAGCTCTTCGTTGTCAGCAATCTTCTCCGCCGCTACCTCCCGAATTCCCGCCGTCGCGGGAATGACGGCGTTCTGAGCGCTCGAGCGTTTCGCCTCGGGCCATCAGGGCCGGAACGCGGCCACCATCCGCCTTAGCCGCTCCACGCCGTCCTGGTCAGGCTGCTTGCCGTAGCGCAAAGCGGCGTAGAGCCGGCTGATCGCGCTGATGCGGGGCGCGAGATCGGGCACCGCCGTGGCCACGCGCCGCGCGTAATCGAGCGGGCCCTCCTGCGGTGCCCGCGGCAGGTGCCGTTCCGCCATCCTCGTGCAGAACGCCTCCCATGCCTTCAGCACCGGATCGCGCGTGCCGCGCCGCAGCCGGCGCAGCGTGAGCAGCGAGAGCAGGACGATCACGCCGCCCGCCGTCCCCAGCATGATGGTGATCAGCGTCTGCCAGGTCGCATCATCGATGCCGATGCGGTTGAGCAGTTGCTGCTGCCGGTCCGTCCCGTAGCCGAGCACGAGCTGGTTCCAGGTGTTGGCGAGCGAGTCCCAGGTCAGGCGCGCACTATGCAGCCAGGGATAGTTGCCGCCCGCCAGGCCCGGCAGCGGACTGGTACCGGGCATGGCGTTGCCGATGCCGGTCTGCACCCGCGCGGGCGATACGGCCGCCGTGGGATCGATCCGCACCCAGCCTTCGGTGCCGAGCCAGACCTCGACCCAGGCGTGGGCATCGGCCTGGCGCACGATCATGTAGTCGCCCACCGGATTGATTTCGCCGCCCTGGTAGCCGGTGACCACGCGCGAGGGGATGCCGGCGGCGCGGGCGAGCACGGCGAAGGCGGAGGCATAGTGCTCGCAGAACCCGGCGCGGGTTTCGAACAGGAAGCGGTCCACCGGATGCGGACCCTCCAGCAGCGGCGGCGACAGCGTGTAGCTGAATTCCTCCTCGCGCAGGTAGCGCAGGGCGATGTTGACGAAATCGCGGTCGGTGGGGGCGCGCTCGCGCATACGTTTCGCGAGTTCGGCGGTGCGCGGATTGAACCCGGTGGGCAACTGCAATCCCCGACGCAACTCGTAGGGCGTTTCGTCGCCACCGCTGCGGAATTCCAGCGAGGACGTCATGTCGTAGCGCACACGGGTGGTGACGGGGCCCGGCCACAGCAACTGGAAGTCGGTGGTGAGGAAGGCGCGCGGCGGCACTTTCTCCGGCAGGTCGAGCGCGAACAGCCAGCGTTTCGAGTGCGGCTCCACCGTGACGCTGTACGACACGCGGCCGCCGAGCGGTTCGAATCCGCGCCTGAGCAGGTAGGGCACGCGCGGCGCGGTCCAGGTCGTGCCGTCGAAGTCCCACAGCACGGGGCCGCGCCAGTAGAGCTGCGGGGCGACGGGCACGCGCTCTTCAAACTTCACGCGGAAGGCGACGTTGTCCGACAGGATCAGCGTCGACAGCGTGCCCGGCGACATGCTGTCGGACAGCCCGGTCATGCCGGCCAGGGCGTCCTGCGGCAAACCCCACAGCGGGCCCTGCACGCGCGGAAAGAACAGGAACAGCACCAGCGCCAGCGGCGCGGCTTGGGCGAGCAGCTTGCCGGCCATGGTGAGCTGCGCGCGCGTGCCCGGGCGGCGCCAGCGGTACTGGAAGCCGGTCATGGTCGCGGTGATGAACCAGACCGCCGCCAGCATGTAAAGCGCCGTCGGGATCGACTGCGAGTAGAGGAAGTTGGTGACGATCAGGAAGTAGGCGAGGAAGGAGAGCACCATGGCATCGCGGTGCGCCGTGAGTTCCAGCAACTTCAGCGCGAGCATGATCACCAGCAGGGCGACGCCGGCATCGCGGCCGAGCAGGCGGCCATAGGCGATAAACACTCCGACGACGGCCCCCGCGGCGATGAGGGCCAGCAGCCAGCGCGAAGGCATGCGCAGACCAAAGTACAGCAGGTAGAGGCGCCAGACGGCGAGCATGCCGATGAGTCCCGACAGCCATAGCGGCACCCGCTCCAGATGCGGCGCGGCGACCATGGCCAGCGCCGCGACCAGCCACAGCACGCTTTTGGGGTCGAGACGTTCGGCGGGGAGCGTGGCGGCCATCAGGGTTCGAACAACGCCAGGGCTTCCAGCGCACGCTCGCGTTGCGCGCGACCGGACAGAGGATCGAGGGTCCGGCGAGGCAGCCGCAGGCCGTAGGCCAGTCCCGCGGTGTCGGCATCAAGCACCCAGCGCGCGAGGCGGGAAAGCCGGGCCTCGATGCCCAGCGCGGGCGGCAGATCGTCCCAGTTCAGCCACAGTTCGGCGTTGGCGTTGCCGGCGAAGACCTTGGTCAGCAGCCCCTGGCCGCGCGCGGCGGCCTTCCACGCCACGTGGCGCGGCGAATCGCCGGGATGGTAGGCCCGCAGCCCGGCGAAGTCGTCGCGGCCATCGCCCGCGTTGGCGCCGTCCCCGCGCACGGGTGTGGGCGGTGGCAGCGGCGCGCCGGCCGGTTCGGGGTGCGGGTAGACGATGCAGGTCACGTCGAGGTCGACGTACGACCACGCATGGCACAGGCCCAACGGATAGCGGGTGAACGCGGTGAGGCGTCCGGGCCGCAGCCGTCCGCGGCGCTCGGCGGGGATCGCGACCTGTAGCGTGCTGCTGGCGCGTGCCGCCACGTCGCACCAGGCGGGCAGCGCGCGCTTGTCGCGGACCATTCCGATCGCGTAGCGGTCGAGCCCGCCCGGGTTGTCCACGCGGAAGGTGAAATGGGCGCTGCCGCCGGCGAACACCGGCTCGACCTTGCCGGCGGTCAGGCGCAGTTGCGCGAGGTTGCGGAAGGTATGCAGGATGGAGAGCACGCCTAGCGCGGTGAGCAGGAAGGTCAGCACGAAGCCGAGCGCCAGCGTGTAGTTGATCGCGCCGGTCAGCATGAGCAGCAGGGTCAGCACGAACAGCAGGCCGTAGCCGGTGGGCAGGATGAAGATGCGCCGCTGCACCAGTTCGAGCGTGCCGCGTTCCGGACCGCGCAGCTGGAACAGCTGGGTGTCGATGATGGCGCGGAGCTGGCTGCGCCAGCTGCGGATCGCCGCGAGCATCGAGGCGGGCTGTTAGGGAATGGCCACGGCCGCGAGCAGGTGGCCCGCGACGTCGGCGCCGCTGGCGTGCGCCACCTCGCCGGCCAGATGCAGGCGATGGCCGACCACGCCGGGCAGGACGGTCTGCACGTCTTCGGGCAGGACGTGATCGCGGCCTTCCATCAGGGCCCAGGCGCGCGCGGCGCCGAGCACCGCGATCGCGGCGCGGGGCGACAGCCCGCCGGCAAAGTCGGGCGAGTGGCGGGTATGCGCGATCAGGGCCTGGATGTAGTCGAGCAGCGCATTCGAGGCATGCACGCCGCGCGCCTGGGTCTGCAGGGCGGCCAGATCCACGGGCTTGATGCGGGTCGGCAGCGTCGCCAGCAGTTCCCGGCGGTCGCTGCCCGCGAGGAGGGCGCGCTCGGCCGCGGCGTCGGGATAGCCCAGCGCCACCCGCATCAGGAAGCGGTCGAGCTGGGACTCGGGGAGCGGGAAGGTGCCGATCTGGTAGGAGGGGTTCTGGGTGGCGATCACAAAAAAGGGTTCGGGCAGCGGCCGCGTCGCGCCTTCCACGGTGACCTGGTGTTCCTCCATGGCCTCCAGCAGGGCGCTCTGGGTCTTGGGGGTGGCGCGGTTGACCTCGTCGGCAAGAATGACCTGCGCGAAGATCGGGCCGGGATGAAAGCGGAAACCGCCCGCATCGCGGTCGAAGATGGACACGCCGAGGATGTCCGCCGGCAGCAGGTCGCTGGTGAATTGGATGCGCTGGAAAGCGAGCCCGAGCGAAACGGCGAGCGCGTGCGCGAGCGTCGTCTTGCCGACGCCGGGGATGTCCTCGATCAGCAGGTGGCCGCGCGCCAGCAAGCAGGCGATCGCGAGCCGGATTTGGCGTTCCTTGCCGAGAATGATTTCGGAAACCTGGGCGACGACGCCGTCGAGGGCGGAGCGGGAAGTGTTCTGCATACGGACATTGTAAGGCCCGGCCTGCGGGACGTTGCGGTCGCCCGTCACAGTTCGCGTTCGACGCGGAAGATGCGGGGGTCATCCGGGTGCCGGCAGGCGGCAAAGCCGAGGCGCTTGGTCAGCGCCAGCATCTTGTGGTTGGCCGCGAGCACGTCCCCGTACATCCGGCGCACGCCGCGCATCCGTGCCGCTGCTATCAGTGCGTTCATGAGCAGCGTCGCCAGCCCCCGGCCCTGCCAGGCGTCCGCCACCACGATGGCGAACTCGCAGCCCTGCATGTCCGCATCGACGACATAGCGCGCTACGGCGAGCTGCGCCACCGCAGCCGGATCGTCGCCCGTTACGGCCACCAGCGCCAGATGGTTGTGGTAATCGATGTGGGTGAAATGCGTCAGCATCTGCGGCGAGAGGTCGCGCAGGCTGTCGAGAAAACGGAAATAGCGCGACTCGTTCGACAGGGCGTGCACGAAGGCCAGCTCGCGCGGGGCGTCCTCCGGCTGGATGGGCCGGATCGTGATCTCCGTGCCATCGCGCAGCCGCAGACGCTGTTCGAGGTGCCGGGGGTAGTTCGCCGGAGGGTCGGCCATGGCGGGATTGTAGGCGCGGGGAGGGCGATGTTGGACGGCAGCGCGAGGGTATGGGTACCATGCCCGTCCGAATCCCTAATCCTGTTTTCATGACCACTGCACTGATCACGCACGCGGATTGCGCCCTCCACGACGTCGGGGCGTGGCACCCGGAATCCCCGGCGCGGCTCGCCGCGGTCGAGGATCAGCTCATCGCGTCCGGACTCGCCGGGCTGCTCGCCCGGGAGACCGCGCCCGTGGTCACGCGCGAACAGCTCGAGCGCGTGCATGCACCGGACTACCTGGACGCCCTAGAGCGCCGCGTGCCCGCCGTTGGCGTCGAGCATCTGGACCCCGACACGGCGCTGTGCCCGGCGACACTCACCGCCGCGCGCCGCGCCGCCGGCGCCGTCGTGCGGGCGGTCGATCTGGTCTGTGGCGGGCAGGCGGAGAACGCGTTCTGCGCGGTGCGTCCGCCGGGCCATCACGCCGAGCGGGCGCGCGCGATGGGCTTCTGTTTCTACAACAACCTGGCGGTCGGCGTGGCGCACGCCATGGCCGTTTACGGCGTGCAGCGGGTGGCGGTCGCGGATTTTGACGTGCACCACGGCAACGGCACGGAATCGATCTTTCACGACGATCCGCGGGTGCTGATGGTGTCGACCTTCCAGCATCCGTTCTATCCCTATTCGGGAGTGGACGGACGTTCCGGGCGCATGGTGAACGTGCCGCTTCCGGCCTACAGCCCGCCGCAGGCGTTCCGTGCGGCCGTTGAAGAGGCGTGGCTACCGGCGCTGGAGGCTTTCCGGCCGGAAATGATCTTCGTGTCCGCAGGTTTCGACGCCCATCGCGAGGACGACATGGCCATGCTGAACCTGACCGAGGCCGATTACGCCTGGGTGACGACGCAGTTGAAAGCGGTGGCTGCACGCCATGCCGGCGGGCGCATCGTGTCGGTGCTGGAGGGCGGCTACGCGCTGTCTGCGCTGGGGCGCAGTGTCGTGGCGCACATCAGGGTGCTGGGCGACTTTTAGGGCGCGGGTCCGACAATCAGTGCCGCCGCGACCTTGCGGCCTTCGCCCATCAGGATGTTGTAGGTGCGGCAGGCGGCGGGCGTATCCATGACTTCGAGACCGATACGGGCCTCCACCAGCATCCGCGTGAGCGGCGGGGCGGGAAATTGCAGGCGGGGGCCGGTGCCGAGCACCAGGATTTCCGGGGCGAGGGGCACGATGCGGTCGAAGTGCGCGGCGGCGAGTTCGGCGAAAGACTGCGGCGCCCAGCGCGTCAGCAGGTCGGCGGTGAGGAGCAGGCTGGTCGTGTGGCGGGCGCCGTTCACGGCCACATAACCCGCGCCGTAGCCGGTGATGAGGTTGAGGCCGGCGGCGCCTTGCAGGTGCAGTTTCATGGGGCGGAGCGCGTGCTGGGGAGTGGTTTCGAGGTTGCCCCGTGTGGGGCAGGTCGGCTAAAATTATACGTTTTTTCACGCCCTTAGCTCATTTTTGGCCCCCGCAGATCTCCGGCTCCGCCACCTACGCCGTCCCATGGAAGAATTTCCCCGCATCAAACGCCTGCCGCCCTACGTGTTCAACATCACGGGCGAGCTCAAGATGGCGGCGCGCAAGCGCGGCGAGGATGTCATCGACCTGTCGATGGGCAACCCGGACCAGCCGACGCCCAAGCACATCGTCGACAAGCTGATCGAGTCGGTCCAGCGCACGGACACCCACGGCTACTCGGTGTCCAAGGGCATCCCCCGGCTGCGCAAGGCGATCTGCGGCTGGTACCAAACCCGCTACGGCGTCGATCTGGACCCGGATACCGAGGCCATCGTCACCATCGGCTCCAAGGAAGGCATCGCGCACCTGGCGCTGGCGACCCTCGACCGCGGCGACTGCGTGCTGGTGCCCAACCCGTCCTATCCGATCCACATCTACGGGCCGGTGATCGCCGGCGCCGACATCCGCCACGTGCCACTGGTGCCGGGCATCGACTTCTTCGAGGCGCTGGAGCGCGCCATCAAGGAGTCCTGGCCCAAGCCCAAGATGCTGATCGTCAACTTTCCGGCGAATCCGACGGCACAGTGCGTCGATCTCGCGTTCTTCGAACGGCTGGTGGCGATCGCGCGCGAGCACCACATCTACGTGGTGCATGACCTGGCCTATGCCGACATCGTGTTCGACGGCTACCGCGCGCCGTCGATCATGGAAGTGCCGGGCGCGCGCGACATCGCGGTCGAGTTCTTTACGCTGTCCAAGAGCTACAACATGGCGGGCTGGCGGGTCGGCTTCATGGTCGGCAACCGCGATCTCGTCAACGCGCTCGCGCGCATGAAGAGCTACCACGACTACGGCACCTTCACGCCGGTGCAGGTGGCTTCCATCATCGCGCTCGAGGGTCCGCAGGACTGCGTGAAGCAGATCTGCGCGACCTACCAGAAGCGGCGCGACGTGCTGGTGTCCGGCCTGCATGGCGCGGGCTGGATGGTCGACAACCCGAAAGCCACCATGTACGTATGGGCGAAGATTCCCGAGGCGTACGCCAAGCTGGGCTCGCTGGAATTCTCGAAAAAACTGCTGATCGAGGCGCACGTCGCGGCCTCGCCGGGCATCGGTTTTGGCGAATACGGCGATGACCACGTCCGCTTCGCCATGATTGAAAATGAGGCGCGTACGCGACAAGCGATCCGCGGCATCAAGGACATGTTCAAGAAAGACGGGTTGACCCCATGAAACCCATCAACGTAGGCCTGCTCGGCATGGGTACCGTCGGTGGCGGTACCTTCCGCGTGCTCGCGCGCAACGCGGAGGAGATCTCGCGCCGCGCCGGCCGCGCGATCGGGATCACGATCGTCGCGGACAAGGAAGAAACGAAAGCGCGAGAAGCGGTGGCGAAGGGCGTTAAGGTCACCGGCGACGCCTTCGAAGTCGTGCGCGATCCCACCATCGATATCGTCGTGGAACTGATCGGCGGCACCAAGATCGCCAAGGAACTGGTGCTGGAAGCCATCAAGAATGGCAAGCACGTGGTCACCGCGAACAAGGCGCTGCTCGCCCAGCACGGCAACGAGATCTTCACCGCCGCGCAGAAAAAGGGCGTGATGGTGGCCTTCGAGGCGGCGGTGGGCGGCGGCATTCCCATCATCAAGTCGCTGCGCGAGGGGCTGTCCGCCAACCGCATCGAGTGGATCGCCGGCATCATCAACGGCACCAGCAATTACATCCTGTCCGAGATGCGGGCGAAGGGCGTCAGCTTTGAGGCGGCGCTCGCCGACGCCCAGCGCCTGGGTTACGCGGAGGCCGACCCGACCTTCGACATCGAAGGCGTGGATGCCGCGCACAAGCTGGCCATCATGGCGGCAATCGGTTTCGGCATCCCGATGCAGTTTTCGGCGGCCTATACCGAGGGCATCTCCAAGCTGACGCGCGAGGACATCCGCTACGCCGAGGAACTCGGCTACCGCATCAAGCTGCTCGGCATCACCAAGCGCACGCCCAAGGGCATCGAACTGCGCGTGCATCCGACCCTGGTGCCGGCGACGCGCCTGATCGCCAACGTCGAAGGCGTCATGAATGCGGTGCTGGTCAAGGGCGATGCTGTTGGCCAGACGATGTATTACGGCGCTGGCGCCGGTGCGGAGCCGACCGCTTCGGCGGTGGTGGCCGACCTGGTGGACGTTACCCGCATGCTGACGGCCGATCCGGAACATCGCGTGCCGCACCTGGCGTTTCAGCCCGACCAGTTGTCCGACACGCCCATCCTGTCGATTGAGGACGTCGAGACTGCCTACTACCTGCGCATGCGCGTCGCCGACAAGCCCGGTGTGCTGGCCGATATCACGCGCATTCTGGCCGACCGCGGCATTTCCATCGATGCGATGGTGCAGAAGGAGCCGAGCGAGGGTGAGGAGCAGGTGGACATCATCATGCTGACCCACCGCACGGTGGAAAAGAACGTCAACGCTGCCATCGCCGCGCTGGAAAAGCTGCCGGTGGTGGTCAGCAAGGTGACGCGCATCCGTCTCGAAGAATTCAGTACCTCCTGAGGGTCAGACGGTGAAATATCTGAGCACCCGCGGGGGCGCCGCCTCCGCTTCGCCGGCCGCGTTTTCCGACATCCTCCTCGAAGGCCTGATGCCCGACGGCGGCCTCGCCGTGCCTAAGGAGTATCCGCTCCTCACCAGGGCCGAACTCGAAGCCTGGCGCATGCTGGATTACCGCGCGCTTGCCTTCGAGGTGATCCGCCGTTACGCCACCGACATTCCCGCCGCCGACCTGAAGGCGCTGATCGACCGCAGCTACGCGCGCGCCACCTTCGGCTCCGACGAGATCACGCCCCTGCGTCCGCTCGGCGACGGCGTCCACATCCTGGGCCTGTCGTTCGGTCCCACGCTGGCGTTCAAGGACGTGGCGATGCAGTTGCTCGGCAACCTGTTCGAGTTCGCGCTCGCCAAGTCGGGACGCGAGCTGAACATCCTCGGCGCGACCTCGGGTGATACCGGTTCCGCGGCCGAGTACGCGATGCGCGGCAAGCGCGGCATGCGCGTCTTCATGCTGTCGCCGCACCTCAAGATGAGCCCGTTCCAGACGGCGCAGATGTTCTCGCTGACGGACCCGAACATCCATAACATCGCGATCCGCGGCGTGTTCGACGACTGCCAGGACCTCGTCAAGGAAGTCACCGGCGACCTCCCGTTCAAGCGCCGCCACCGGCTGGGCGCGGTGAACTCGATCAACTGGGCGCGCGTGGTCGCCCAGGTGGTGTATTACTTCAAGGGTTACTTCGCGGTCGCTAGGAAGGTCGGCGATCCAGTTTCTTTCGCCGTGCCCTCAGGCAACTTCGGCAACATCTACGCCGGCCACATCGCGCGCAGCATGGGCCTGCCGATCCGCCGCCTGATCCTCGCGACCAACGAGAACGATGTGCTGCACGAGTTTTTCCGCACCGGCCATTACCGGGTGCGCCCGCCGCAGGAAGTGCGGCAGACCTCAAGCCCCTCGATGGACATTTCGAAGGCTTCCAACTTCGAGCGTTTCGTGTGGGATCTGCTGGGCCGCGACGGCGCGGCGGTCGCCAAGCTCTGGCAGCGCCTCGCCGAGGACGGCGAGTTCGACCTGTCGGCGACGCCGTATTACGCGCGTCTCGCCGACAGTGGTTTCGTCTCGGGTTCCAGCACGCACGCGGACCGCATTGCCACCATCCGCCGGATCTACAAGGAACACGGCCAGATCATCGACCCGCACACGGCCGACGGCATCAAGGTGGGCCTCGAACAGCGCGAGGCGGGCGTGCCGCTGGTCTGCCTTGAAACCGCGCTGCCGGCCAAGTTCGGCGAGACGATCCAGGAGGCGCTCGGCCGCGAGCCGGAAGTTCCGGCCAGCCTGGCCGACCTCATGCGCCGGCCGCAGCGCTTCAGCGTCATGGATCCAGAGGCTGATGCCGTGCGCGCCTTCATCACCGCCCAGACCAAGATTTATTAATAAGTCAACCAAATATGTCCTATTGCGTTAAGGACGTATGAGACTGAAGAACATGAAAGAGATGCCGGCGGCTGCGCAAGACGAGTTGCGAGATCGGGCAATTGCCGCGATCAATGGTGGGCTGTCGCAAGCCGAAGCGTCGCGTATTTTTGCTATTCCGGATCGCAGCATCCGCCGCTGGGTAGCACAGATGCGGCGCGAAGGGGGCAAGCGGATTGAGCCGAAGAAG
>ENA-ORBV01008658-ORBV01008658.1-microbial-mat-metagenome-genome-assembly--contig:-NODE-8658-length-17009-cov-3.474604_pt1 | contig 17009 bp, 11 predicted proteins | sample MGYA00237777_ERZ505514 | MGnify/ENA primary metagenome ERZ505514 (study PRJEB26160, sample SAMN06269048) | microbial mat metagenome | isolation source: Oligotrophic lake microbial mat | place...
GTCCTGAACTGTTAGTACGACTTCGGCCGGGCTTTCGTGAAGCAAAACTCTGGCGGTGGTCGCGCCCGCATGCCTCACACAGTTCGTCAAAGCTTCCTGGGCGACCCGATAGGAGCACGTCCGCAGCGGCTCGGAGAGCCCTATCAATTCGCCCTCTATTTGGACTTCAACGTCCAGCGCTGTGTTTTTCGAGAAGTCGCGGCCAAGCCACGAGATCGCAGGGCCCAGGCCGAGATCGTCCAGCATAGCCGGGCGAAGTCCCCGCGCCATTTCCCGAATGGACCGTAGCGACCGTTCCGCCAGCGTGCTCGTGCGCCAAACGGCCCATCGCCTACCGCTGACACCGCTCGCAAAAATAAGTCGAGCGCCCGCCCTGCGCTAACCTTGCGACCAACTTCCCGCAAACCCGGCATGCTTCCCCCTGGCGGCCATAAACCATCAGCGTTTGCCGCTCCGCCTCCATCAAATTTCCGGGCTTCGAATACAACTCATAAACCGATTCCACCGCCCCCGACATCACATCCACAATGGCCGCGTGCAATCGAACCAGACGAGGCTTTCGCAGCGTTCCCATCTCTCGCCGCGGGTCAATCCCCGCCCGGAACAACGCTTCCGCCGCGTAAATGTTCCCCAACCCCGCCACCTTCGTCTGATCCAGCAAGAACAGCTTCGCGGGCCGTTTCGAATCTCTCGCCAACGCCGCCAGCACCGAAACCGTAAACCCCGTATCCAGTGGCTCCCACCCAAACTCCGGAACTGAATCTATCAGCGCAATTCGCCCAAGCGCCCGTGGATCTTCAAAGACTATTCCGCGTCCATCCGATAACTCCCAAACCGCCCGCACCGCGGTAGTCAGAAAGCGGTGATCCGGAATAACGTATAAGTTTCCCGTCATCCGTAAATGCACATGCAGAATCGCGCCGCGAGAAAAATGCAGGAAGATATTCTTCCCACGTCTCTCTACACTGTCTAAAACCACCCGCCGGCACGCCTCCTCTACTTCGCCCGTGGCAATCGAAGGCCGCAACAACTGCATCCGTGTAATGGTCGAGCCCTGGGCCTCCAGCCGCAGCCGCTTACAAACAGCCTCAACCTCGGGCATTTCAGGCATTCGCCCATCCCATCAAGTCCACCGGCGCCCCCGCTTCCACTCCCAGTTTTCGCGCCGCGTGAGCCTCCCGGAGTACGATCTCGATATATCCGCTCGAACCCACCATCGCGAAAAACTCTCCATACGCGCACTGCTCGTAGTGGCTTGCCAGCGTCGCCACCTGTTCAAATCCAACCGTAAATACAAATGGATTTGTGGCCAGCCAGGGGAACTCCGATAACCGGAAGTTCGTAATTACGTTTCCGAACCGGTCGACTTTCAAAATTGTGCCCGACCACTGCCGCTTGGAGGTCTGCGATGGCATCCCAAGGCGGAGGCGCAGCGCATCGGCCACTAACTTGCCGAAGGAACTCGGCCGCGCCCCCGCCGCCAGATGCGCGGCGCAGGGCGCAAATACGTCCCGCCCATGAAACGTCTTGCTGACATTAAACAGGAAGTACTTGGACGAAGTGATCTCCCGCGTCTTCACCTTTTCAACGGTCAATGCGGAAGTCAAAATCCCATTGTCCGGACCCAGGAAAATTTGGCCCGCCGCTTCCACCAGAATCGGCCGCCTTGCCGACCCCACGCCCGGATCAACCACCGCCACATGAATGGTCCGCTTCGGAAACCATCGCCATGACTCTCCAAACGTAAACGCCGCCTCCGCAACCTCGAACGGCTTTAGCTCATGCGTCAGATCGACGACCTCAGCCTCCGGGCAAATCGTGTAAATCACCCCCTTCAGCGCCGCCACAAAGTGGTCCGCCACGCCAAAATCAGAGGTCAAAGTAAGGAGGGGTCGTCGAGTAGCCATTGGTAGAATAGAAGTGTGGAGCGCTATTATTTCGATCACAACGCCACGACGCCAGTCGCCCCCGCGGTGATTGACGCCATGTTGCCCGCGCTCCGCGATGGATTCGGGAATGCATCCAGTATCCACCAGCCCGGCCAACAGGCCAAGCAGGCGCTTGAACGGGCCCGCCGCCAGACCGCCGCGTTTCTTGGCTGCTCGCCCAAGGAAATTGTCTTCACCAGCGGCGGCACCGAGGCTGACAATCTCGCCATCTTAGGCGCGCCACAGGGCCATATCGTCACTACGAACATCGAACATCCGGCCGTTCTCGGCGCGTGCCGCGATCTCGACGTGACCTACATCGCAGCCGATTCCAACGGCGTCATCACCGTCCAGGCGCTCCGTGCCGCCCTTCGCCCCTCGACCACGCTTGTCTCCATCATGCACGCCAACAACGAACTCGGCACCGTGCAGGATATTGAGGGCCTCGCCGCAATCGCCCATCAATACGGCGCACTTTTCCACTCCGATGGCGTACAAGCCGCCGGCCGAATTCCCGTCAACCTGAAGCATGTTGACTTGTATTCAATCTCCGGTCACAAGCTAAACGCACCGAAGGGTATCGGCGCGCTTTACGTCCGGCAGGGCGTTGAACTCGCTCCCCGCCAGTTCGGCGGCCGTCACGAATCCGGACGCCGCGCCGGTACCGAAAATGTACCAGGCGCAGTTGCCCTCGGCACGGCTTGCAGCCTCGTGCGAGACATCAAGGGAATTACCCATCTCGCCGTGCGCCTCGAAGAGGGCATTCTTGACCGTGTTCCCCACGCCATCGTCAACGGCGCCGACTCGCCTCGCGTGCCCAACACCAGCAACATCCGTTTCGCCGGGATCGAAGGCGAGGCCATGGTGATAGCCCTCGATCTTCGCGGATTCGCCGTCTCCAGCGGGGCGGCTTGTTCTTCCGGCGCGGTCGAGCCATCGCATGTCCTTACCGCCATCGGCCTGACCCGAGAAGAAGCAAAGGCATCCATCCGCTTCTCGCTCGGTCTTGGCAACACCATCGAACAGGTCGACGCGCTCATCGATGCCGTTGCGGCTTCAGCCGCTCACCTCCGGAGGCTTTCCCCTGTCTATGCCTAAAACCCTGCGGGGGCCTGAACCACTCATCGCGGTGGCCATGAGTGGCGGCGTCGACTCCTCGGTCGTTGCCGGGCTCATGAAACGCGAAGGCGGCAATATCGTCGGCATGACCATGCAGCTTTGGAACCAGCGCCGTCTGCCTGAACTTGCGAGCGACAAAACCACCGGACGCTGCTGTTCCATCGACGATGTCTACGACGCCCGCTATGTTGCTCAACTCGTCGGCATCCCCTATTACGTCGTGAACTTTGAGGATCAGTTTGAGAAGGCCGTCGTCAAGCCTTTCGTCAACGACTACCTCCAGGGGCGAACACCCATTCCCTGCACCCTGTGTAACAACTTCATTAAGTTCGACACCTTCATCGAAATGGCCGAAGGCGTCGGCGCCGATAAGATCGCCACCGGCCACTACGCACGCATCACGCAGAACGCTGAGACGGGCCGTTGGGAACTTCGCCGCGCCGTCGACGTTTCGAAGGATCAGACCTACTTCCTGTTCGGGCTCACCCAGCCGCAACTCGCGCGAACGCTTTTCCCGCTCGGGGGAATGGTCAAGTCCGAAGTTCGCGAACTGGCGCATTCCCTCGAACTCCCGGTTGCCGGCAAGGGCGACAGTCAGGAAATCTGCTTCGTCCCCAACGGCGACTATAAGGCCTTTATCGAGGCCTACTGCCGGGAACAGAACATCCCCCTCGACGACATGTCCGGTGATATCATCACGAGCGATGGACAGGTGCTCGGGGAGCACGCCGGCTATCACAGCTACACCGTCGGCCAGCGCCGCGGCCTGGGTGTCGCCACCGGGGAACCGCTCTACGTAATCTCCACGGAGCCCGAAACCCGCCGCGTCGTTGTCGGCCGCGAGACGGATCTGCAGACAGTCCGCTTCACCGCGCGCGACGTGAATTGGATTTCGATTTCCGCTATTCAGGCCCCGCGCCGCGCGCAGGTCCGCATCCGCAATCGCCACATTCCCGCCGACGCGACTTTGATACCCGCCGGCGACGATACCCGCGTCGAAGTCCGTTTCGATCAGCCGCAGCGCGCCGTCACACCGGGCCAGGGAGCTGTCTTTTACGATGGCGATCTTGTCCTCGGCGGCGGCTGGATAGACTAAGCACAGTGGCGCCGCGCAGTCCTATACGTAATCGGATCGAGTACGTACTCGCGCGCATCGCGTTGGGCTCGCTCGCCTTCGGACCATGGGCAGTCAGCTACGCGCTGGCTTGGTGCTACGCGCAGTGCCTGCGGCTGGCTGTACCGAAGCTGGCGCGAGTTGGCGCCCGAAATGTCGAACTGGCCGGCCTTCCGGCCGGCATCGTGAATGGTGTCTGGCGTTCGATCGCCCGCCAGTTGGTTGTCTTCGCGCGGATGGGCCGCATGGACGCTTCGAATGTCCACGAGTGGATTCGATACGAAGGTTTCGAACACTTCAGCAAAGCTAAGGCGGCCGGCAAAGGGGTGCTTTTCGCGACTCTTCATTTGGGAGCCTGGGAACTCAGCGCGTTCAGTCACGCTCTGATGGCCGAGCCAATGTATGTCGTTGTTCGGCCTTTGGATAATCCGCTGCTCGACGCGTTTGTCGAAGCGCGACGCGCTGGGAGCGGCAATATGATCCTCGGCAAGAAAGAGGCCGCTCGCGGTATTTTTCAGGCACTCAAGGATAATCGCGCCGTCGGAATTCTGGTCGATCAAAACGTCGGCTTGGACGAAGGGATCTTCGTCAACTTCTTCGGACGCAAAGCATGCGTCAGCCCGACCTTCGCAAAATTGGCGGCCCGCACCGGAGCGGCCGTCATTCCCGGATATGCTATTTGGAGTCCGGGCGAGCGCAAGTTTGTCCTGCGGTTCGATGAGCCCGTCGGCATCACCGGCAATATGCTCATCGATACGCAGCGGATCCAGAACGCTCTGGAGCGCGCCATCCGGGCTTACCCAGATCAATGGCTATGGATACATCGAAGATGGAAAACAAGACCTCCCGGCGAAGAGCCGCTCTACTGATTGCCCTGCTGGCCGGATGCATGCCGGCGCAAGACCGTCCCGTTCCGCCGCCCGGAGTGGCCGTTTCGGACAATGATCGAAAGGACCTGGAAAGCGGGCTGAAACGGCTCTCCGAGAGCATCCAGTCTCTCGGAAAGAACGCGTTGCTGCCCGATGTCCTGATCTTCCGCGAAGCCGTTCGCTACGCGCTTACGTACAACGAGTTCTTCGACGCACCGGACATCCCCAAAGCCAAGGCGCTCTTAGTCGAAGGACAAAAACGCGCCGACCAACTCCTGCGCGGCGAAGCGCCCTGGACCAAAGCCACCGGCCTCGTCGTCCGCGGCTATGTTTCTAAAATCGATGGCTCCATTCAGCCCTATGGCCTCGTCGTGCCCCCATCATATGATTCGCACCTGCCACGCAAATGGCGCGTCGATGCCTGGTTCCACGGGCGCGCTGAAAAGCTGAGCGAAGTCAATTTCCTCTCCGAGCGAATGTCTCGGCCCGGCGAGTTCACGCCCGCCGATACCATCGTTCTCCACCTCTACGGCAGGTATTGCAACGCCAACAAGTTCGCCGGTGAAGTGGATCTCTTTGAGTCGCTCGACGCACTTCGCAAGCAGTATGCCGTTGATGACGAACGAATCCTGGTTCGCGGCTTCAGCATGGGCGGCGCGGCGGCTTGGCACTTTGGCGCTCATCACGCCGGCCGCTGGGCCGCCGTCGCTCCCGGCGCGGGCTTCAGCGAATCGGCTGAATTCCTCCGCCTGGCCCGGACCAACGAACAAACGCCGCCGTGGGAACAGACCCTGTGGCGCATGTATGACGCGACGCTCTACGCCGCCAATTTCACTAACGTGCCGCTGGTCGCCTATTCCGGTGAAATCGACGGGCAGAAACAGGCCGCCGATCTGATGGCGAAGTACCTCGACAAAGAGGGCATTCCGATGACCCACATCATCGGCCCCCAGACGCCGCATCGCTACCATCCGGAGTCGAAAATCGAGATCGACAAACGGCTTGACGCGATCGCCGCCAAGGGTAGAGAAGCGTACCCGCGGCGCGTTAAGTTCGTGACCTATACGTTACGCTACAACCGGATGAAGTGGGTTGTCATCGACGGTATGGAGAAGCATTGGGAAAAGGCCATGGTTGAGGCGTCAGTGCATAACAAAGAGGCTCTACAACTGACGACGTCGAACGTCTCGGCGCTAACTATCGATTTCGGCGCCGGCGGCGCGCCCGTGGAACTGGTAGGCAAAGCGGCCATCGCCATCGACGGCCAGACGGTGACCGTTACGGGACCGTCCAGCGATCGATCCTGGAACGTGCATCTATCGAAAACAGGCGGCAAATGGGCTGCCGCTCCCGCATTGCCATCCGGCAAGGTGAAGCGCCACGGTCTGCAGGGTCCAATCGATGACGCGTTCATGAACTCCTTTCTCTTTGTCATTCCGTCGGGCACGCCAGGCGGCGAGGCGGGCAAGCGGATCGCGGCGGAGCAGGACCGGGCCATTCGCGAATGGCGCCGTCAATTCCGCGGTGACGCGCGGGTTAAGACGGATTCCGAAGTCACCGACGCCGACATCGCCGCGCACAATCTGGTCCTCTGGGGCGATCCGGCGTCGAACTCTGTGATGGCCAAAGTAATGGGTGGTCTGCCGGTACAGTGGGCCGCGGATTCGCTGACGGTCAAAGGGCAGAAATTCAGCGCCGCGACCAACTATCCATCGCTCATTTATCCCAATCCGCTGAACGACAAAAAGTATGTGGTCTTGAACAGCGGCTTCACGTTCCGCGAGTTCGACAATTTGAACAACGCGCGCCAGATCTCGAAGCTGCCCGACTGGGCCGTGATCGACGTGACGACGCCGGCTAACGGACGCTATCCAGGCAAAGTGTCGGCCGCCGGTTTCTTCGACGAAAAATGGCAGTAAGCCGGTTCATCGAAGTTAGCCACTCAATCGAGCCCGGGATGGAAACCTATCCCGGGCTCCCCGTCCCGCGCGCCGAAACGATTGTGGACTACGAGGCGTCCCGCGAACGATACAACGGCCAGTCCGAATTCTTCATCGGCTCGCTCCATCTCTGCGGCAACACCGGGACATACGTCGACTCGCCGATGCACCGCCATCGCGGCGCCTGTGATCTCTCTGGCCTCCGGTTGGAGTCGTTGGCTGATCTCGAATATGTCGTCTTCGACGTCCGATCCTCCAGCGAACGCGGAATTCCCGCAACCGCGATTCGAGGCGTATCGCTCGCCGGTAAAGCCGCCCTCTTCCTCACCGGGTGGAGCCGCCATTGGCGCACTCCCGCCTACTTCGAGCCTAATCCCTTCCTGACCGCGGAAACCTGCCAGGCCCTGCTCGACGCCGGCTGCGTCTTCGCCGGAATCGACTCACTAAATATCGACGACATGGCCGATCTATCCCGTCCCGCCCATACAATACTGCTGGGCGCCGGTGTACCGGTTTGTGAGCATATGACGAACCTTCACGCTCTCGTCAACACCACCGGACGCCTCCACGCCGTACCCATCGCCTGGAAGGGCGGCGCCACTTTTCCCGTCCGCGCCTACGTGGTAATCTAAACAAAAAAGGCGGCCCCCGCAGGGACCGCCTTTTCGTTGGTATTAGGTTATCGATTAGAAGTAGAGCTTCAATGCCACTTGCATCGAGCGCGGCGAGTTCAGCAAGTCACCGGCTCCGGTCAACTGGCCAAACTGGTTGCTCTGGAGCTGGAGGCTGCCGGTGCCGAACCGAACCCGGTTGAAGGCGTTAAACGCCTCACCGCGAAGGTCAAGCCGGATCTGCTCCTTAATCGCGAACGTCTTGGAGACCGAGATGTTCTCGTTGTAGTTGCCGAACTGGCGGAAATTCGGATTGTACCGAGTCTGGTTCCCGAAGGTGTTCGCCGGTTGGGCCGGAAAGAAGCTGGACGGCTGCACGGAGCGATCGACGAACGGATCGAAGTCGCCGTTCTTGGGGGCCGGGCGCCATCCGTCGTAGGTGGAAATGATCGGACGAAGGCCACCGCTGAATAGAGGCATCGAGTTGCTGGTGCCCAGGCCCAGCGGGAGACCGCTCGAATAGAAGGCGTTTCCGGAGACGCGCCATCCACCGATAAGCCAATTGGCTGCGCTGCTGCCGCCCAGGAATTTCTTGCCTTTGCCGAACGGAAGTTCGTAAACCAAGCCGATCTTGAAGTTGTGGGGCACGTCAAACTGACCGATGGACTTCTCGAGTCCACGATTGAAGTGATCCATCGCCGCGCCGGCGATCCAGTAGCTGTCGGAGTCGGTGAGGATCTTCGAGAAGACGTAGGACGTCTGGAACTGAAGACCGCCTGAGTAACGCTTTTCGAAGCGGATCATCGCCGCGTGGTAGGTGGAGTGACCGGAGTGGTCGCCGCCACCGCTGCCCGTGTCGATGGCGTTGTACTGCGGATAGGGACGGAGCGAGCGGCCAACGGTCGCCTGATTGCCCCAACCGCCTGTGCCTCTCAATCCGGATGGTTCGCCGAACGACGGATACGGAGCGCGAATGCCCGCCGCGACTGCCGCCGGAGAATCAAAGCGGGAGTTCAACAACGTGGCCCCGTATTGCGTGAGGAACGCGGGGTTGAGCTGGTTGTAGTTGAGCAGACCGGACTGCAGGCTGGAGCCGAGCGAAGCGTTGTAGGACGTCTCCATAACCATCGTCGGAGACAACTGGCGCTGGATCGAGAGGTTCCATGTTACAAACGCGGGCGGTCTCGTGGCTTCCTTGCCTTGCCACCAAGGCATCGAGTCGCGGTTGGCGAAGCTGGGATTGATGAACGGCGGTGCCGACCAGGCCGGCAACCCGTTCCTTACCAGGTACGACGGTTGGTTTCCATTACTTTCGTCGGGGAAATTCAGTCCCAGCGTGAACCCGCGCTGGTGAGTGGATCCGGTAACCGTAGTAATGTTGCCATAGCTCAAACCGGCCGAAGCGCGGATGACGGTCTTTTCGTTGTGCGTATATGCCATACCAAAGCGCGGTCCGAAGTTATAGAAGTTGGAGTCAGCCAACGAGCGCGTGCCCTCGCGGCCTTGGCCTGTACCAGCATAAATCAGCGCGCCCTTCAGGTTCCCGGCCAGCGGGTTCGGGCGATCCGGAGCGAAGTCGCTCCAGCTATCGTTCTCGCCCGTGGGCGGCAGCATGGTCTCCCAGCGGAGACCGAGATTGAGCATCAGGTTCGGCTTCACCCTCCAGTCGGTCTGGACAAAGCCGGCATACGACGGCCACTGCTGGCCAATGTAGCGGACTGTTTCCGCAACGCCGTTACTGGCGTAGCCGAGCAGCATGGAGGCGATGGGGCTGCCGCCGGCGGTGGTGAAGTTCGTATCGCCCTGGCCGCGGCCCGTGTGCTTGAAGTCGAACGTCATGCAACCGGAAACGCACTGGCGGCCGAAGCCATTGTAGAACTGGTACATCGCCTGCCCGCCGAACTTGATCGTATGCTTGCCCTTGATGATGGTCACATCGTTGGCAAACTGCTTAATGAAGTTCTCAGAACCATTGTTGGCGCGGCCGCCCCACTGGCTATAGCCATTGGAGAAGTTCATGTTGACCAGATTCTGGGCGCAATCGGCGACGTTGATGGCGCAGAAGCGGGACTTCCAATCGATGCCGCTGAGGACCGTGGCCTGCGGCGGATCGTGGTTTTCCTTCCAGTTATTGCCGCCGCCATAGAAGTGGTTGAAGATGGTCGGCGTAATGTTCCAGTCCCAACTGCCGCGGAACACGTCCGACGGACGACGAGTGTCGTTGTAGTTCACAAACAGGCCCGGCAGGTCGGCTGGGCCGTTCGGGCCCGGGTTCTCAAAGGACCGGTTGTAGCCCCAATAGCCCGAGACGCGATGCTTGTCATTAATAACGTGGTCGCCTTTCACGCTGAACTTGGTGTTGGGGCGGACAACCGTTCCGGCCGTGACCAGGAAATTGTTCTGTACGTAGCCGACGGTTCCAGGCGCGGCGCCATTGTTCGGTACCGGCACCGGGCCGCTTCGGAAGACGCCCAGCGCCTTCACGATTTCCGGATCGAAATTGCTGGCCGGAATCTGATTGTTCGGGAACGGTTGCCTCGTGACGAGTCCAGCGGCGTTAGTGGTCTGTGTCAGGGGGTTGTAAATGGGGATTTGCGCGCCGGCCGCATCCACCCAGTTGCGGAAGTCGCCATTGTACATTTCCGGCGTCGGGACCGTGCGCTGCGCGCCGGTGGCGCCTTCGCGGTTGCGGAACGCTTCGTAGCTGGCAAAGAAGAACGTCTTGTTCTTGCCGTTGTATAGTTTCGGAATCACAACGGGGCCGCCCACCGAAAAGCCGTAATCGTGCTGCTTATAAATCGGACGGGCGATGCCTCGGGCATTGTTGAAAAAGTTGTTGGCGTCTATCTTGTTGTTGCGCAAAAACTCATACACCGTACCATGAATCGCATTCGTGCCGGACTTGGAGGCAAAGCTCATGATGCCGCCCGTCGCCTGGCCGAATTCGGCTTTGAAGCCGTTGGTGTCAACGGTGAATTCGGTAATCGCTTCGATCGAGGGAGCATTTACCGCCACCCAGCTCTGCGTCAGCGCGCGAGTGGTGTTGGCCGAGATGCCATCGAGGTTGGTGCCGTATCCGGCAGCTTGTCCGCCGCCAAGGATGAACCCGTTGTCGCCGCCGACGTTCTTGGCTTCCGGTGTCATGGCAGCGAGATTAAAAGGAGACCGCATCGTCCCGCCAACTACGAGCGGGAGCTCATCGACAAGCTTGTTGTCGATCGTCACGCTCGCTTTGGCGTTCTCGGTAGAGAGTGCCAGAGCACTCGCGGAAACCTCAATCGCTTGAACCGACGTACCTACTTCGAGCGTCGCATCGGCGCGAACCGTGGCCGAAGCGTTCAAAATGAGGCCCGTAATGCTGGCTGGGCGGAACCCGCTCTTTTCCACGCGGACGGTGTACGTGCCGACCTGCAATTGCGGGACGGTGTATTCGCCGTTGGCGTTGGTTGGCGCTGTGAAGTTGAGGCCAGTCTGAGTATTGGCGAGCACAACCTTCGCGCCGGGAATGATAGCGCCGGACGCGTCACGGACAGTTCCCGTAATCGTGCCCCGCTCGGATTGTGCAAACAGTGCTGTCGCGAATAACGCGATACAAAGCGCCACTTGGCGCAGAAGTTTAGACATTTTTACCCCTTATCTTTAAAGCAATGAACCTTCGCCGGCACGGAGAGACACTAACCGGTTAGGGCGATTGATAGAAGCTATCACATTTCAACACTGGTTTAGGGCCCAACTCCTGCCTTCCAACCGCACTTTTGTGAAATGTTGTGTTCATGGTTTAGTTTTCTCCACCGCGTTGCGCGTCCTTTCTGAATCACGGCTTGGAACGTACTGCATTCTTTCGTCCCATAACGAAAACTGCGGCCCTGCTAGAACTCCGCGCGGATGGATATTTGAATATTCGCCTGGGCAGTTCCAAAGTTAGAGAAGTCCCCCACAACGCCGGTGAACCGGCCGAAAGCGTTGGTGTTGTTCAGGTTGTACTGCGTGTTGGGGAAGCTTAGATTGGGATTCTTGTGTGGCAGGTTGTGGCCGTCCACACGGAAGCTGAGCTTCAGTTTTTCCCCGACAGGGTTCCAGCTCTTGGTGATGAAAAACTGCATCCAATAGACCGCCGGCGCCTGCAAAACGCGGGAACCGAGCGTGCCGATGGTATATGCGGCAGGGTAAGCGAAGGTATTCATGTTGAAATAGGGAGTTTGCGCCGCGGTGGGGAAGCGTTGTCCCATGTCCCAGTTCGGGACCTTCGCCTGCTCGATCGGCGCCACAGTATTGACCCTCGATTGCGTCAGGTACCTGTTTGGGCTGCCCGCGTGAGTGATCGATACCGGCGCCCCGGAAAGCGTATTCTCACTTATGTTGATCTTCCATCCACCCAGGACGGCATTCGCGAACCCGGGGCGGTTGAGCCATTTCTGGCCCTTGCCGACGGGCAGTTCGTAGACCACGAAGGCGCCGAACGCTTTCTGCTGGTCATACGCCGTCCGGGCACTCCCCTGCCGGTTGTAGTAATTCAGGGAGTCGTCATTGCTCAGCGACTTGGAGAAGTTGAAGCTGGTGTTAAACAACAGCCCCTTGCCGAAGCGTTTCTCCAGCGAAATATTGCCGCTGTGCCAAGTGTTGTGATTGAAGTTCGACAAGTAGTTGACCGTGCCGAACTGCGGATAAATCATGTAGTTCTGTTGCTGGGTGAAAACAGTATCCTGCAGCGCACGGTCGTTACCCAACGCGATCGAAAGCGGAATCCCGTTGATGTTCCAGGTCCGCTGCAAGCCGACTCCCGCGGACGCCTGATACTGCGCGTTGATCAGCCATGTATTTCCGGGCTGATATTGGAAGCCGCCAGACCAGTTCATGACATAGGCGTTGCGGAGATTGGGGTCGCGCCAGAAGGCGGTGCGGCTGCCGAAATTGGATCCGGTATAAGGAACCGTGCCGTCCGGATTCACCACGAATCGTTGCGGTCCTGGGCCATTCGCCAACTGAAACTGGTGACGCGGATCGCCCACCGGCTGCAGAATATTGAACGTGCCCGCATACTCATCGAACCCGCCGGTAACGCCCGTGTAATCGACGGTCATGATTCCGAACGATGCGCGGAACACCCACTTGGGCAGAAAATTGTACGCCAGTCCCAGTCGCGGCTGGAAGTTGTTCACGTCGCGCTTGCCGATAGTTCCCTTCGGGTGAGTGATCGCGCCCATCCTGCCGGTCACGGGGTCAATCGCCGTTGGATCAAACTGCGACTGCTGGTCCCACTTGGTCGTGTAGGGCGAAAAGTAGGTCCAACGAACGCCGAGGTTTAGAGTAACATTCGGCAGTATTTTCCAGTCGTCTTGAAAGTACAACTCGTGGTTCCATTGGCGAGGCATGAAGATGGCCAGTTGCTTCGTAAACGTCGCGCTTGTCACGGCCCCCATCATGAATGCCGCAAAGTTGTTCCCCGTGTTCTGCGCGAAGGGGAGCGTCGTGCCTTCGTTGAAGTTGTATTGACCAGAGGGCAGGGAAGTCGCCTTGTCGCTGAACAGTGTCCGGATCATTTCGTAACCCATCTTCAAGTTGTGGCGGCCGGCAATGAATGTCGTGTTGTTCTGAAGAATCTTGTCTTCGCCAACCTGCCGTGTATAGCCCATTGGCGCGATGCTGAAGCCGATATTGAAATAGGGGAAGGTTTCGGGCGAAACACCGGGGATGGCGATCGAATCCTTTGCGGATTCCGGCCGCTCCGGGTTCGAAGACGCGCGGCGGTTGTAGCCAATGCGGAATTCGTTGAACAGCCGGCGCGAGAGGATCGAGGTGAAGCTGATGACCCCGTTGATGTTGTCTGTAGGATTGATCTCCCGCGATGCATTGAACTCCGGTTTCGCGAAGTTGTCGCCGTTCTGGCCCCGGTGGTGCCCGTGCGAATAACGGAAGAACATCTTGTGATTCGGAGAGAACTGGTGGTCGATCTTTTCATCCCAGCGATCCCGGTTCAAACACCGGCAACTCTCGGCCCGCTGCAGGTTCCCGTTTGGACCAGTCCTGGCCGGTGAACCCACTTGATTCGGCGGCAGCCAAATTCCCAAACCAATGAATTTAAGCGCCACCGGATCCATCAAACTTCTGGGCACCACGTTGTTCGGCAGCGGATCGCGCGTCCAAGTCGTACCCACCTGTCTCGTCGAGAAGGGGTTGTAAATCGGCAGTCCGCCGCCCGGCGCTTCCTTAAAGGAAAAGTCGCCGTTCAGCATCTCCGGCGTCGGCACCGTGGTCACTCTGACGTTGATTGTGCGCTCGTGATTGATCGCGTAGTCGGACAGCCAGAATGTCTTGTTCCGGCCATCGTAGAGTTTAGGAATTACCACCGGGCCATGAGCCACCAGATCGAACGATTGGTAGGACCAGGGCACATTCGGGCGTTGGATCTGCTCCAGGAAATGCCGATGCACCCACTTCCCATTCAGATACCGGTCTTCAAAGGATGCGTGTAGCTGATTCGTGCCAGACTTGTACACCATCTTCATCGATCCCCCGCCGGAATGCCCGTACTCCGCCGACACGCCCGTCGTAAGAACCCGCACTTCCTCCATCGCATCCGTGCTGCCTTGAATAACGCCATCCACCTGGTTCACCGTTCCCGTGTAAGGCGACTTGGCGCTGATCCCATCCATCGAAAACCCGATGTCGTTCTGGGCCTGTCCTTGCGTGTGAAACCCCGTCTGGAGTCCTCCGATAACCCCCGGAATAAACTGCAACAGGTATACCGTGCGCTTCATCACCCCAGGCGTCTCCACCAGCGCCTCCTTCGAAATTACACTCGCGCTGACCACGTTCTCCGTGTTCAACAACGACGCCGAAGCGTTCACCGTAACGCTGTCGCTAACCGCCCCGACCTCCATCGTAATATCGACCCGCGGCACCTCGGCGGAGCGCAACGTGATGCCCTCACGCACAAACTCTTTGAAGCCCGGCGAGGCCACCTTAATACGGTAGACGCCCGGCGCCAGATACGGCACGTAATAGCCGCCCTCCGCGGACGTCGTGTTTTCCGAGGTAAAGGCTGTGGCCGTGTTGACGACGGTCACCTTCGCGCCGGCCACGACGGCGCCGGTTGAATCCTTGATAGTGCCGACGAGCGTTGCGCCGCCGCCAGTTTGTGCGATCAGAGCTCCGGCGGCGACGAACAGTGTCAGCACGCCTTGGGAGAGCTTAGTGAGCATTAAAAGTAGTCCACTTTCCACTATTTTTCCTCCACCAACGGGAATTGAGTAGGCCGAGCATATAATCGGTTAGTTTTGATGTCAAGCCAGTAATGGGGCGATCCAGCCAGCCTGCGGACGGCGCGCTGGATCGCCTCGTCTCGGAACCCTCAAGCCTTGCGTTTGTGGTTCTGTGCCGCTTTTAGCATCGACTGCATGCAGCCGAGCAGATACGCCAAACCGACACTCGGACGATATGCCCCCGGGGCGTCGCCGCCGCCCCTGCCGCCCTGCTCGCCGGGCGCCATTCCTAGCGCCGGGATATGGTCGGGAATCACGATCCCATCGAACTCCACATCGACCAGCGCCTGCATGATCTTGCTCATGTCGTAGTACCCGTCGTCGATCAAAGTCTCCGTGAAATGCGGGAGCGGCGCGCTGACGTTCCGGAAGTGAATCTTGAACAGCTTCTTCTTCCCGGCGAAATACTTAATCGCTTCCACCGGATCCTTCCCCGTCATCGCGCCGCCTTCCAGCCACGAACCTACGCAGAAGCAGACGCCGATATTCGGACTGTTGGCAATCTCAATCGCTTTCTTGTAGCCTTCGAAGTTGCTGAAGATACACCGCGGGACACCGGCCAGCATGGGCTTCGGCGGATCGTCGGGGTGGATGCCAATTCGAACGCCGGCCTCCTCGGCCACCGGCGCCACTTTCTTGATGAAGTAGGTGTAGTTGTCCCAGATTTCTTTCTCGCTATAGACACGCCCGTGCGACAACGGCTCGCTGTACGTCTTCCCCGCCCAGTTGCCCTTCCAGTCGGGACTGTTGGAGTCCCCGTCCCTGGCGCTGTACCCCCGAGGACTAGTGACCCGGCCGCTCGACCAGATCCCGTTTCCCATGTGCGCATAGGTGGAGTAGGGTATGCCGGCCTTGCCCAGATAGCGAATGTAGTTGAGGTACTCTTCGATTTTCTGATCGCGTCCGGGCAGATTCAACGTAACCTCGGGCATGTTGTGAAGGCTTCCGCTAGGCCCTACACCGCTGCCGATGTTGTACACTTTGAAACCGCCCGCCTCCCACTGCTCCCGTTGCTTGATAAAGCCTTCGGCATCCGCGGTCTTTTGAATGGGTCCAACGCTCAGCCATGTCACGCCAAGCTCCTTCAGGAACTTCATGTGGGCCGCGGAGGGCTGTCCCGCGCTGACGCCAAGCTTTATACCGGGCGGGATTGGCTTCATTGTGGCGGAACCCCGTTGAACGGAGGCCGCTACGGCCGCTCCGGCAAGGGTTACTTTCGCGAACTGTCTTCGGTCAGTTGGTGACTGCATCGATTGCTCCTGCTTTTTTCTGGGGATTGAGACGAGGCCCGCGCCGCCTTCCGCGGCCGGCGCGCCCACGTTCGGGCCGCATGGATTCTATAAGGCGCGAATCACCGTGTCAACAAGTTGCCCCTAAAAGCGCGACGACGGAATAAACTGGCGTCTGTCTGCGATTTCGTGTTACCTCTACACGTTATGAGCCTTTTCAGCCGGAAGCCCAAAGAGACCGTTTCCATCACCTATATCTCGCACACCGGCGCCACTCGCACTGTCCCCGTGCCCGTTGGCGCCTCTGTCATGGAGGGCGCCGTCAGCAACAGCATCGATGGCATCGTGGCTGAATGCGGCGGGGCTTGCCTGTGCGCCACTTGCCATGTTTACGTCGAAGAATCGTGCCTGGAGTTGCTCGAACCAGTCGCGGCCGAGGAAGAGGCGATGCTCGAAAATACTTGCTCCAAGCGGTTGCCCAATAGCCGCCTGAGTTGCCAGATCAACGTCACGAAAGAACTCGAAGGATTGATTGTTCGAACCCCGGAGGCACAGCAATAGTGGCGGCCGGCGTCGTGATTGCCGGCGCCGGCCAAGCCGGCTTCCAATGCGCGCTTTCGTTGCGCGCGGAAGGCTATGATGGACCTGTCACACTGATTGGCGACGAAGACTCGCTGCCCTACCACGGCCGCCATTGTCCAAGGGGTGCCTGTCGGGAAAGACCGACCTGGACGCCATCGACTTGCGCCCGGCAGCCTTCTACGAAACCAACCGGATCGAGCTGCGAATGGGCCGGCGAGTGGAGTCGATTGACCGCCAGTCCCGGCGCGTGACATTGGCGGGTGGCGGCGACGTCCCGTATGAGTACCTGGTTTTGGCAACGGGATGCCGCAACCGCGAACTGCCCGGCGTCGACGGCGTCTGCTATCTGCGCAGC
>ENA-ORBV01008659-ORBV01008659.1-microbial-mat-metagenome-genome-assembly--contig:-NODE-8659-length-17007-cov-7.498169_pt1 | contig 17007 bp, 9 predicted proteins | sample MGYA00237777_ERZ505514 | MGnify/ENA primary metagenome ERZ505514 (study PRJEB26160, sample SAMN06269048) | microbial mat metagenome | isolation source: Oligotrophic lake microbial mat | place...
CTCCAGACGGTTCGCGCCGTTCGTGATCCAAACGGTTCGCGCCGTTCGTGATCCAAACGGTTCGCGCCGTTCGTGATCCAAACGGTTCGCGCCGTTCGTGATCCAGACGGTTCGCGCCGTTCGTGATCCAAACGGTTCGCGCCCTATCATCTATACTAACCTCATGCCCCGCCACACCTTGCTCCGAGGCCTGGTGCTTATGAGCCGCCCCCTGATCCTGCCAAGCGCGCTGCTGGCGTTTGGGCTTGGGGCAGCGATGGGCTACCGCGCCACTGGCGAACTGCCCTGGGGCCGCGCGCTCCCCGCCCTCGCCCTCACGCTGCTGGCCAACCTTGCGGCTCACTTCGCCGACGAGTACGCCGACGCCGACACCGACGCTCTCGCCCGCCACACCGGGGTCTCTGGCGGCAGCGGCGCCCTCGCGGCGGGCCTGGTTGCACCTGCAACGGCGCTCGCGGCGGCGGCGCTCACGGCGGCCATCGCTGGCGCTGTTGGCGCCTGGGCCACCGCCACCGCGGCCCTGCCGATCATCTGCCTCTGGTTTCTCGGCGCAGGATTGCTGGGCGGTTGGGCCTACTCTATGCCGCCCCTCGCCCTGGAGCGGCGCGGGCTCGGCGAGCTGCTCAACGCGCTGCTCGGCGGCATGCTCATGCCGCTTATGGGCTACGCCGCCGTTGCCGGGCCGCCGCCCCCTGCTGTCTACCTCGCCCTGCTTCCGGCCGTTGCCGCCGTGCTCGCCAATCTGGTCGATGTACACTGGGCCGACCGCGCGGCCGACGCGGCGGTAGGCAAATACACGCTGGTGGTGCTGCTCGGCCCGCGCGCGCGCTGGCTCCAGCGGCTCTGGCTCGCCCTCGCCTATGGGTTGCCGCCGCTGCTCGCCGCCGCTGGCGTGCTCCCCTGGCCCGTTGCCTGGGCCACGCTCGCCACGCTGCCCGTGGGCCTCTGGGCCGCCTGGCGGCTAGGCCGCGATAGCCTCCCCCTCGCTGGGCCGGCGGCGATGGTCGCGCTGATGCTCGCCCAGAGCGTGGCCTACGCCCTAACGTAAGGGCGCCCCTTGTGGGTGCCCGTAATGGCCTACAATACACCCAGCGACCCTAGAGCTACACAGAGGGATAGTCCCATGGCACAGCGGCAAAAAGGCGTGATCCTGACCTATGTCGACAAGCTCGATACGCTTGAAGATTGTGTCCGGCTTGGCAGCTACGACGTGGTAAAGGTTGTCACAGGCTGGGGCATGCCAACCAGCTGGACCACCGAGACCCGCCAGCGCGTGATCGACATGGTGCCCAACCTGATCGTCCGCACCGTAAGCGGCGACCCAAGCTACGCCCGCCCCCACGACCCGCTCGCCGGCGGTCCCATCCCCGGCGCCAAGGGCGCCAACGCCCAGTACTGGGAGTACGATTTCCTCAACCCCGACAAAGTGCAGGAGGAGCTTCAGCCCTGGTACGAGCTCAAGCCCGACATTATGATCGAGCTCGGCAACGAGCCGAATGTCTTCAACCAGGACGACGAATTTATCTGGCGCTGGGCCTACTTCCTGGAGCAGACCGTCAATCGCTGCCGCCAGGTCTTCCCGCAGGCCACCCTGATCTCCCCCGGCTTTATGATGGACGCGCGCGGCAACATGCAGCGCTTCTACGAGATCGCCCAGAAGCAGATCGCCATGTGCGACTACGTCGGCATGCACTTTTACGAGTTCTACGCCTTTAAGCCCGACCAGGCGCCCGCCACCAAGGGCGAGCTGCGCGACGCGGTGCAGCTGCACCAGCAATACTTCCCCGCTATGCCCTGGTACGTCACCGAGTACGGCATCCACAATACCGACAAGACCCCCCGCCAGCTGAAGGGCGAGCGCTACGCCCGCCTGCTCCACGGCGGCGACGGCTGGCCCGCTCTGCCGGTGAATGTGGCCGGCGCGGTCTACTACCACCTCCAGATGAAGGGCGATATCCACCCCGAGTACCAGATCTACCCCGAGGGCGACCAGGCCTACAAGGCGATCTTCGAGGCCGTGGGCGCCGCCTCAGAGGCCGTCGAGATCCTTGGCGGCGGTGCGGGCGACAGCGTGGCCGAGCCGCGCGGCCCGCTGGAGGAGCCTGTCGGCCGCCTCGCTCAGCTTATCCTGGATCTAAGCGACCTGGAGCGCGTCCTGCTGCTGCGCCGCGTCACCGCCCTCGGCGACGGCAACGCCAGCTTCGGCGATGGTGACGCGAGCGAGCTGCGCCGCCTCCAGCTGATGCGCGCCGCCCTGGAGAAAGCGCTGCGCCTGGCAGGCACGTAAGGCAAGGGGACCAGAATGGCCCGAACGTCTGGACCACGAACGGCGCGAAGTGGCACGAACCGCGCGAACGCGCAACCGCGCACGCCGCGCAACCCGCATGGCCGGTTTCGCGGTGGTGCGCAGCCGTTCGCGGCTTCGTGGTCCAGAGGGCTCGGGCGTTCAGGCAGCTATGAATGCTAAGCGTTGCGGCTATAATGCCGTTGGCGCTGTGCTCTTGTTGTCTCTATCGTGAACCCCATGCCATCGTTCCGTGAACAATCCGCCGAGCTGGCGGCTACCCTCGCCGCCTTCGCCCCTCAGGCGGAGCAGGTCGAGGCGATTGCGCGTTTGCTCGCCGATAGCCTGCTCGCTGGCCACACGCTCTTTAGCTGCGGCAATGGCGGCAGCGCCGCCGACGCCATGCATCTCGCCGAGGAGCTGATCGGGCGCTATCGTGGCGACCGCCGCCCGCTGCCCGCGATCTGCCTCAACACCGACGTGGGCGCCCTCACCTGCATCGCCAACGACTTCGGCTACGAGCATGTCTTCTCACGCCAGCTGCGCGGCCTGGCGCGCCCCGGCAACGCCCTAGTTGTCTTCAGCACCTCCGGCCGCTCGCCAAACATTCTTAGCGCTCTCGCCGCCGCCCGCAGCTGCGGCGTGCTTTCCGTGGCCCTGCTCGGCAACGATGGCGGCCCCGCTCGCACCCTGGCCGATCACGCCATCGTGGTGCCCAGCGCAAACAGCGCCCGCATCCAGGAAGTTCATGGCCTGATCCTGCACGCGATCTGCGAGGAGGTCGAGGGCCGCGTGGGGGCGTGATGGCAGCTTAGACTAATGCAAAATGCTGGACAGTGCGGTTGGGGCCAGCAGTGGGGCGGAAATCTGTGGCATCTGTGGCATCTGTGGATAAACACGCCCGGCACGCAGCCCCGCTGATCGCCGCCGGGCTGCTCCTCGCCATCCTCGCGCAGCTTGCCATCGCCAATGGCAGCACCCTCGTCGGCGTGCTCGGCTACCTCGGTGCAGTCAGCCTGGTGGCGCTCGGCGCCCATGGGCCACTCCACGCCGCCGCGCTCGCCGGCCCCCGCGCCCGGCACCTCGCGCCCAACTGGCGCTTCTGGCTCACCATCGTGGCCCTGCTGGCCGCCGGCTTCGCCTTCGCCAACGCCACCGGCAACCGCTACCGGCCCGCCAACGTCGTCCCCTGGCTCGTGGCCGTCGGCTGCTTCCTCGCCGCCCACGCCGACTATCGGCGCTGGGCCTTGCCCCAGGGCGGGCAAGGAGACGGTCGACGGGAGACGGTGGACGGTGTCGAACCGCCCCGCTCTCCGGTCGTCAGTAGTCCGTTGTCCGTCGTCGCACCCGTCCACCGTCCACCGTCCACCGTCCACCGTCTATTAGCCATCGCCCTCCTGCTCGCCATCCTCGCGCTCGGCGCCGCCTTCCGCTTCGCCGACCTCGCCGATAACCCCCGCGACATGAACAGCGATCAGGCCGAGAAGCTGCTCGACGTGGGCGATGTGCTCTCTGGCACGAACTACATCTTCTTTGAGCGCAACACCGGCCGCGAGCCATGGCAGTTCTACTGGACCGCCGCCCTCATCCGAGGCTTCAACCTCCAGCCCGACTACATGGCGCTCAAGCTGGGCACCTCCCTGATCGGCTGGCTGATGCTGCCCGCAGTCTTCCTGCTCGCCCGTGAGACGCTCGGCTCGCGCGCCGCGCTGCTCGCCACGCTGTTTGCTGCCGTCGCCAGCTGGGGCGTGATCACCGCCCGCTTCGGACTGCGCTACCCGCTTGCGCCATGCGCCGTGGCGTGGACGCTCGCGCTGCTCGTGCGCGGCCTGCGCCGCGACAGCCGTAACAGCATGCTCGCCGCCGGTCTCTGGGTCGGCATCGGGCTCCAGGGCTACACCGCCTACCGCTTTATGATCGTGGTGCTGCCCGTGCTCGTGCTCGCCTGGCTGGCCTGGCTGCTCGCCCAGGGGCGGCGGGCCGAGGCGGGGCGCGCCTTCGCAAGCGCGGCCCTCGCAGCCTGTCTCGCAGTCCTCGTCATGCTCCCGCTGCTGCGCTATGGCGTGGAGCGCCCCGACCAGATCTTCTACCGCGCCGCCACCCGCCTCACAGGCGCCGAGCAGGCCATCCAGGGCAGCCCGGCCCTGATCTTTCTCGACAACCTCAAGAACGTCCTGCTCATGTTCAATGCCACCACCGACGAAGTCTGGGTGGCCAACCTGCCCGACCGCCCCGCGATGGACGCTGTGCTCGGCGCGCTGCTCGTGGCGGGCGCTGCGGCAAGCCTGGCGCTCAGCTGGCGCACCCGCAACCCCTGGCCGGCCCTCACGCTGCTGGCCGGGCTGCTTATGCTTGTGCCCTCGGCCCTCAGCATCGCCTTCCCCGGCGAGAACCCGAGCGTGGTGCGCACCGGCGGCGCCCTGCCCGCGCTGATGATCGTCTGCGCCACTGGCCCCGCCCTGCTCCTGGAGCAGCTGAGCAAGCTACAGCGCCCCGCGCTCTACCGGGGCGCCCTCGCAGGCGTCGCCGCCCTGGCGCTGCTCGTGGTTGCGCTCAACCAGCGGCGCGTGTTTGTGGATTACCCAGCGCAGTACTGCGAGCGCGCCCAGAACGCCTCGGACATCGGGCACGAGCTGCTGGCGTGGGAGGCGCGCGGCAACGAGCGCACGGCGGCCTGGATCGTCGGCTACCCCCACTGGGTCGACACGCGCGCCGTCGGCGTCTGGGTCGGCGACATCAATTTCCCCAACACCGTGATGGGGCCAGAGGCCGTGAGCGCTGTAGATCTGGGCGGGCGGCCCGGCTGGTTCGCGCTCAACCGCGACGACCTCACCTCGCTCCAGGCGCTCTACGCGCGCTACCCGGCCGGCCAGGAGCGGCTAGTGGAGGGGTCGCTCTGCGCGGGGCGGGCCTTCCTGGTTTTCGAGAGCGAGGCCGGGCGGTAGGTGTGCCGAAGCAATCTCTGGGCCGGCCGCAGCGGCGCCGCTTCCCCACACCTCCACCCGCACGCCGTCGCGCTCGCCCGCCCAGAGCAGCACCGTGCAGGCGCGGCGCAGCAGGTTCTTCCAGAGCTGCGCGTTGGCAAACAGCTCCTCGTCGGGCGTGAAGACGTTAAAGACCGAGCGCGCCGCCACCAGGATCAGCTTCTCTTTGGCGCGGCTCAGGGCCACGTTCAGCCGGCGCGGGTCTAGCAGAAACTCGCCCGCCGCCCGCAGATACTCCGGGTCGCTCTCGGTGGCGCTCACCAGGATGGCCCGCCGCTCGCCGCCCTGAAAGCGCTCCACCGTGTCGATCGCCGAGGCCAGGATCACGCCTGTGGCGGGGTCGCGCGGGGCCAGCTGCGGCAGCGCCGCCTGCAACAGCGCCCGCTGCGCCCGGTGCGGCACGACCACCCCCAGCCCCGTTGCGTGATCCAGCGCGTGGCCCGCCGGGTCGGCCAGCGCGGCCAGCAGATCCACCGCCAGGTCGCGCTCAAAGCGGTTGCTCGTCTGGCTCGCCGCCTCGCCGTGTACCACCACCACCAGCGGGTGCTCCGGCGCCAGCACGCTCGCCACGAAGGCGTCGGCGTGGGGGAAGGCCGCCAGCACAGCCGTGCGCCGCGAGTGGTAGGCGATCCCGTCGCGGGCGTAGATCTCGGCGCGCAGAAACTCGGCCATGGTGGCGTGCAGCCGGAAGCTCTCCGCAAAACGAATGATCGGCGGCGCAGGAACGCGGTTCAGCAGCGTCACAAACAGCGACTCGTAGGCCCGATACTCCTGGAACGTACGGCGCCGCTCGCCCGCCCAGCCGTGCGCGATGATCGGCGGCATCTGGCGATGGTCGCCCACCACGATCAGCTGGCCGTCCGGGCGCAGCGCCAGCCCCGCCATGCACGCCTCCGGCAAGTTCATCTGCGAGGCCTCGTCCAGCACCAGGCAGTCGCACAGCTCCTGCCCAAACAGCTGGCCGGCGTCCTTCAGCATGCCGTAGCCGCCGCCGGGCGTGAGCCCCACGAAGCACCAGGGCTCCACCCGGATCGCCGCCACCTCGCCCTCGCCCTTGCGCAGCACCGTCACGCCCGCCGGGGCCTCCTCGCTCGGCCGCACGCGGAACAGCGGCGTGTCTAGGATGCGCGGGTCGAAATGCTGCGCGAAGATCGTCGGCTCCTGCGCCTGGAGCGCCCGCAGCTGCGCCTGCACCTCGGCCAGCTTCTCCAGCAGCACGTTGGTGGCCGCGTGGGTTTTGCAGCTCAGGAAGGCCCGAAAGCCCTGCCCGGCCGCGAATGCGCCCTGCAACCGAGCCAGCAGCGCGAAGGCGGTGGCGTAGCTTTTGCCCGTGCCAGGCGGCCCCTGCACCAGCAGGGTCGGTGCGTCGCCGTAGCCCTCGATGTAGGCCTGCTGGTTGGGGTCGAACAGGTGTAGCGCGCCCACTGCGTGGAGCGCGACAAGCCCGGCCATAAACTGGCGCTGCCCAGCCTGAGCGCTATTGGGCCAGGCCACACGCTCCGTCGTCGGCTCCGCAAGCCTGGCGTACACGGTGTTCGGGTCGCCGCGCAGCAGCCCGGCCACCACCTCCTTGCAGTAGTAGCCGTACCAGTCGTTCGGCTCCGGGTCCACGCTGTAGCGCTCGCCGTCCGCCAGCGGGCGCACCATTGCGCCGATGGTCGGGAAGATGTAGCCGTGCGACCACGCGCCGCCCGGCGCCTCGCTCAGCTCCAGCTCGGCCACGCCCGCCACGGCGTCGAGTACGTGCAGCGTGGCGCGGCGGCTGTAGAGCAGCTGCTTCACGGTAGGCGTAATTGGGCGCCGCTGCTCGGGCGGCAGCCGCTCGTCGGCGCCAAAGCGCGGCGCAAGCACGAGCCTGTCGCCGCTACGAATGTCGGTGAGCGCGAGCGCCGTGGCGAGCGTGCAGTCCACATCGTCGAGGTCGATGCGCAGGCGGAAGTGCGCGGGCAGCGGCAGCGGCTCGCACTCAGCTTTCTGCGCGGGCGTGAACGTGGCCTGCTTGCGCTTCGGGTTGGCGGCCAGGAAGTCGGCGCGATACTGGGCCTTGAGCGTGCGCCGCCGCTCGTTCTCGTGCAGCGTATCCAGCAGCTCGGGGGGCTGATCGGCGGTGTGGTAGCGCAGCACCAGGCTATCGCCAGAGAGCACGCGCCGCTCGGGCGGAGCGAGGCGGGCCTGCTTCCAGGCGCCGAGGCGGGCGTGATGCTCCAGGGTCAGAAACTCGTCCAGGGCCTGCGCCAGGCTGCGGGCCTTGCCGCTGAACTCCGCAATCACGGCCAGGTCGAAGCTGCTCTTCTCGGTGTCGCGGTTGCCGGCAAAATCGCGCGCCACATGCTCGATCGCCTCCAGGCGGCGCAGCTGGAAGGCGCGCAGCAGCGCGGGCGTGGCGCGGCGGTAGGGCTCGTACTCGTCGGGGCCGGCGGCGGGCGGCGGCAGCTCGCCCCAGGCCACATACGCGTACTCCAGCGGGAGCTGGCTGCTGAAGCGGGCGCGCCCGGTGTACCAGCTCGTGGCATCGTCCTCATCGAGGCGGCGCTGGTCGTCGAACAGGCGCGCCCGAAAGATCGCCCGAAAATCCTCTGGCTCGTCCCAGCGGAAGCGCAGGTAGCGCGCCACGGCCTGGAGCGACTGGCAGAGCATGGGGTAGCTCTTCAGCTCGCGGATCTCCTGGTCGAGAAAGCTCACCAGCGGCGAGTCGAAGGCGGCGATCTGGGTCAGAAAGTCATACAGCGGCGTGGCGGCGGCCACGGCCCCGAAGTGGCGCGCAAGCGCATCCAGCAGCAGGCGCTGCTCGAAGCTGTTGAAGAAGATCAGGTGGATGGGTGCGCGCAGGGCGCCCTCCGCGTTAGGCGCGGCTACCTCGGCGATCGCCACCAGAGTCGCGTCGATCCAGGCCACCAGCAGGTCGCGCTCGGCCTCGGGCGTGCTTGGCGGGCCGGCCGCAAGCTGCACCACGGCGCGGCGCCGGGTGGGCGACTCCACGCCATGCTCGCAGGCCACCACCAGCGAGCCAGCGAGGTAGAGCCGGTCGTGCAGATGGTCGTGCTGGGCGTCGAGGTAGACGCGCACAAGGTTCGGGTTGTGGCCGGGGTCGCAGAAGGGCAGCGAGCCGTAGCCCTTGCTGGGAATGTAGCTCAGGAAGCGCAGCTCGTCACCCTGCCAGGCGCGGTAGCGGCGGGCGCGGTGAATCAGCTCGTCCAGGTGCGGCCCAACCCGGGGCGTGGCCGAGAGCGCGCGCACCATAGGCTCGGCGCCGGGCGCGGGCACAAGCTCGGTAGAGTCAGGGGATCGAAAGGTCTTGAGGGCGGCGAGCTGCGTGGCGCTGGTGACACCGGCGGCGTGGAGCGCGCTCTTCTGCGCGTCGCTCAGGTGCGGCAGCAGCGAGAGGTCGTCGTGCTCGGCGCTCCAGCGCAGGCAAAGCTCCTGGTAGAGGCAGCCGTCGCACTTGTAGCTCAGGTGGAAGGGCAGCTCCTCGAAGGGGCGCGTCACAATCTGCTCGGCGACGGATTCGGGGCCGGTGACGAGGCCAGCCGCCTCGGCGCGGTAGCTCTCGGGGTCGGGCACAAGCTCCAGCAGGGCGCCGGCCACGCCGAAGAGCGCCAGAGCCTGGGCGCGCTGCTCGGCGTGGAGGCGGGCCTCGTCGGGCGAGGCGGGGGCGGCGCCGTCGGCGGGGCCACGGTAGAGGATAGCGGTGGCGATCTGCAGCGCGGGCATGCCCGCGTCGGCAAACAGGCGCGCCAGCATCTCGTGGTAGAAGGCCACCTGGAGCCGATGCTCCACCTTGGCGCTGCGCGAGCTCTTCATGTCGGCGATGAGCAGGTGGAGGGCGCCCGCAGCGTCGCGCTCAAAGCGCAGGATGTCCACATCGCCGCGCACGAGCCAGGGGCCGACCGCCACTTGCAGGCGGGGCTGGAAGAGGTAGAGCAAGGCGCCGGGGGCGAGCTCGCGGGCGAAAGCCAGAACTGCCTCGTTGTGGTAGGCAGCGGCGAGGCGCGGGTCGTCGCGGGCGGCCTCGTTGCAGTGGATCACGGTGGCGCCGGGGAGCGCGCGGATCTGGGCCTCGACTGCGTCCTCGAAGGCGGCGCCGGAGCGGGTGAGGATGGGCGGGATGGCCTGGGGGGCCACGCCGTAGCGGTAGAGGAACTCGCGGCCCTCGGCGCGCTCGTGCAGGCGCAGCCGCAGGTAGCGGGCGCACTGGTCGAGCCGGATGTACTGCGAGACATCCGTGGGCGAGAGCTTGCGCGGGCCGGGCGTGGTGGCGGGCAGGAGCGAGATTTGCATAGGGTACAGGGTATAGGGTACAGAGGGGGAAACAGGAGGCCGAACCCGAGCCATTTGGAGCACGAAGCCGCGAATGAGTGCGAACCACCGCGAAACCAGCCACGCTCATCTGCAATCCGCAATCGCCCCCACCAGCACCGCCAGCGTCGCCTGGGCGCAGCGCTCCCAGCTGAAGCGGGCGGCGCGGGCGAGGCCGCGCGCGCGCAGCTCGGCGCGCAGCGGCGCGTCGGCGGCGAGGCGCACGATGGCGGCAGTGATCGCGTCGGTGTCGCGCGCGTCCACCAGCAGGGCCGCCTCGCCCGCCACCTCGGGCAGCGCCGAGCTGCTGCTGGTGAGCACCGGCGCGCCGCAGGCCATCGCCTCCAGCACCGGCATGCCAAAGCCCTCGTAGAGCGATGGGAACACAAACGCCGTGGCGCCGCTCAGCAGGGCCGGCAGGTCGGCCTCCGGCAGGTAGCCGAGGAAGCGCACACGCTCCGCCACGCCCAGCGCCTTGGCGCGCGCCTCGATGGGCGCGCTGAGCCAGCCGCGCCGCCCGGCGATGGCGAGCGTGAGGCCGCGCGCCGCGTCGGACGTGCCGATGGCGCGGGCGAAGGCCTCAAGCAGCCGCTCCAGGTTCTTGCGCGGCTGGAGCGTGCCGACGTAGAGCAGGTACGGCGCGGGGAGGCCGTGGCGGGCGCGGGCCACCGCGAGCAGCGCGGGGTCCTCGACAGGCCGGAAGCCCGCGCTCAGGCCGTGGTGGACCACCGCGATCCGCGTCGGGTCGGCGCCATAGTGGCGCACAAGGTCGTCTTTGGTTGCCTGCGAGATAGCGATCACGCGGCGGGCGGCGCGCAGGCTCCAGCGGGTCGTCAGATCCAGCTCCAGGCGGCGGCGGGCGGTGTGGGCCTCGGGGAAGGCCAGGTAGCCAAGGTCATGGAGCGTAACGACGCTGGCGGGGTGGGCCAGGGGCACCACGTGGGCCGGCACAAACAGCAGGTCGGGCCGGTCGCGCAGCAGCGCTGGCCCCAGGCGCGCGTGGGTCCAGAGGCGGCGCAGGGGCAGGCTGCGCAGGCGGAAGTTGGGGCCGAGGGGCGGCAGGCTGGCGGGCAGGCCGTTGGTGTAGAGCGTGTAGTCGCGGTGGCGATCCAGGCGGGCGAGGGCGGCGAGCAGCTCGTAGCTGTAGCGCTCGGTGCCGGTGCGCTGGGCCACGCTCACGCGGCTGGCGTCGATGGCGATCTGCATGTTATGGCTGGACGATCTGGCGCAGGGTCGCGATCAGATCGCTGGTCGAGAAGGGCTTTTGCAAAAAGGCGGTGGGCTGGGCGCCGGCGAGGCGGCGCGAGATCTCGTGGGCGCTGTAGCCGCTCATCAGCACGATCGGCAGGGCGGGCCTGAGCGCCCGCAGCGCCTCGAAGGTGGAGGCCCCATCGCGGCGCGGCATTGTCAGGTCGAGCACGACACAGCTGATCGTGGCGGCGTGCTGCTCAAAGACAAGCAAGGCCTCGTCGCCGTCGCCTGCGCTGAGCGTGCGCAGGTTCAGGCGGCGCGCAACCGTGGCCACCAGATCGCGCAGATCGGGCTCATCGTCGACGACGAGGATCGTGCCTGCGGCGTGCTCCGCCGTAGGCGACGGCGCGGCGGGCGCGGCGGCGCTGGGCAGAAACAGGGTGAAGGTGGCGCCGCTCCCCGGCGCGCTCACAACGGCCAGGGCGCCGTTGTGGCCGCGCACGATGCCGAGCGCGGCGGCGAGCCCCAGCCCGCGCCCGGTGAACTTCGTGCTAAAAAAAGGGTCGAAGATCCGCTCAAGGGTTGCGCCATCCATGCCGGGGCCGCTGTCGCGCACCTGGAGCAGCAGGTAGCGCCCCGCCGGAAGCTCGGCGCCAACCCGCGCCTGCGCCAGCTCGGCGCGCTCCACGCGGCGCTCTGCCGTACTCACCGTGATCGTGCCGGGGCCCTGGCCGAGCGCCTCGGCGGCGTTGATCACCAGGTTCATCACCACCTGGCGCAGCTGGGTGGCGTCGGCGCTCAGCAGCGGCAGGCCGGCGGCCAGGCTCAGGCGCAGCTCGATGCCGCGTGGAACGCTGCTGTGCAGCAGCGAGCCCAGCTCGTGGACGAGGTCGTTCAGATCGACCGGCTGGGTTGCGATCACGCCCCTGCCGGTGTAGGCGAGCAGCTTGGCAGTCAGCTCGGCGGCGCGGCGGGTGGCGAGCTCGGCCCGCTGGAGCGTGGCGGCGACCGGCGATTCCTGCGGCAGATCCTCGATAGCGAGGCCGAGGTTGCCCTGGATCACCGCCAGCAGATTGTTGAAGTCGTGGGCGATGCCGCCCGCCATTGTGCCGAGGCCCTCGACCTTCTGGGCGATCTGGAGCGCGCGCTCCAGGGCGATGCGCTGCGCCTCGGCCTCCTTGCGCGCCGTGATCTCCACGCACCCCACCAGGATCGCGCTCATAACGCCCTCCGCCTTACACAGCGGCGTGGCGCTCCAGGTATAGTAGCGCTGCTTCGTCTCGCCGATCAGCGTGGTGCCGAACTCGTCGAGATGCAGCGGTTCGCCGCTCTGCACAATCTGGTCGAAGATCGCGACGAGCGCCTGCGCGGCGGCGGGCTCCACCAGCTCGTCGACCCTTGCGCCAACCATCGAGCCGCGCCGGACCCACTGCTCGCCGAACATGCGCAGCTTCATCTGGTTGTGCTGGAGGCAGCGGTAGGGCGGGTGTGGCTCGTGAAGCGAGAGGCCCAGCGGGGCGTGCTGAAAGATCGCCGTGAGCTCAGCCGCCTGGGCCTGGGCCTGCTCTGCCAGGCGCTGGCGCTCGCTAAACAGGCGCGCGTTATCGGCGGCGAGGGCCACCCGGCGCGCAAGATCTTCGGCCAGGGCCAGATCATCACGGTTGTACTGCCGCGGCGAGTCGCAGATAATGAACGAGAAGGTGCCCACCAGACGCTCGCGCGCCAGCAGCGGGATCACCATCGCCGAGCGGGGGATGCCGATCCGCGCACCGAGCTGCTGATCCTCGGGGCCGAGCACGAGCTGCTCTGGCGGCGGTACGACCACAGGCGTCAGCACCGACATGCCGGTACGTCGCACCATGGCAACCGGGTAGGCGGGAGCGTCACTCATAGGGAAGCGCCGCAGCCAGTCGGCCAGCAGCGGCTCACGCGACGGATCGCGGTGGGCCGAGGCAATGCTGCGCGCGCCGCTCGCTTGGTCGTACAGCTCGAGCACGCCGATGTCGGCCAGGAAGGGCACGGCGAGGCGCACGGCGCGCTGGAGCGTCTCGTCTTCGGCGAGGGTGTCGGCGAGGGCCACGCTCGCCTCGGCCAGCAAGCGCACGGCCTGCTCGGCCCGGCGGGCCTGGGTAATATCGTGGGCGGCGCCGAAGTAGCGCACCACGCGGCCCTCGGCGGCGTCCCACACCGGGCGGCGATACATGCGCAGCCAGCGCAGCTCGCCGGCGCGGGTGACAATACGCACGTCGATCGTCCGCTCGCGCCCGGCGAGCAGCTCGTCGAAGGCCTGGGCGAAGGCAGAGCGATCCTCGGGGTGGATCACATGCTGCACATGCCCCTGGGTCATAAAGTCGGCGGCGCTGTAGCCGGTGACGCGCTCGATGGACTCGCTGATCCAGACGGCGCGCCACTCGCCGTCGGGGCAGAGCTCCACCTCAAAGACATAGTCCGAGGTCAGCTCGCTGAGCGTGCGGAAGCGCTTCAGCTCCGCGTCCGGCTGCACCGGCCTGCGGGCCGCCTGGATCGCCGCCGGGAGCAGGGCTAACTCAGCCTTGGGCAGATAGTCGGCCAGGCCCGCCTGCATGCCGGCAACGGCGCGGGCCACATCGCCATTGGCGGCGAGCATGATCACCGGGAGCTGGGGCCAGCGCGCGCGCGCCTCGGCCAGCAGCGTCAGGCCGTCGGCCCAGGGCAGCGCGTCGGCGAGCAGCAGCAGGTGCGGGGCCGGGCCCGCCAGCAGGGCGCGGTACGCCTCCAGGCTAGCAACAAGCTGGAGCCGGGCCTGCGCGAAGGCGGCGGCGATCACCGCAGCAACCCTGGCGTAGTCGCCCGGCTGCGACTCAACAACAACAATCTGCATAGCGGGTGGGCCTGTCGCTAAGGCTGGCAAGCTGCGCTCGCCGCATTGTACACCGGCTACCCTGTCCCCTGTTCCCTGTTCCCTAGAGCGGGCTCTGCCGAATAGGTGGCGGCGCAACGGGCTGGGGCTCGATCAGCTGCACGGCGGCGCTGGCGCGCAGCTCGTCGAGCGCGGGCTGGGCCTCGGGCGTCACCAGGATAAACAGGTGGTCGTCGGGCTCAAGGGCCGTGGCGCCATCGGGGATGATCGTCTCCTCGCCGCGGCGGATCTGCACAAAGAGCACCCCGCGCGGCAGCGCAAGATCGAGCAGCGTGCGGCCCACCAGGGGCGAGCCGGCAGGCACAATCGCCTCCTGCACCCGGCTGCTCAGGCGCACCTCGGGCACGAAGAGCTGTTCTATCGGCCCGTGGGGGCGCGCGTCGTTCACGCCGAGCAGGCGGGCCACCCAGGCTATAGAGATCCCGTTGAGCAGCACGGAGACCACGACAATAAAGAAGACCAGGTTGAAGATCGTTCGGGCGCCGGGCACGCCGTAGAGCGACGGGTAGGTGGCGAGCACGATCGGCACCGCGCCACGCAGGCCGGCCCACGAGACCATCATGATCTCCTGGGGCGAGCGCCCAAACCAGATCAAGGCGGCGGCCACGCTGAGCGGGCGCGCCACGAAGGCCAGAAAGAGCGCGAGCAGCAGGCCGGTACCGGCCACGGGCAGCAGCTGCGAGGGGAAGACCAGCAGGCCGAGGGTAAGAAACATGCCCACCTGCATCAGCCAGGCCACGCCGTCGTGGAAGCGCAGCAGCGAGCGCTTATGCACCACGTTCGAGTTCCCGACAATGATCCCGGCGATATACACGGCCAGAAAGCCATTCCCGCCCACCAGAGCCGTCGCGGCGTATACCAGCAGCGTCATGCCGACGGTGAGCACCACATAGAGCCCCTCCTGCTGGAGCCGAATGCGGTTGATCCCAAAGACCATCGCGCGGCCGAGCAGCAACCCTCCAATCGTGCCGATCGCCATCTGAAGCACAAACAGAGGCGCGAGCTGGGCGAGCGACCCGCCGGGCGTGACAATCAGGCCTGCCAGGCCCGCCGTGAGGAACGCGGCGATCGGATCGTTCGAGCCAGACTCGAGCTCGATCAGCGCCTCCAGGCCATGCTTCAGGTTCACGCCCTGCATACGCATCACCGAGAAGATCGCAGCTGCGTCGGTTGACGAGACAATGGCGCCGAAGAGCAGCCCCTCCACCCAGCTCAGGCCCAGGGCCCACATCGCCACGAGACTCATCAGCAGCGCGCTGACCACGACGCCCACATTCGCCAGGACCAAGCCCTCGGCGAGCACGGGCCTGATCGCGCGCCAGTGGGTGTCGAGGCCGCCCGAGAAAAGGATGAAGGCCAGGGCGACTATGCCGACAGCCTGGGCGGTGGCGTAGTTATCGAAGGCGATCCTGCCGGGGCCCTCGGAGCCAGCCAGCATGCCGACGGCAAGGAAGAGGATGAGCGCGGGCACGCCGAGGCGGCTTGAGGCACGCGTCGCAACGATGCTCAGCACGAGCAGCACCGCAGTCACCAGCATCGCGCGCTCAATCATAGGGCGTCGCCCTTGCAAGGGTACAGGGTACAGGGCCGCCACAGCTCAAACCGCATGATTGGCTGCGCTTGGCCCGTCCACTGTTCCCTGTTCCCTGTTCCCTGTTCCCTGCGCTGCATCCCTGCGCCGCAGCCCAAGGCAGAGCAGCAGCATGGCCAGCATCACGGCGGCGGCCACGAGGTAGGCTATGGCGAGGCCGGGCATCCCGCCGCCGCGTGCGTCGGCCAGGGCGCCGAGGGTAGCCACCACTAGCAGGTTGCCAACGCTGATGCCCACATTGACCAGGCCTTGGGCCGCGCCGCGCTGCTCGGGCGCAACCTCTTCGAGCACGATCGCGCGCAGCGTGCCGCCCACCACGATGCCTACGCCGAGGCCCATCAGGATGGTGGCCGCCATAAACGCCCACAGCCCCAGCGCGCTGAGCGGCAGCAGGGCCGACCCGGCGGCGAGGGTGCCAAAGCCGAGCATCAGCACCAGGCGCGCGCCAAGCCGGTTGAGCCAGCGCCCAAAGAGCAGCGAGCCTGCGGTGGAGGCGAGCACCAGCGGGATGAGCAGCAGGCCGGCCTGCGCGGCGGGCGTGCCGAGGGCGGCCACCGCCACCGAGGCGATGAAGATCACGCTGCCCATGCCGAAGCCGGCGCCAACGCAGAGGATGTAGGTGAGCACCAGCTGGCGGCTGCCGAACAGGCTCATGGGGATGGCAGGGCGCGTAGCGCGGCGCTCGATGGCGATAAGCAGCGGCACGCCAAGGGCGGCGGCGCCCAGCAGGAAGGGCCAGAGCGTGCGGCCAAGCGCATCGTCGAGCACGCGGTTGATCCCGAGCGTCAGGCAGGCCAGCAGCGCGGCCACAAGCAGGGCGCCGGGGAGGTCGAGCGGCGCAGGCGGGCCGTCGGCGCGGGCGGGGGGTAAGGCACGGGCGCCCATCCAAAGCACCAAGGCGGCCACGGGCAGGTTGACGAGAAAGATCCAGGGCCAGCTGAGCACCACCAGGATGAGCGAGGCCACCAGGGGGCCGATCAGGAAGGCCATGCCGAAGGTGGCGCCGATCAGGCCCAGGACTTTGCCGCGCTCGGCGGGGGGGAAGGTGTCGCCCACTACGGCGCTGGCGGTGGGCGTGATCCCGCCGGCGCTGAAGCCCTGGATGGCGCGGCCCACCAGGAGCACCCAGAAGGCGGGGGCGACGGCGATCAGCAGCGAGCCGAGCGCGAAGCCGCCCACGCAGAGCAGGTAGATCGTGCGGCGACCGAAGCGGTCGCTGAGGCCGGCCATCAGCACGGCGCTGCTCAGGCCGAACAGGCTGAACACAATCGTCACCATACCGATCTGACGATTGTCCACCCCGAAGGCGGCGCGCAGGGCGGGGATGGCGGGCGCGATCACCGCTGAGTCGAGGGCGGCCATGAAGACGCCAGCGAAAAGCACGCTGAGGATGCGGCGGCGCTGCTGTGTGACGGCCTCGGAGACCGCTGTTGCCGTGGTCATAGAAGAGCTCCGTTAATGGGTTACGCTGCTATTATACCCGCTGCACAAAGCCATCCGCAGATTGCGCAGATTGCGCAGATTATGTGCCGTAGCCGGGTGCCATGGTCAGGAGGCGGGCGCGTACACGCGCGCCGTGGTGGCGCGGTGCGCCGGGCGCCCGCCTGCGCGGGCGAGTCCGGACACGTCGGCGCAGGCCGATGCGCGGCCGCAGGCCCGGCCGACGCGGTTTCAACCGCCGGGTTGAGAGCTTCGGGTAATTATTCCGTACAAATGTCCTAACCGCCAGCTGTGGCATGATGTGGATGTCGAAACCCATCAG
>ENA-ORBV01008660-ORBV01008660.1-microbial-mat-metagenome-genome-assembly--contig:-NODE-8660-length-17004-cov-5.236959_pt1 | contig 17004 bp, 13 predicted proteins | sample MGYA00237777_ERZ505514 | MGnify/ENA primary metagenome ERZ505514 (study PRJEB26160, sample SAMN06269048) | microbial mat metagenome | isolation source: Oligotrophic lake microbial mat | place...
CACCAACTGTAAAAAATGCTGTGTCTCGCCAATACCTTGAAATTGACTTGTTTGTTGACCTATCACATCGATCACTCCACCAATGATCAAGTGCCTAGCTTTTGTCGCTTTTGCCCAGTGATACTGATTTTTGGACTGAAATATTCGGCTGCATTAGCGGGAAGTCTGCGATGATTGGATTAGAAGGGAAATCGATCGAACCAGATATGGAACAGTCCTGAATTTGAGACGCCTTGTTTTGGATTCGTTTGTTGCCCAGAAATAGCCTTTTATAAATGGACTTCTTTTCCTTTGAGCCTCCAATAGTAATGAGATAGCATATTCCGAATCACGAGACATTTTTTTTCCAATGTTTTCTTGGCACCCACCAACAAGATATGATCCTGGATTTCTTCGTCCCTGTCCTTCGCATCCATGTTAATTTCCTTCGCCAAAAAGACGACTTTGACCGATAATTGTTGCTCTAATCGTTCTAAATCTTGCCGTCCTCGCCCTTCCTTGTCTTCTTCCGGGATTGTATTCCATAATTCTGAAGCGGACAAATTGCCTAGATCTTGGACCTCGATCTTTTTCAAGGCGGTTAGCAATAGCTTTTTCCAATCCGGTTGTGGAGTACTGTCATGACTAGTTTTACTACTAGTGCAAGAGAATGTCACGCCATGAATTTCGAGTTTGAATTCGGGGTGTTTTCGTTGTTGAGTTGGTACCCAAAAGGCAGTCAACCAAGCGGCTTGGCCGAACGCTCGTCCTTGCGATCCTCCTCCACCTTCCAGCTGAAAATTGTACGAAAAAATAATGGTGTTACTACTTTGGTTTGTTAGCTTGTTCGGATCCTGGAGGTCGTCGTTCATTTTGAATGTTTCTTGTAACACCCACAATCAAATCACATCGAATCTTACCCTGCATGCATTGTCTCTTTGTTGGCGAGCCATCAATGTCTAACCTGCTTGTGGGTGTCTGCTGGTGTATCCTCATTGTTGTTTTCATAGACCGTGGTCTCACCGAATGGTCGTGACACGATTGGCTAATAGTAGTGACACGATTGGATTTCGCGTGACTGAGTAGTGGGTCATGGAAAAAAAGGGACCAAATCATGGGATGAAATTGTCACAGGTTTTGTTTTTAGCAGCCCAGCAGCTACTAGCTAGCTAGAGCTAGCGGTTTCAGTTGCCGAATCAAAGCATGGGAACAAGTTGATTTCGTCACATTCGTTCGCCACAGTGCCCCCCTGCTGGTGAAGCAGTGGAACCTCAAACCAACTTGAGAATTCTCAAAATTGCGAAATGAGACAGTCATGAGCAGAAAAAAATCAATTGCTTGCGATTGACAAACTGCCAAACTGCTGTTTCCCCCACAAAGTGATCATCAAGCAGTGTGAGGCAGCAGTTGACACACTGGCAATCTTTGCCATTGTCTTTCTCACCATTTTCATTTTGAGAAAAGCTCCAATCAAACACAACAAATTGTTGTGTTTTCCAATCAATTGTGATTCCAATCAGTTCACTTTGTCAGCATTGTTTCCATCTGAGACATGCACGTTGTCCCCTTTTGAATGCTCTCGCGGATCATCATTGCCATGATGGCCAAAAACAAAGTTGCATTTCCCCCACTCCGAAAGAACAACCTTGTCACCCAAACAAAGGCTGATCCCAATCCAGAATTAGTCCGCAGAAACCTCAAAAAGGCTGTCAGGGATGATCCAGCTTCAGATGAGTCACACTTGACAAGGTTTTTTGTTGAAATGAGAAAATGAACAGCCTGTGTCGCACTCAATTGGAGATGTGTTTCAGTCAGAAAATTGTCTTGCGATGAAGAAGATGCAAGCAGATCTTTGGGAGTGCACAAAAGTTGGGTTCAACAAGATCAATGAGAAATGCAAAGGACATTTTGTTGTTGTGTTCAAGTCTGCAGAAGCCAACAAGGTGAAAGCCATCATGAGATGTGCCTCCTTGATTGCCAACAGAATGTTGTTGCCCTCAATTCACCAGACATTCACAAAGATGATGACTTCATCCATGAAGCACAAGCAGTCATCCAAAAGCACCATGTCAATGAAAAAAAGGGCAATGCCAATGATGAGGTTGGTGCCAATGATGCTGTCACTGTTAGCAATGAAACTTTTTCAGCCATTGATGCAGCTTGCTTGCGTGATGATGCCACCATGGAAGAGAATGTGATGGTCAAAGTGGAGATCGTTCTTCTTCCCAACATGTCTTCTGCTGGCTGTGTGAAACACCCTGGTGGTCTTGGCTCCTTCAAAATCAGCTGGATCACAACTCAAACTCATTGCAGATGCTGCAATTGGAAAAAAAATGTTGAATTCATGTTTGTGACTGATCCCAACAAGCTCATTGTTTTGGTTGATTCCAGCAGTGACTCAGGTCAAAAACGATGTTTAAGGAAAAGAACATCCGAAGATGTCCCCATCATGACAGGCAATCTTCGTTGCCACATTTGCTCCATTGTGTTCAATGTGTCCTGCTTGTCATCTTTGTCATGCATGTGTCTTTTTTCTATCAAACATGCATCTTCTGACAGGTTCAGCTTCGCTGCGTGCAACGGATTTTGCGCCGTGCGAGTGTCAGACAGTTGAGTGTTTGTCAGCTCACAAAAATTCAAGTTCCATGCAGCTCGCTGATTCATCAAAAGTGTGCATCTTTGTTTTGCATGAATTTTGAAAGAAAAAGTCTGTCCAGCTGCAGCAGTTGCAGCAGATCCGCTGTGAGGGTTCGCACCCTGTGGGCCATTGACTGCTGCTTTTAGCCACTGGGGTTAGGGTCCGTTCAAATGTTTTTACAGGCATGCGCAAGGTCCAAATGAGAACCCCGAACTTACTGTTCGCATAACCGCAGCGACGCGAACGCTGGAACCTTGCGGCCAAATTTTGATTCGGAAGCTTGTTACTACTGTAGAACGGAAAATTCACAAGTATCAGAATGTCCCACGAGTTCCCGTGACCCAAAAAATTGTACGTCTCATGACTTCGCATCTATTATTTCGGTACATTAATTGCATGTTGCACGTGCTTGAGAATGATCATATGTGTTCCTTCAGTATCCTTACAAGATGACCGTGTTCCGCAAGATTATCCACGCAAGATGGTGCTCAGTTTTTGGTTTCCTTGTCTCACAATCTCGTGGAAAATGCTCATTGATATTCAAATTGCGAACTCCTCAAAAATCACACGAATGCCCACTCCAACCAGTGCATCACCAAGGCCGGACGAAAGCGAATCATTCCTTTTTCTTTTCTGGGACTAGTAGAAACCGTACGGTACTCCCTCCTGCGGTCTCCAGTAGGTCCAAGTAGTCATCGAGCAAGTGGCACCTGAAGCGAAGCCGAAGCCGTCCTTTCTCTCCTTGTACTAGCTAGAGTAGCAGCCTACTACTATTGCTATCTTCCGCATCCACATTGGGAGGCAGTAGAATGCTTTTTTCTTTCATTTGCTCAACGTCTCACAAAACACAATTCAGTATCCTTCAAACAAAAAAAGAAACGCAAAAATAATAATAATATTTAAAAATACCAAGAAACATCCACCATGACAGCAACAGCAGAAGATCCCGCCATGATGGAGTTGAACGACCTTGTTACTCGTGTCAAAGCAGCTCAACAGATTTACTCCACATTCACCCAAGAACAAGTTGATAAAATCTTTCGAATGGCCGCTTTGGCCGCCGCCGACGCCCGCATTCCTCTTGCCAAAATGGCAGCGAAAGAAAGCGGGATGGGAATTGCTGAAGACAAGGTCATCAAGAACCATTTTGCTTCGGAATACATTTACAACAAGTACAAGAACGAGAAGACCGTCGGTATCATTGAATCCAACGAAGAGTTTGGTACCATGACGATTGCTGAACCCATTGGACTCTTGTGTGGAATTGTCCCTTGCACGAATCCTACCAGTACAGCGATCTTCAAGGCTTTGATTTCCCTCAAGACAAGGAATGGCATTGTCTTTTCGCCCCACCCGCGTTCCAAGAAATCCACCTGTTACGCTGCCAAGGTGGTCTTGGATGCCGCCGTCGCTGCCGGGGCGCCACCAGATATTATTGGCTTTGTTGAAGAGCCAACGTTGGCCATTTCAAATGCTCTCATGGTGCATCCCGATGTCAACTTGATCTTGGCTACAGGAGGGCCCGGTATGGTGAAGGCAGCCTACTCATCTGGTAAACCAGCCATTGGAGTTGGCGCTGGAAATACCCCCGTCGTTATCGATGAGACAGCGGATATCAAGCGAGCTGTGTCCTCCGTCCTCATGTCCAAAACCTTTGACAACGGGGTTGTCTGTGCCTCCGAACAAGCCATCATTGTCATGGATCAAGTCTACGATGTCGTTAAGGAACGACTTGCCAAGTATGGTGGCTACATTTTGGACAAAGAGGAAGCCGACAAGGTCCGTAAGGTACTAATGGTCAACGGTGCTTTGAATGCCAAGATTGTCGGTCAATCAGCCTTTGATATCGCAGAAATTGCCGGTGTCTGCGTTCCAGCGTATACCAAGGTGCTGGTTGGTGAAGGTAGAGTCCTCTGTGGAGACAAGATTTGCGAAGAGGACGAGTTTGCCCACGAGAAGCTGTCGCCCACGCTGGGTATGTACCGTGCCGCTACATTTGATGATGCAGTCACCATGGCCTGCCAGATGGTCCGGATGGGCGGTATTGGCCACACCTCTTGTTTGTATACCGATCAAGATGCCAACAAAGATCGCATTGCGGTGTTTGGAAGACGTCTCAAGACCGCTCGAATCCTTTTGAACATGCCGACCTCACACGGAGGTATTGGAGACTTGTACGTATATGTTGTTGCTCTCTTTTGGTATTGGATTTCCGCTACAAAATATCACCCTCACAATATGTTTTCGAATTTTGCTTCATTCAGATACAACTTTGCTTTGGCGCCTTCGCTCACCTTAGGTTGCGGCTCTTGGGTAAGGCCAGATCGGTTTGGTCATTTATTTTTAGCGTTCAAAACAGGCTGCCCCACTCACTATTATCCGTGATATCCTCCTGCACACTTCAAAGGGTGGAAACTCCATCAGCGAAAATGTCGGCCCCAAGCACTTGATCAATAAGAAGATTGTGGCAATGCGTGCTGAGAACATGTTGTGGCACAAGCTTCCTCCTTCGATTTACTTTCGCCGCGGAGCGATGGGCACTGCTATGGAGGACTTGAAAGACAAGAAGCGTGCCTGTGTCGTTACCGATAAATACCTGTTCAATCATACTCCCCACGTTCATGAGTTGATTAAGTTGTTGAAGGAGCGTAATATTGAAGTAGAAGTCTTCTATGAAGTGGAAGCTGATCCGACCCTGTCGATCGTCCGTAAATGCGCAGATGTTTTCAATTCTTTCAAGCCGGATTTGATTATTGCGATTGGTGGTGGAAGTCCTATGGATGCCGCCAAGATCGCGTGGGTGCGTACACATGTAAAAACGACATTCAAGATATTCAACTTATTCAACGTTGCTCACCTTCCGCCCGTTCGATCCATACACAGGTGATTTATGAGCACCCGGAAGTCGAATTCGAAGGTATGCGGACCATGCCAAGAGGGAAAAAATTGCTAACTAATTCAAGAACTAACGAACTAACAATTGTTGTCTTTCCCTGAACTCAGACCTCGCAATGCGCTTCATGGATATCCGCAAAAGGATCTACAAATTTCCAAAGATGGGCGAGAAAGCAATGATGGTCGCCATTCCAACCACATCTGGTACAGGATCGGAAGGTACGTATACAGGAAGCACACTTTGAAACGAATTGACCTATACGATTACCTCCCCAATTTCTTACGCTGCGTTCTCTTTTTCCCTGTCCATCCCGTAGTCACACCCTTTGCAGGTACAGTATTAAATTTGCAGGGCCTCCAATTTCAACATCGATTCTCAAAACAGTTCTCTTAGTTGTTGCTCACTTTGTCGCTTCTGTTTGGTCTACCTCCCAGTGGTGACGGACGACCGCACAGGACAAAAATATCCTTTGGCGGATTACTCAATCACCCCTGGCATGGCGATTGTTGACGCGGACTTGATCATGCATATGCCGAAGGGACTAACAGCTGCTGGTGGAATTGACGCAGTGACTCATGCCATAGAAGCCTATGTATCGGTCTTGGCTAATGAGTATTCGGATGGTCAGGCCTTGCAAGCTTTGAAGTTGTTGAAGGAGTATTTGCCCCGTGCCTACAAGAAGGGAGCCGACGATCCAATTGCAAGAGAGAAGGTCCACAATGCTGCCACCATTGCCGGAATTGCCTTTGCCAATGCTTTTTTGGGAGTTTGCCACTCCATGGCCCACAAGATTGGGGCTGAGTTCCACATTCCTCATGGAATCGCCAATGCCATGCTGTTGACAAATACAATCCGTTACAATGCGACCAACATTCCCACCAAACAAACTGCCTTTTCGCAATATGATCGTCCCAATGCTTTGAGAAGGTACGGTGAGATTGCCATGTTCCTGGGCTTCCATCAAGAGCACACCGTCGATAGGGTAAAGAAAATGCTCGAATGGTTGGACGAGTTGAAGGACGAGCTTGAGATTCCCCGTTCCATTCAGGCCTTTGGTGTGGACGAGGATGAGTTCATGGCGAAAGTCGACGACTTGGCGGAAAAAGCCTTTGACGATCAATGTACTGGTGCAAATCCGAGGTACCCATTGATCAGCGAGTTGAAAGATATTTTGGTGGACAGTTACTATGGGCGCCCCTATGTGGAATCGTACGAACGAATGGGTCGTCGTAAGTTTAGCTGCGACAGTATAGCCACTGACGATACGGTTGATACAGCGGCGGACTACACAGTCTTGACCCCTCCCGGCTCGTCTCCTCCTTCGGTTGACGGAGACTACAAGGTTGGCGAAGACTGTTGAATGGAGAGGCCAGACCAGGTAGACCAGGGAGGAGAGAGATTGTAGTGACTTTGTGAGGAAACCTTTAGAATAAACTCTCGTGTAGTTTCATTTAATTGACGTGTGTTCTTATTAGTTATGTGCATTTCTAGAGCTCTAGTAGTAGTTGGTTTTGTTCGATGACCTGTGTACAGATTGTTCAGTATATGGTTTCAAACTTTTCGGTTGTAGTCGACCTAGTAAACAAATTGGCTGGAAAAAGCTTGGGCAAATGGAACTGGTGTGAATGGATCAGTGTCCAACACCACGCTGGGGTTTGTTCCAAAGACAGAAAACAGAATATCAAAAGTCTGGATATCTTCCGAGCTGGATTGCTTGTCGGCAGGATCCAAGGGAGCGACACAACGAGCAAAGTCAATTGCTGACTCGGAGGAAGGAATCTGAATAACTGTGCCTTCGATGCTCTTGGTCTGAATCTTTTTGTTTGTGTTCTGTAGGCGCGACTGGCGACGCTGGCTCTTGAATTGGCTGCTAGATCGGTACTCTCCCGCCAACAAGTTGCGGATGGCTTGAGCAGCAGTCGTACGCGCCAAACATTCTTCCACGGTTTGCCATCGGCCAGTGGCAAAGTCCTTTTTGACAAAGCCCGCTCCGGGAACAGAAACATTGTGAATTTGATCCATCAAACGAGACAAAATCTGACCCCTGCCGGTCTTGCCAATAACAGCGGAAGAGTATTCGTGGGCAATTTCTCGAATCAGCTGGTCGAACTTGACATTGCCACTGTGTTTCCTCACAGCGTGGCCACGGCCAATGATAATGTGGCAATCGCCGGGGGTAAAGTCAGCAGGGAGTGTAGAATGGGAAGAGGTGGTGCTGATGGCAGACATGTTTACTTGGATTATTGATTTGTAGTAGTAGGGTGTGGTCGTTTGTGTTTTGCTTTTCGGAATAGCTAAATTGTGAACAGAAGAGACTGCTCACCAAGGAACAACATTTTTCGATCGCAAGTTGTCCTCTGTTACACGGCGGCATTTACAACAGCATAGTTTTACTACTACTAGTACTAGTACGTGTTACTTTGGCCAGAGCAAGCGCTACGCTGTGAGTACCCACTATGAACAGCTCAGTACAGAAGATTTCTACAGACATGGTAGTGCAACGGGACCGAACACCGTAACCAAAGGGGAACTGTTGGGATACATTAGACATAAAGGATACCTTCCGGATTATGCGAACCGTAGAATAATATGCTTCCGCTTTCAAGGACGACAATAGCCTCCAGTCATGGCACACACTGCGGTTACAGATTTAATTACTCCGATGATTGTGTTACACATACTCCGAGTAGTCTAGAATCGAGATCTAGGCTTCGTACTACTAGAGCATTAGAGGAGAACAATGTTATAAGAACATCCACAGTAATAATCTCTAACTAGTGTCACATTATTCTAATTAATTGTTGCTCACTCCAGTAAGATCTTCCCCCGGAAACGGTTCACAGCAAATGTTCACTACCGTTTTTAACCAATGCGAATTCCGGGAAAGCAAAAGGGGAACATTTGTTGCTGCAGTGCGTCCTTCCCTTTCTTCTACAACTAGCTAGCTCGCTGCTGATGCTGGCACCTGGTGGCACATTAGTCTTAGCTTAATGGATTGATCCTCTGGAGTCTGGCTATCGTTCCCTAACTTTTTTGTTGAGCTGGTGCTCTTGTAGTGCTGTGCTAGTAGCTGCTGGCACACACAACGACACAAGGCTCTTCGTGACACTGGACATGTAGTCGAGGTTGCAATGTCGGTCGTGGCTGACGACGGATGGACATTTGGCCTCCCAGACCCTCCCGGCCAAAAGCAATTGCAATTGCAAATAACGCCAAACTACTGACATCATGAATGTTCAACATGTGTGGAGGAGTGGCGGGGGAAGCAAACATGCAGACAGCAAATACATACACTTTTAATCGGCATTAGCTAGCAGGACTGTGAGCTATTCTTGCACTGGTTTACCAAAGTTTTAAGCCGACAAGGCCTTCACTCCCACTTCCAATTGGCATGACTAAGGTACCCGACCACAAGCTGCCGAAAGCTCGGGCCGGGGGAAGTCCAATGCTTCAGACTCAGCTCCTTCAAAAGAAAAAAATGATGTGGCCGACGTTGGCATGGCAGACCAGAGTACACATGCAACATTTGAATTAGTTATTATGTAGGTAGATTGATTGATTGGCAGCTTGCTACTAGCTAGCTAGCTAGACAACTGTTAGACTCCCACAAATGCAGCACAAATCAAGTTCTTGGCAAGGATGGGCATTTTAGGGTTTATGGTTAGGGTTACGCCAACAGATCATACCCAAAATGCAGATGAGGTATTCTCATTCGTTTCAAATAGCTAGCAAGTAGCTAGCTAGCTAGGGATGGGTCGATACGAAAGGCCAGAGTGGGATCCATGCCGCTCCAATGCACAAGTTAGTAAAAAACATCTCGATGCGTCTTCTCCGCTACACTTGTTCCTCATCCAATGTCCTGTCTTGAGCCAGGAACTCTTTCACCGACCCGCTGGACATTGAATGGCTTGGGAAGAAACCCAACAGCGCCAGCCTGCATGCACTCGGTTTCATAGTTTGCTTGAACATGGGCAGTCACAAAAACTATTTTCGTCTTTGGGTGACCAGCACCGTCATCACGTGAGCTAATGATCCGGCAAGCTTCCACCCCATCCATGACTGGGATTTGCATATCCTGGAATTCAAAAGATCGAAAATGTACACCTGTTAGGAATACAAACTGTAGACGGATCGAAACACACAAACCGACGAGAGGAATTGAACGCACCATTCAAATAATGTCGTACAATTTCCGCGTTCAGTTGCCGCCACAACGGCCTGTTGTCCGTCCCCGACAATATCAATGTTGCTGAATCCAAGACGCACAAGTATTCGCTTCAGCACCTGCTGGTTGACTAGATTGTCTTCTGCAATCAAAAACTGCATATCCTTATCTCCCCCGCCGATTGTTGGGCTTGGTTCTGCACCTGAGGTTCAACAGGCTGGATCTTTCCTGCGGGATCTGCCGACACTTCCGTTTTCAGACATTCAGCAAGTCGGGTAAAAAATACTGACTAAAAGATGTTCGTCAATGATGGAAAATGAGCTCGGCATTCCTTGACCGAATGTTTTTTTCCACTGGTGACTGGTGCGGATGCCCCGATGCATAGCTTTTCAAACTCGTCCTTGTAATAAATGTCCTCGTGTATCAAGCAAAGACCTACTTTTTCCTTGCCAGTAGTCGGCGGAGCGCCGCGAATATCCTTCAGATCGTGAACATGTTGCACTTTGATTTGAAAACGGTCAAAGAGCTCGACTGTTCTGATACATTCATCGTTGCTACTAGAAGTAGGACGACCAACGAGTACGATTCTGGCTTGTCGCAGCAGCGCCGTCGCTTTGTCAGTATCTGACAATACTGGCCAAAGCTTCCTGGAGATTGCTGTCACTTAGTTCGATATCGAAAAATCCACTTTCTAGCTTGGAATAGTCCAAGACATGAATAGTCCCCCTACAAGCGTGAGGTGTTAGAGTCCACGTGAGAAAGCCGCGTCCTGCATGCATGAAAGAGAATCGAAACCAAAGAGAATGCGACACTTACCACTCGACTTGATCTTCTTCATCGTCTCGGATTGCACGGGAGTCATGTCTGTCTCTGCGAGCAATCTACTCAAGCCAATGATACCATTCATTGGCGTTCGTATCAATTCGTACAATGCATGAAGATGGCGTACGTGTGAGACCCCTGTCATACTGTGATGCGTCTGGCACCACTAACGGTGCCAGTGGCATCGAATTGTTGTCCACGATCCATTCAGTAAGTTGCTCTCCGGATGGCACCGCCTCAGCTCAGTCAAATCATCTAACAGCAACTAGCTGCTAGCTGCTAGTTAAAACAGCACCGGCTGCAATGTTCGATGGCATGACAGCCATCTGCTGGTTGACAAGACACGATGCTAGCCAGCAGCAGCCAGTCACATCCATCCACCATCAGTTCAATTGCAGAGTTGAGGCACAAATGCCGTAAGTCTCACACTCACCGGGCAAGATGATACCTATTCAGGCAGAGCACGGGCCCACTCTGGTCAAGACGCCAATGTGACATCTTCCGTCGTGCCGCATAGTTGGCAGACGCCTCTCCACAACTAGCCGGATACACCTGTGTTCCCTACTCGCACTTGAAGTTTTGACCATCGAATAGTGCAATGAATGATAGGTGCCGTTCAGTCGGTGCTACTTAAAGTAGGGTGCGGGTTAGGGGCATTTATTAGATATCATCGTATCGCACTTTCGAAGGAGTGAAGATTCAGTTTTCCGATTTGACGTAAGACTTCGCTGGGAATTTGATTGCCAGTTCACAGCTTCCGTTTTTTAAATACTACTTGAAGTAGTTTTCCTAATGATACTTGAAGTTGTTACCCCACCAGGGGCATCTATTAGGCATAATCGAGTCGCCTTTTCTAACGAGGGGAGATTCAGTTTCTGATTGACGTAAAACTTTGCTGGGAATTTGGTTGCCGGTTCACAGCAGCTTCCGTTTGTTAAATAATACTTGAAGTAGTTAACCCGCCTCTTCCTTTATATCCATATGCGGTTAAGAATCTTTCCTTCGTCTTGCTTCGTTTTTATTCCCAATTCTTCCATTTCTATCATCAGTCATCTTCAAGTTCAAACCATGCTTCCCCCTTCTGTTTTTAGTGTTCCAAAAGCAGCAGTTCACACTTGTTATTACCACATAGTTCGGACCACATCACGGTATCTTCCAACTCTGACTACCGGTACTGTAATTCAGTGCTACTAGCAAGTTAGAGCTAGTACAGTAGCTACTGTGGCTACTAAGTAGTCATTACTGGATCAGTTGCTGGAACAATGAGCTGGTACAATTGTACCAGAACCGTTTAACAACGCTAAGTATAACCACTAGCTAGACTACTGTACTTACGACTGCAAATAGCGGCATTGGAAATCCGCGCTTTTCTTCGGGGATCTTCCGAACTCGTAGCATTGTGAACAGCTACTGAAGTAGCTACATCGTAGTACTACTGTACATCACTGATAGTATGCCATTAATGTCCCGTTCCTGTGTTTCTTCCGGCATCTATGCTGTGAACCTTGAGGTATGTCATTGGCTAGCTAGCTAGCTAGAAGGGGTGCTCAAATGTGAACCTTGAGGAGTAGTCACTGGCTAATAGGGGTGTTCGTTTTTAAGTGGAGAGGCAGGGTTAATAACGACCGAACTACCAGCAATTTGCTCACAATATTTGACAGCCTACAAAAAATCTCCTCTGCTTTCTATCAACCAATTGCAACTACTAGCAACCATGAGTGTCATTTCCGACGTTACCACTGAACCTGTACCTGCACTAGCATCCAATAACCAAGATGGCGATGAAGACGATGACGCTAGCTTGAACCTTTGTGTAGGAGAGAAGCTAGTCTTTGCTAGCAGTGGCGATACACGCAGAAACAACGGCGCTATTCCCACCACCATTGTGACCAAACACAAGCACATTAGGCAGGACTCCACGGCAACACTGTACCCCGCTGCCAAGGAGATCGAAATGGAAATGGCATACCGAGAACATGTAAAGCAATCAGGACCTCCTGCACTGCCTAGTAGAAAAGCCTCATTGACACATGTTGCTGATGCTTGTTCTACTAGCACCTCTTCAGGTGCAGGAGCTCCCATTCGACCAAGTCGCAAAGTCTCAATGGAAGATCTTGGTAACAACTTTCACAACCTGAAACGCAACAGTACTTCCACCGCCACGACAGCTTCAACTTCCACGACCACTGGTGCTAGTGCAGCAGCTGCTACTAACATTCCAAGTAGTAGTGCTCGGCAGTTCTTCCAGACCATGAAAAGTTCACCACGTGCTCAGGGGCAGGGCTCTCCTAGTACTAGTACTGGTCGCACTGCCAGGCCTACTAATCATCGAAAGTGTGCCTCGTCGGCGGGCAGGTTATCCAATGCCACTCTCTCGGCCTTGAATTTTGAACTCGCAACACCGACCTATGCCGAGGCACCCCCCATGCTTCCCTCGAGAAAGGAATCTATGGAACACGTTACCTCCTTCCTTTCCAAGCACCAAAGACCACATATTCAAATGAAGAATCATGGTAATTTTTCGTTCATGGCATCGTCAAACAAAACGAAACGTCATTCAGTAGAATTGCCTTTGGCCCTCGAGAATCCAGGAACCGTGACCGGCAATGGCTATGACCACGACTCTAGCATGCCCCCCATGCGTCCGACGCGCAAAGCATCTATGGAACACATGCATAGTCAACATACGGCCACCACGGCAGAAACTAGTACATCTACCATGGGGAGCTCCTCTTATTATTTCCATAGCAATAATCGAGTTCGAATGCAACATCAGCACAGTACAGCGCAATACTCATAAATCATAATTATTATAATCACAATCAGAACTATTCACAGCTACAAAGTTACATGTTCACGCAGGAGTTACCGTTACAGTACATGTCGTAGTAGGAATGTGATGTAAACAGCCATAATGGGTATCCGTACACCACTCACTGCCAGTGACGAGGACAAAAGGTGGAAGGAGCGTTGTTTGCTGTTGCTCGATCATCGGTGCCAACCAGTGGTGGCACCACGCTCCAGCTCAAGGAGTATTAGAGAGGGTCAACATATGGCGCGTCATGCCGCACTAGGTGCTAGCACATGTCATTTGGCTTTGCATTTGGAGCTACAACACTACTTCACAGGAGAGGAAGTAAATGTAGTTTCTGCGCTTGAATCCCTAGCTAGCTAGTGGTTGAATCCCACAGGATAGTGACTGAATGGCGTCGGCCATCTACTAGAAAAATATCCAGGTTCAGACCCACACTGGATCCAAAAAGATTTGAATACCACATGCAAACTTGCGAGTTCGTTACTGCACGGATGCATGCAACATGTTCTTGTAACAATCCACGAACGGGACTGACAAAAAATCCATCTTTCTCCTCATTATTCTCGTATGACAATCCAGTCAGCTAGATGCACTTTTACTCTCATTACATCCATTACCGGCTGGCTACTCGCACAGCAATGGTCGACTCCAACGATGCCAATAATGGCTCTAATAATAATACATTTAGTTGTAATGCAGCAGCAACGAATATGAACATGACGATGAGAAAGCAGCGGCGCCCTAGACGCCAACTCCACACTGAGAGAAGTGTGGCCCTGGTTTTGCTCGTCTTGTTTTCGGCCACGTGCACATTGTGGACTGACCAAAAGAGGTTTCCATGGCCAAGGATCGCCATGGTGCAGCAGCCACAACAAGCTCAAGAAGATCGCGAAGACGGTGTGTTTACGGCTACGGTGACGGTGTGGAACCATGACACTGTGAGTGCGCTGCAGCAGCATCTGGCAGCTGCCTCTGCTGCTAGTCGACATCAAGAAGCAGTGCCGATCCGACTGATGGGTGCTGCCAAGACCAACGCATCACTTCACTTGAACACGGGAAGGCTGGTGGCAAATGTGGCCGACGGAATCTTGGTGCCTGCTTTGCATGGAGAAGGGCAAGGTCATCTGGTGGACTTGCTTGCTAGCATGGCGCTCAAAACCAATTTGGGTCATTGGCGCTTTCCTGCAGATGGAAGCAACAGCGCTAGCAGCGCTGCCGGCAGTGCTGCTGGTAGCAACATCACCAAGACCCAGAATGGCACAAGTCGATTCTTTCTTGAGCATCCTCCTCTTTTGAATCTCACTGTGGATTGTGATTGGCAAAATGAAACGACAGGGGCTGGACAAGGCAATTGGATCATGTCCATGCATTTGGCACGCATGGCAGCAGCCTTGGCTCAAGTCGATTTCAAACTCCAACGCATTCCGACTAGTGCCACTGCTGGCAAAACACCCCTTCCAATTCACAGGCGATTGCTCACACCGTGGATTGCAGGATGTCAACCAGCACTGCCACCGCAGCTTTTGGAACAATGGCCCTTTGATCATTCGGGGCGACCACCATCGCATCACCAAGTCGTCATTCCCAGTGGATCTTGTCAAAACATGTCGGTTCAAAAAATGGCAAATGCCATTGTTGCCGACATGCGACGAATGGCAATGAACGTGGCCGATTCCATCGATTCAGACCGCTGTCATGATGATTCCATCCGCTCGGTCGACTTGACAATGGCCCTGTTTCAGCAGCACAAACTCCACAATCAACATCACTCGAGACTGTGTGACGATGTCGCCATTCATTTGCGATGTGGTGACATCATGGGCAAAGTCAGCAGAACCGACTGCGGATTCATCAAATTTAGCGAACACGCCAAATGGATTCGCAACGACACTGCAACTAAAAGCATTGGCATCATTGCGCAACCCTTTCACAAAAATTTGTTACGACAACTCGATCAAGATCATGTGGATCAATGTCGAAATGTCACCTACACTTTGGTCAAATACTTGCAAACTGCATATCCCCAGGCCCGTGTTTCCATTCACAATGGCCCCAATGAAACCATGCCGCATGCCTTTGCCCGTCTGACACTGGCCAAAAAAAGTTTTGTTTCCTACAGTACCTTTGGGATCTTCCCCGTCCTGGCCAGTTTTGGAGACGGGTATTTTCAAAAAGGGCATCCCAATGTCAACTACTGGGCCAATCATTTGGTATCATCGCCACAACAGCGGGAATACTATCCACATTTGCACATGGTGGAATCGCCCAAATTGACTCCAGCCGACATTATGGCCATGAATTTTACGAATGTCTTGGAATGGTTTGTGATCGACTAGCTACAACCAGCAAGTAGTATTAGGAGGGGTAGTAGTAAAATATATTTAAAACGGCTATTAGAACTCCGCAAAAGAAAGGATGGCTCCGCCTTGACGGGAACCTGGACCAGACTGGACATTATCTACCACGACTCTCCCTTTTCGATTGTATTGTGTGACTCACTGCGGCCGTCGATGGGTACCATGCGGCTGTTATCTCGGGCCGTGCATGCACTCGTTCCATGATTCTATACCTTGCAGTACGTAGCAGTAGTACATCCAACCCGTTTTCGAATGGTTGTATTACCGTAACTTAGTACCGTTCCAATATGCTTGCTTCCATCTCTGCTGTCAGTGCAGTTTCTGGATCTGGATCTTCAATGAGGGCGATTGACCTTCTCTTTCCCGCTGGTGCACTCAAACGGGTTGTAGAGTCACCGGTACTAGTAGGAGGTGAAGAGATCATGCCGGGATTTTCTGCATCTTCCTTTGTGCAAGCCACTTTCTTTCTGGCTCCAGTCATCAAAGGTGTCGTAGCTTCATCGTTAGGGGAAGAACCAAAGAATGGTAATTCCAAATGGGTATGCTTTTGAATATTCCACAGCATGTAGAAATGTAATCCCACCAGAGTGGCATTGACCAAAAAGCCAAACCATTGGATATAAGAATACGTCAATAATTCCAACAGAGCCACAGCAGCCAAGATTCCAACATATAGCAATTCATACAGGCAATTCGTAAATAAAGTTTCGACGTCATTGGTTCGCACAATCACAATGGCAATGCGAATGGCCAAGAAACGTCCTGCCGCTTCGCCTCGGGCAGCGTCCACAAAGGCAAAGGTCTGAAAGGTGGTCATATTCGAATTGTCTCCCTCTAGTAGAAGCGTCAATCTGGGCGCTAAAAGAATCGAAAGATTGACCAAGGTAGGAACTAGGATATTGATGATCGTCACAGCCAACACCCACCAACGAGGACGAACTTCCTCAATCAAAATCATTGGCTTCATTTGTTGGTTTCTACTACAAATCTAAAATCAAGCTGAGAGCTGCAGCGATTGGCCAATTGCTACTAATGAGATGAGAAGAGGAGGGGGGAGAAGTAGAAGCCTCTTTTCTTTTCCCTCCGCCACCTGCAAACGGCAAGAGAAAATCGACTGTCCGGAAAAGTCCTAGACACAGTAGCTACCTACTAGCTAGCTAGCTACTAGTTTCTGTAGCCAGCTGTTTCTGTAGCCAGCTGCCTCCTTCCTTGAAGTAACGGAAGCCGCTATCCACAAGATATCGTTTTAGTCACGCTCGATCTTTATTGGTTTTCCCAGTGGGGGCCTCACTCTCCACCCGGGCGATTAATGTATGGGACAAAGCCCAGCAG
>ENA-ORBV01008661-ORBV01008661.1-microbial-mat-metagenome-genome-assembly--contig:-NODE-8661-length-17003-cov-21.777443_pt1 | contig 17003 bp, 19 predicted proteins | sample MGYA00237777_ERZ505514 | MGnify/ENA primary metagenome ERZ505514 (study PRJEB26160, sample SAMN06269048) | microbial mat metagenome | isolation source: Oligotrophic lake microbial mat | place...
GATGTGTATAAGAGACAGGCGGTCGCCGGCGTCCTTCGGCAGCTGCGGCAGCGTGTCGACGCCGATCGCCAGCGTCCCCTTTTCCTTCGAACTCGTGGCGCCGCCCTTGGTGACCTGGTCGAAGATGTCCGCCAGCTGCTCGCCCAGGAAGATCGACATGATGGCCGGCGGCGCTTCGTTGGCGCCGAGGCGGTGGTCGTTGGCCGCCGAGGCGACGACGGCGCGCAGCAGGCCGCCCCACTTGTGCACGGCGCGGATGACCGCGGCGCAGAAGACGAGGAACTGCGCGTTGGCGTGCGGGGTATCGCCGGGATCGAGCAGGTTGCCCTGCGTCGCGTTGCCGATCGAGAAGTTGACGTGCTTGCCGGAGCCGTTGACGCCGGCGAAGGGCTTCTCGTGCAGCAGACAGGTCATGCCGTACTTCTCGGCGACGCGCTTGAGGGTGACCATCAGCAGCTGCTGGTGGTCGGTGGCCAGGTTGGCGCTCTCGAATACCGGCGCCACCTCGAACTGGCCCGGCGCCACCTCGTTGTGGCGCGTCTTGACCGGGATGCCGAGCTTGAACAGCTCGCGCTCGCTCTCCAGCATGAAGGCCAGGACGCGTTCGGGGATGGCGCCGAAGTAGTGGTCCTCGAACTCCTGCCCCTTCGGCGGCGCGGCGCCGAACAGCGTGCGGCCGGTGCCGAGCAGGTCCGGGCGCGAGAAGTAGAAGTGGCGGTCGATGAGGAAGTATTCCTGCTCGGCGCCGGCGTAGGAGACGACGGTGGCCGGATTGACGTGGCCGAAGATCCGCAGGACGCGCTGGGCGTGCTTGTTCAACGCCTGCAGCGAGCGCAGCAGCGGCGTCTTCTTGTCGAGCGCCTCGCCGGTCCACGATACGAACGCGGTCGGAATGCATAGCGTCGTGCCGTTCGGGTTCTCGAGGATGTAGGCGGGACTGGTGACGTCCCAGGCGGTATAACCGCGCGCCTCGAAGGTGGCGCGGATACCGCCGTTCGGGAAGCTCGAGGCGTCGGGCTCGCCCTGGATCAGCGTCTTGCCGGCGAACTCGGCGATGGCGCCGCCCTCGCCGTCCGGATTGAGGAAGCTGTCGTGCTTTTCGGCGGTGTGACCGGTGAGCGGATAGAAGACGTGCGCGTAGTGCGTCGCCCCCTTTTCGATCGCCCAGTCCTTCAGGGTCGCGGCGACGGTGTCGGCGATCGACGGATCGAGCGTCGAGGCCATGTCGATGGTGTGCAGCAGCGATTTATAGACCGGCTTGGGCAGCCGCGCCTTCATCACCGCGCGGCTGAAGACGTTGGTGCCGAAGAACTCGCTCGCCGAGCGGTTCGAGAAGGACAGGGGTTCTGAGATCGGCCGGTAGTTGGTGACCGCTTCGATGGCCTGCAGACGTGCCGCGCTTCCGCTCAAGGTCGTGTCCTCCCGAGATGCTCGTGTGGTGTGGCGCCGCGGCCGCAACCGCGGCGCGCGAAGATGAACCCTGTTGCGGATGCAAGGAGCGCGCCGCGCGGAGGCGGCGTGGCGGATCCGTGTGCCGGCGCCGCCGCGGCGCCGCTCCTGCCTAATTCTCCATCGCCGTGCGCAGGCGCTGGGCAGCGCGGTGGGGAAAGAATTATCTCGACGGCCTTGCGGCAGGCCGTCTCCGCTTCGTCATTTTTCCGCGTGAAACCCTAATGAAGTCGACTGGCGAAGAACGCCAGGATCTCGTCGCGGGCGGCGAGCGTCGGTTGGCCGGCCTCGTCGATCAGGTGCGCCGTCACGACGCTGTGCGGGCAGCCCACCACCTGGTCGAAGAATGGCGCCAGCGGGTCGCCGTTGGCGGCGCTGTCCGGGAGCACGCGGGCGATGAAGCGGTCGCCGAGCGCCTCGGCGTAGGCCGCGAAGCGCTGCGCCTTGCAGAACCGGTCTCCCGCGAAGCGGTAGGCCATGACGGTCAGATCGTCCCGCTCCAGGCGTTGGCGCACCGCGCCCAGCTCGTCGGGCGCGATCTCCCCCCCGGCCGGGTCGTCGAGCGGCAGCGACGGCTGGGACAGGGCTGGGGCGAGCAGCGCGGGCTCGAGCATCATCGTCAGCGCGAAATTGCCGGTAAAGCACATGCCGATGGCGCCGACTCCCGGACCGCCGCACTCCTCGTGCGCCAGCCGTGCCAGCGACCGCAGCCACTGGGTGACCGGGCTCGACGCATTGGCCGCGAAGGCGCGGAACTCGGCGCTGACGCACGCCCGCTGGAAGATGGCCGTGCCCTCCTCGACCGTCGGCACTGCCCCGTCGCGGCCGAACAGCGACGGCATGTACACGGTGAACCCGGCGTCGCGCACCCAGCGACTGAAGCGCGCCACGTGCGGGCTGATGCCCGGCATCTCGGTCATGACGATTACCGCCGGGCCGGCGCCTGCCACGTGCACCACCTTCGTGATGCCGTCGAGCGTGATCTCGCGGGGAACGAAATCCTCGAGCGGGTCGTCCTCGTTCATGGATCGGGTCGGCATCGCAATCGCTCCAGTTCGCTGTTGGCGTCGCCGCCCGCGGCCGGTCAGCCGCGCCGGAGGGCGTCGCGCGGACGCGTTCCCTCGATTGGCTTGCGGTGCGTCACGGGCGCTTTCCTTCGTGCTCGGGCGGTGGGGTCGTGGGGCCCGGAACTCCCTTAGCTCCTGCAGCGAGGACAGTACCACCAACAGCAGCGTCACTGGCGTCGCCCACGGCGACACAAAGTGCGCCAGCGATGCAGAGGCGATCCCGATGATCATGGCCATGGCTGGTGCGGCGCCCTGGGTCTCCCCGGAGAGGCGCGAGAACAGCAGTGAGATCGCCAGCGCTCCGGCCGCCCCGATCGCAAAATGCATGGGCACGAATCGCATCGGGTGCCCGAGGACGCCCACCGTTCGTTCTCAGCGGCGAGCGAAGGCCGTCGCTCGCGACGAACGATTGGGCGGCGGCGTATGCGGTGCACACCGACGCCAGGGAGTGGCATGGTCCGCGTACGCCCCAGGTGCCGGCGCCCGGTGTACCGAGGAAGTGGATCGTGGCGTCGCTGTTCGCCTCATCCTGGGCATGTGCTCGTGAGCGACGTCGCTCGAGGAGAGATCGGAGCCGTTGCCGGGCCGGCGGCAAGGAACGTCATGTCTCGACGCACTATGACGCCGATCCGGTCAAGTGCCATGGTTGGCTCGGCTGGTCCATGGCGCGGTATAGCTGTCTCAGCCCTTTGATACATTTCCAGGACATGACAGTTGCCCCCTTCGATCGCCAGGCTGTTAACCTTGGCGATGTCAGCACTCACAACGGCCTCAACATTGGCCTCTTACAGGCCCGGTTCGGTTGCCTGTTGGTCCTCGTGATATGTGGTATAAAGATAAACTGTAGTTGGCAGGTCGCCCAGATGTTGCACGATATGAGCGTGGACGCCCGGCCATTCCACTCCACCGGTGCCCGTAGCTAATTTCGGCAGGGCCAGACTCTTGACGTCCTCATTCTCCAGTTCGTGTCGGAGTCGTCGCAAGCAATGCTAGACGTTGGCAAGAGTCGCGCGGCTGGGCTTGCCGCCGTGCCCGTGTTCACCTTCCTGTGTGAGCAGATTGTAGATCCGAACTCTACCGACGTTGCCTCACACCCACAGTTCTCCCGGCTTGGGATGCGTCTGGTGAACATAGTGCCGGAAGTCCTTGGCCATGGCCGGCCATCGTTCTCGAAGGGCAAGGGCCAAGCCGCTGTCGAAATGATCATTCGGCGCCACGCCGTGGGCGACGGCCTGAGCCTTCGTCATCAAAATGTTGCCAGTGACTTCATGAATCATGCGTTGAGCCTCCCTCAGGCTCACCTCCGTAAAGGACTTCAATCCCGGCATCTACTCCGGTGCTGCCCACGAGTGGCGCTGAGGCGCGGCGCGCCTTTCGCCGTCGCCTGGAGCGGAATGTTAGCTGGCGCAGTTCGCCCGCCCGAAGAAGCATCGAAACATCTCACCACCGGAGACGCTCCTACACTCCAAACACGCTGCCGCTGCCCGGCACGACCGGATACTTCTCGCGGAGTTCTGCGGTCAGCCGGATTCCGAGTCCCGGGGCCGTTGGCGGCTGTACATAGCCGTCGCGAATGACCAGGGGTTCAACGCACAACTCGGACTCAAGCGGGTTGCCAAGAACGGGGTGCTCCACCCAGATGCAGTTGGACGTGGCGAAGGCCACGTGGATGTTGGCGGCGAGCGTCGGCGCCGATCCCCAGACGTGCACGGCCACCGGGATGTTGTGCGCTGCGGCGGCTTCGCACGCTCGACGTGCCTCACCGATCCCACCGATGATCGTCGCGTCGGGCTGTGCCAAGTCGAACGCTCCGGCGCGCAGCCACTGTTCGAACTGCACCGCAGTGGTGATGCCCTCTCCGCCCGAGATGGGGGTTGATGTCGTGCGTCGGAGCTCCGCGTACGGCTGGGGATCGAATGGTGGCAGCATCTCTTCGGCCCACGCCAGGCCGAAGGGCTCAAGCATACGCAACATCCGCGCGGCATCCTTCACCGACCACGGCTTCGGGTTGTAGGTCTGCACGGCGTCGATGGCGAGGGCCATGTCACGGCCAAGGGCCTCACGTACGGCCGCAACACGCTCGATCTCCACCTCGGGCTGGTAGCGGAAGAAATTGACGCGCAGCTTGAAGCCGCGAAGGCCGCGCCGTTTCGTATCGAGCCCCTGGGCGACCAGCTCCGGAATACTCATCGTGAATGGTCCGCCGCTCCCATATACTGGCAGCTCTTCATGCACCGCGCCTCCGAGGAGCGCATGGACGGGCACTTCGCGGGCCTGCCCGGCGATGTCCCAGAGGGCGTTCTCTATTGCGCTTAAGACCATCACGGTGAGGCCCGTGCGACCAAAGTAGCTCGTGGCCCGGTAGGCGGTGCGGTAGACCGCTTCTGGGCTGGTCGGGTCTTGCCCCACGACCAGCGGCTTGAACAACTCGACGATCGACGCCGCGACCTCGGGGACGTACACACCGGCGTACGTCTCGCCCACTCCGGTTACTCCAGCGTCGGTCTCCACCTCGACGAAGCAGGCACTGCGCTGACCGCCCGACCCGGTGCCGTACGGATGCGTCAGTAAGACTGGACGGACATCGGTTATCCTCATCGTCGACCCTCTACCGTGCGCCGGCTAACGGATCGGCGATAAGCTGCGGGCGCCAAGGGCGACCGTCAGCTTCATCGCCTTGTTGGGCAGCGTCGCGTCACGTCGGATCAGCCTACGCCAGGAAGGCGAGCACGGCATCGTCGAAGCCCTTGGGATTCTCGCTGGGCACGGTGTGCGAAGTGTCCGGGACCACCACGCGCTCGCGGTTCGGCAAGCAGCGCTCAAGCTGGTCGGCGATCCGGTGGAAGATTGCCGGACTTCGCGCACCGTTCATCAACAGGGTGGGGGCCGTGATCCGCTTCGCCATCTCGCAGGTGAAGGCGGGCGCCTGCGACGACGCCCTCGCGTCGGCCACGCGCTCCAGGGCGTTGTCCATCATCATGCGGCGCTCGGCGTCCGAGCGACGGTCGTAGGTCCCGGGTCCCCCGACGGCGTCCGCAAACAGCCGCAGACCTCGCTGCAGATCGCCGACCCGGAAGGCCTCACGCGCGGGGGTCATGCGAGCGCCGAACTCCGCGAGCGCCTCCGCTCCGCCGGCGGCATTCAGCAACAGACCGGTCGCGGGCGGCTCGTTCACCGTGAGCGTGCGAATCAGCTCGGGGTGGTTCGCCGCGAAGAAGAGAGCGGCGAGCGCTCCGCCCGAGTGTGCCACCACATGCACTCTGCCGAGCGCGAGTCTCTCGATCAGGCCCGCGAGATCGTCACCGTGAACGTCGCCCATCGTGTCGGAGGTATCGTCGGCGCTTACTGCATTCGGGAAGTGATTGCGGCGACTGTACGCGATCGCGCGGTAACGCTGGCCGAAGACGCCGAGATGAGCTCGCCATAGCCGGTAGTCCTGCAGCCCGCCGTGCACGAGCACCACGGGAGCACCCCGGCCCGTCTCGACGTATGCCAGCTCCATTCCATTCGCCACAACGCGCTCGACTTCGCCGGCGGATGCGCCCGTCGCGCCGACGAAGCAAGCGATCAGCATGGCGACTTGAGGATGTCTCATCGACGCTGCCCAACGCTCGCGATGAGCCGCGGGGCGTCAGCGTCAGCTCACGCGCCGACGGCTCCATCGCGTTGTTAAGCAGCCCGTCCCCGATGCCGCTTGGAGGTCGCTTTGGTTCGCCGCGGTGCTACTGCAACTGCGGGACGTCCGGCCTCTTGCTCGTGCTGCCGAATCGTCAAGGCGATGCGGTCCGCGTCGAAGTCGTGAGCGCGACCGATACGTTCTCGGATCTTATGGATCTCGTCGATGATTGAATCCCGATGCTTCATGACGGTCTCCTCGTTGGCAGCTGCTCTGGCGTGCAGATGATCGGCGGGGTCAAACCCGCAGAACGACACACCGCCTCAATGGTGCCACGCATGGTGGCGTTCGCCAACTGTGTGCAGTTCCACGTCAGGAGATACGTGACTTGGTGCGCCGCAGCCACGCCAATGTGGAACGCATCAACCACCGCCTTCTCCGGCAGAGCGCCTTTCCGGACCAAATCTCTCGCCACGCGCGTCGCAGAATCGGTGAGCGCGAGGACGGGAAGGCCGCGCAGCGCCCGCAGCCGACGCGCGCGCATGACGATATCGCCGGCCGATGCCTCGTCCAGCACCAATTGAGAGATCCGCAATTCGTACGCAGATCGGCCGCGCCACCAAGACCGCGTCAACGTCTGATGCGCCGCAAGCACGGCATCACGATTCTGCCGGACCGGCAGGTAGCTGACGATGGTCGTTTCGACGTAGACCGTAGCCATTTGTTGGATGATCTCACACCACTGGACCGACCATCGACACTTTGGTCTGCCCAACTGGCGCTTGAGCCGCCGGCGCAGCGCCGTCGGCCAGCAAGGAAACTGACCAAGCCGGTCGGCTCCAAGCGCTTGTTAGGCCGCCTCACTGGACCTGGCCTCTGCGTGGAGAGTTTCTGGCGCGACATCGGCGCCATTCGGCCACGCCACAGCGCCCCCTTCGAGGAAGAATCGTGCGAAGTACGCAGGGTCTTTCAACGACTCGAACACTGGTCCCTCGAGCCACCGTTCAAAATCCACGGTCCTCTGTAGACCGTCGCTGAACGTCAGTTCGATCGCGTACCCGCCTCGGTACTCAGCACGAATCACGGTCGGAAGGTGTTCTTCCATGACGTCTCCTTAGTCCAGCGGTTCAATCCTCTCGAGAGGTTCGCCTGCTGTCGCGCGGTGCCAGTTTGCGTCCAGTGCCTCGCGATGATCGGTCGCCCACTGCTCGATCAGTCGGCGCGCGGTCGGCGATCGCAGGCTCCCGGCGAGAATCCTGCCGTCGAAGGTAAATGTCGCCTGCTGTCCTTGGTACTCCGCATGGAAGTGCGGAACTCCATGCTCCCGGTAGAACATGCGGATCACGATGCCGAAGAATGTCGAGACGACGGGCACGGTGCTGACAATACCCCGATCGCTGGCGCCGGCCTAACGCTCCGGTTCAGCGGCGGGCCGCTTGGGGCGCGCAGCGGCCCTTGGCACGTCCGCTCGATGGAAGGGTTAGCTGCCATTCTCTAAGCTGCCGCTTACTCTGTGGGAGGAAACTCCGGGTACCGTGGCAACTGATCGGCGAAGTGAATCCACGGCAGGCGCTTGGACTCCCAGTAGTGGAGTTGGGGTGGAACCTGACTTGGATCGTCTAGGCTCCCGATCGTGATGTCGATGAGCCCTGGAATGTAGGCGGCGGCAAAGCTGATTTGAGTTCCGCAGTGAGGACAGAAGCCCCGGTTTGCGCCAGGGGATGACTCGTAGACCTTCGGCGGGCCGTTCAGGAACGTAACCTGCGACTGCTGATACATAGCCCATGCGACGGCCGGAGCAGCGTTAGCACGGCGGCACATAGAACAGTGGCACAGCGCGGCCAACACTGGGCTGCCGCTCACTCGATAGCGAACCGAACCGCACTGGCATCCACCTTCGACGGTCTCATTCGGCACAGGACTCTCCTATGGCGGCTAACGCGATGGCGATGAGCCGCCGGCGCACCGACGATCGCGACGAGTCGACAAGACCAAGCCGGTCGGCTCCATCGCCTTGTTAGCCAGCCACTTCCTTGACCCCGCCAGCGTCGAGCTTCGAGAGCGCCGCAAGAAGATCGTCGACCAAGGGAACGAGGTCTGCGAGGCGGTTCGACTTGGCACGCAGGACCACCACCCTGAACGGGCGGCCCTCGATGTGCTGCTGTTGCGGTAACCGCCTGTCGACGGTGACGAGCGCGTCAAAGTGCCCCTCCATGGCGTCGAGGAGGTCACCGTTGCGAGGTCGCCCCAGCCCATCTCCGGCGCGGTGCGAACATCGTGGCCCAAGAGGCTTTTACGAAGGCCTTTCGGGACGCACGCATCGAGGAGCACGCGCATTAGCGTGACCGCTGAGTCAGGCGGCCACTGCTTTCTCCAGGAGCGCCGACTTCGCCAACTCGAGCACCGCGACGGCGCGCTGGCGCGAAACGCTCGGAAAGTCGTCGAGGAAGCCTTCCAGGGACTCCCCGCCCTCAAGGTATTCGATCAGCGTTTGTACCGGGACTCGCGTCCCGGCGAACACCGGAGTTCCACTCAGGCGATCGGGCGAGGTCGTGATCAGTGGCTCGAGGGCGCTCATCGTCAGCTCCGATGGATCGCATGTAGCATGCGGCTGCAGGTCTGGCTAACGTCGTGTTCAGCGGCGCGTCTCGGCGGCAGCGCCGCCGACGGAGCGTCCGCTGCAACTAAAGTTAGACGTCGGACCCCTCATTGCAACGGCGTCACAGGAATGTCACCGTGCCATTCCCACCGCCATGGGAACATCACCCGATCAAGCGAAATCACGGATACGCCGTCGTGCCCACTGAGCTTGCCTTGCACCGAGGAGCAAATCTCTTCTCGCAAGAACAGAGTGACATGAAACTTCCACTCTGCGAATGGCTTATGAAGCTGCGCAAAGGACCTGCGCATTGGCTTTAGCCATCGGGTGTCGCGCTCCGCCACCCGCGAGAGGATGGTTTTCGACGTCGAGGCGCTTGTGACCTCGACGACATACACGGTGGCCGCAGTAAAATCGAGTACAACAAAATCCGGTTGCGAGCCCCCAGTGCCCTCTTCCCATGCAATATGAAATTGAGGTGCCACAAATCGGCCTGGTTGGGCCGAGCAGTAATCAAGTACCGCCGTTTCGTAAATATCCATGAGCCTCCATGTGAGATGTCTAACGCTCCGGTTCAGCGGCGGCGCGCAGCGCCGTCCGCTGCAACCGGTTGTTAGGCAGCTCAATCTGCCCAGAACGGGTTTCGGACGCGTCTACGAATCGCATCTTTCGTGACGGACATCAGCATCGGTCCGCTCGGGCCCGCTTCGTATTCGTAGCCAAGCTTTGTGACGCTGATGACGTCCTGCACCTTTCGCGTCCACGGCTTGAGTTGGTCACCAAGATTGTGGCTTGGAGGCCCATCTCGTTCTGGCGCATAGTGAGGTGCTGCGTCGGGATTCTCGGCGAGCTGCACTGCCTGCCAGTCCGCCCATACCTTGTCCACAAAACAATGGTGCATGAAGAACACCGGGTCATTCGGGGACGTCATCGGTGCCATGTTTCCGCCGACCCACAAATGCACTCGATTGTGGAGCTGTGACCCTGGCGTCTTGACCCGGCTATCGCCTCGCTGAGTGACCCATCCCTCAAGCCGATTCCGGAAGCCTATCGTGAAGGGGCTGCGATCGTAGTTTGGCGTATCGTAGAAGAACTCTGCGCTGGCCAGTTTGAGATCTTCCTCAGTTGGGAGTGACGGAAGAATCCGGCCGAACTGCCGTTTCAGTCCAGGACCCGGTAGATCATCATCGGGGAGCGGGGGTACTGGCCACTTGCCGGCCTTGTGGGCGAATTGGCCCGTCTGCACGCGCCATTCGTCGGACTCAATACCGTTCCCCCCCATAAAGTTGTCGGCCCAGATCGGCGCCGATGCCGGGTCCGGAAGCTTGGCGTCGGCCGTCCAATCCCAAAACGGAATGAACGTGGTTGGCTCAATGGTGCGGAGCTCCTGTTCGAGCTGCATCAGAAACTCTCGATGCCACGGCAGAAACGCAGGCCCTCGATGGGCTCCATTTCGGAAGTTAGCGTCGCGAGGTTCGTAGGGCAGAATCGTCGGAATCATGACGTGATGGTGCCAGTGCACGAATTTGTCGTACTCGCCTCGGCTCTTGAGTTCCAGAAGCGCGTGAACGAACGTCGCCTTCTCCGCGTCACTCATCGTGTTGACGCTCTTGCGCGTAATCATCGTCTGTCTCCTGTTCATGTGGGTTCCTGAGCAGCCTAACGACCAAGCTCAGCAGCACCGCCGCACACAGAGACGATGCTGTCCCAGAAACCTATCGTGCGGCGGTGTCTGCTGCAGCGGCTGGTTCGGCGCGTGCGGCTCGCGGGTCATTTCACTAGCCGGAAGCACGGGCCGTAGTTTCCGCGCCGGTCGCGGCGCTCGATCTGCATCAACTCGCGGGCAACCGGGCCAAGCCCGAGCATCGTCAGGACCGGGTCGTTCTCGGAGTAGTCGCCGAGCGGGGCGGCGGGATCCTGCCATGCCTTCTCCAACTGGCGAAGCATGGTCGCGTACTTGGTGTCGAAGTCTAGGAGTTTCGTCCAGACATCCGCCGGCACGTCGGCTTGCAAATACCCCCCGGTGGGGATGTCGGCCATCGGCCAAACCTCGGGCATCAGCACCGGCGCGCCGGCGTGCTCCCACACTCCGGACTTCGGGTTCTTGACGTATTTCGCCCCCGCGTATACTTCGCGGAATTGGTAGTAATGCGCGAGGTGGCCCGGCGTCTCCTCGGGCGAGGCCTTGGAACCCTCACCCTGCCGGCGGATCAGATCGACGGCCCGTCGCACGTCCGCGACCTTCGCGACCTCAAAGAGTTGGGATTCCGCCGAGAACGCGAGTTCGCGTTGCCGCTGGGTGTCGAGTGGGGGATCGGCCACCTCGAACGCCTTAAGCAGCGCGACGTAGAAGGCACCGATCGTCTCGAACGCATCTGCCGCCCTCAGGCTAACCGGTCCCCCATCGGGGTACTCGATGTCCATGAAGGTCTGCAACTGCGCCGGGACGAGACGCCGGAGGGAGACGACGAGGCCGAGATGGACGTCGCCTGGGAGCGGTCCTGGATACTGGGGAACCGCCCCCGCGGCGGTCAGAACGGGGGCTTCTCCCAAGGCCACGAGCATGTTGCACACCAACCCCATGTGCAACATCTCCTCCTCAACGATCTCCTTGATCGTCTGGGCGACTTCGTGTCGCCCGTCCTTGATCGACCACATCGCAGTCAAGTACGGGGGAATTGTGGCGAATTCGAGCTTGATCGCGACGTGCAGGCTGGCCTTCAGGCACTTGACCACGTCCTGGCCTTTCGCCTGCTCAAGTTCCTTGGTCAACGCCCGGACACTTTGCATAGGGGATCTCCAGGTTGGCGGCGCGGCCCGGCCGCGCTCAACGGGCTTCCGGGGCAATGTCGGGAGCGCCGTCCCGGATCCACTGCTCGATGAAGGTGATGTCGGCGTCGTTCACGTACGGGCCGCCGGTGGGCATGCGGGGGAATCGCGACCCGTCGAACGGGGCAAGCCCGCGGAGCGCTTTGATGAGCGCCGAGTCCTCAGGGCGGCCGGGGACGACGACCTGCTGCCCGTAGACGGTGGCGGCCACAAATTCGTCTCGCGTCAGGTTCCAGAACCGGCCCTTGCCCTGGTGGCGGGGGTTGCGGGTGCCGGTCGCCGCGTCGAGGATACGGCGGACAGCATCAAGGCGTGTTTCCATCGACTCATCTCCAAGTAACGGTGAGCGAGGGGCGGTGGCCCGCCCCTCTGGGGGTGCTTGCGATTTCACTGTTTGGCCGTGCCGTTGTAGTAACTCTGGATGATCGGCCAGTGGTGGTTCGCGATCTTTCGCCCCATCACCAGGCCGGCGATGTTATCCGTTTGGATGTGGAAGCCCCCGTAGATGCGGGAGATCCCCGCCATTTCAGCCACCGAGGTGAGCGTCTGAAGGCGGAGCGTCACGCTACAGTCCAGGTCCACTGGCGGGAGCGGTTGCCCGTCCACCTGTTGTATCGCGTAACATGGGAACCCCTCCTCGGTGAGCGACCCTGCCTGCCACTCGATAGAGAACCCGAGGTCGTCGCTCCCGGTGAACAGTTCCAGCATGCGGGCGCTCCCGCCGCTGACGGTGCTGTGGCCCGAAACATACCCAGGGAATGGGGGGGTGACGAAGTTCTCCGGGGAGTACGGGTGCCACTCGGAAGCAGGCCGGGCCATCGTTCCGCGGCCGGGGCCGCCCCACCCGAATACCCGCCCGCCGGCACAATAATGCCGCACTAAGGTCCACGGCCGCGACGAGTCGTAGTACCGTTTCGTCTCCCACGAAGAGATGAAGGCGTCCATCCCGACGGCAGCCAACGCGAAGTACATCTTCATGTCTCGATCTAGGTCGTTCCGGTCGCGGGCTGAGATGAACTGACCAAGCGTCAACCACTGCCCAGACTGAGATGTGGATCGCGGGCCGTCGCGCATGTACTCGACGATCGCCTTCTTCTCCACCGAGAGGGTTGCGTTTTCGAGGATCACCTGCCGAACCTCGCGGGCTATATCCGCGCTCCCCACCTTCGGTTGCGGACCCGGCCGGAACTGACTTGACGTCTTCAGCCCGAACGGCCGAACCAGACCCCAGTGGGGGGTCAGGTACTCCTGGGCGATGACGGTTCCGTCGGGCTTCCGCACCGGCAGCGGTTGCCAGTGGTCCGGCTTCTTGATCTCGTCGGGGGTGTTCTGGGGCGTGTAGCCGGTGTAATCCGAGTACGGCTTACCGTTGGACTTGGGTTCGTCGCCGTACTGGTTGGACCCGTCCTTGCGCCGGGAGTCGATCACGGCCTTCGCCGCCGCGTTCCCGACGCCAGCGGGTGTCGAGGGGTCGGTCGAAGTGTCGTTCGGATCCAGCCCGCGGTCGGTCATCGCCTTCTCAAGCACCGCCTTGTCATCCGGGTACACGTTGAACATGGCACGGTAAGCGGCGAAGGCGACCGCTTTTGCCTTGTTCGCGGTCGTCCGCTCGGCCTTGGGTCGCCGGAACGAATCGCCGATCTCCGTGCCGACCGCCGTGTCATCGTAAGCGGCCCAGCCTTGGAACATCGCCGCGATTGTCACGTAGACGTTGCGAGAGATGATCGTCGGCCGGGCGTTGTTCCTAGCCACCTCGATGGCCGTCACGTCGAGGAGGACGCCGACCCAGTCGTAAACCGGGCTAGGGTTAAAGCTCGGCGGACCAATTACGGTGATGCGCTCCGCGACGCTAGGGTTAAAGCTCGGCCGATCAATTACGGTGATGCGCTCCACGACAGACCTCCAGGATTAGGGATTGAGACAGTTCGCTTCAACTTTGCCTCCGGTCGCCGAACGCTCAGCATCAGCGGCGGCGCGCAGCGCCGTCCGCTGCATGCTGTTGTTAGACCACCCTCGACATTTGCGCTGAGTTCAACCGTGCCACTCTGTCGGAGCGGCCTCATTTCAGTTCCTTCGTCATCCAGGTCCCGACGCGTAGCGCGTTCGCGACGACGGTCACCATTGGGTTCAACCCCAGGCCGGTCGGCATGAAGCTGGAATCCACCACGAACACGTTCTGCGTGTCGTGGACGCGACACCAGCGGTCGACTACCGACGTCTTCGGGTCATCTCCCATCCGGCACGTTCCCATCTGGTGGTCGCCGATGAGATCCACCTTAGCGGTGTCCGGGATCTCGACGTCGCTCTCCACTATACCGCGCGCGATGAAGGGATCGAGGAGCCGGCGGAGCTCACGATTTCCTGCTTTGAAAAGCCGTGCTTCATTCGGGCCGAAGTTCCGTGTGATCCTCGCGACAGGTAGCCCGTGCTCATCAACGTGAGTCGGGTCAAGGTCCACCGCGTTTGCCTCCATCGGTAGGTCGTCGGCCGTCAGGCGCATCTCAAGTGTCCGAGAGTGGCGCTCCATCGCTGTTAGCAATGCGGGGCCGAGCGCCGGCGCGCGCTTCTTGACAAGATCGCTGAAAGTCTTGAGTCCGTCTTCAAGGGGGTTCTTCTTTGCGGTGCTCGTCAACGTTCCCACTTTCACCCACGGAGAGTCTGGTGACTCGGTCTCACGGAGGAAGTACGGGTCGAAGCACGTGACATTGCCCGTGTGCCCGTACTCACCGTGAACGAGCCCGGAGAATTTCTTGCTCAGAGTAAAGCGCGCACCGTGCCCAAACAGGTGAAACGTGGCGTACTTCCCGAGTTGGTGCTCTGAGTTTCCAATGTTTGAGAGGTGGAGCAGGCGCGCCGACTGCACTGCCCCACAAGAGACGACAACGTAGTCTGCGTCCACTCGGCGCACGCGCGGGTCGTCGGGATCGGACAGGTCCAAATAGCGAACGCCGGTCGCGCGCTGCGTCTTTGGATCACGCCGGATCTCGAATGCCTTTGCTGAGGTCCTAACATCGACCAGGTCCGCAAGATCAAGTCTGGCCTCGCGCAGCGTGGTGGCCTGGATCCCAGCCTTTGGCGGCTCCCGACCCCAGCAGAGATACTCGCCACAGAAGCCGCAAAGGTTACAAGCTTCACGCGTGCGGTCGGACCAGAGGTCCTCGGCATTCTGGCTCCAGAGCCCAGGGCGAGTCATGCCCCATGCGTCGAGGGCGCGCGCGAGCGCTTCGCGGGTGCTGTACGGGGACGAGCCTGGCGAGACGATCGCTGCCGGAAGTGGGACGGGCGTCCGCCCCCCTTTGCTAAGTATCTGCCAGACCATCTCGCCCACTGGTGTACGCGGGTACGCCTTGCAGGGGTACGCGAACGGTGTATGCCATCCATTTGCTGGCCACCCTAACGTCTGCTGCAACTCTTTGTACCACGGCGCCGACATCACGGCCTCGTCGACAGCCACGCGGTCGCCGCTAACGCCCAAGAGCGTTTCGGCGACGTTAAAGAACGGCTCGAACTCTTCGTAGGTCACCGGCCAATCCGGAACGCAGTAGCCCTCGTTTTGGAGTCGCTTGGCCTGCGAAATCTCGCCGACGCGCATTGCACCGAAGAGTGTGCCGAGCTTGAGGTCCACAGCCAGCGGTCGAAACGACCAAGTACCCCAGAGCACCGACCCGCCGCCCACGACTGATCCGGTCCAGCCGTTTTGGAATGGGCCAGCGACGTCCTTTTCTGTCTGGCGAAACGTGTTGTAGGCCCCCCGCAGCCGTCGCTTGGGATCGGGCTTACGCAATCGGTAGAACTCCTCGTCGTGCGGAGCGGGATTGAAAGTCTTTCCATCGCGCTCCACGGACTCGGCCCAGTCAGGCCCTTGTTCGAGGACAGTAACGCGGAAGCCTGCCTTTCCGAGCAGCCACGCGAGGGTCCCTCCACCCCCGCCGCTCCCTACAATGACGACGTGTGAGCGGCTCATGGCTGCACTCCCTTATTCCATTCGGTGTCTAGTTGTTGACGAAATGTCGTTGTAGCGTGCTCAACGTCGTCTCGCGTGTGCTTGTTGCCTACGAATCTGCGCTCGCCGAGCGCTTGGAGGAACACGTTCTTCTGCGGCTTGGACGTGGCATCCCAGTTCTTCATCCCGAGAACAGCGATTGAGATGTCCCGGATGAGTGCACTGAGGAATGGACTCGATTTGGCACTTTCTGCCGGCCAGTGCGGCGCGCCCGTCTCCTTAAGGAGTCGGTCCGCGAAGGCGAACCAGGTGAAGTCCGGCCCCTTCTGCGCCGAGCGTACGGCGGCAACAAATGTCGTCCAGTAGAGGTTGTAGAAGGCTCTCCGGCCGACCGGCTTGTTCTTGGCGTCCATGTCGAATCTCGGCGGTTGCGTGAAGCCGTGAGTCGTGCGCCATTCCTCCGGTGTCTGCGGCGGATCAGAACGATCTGGTTCTGGGAACCTTTCGAGCGGCTTCAACGCGACGGCCTTCCACCGCTCGATCAGCGCCTCATCGAAGTCTGAGTCACCGATTAGCTCGTCGAGCACATCATAAGCGCCGATGTCCCACACCGACGACGGCAGCTTCGCCTTGGGCTCCCACTCGGCGAACGGCAGTACCGCATTGCCGAGTGCTTCAATCGCCTGTCGGAGTTCTGGATCCTGCGGAATTCCCTTTGCCATATGGTCACCTCTTTCGGTCTAACGCTCAGCATCAGCTGCGGCGCGCAGCGCCGCCAGCTGCATGCTGTTGTTAGACGGCCTTGCTCTTGGCGCCGCGGAGTATCTTCATGTACGACTTATCAGAGGCGCGGTTATCCCAAGCCCCTTTGATGAACTAGCGAAGGCTTGGCATGTCCTTCTCGACCGTTGTCTGCCACAAATTCGGGCTGTACTCAAAAACACGCAGCATGTTGTCGACATCGAATAACGGCCCAGTACCTTGCGCTTTGATCAGAACGACTGGCTTGTCCTCCGCCATTCGCATGCCGAGTTCGAACATGACGTTTGGGTTGTGCTCCGTCAAGTCTGCGATGACGAGATCAGCTTCGATGAGATCGTTGATGATCGTCGATTGAATTAGGTCGCTTCCCTGACGGTTGGCGGTCCTCACCGTGAACTGCGATGCCTTTGCCGCTGGCGTGATCAGACTCCGGAGAACCTCGGCGAAGAAACCGGCAGGATGCTTCGCCTCGCGCTCGACGAACGGCATGATCACGAAGGCCGTCAGCTTAGAGGTCCCACCAGCCTCAGCTAGCGTCACGATGTCCGGCGTGCTCGCAGTACTTCCGGTTTCTTGTTCGTCCGCGCCTGACGCGGGAATGCCGGAGGTGATGCCCAGGTACTGGCAGTTCTCTCTGAATGTTCGGGAGAACTCCTCGTGGGTCTCTGGGGCCAGATCGAATTCCTTCTGAAGCGTATTCCCGAGATACTTCATCTCGGGGAGGTTGCTGCCCTTGTA
>ENA-ORBV01008662-ORBV01008662.1-microbial-mat-metagenome-genome-assembly--contig:-NODE-8662-length-17003-cov-12.714108_pt1 | contig 17003 bp, 16 predicted proteins | sample MGYA00237777_ERZ505514 | MGnify/ENA primary metagenome ERZ505514 (study PRJEB26160, sample SAMN06269048) | microbial mat metagenome | isolation source: Oligotrophic lake microbial mat | place...
GCCGAGTGCGCCGGCTCTGGATGGCCCCTCCCCCCTCCCGGGCGCTGCAACGCCGCGCCGACCGGCGGGGCGCGTCAAGCCGATCAGCAGTTCGCTCAGCGCGATCAAGGCGAAGGACTTCGGCTTCGAGCAGGCGCGGCACTTGCTGTGGCGCGCGGGCTTTGGCGGGACGCCGCAGCAGATCCAGACGCTTGCGCAGTGGGGGCCGGAGAAGTCAGTCGACTACGTCCTGAACTACAACGACATCGCGGCAGAGGAGATCAAGGGCACGCTGTTCGACCGCGACATCATGCGGCCATACAACGCGGAGGAGCGGGGCGAACTGGCGATGGCGCGGCGGCAGGGCGATGAGGCCGCGGTGGCGCGGCTTCGCGCATCGCGCCAGACCGCGGAGCAGACCGACCGCCGGCAGGTACGGAAGATGCAGCAGTGGTGGCTGACGCGGATGATCGAAACGCCGCGCCCGCTCGAAGAGAAGATGACGCTGTTCTGGCACGGGCACTTTGCAACGTCGTACCGCACGATTGAAGACTCGTATCACATGTTCGTGCAGAACAACCTCTTCCGCAAGCATGCGGTGGGGAACTTCGGCGAGCTGATGTTCGCGATCATCCGCGACCCGGCGATGATCGCGTATCTCGACAACAACGACTCGCGCAAGGGCCGGCCCAACGAGAACCTGGCTCGCGAGCTGATGGAGCTGTTCAGCCTCGGGGTGGGCAACTACACCGAGAAGGACATCAAGGAGGGCGCAAGGGCGCTCACCGGGTATACGTTTGAGGATGACCGGTTCGTGTTTCAGCGGAACAACCACGACGACGAGAGCAAGACGATCCTTGGGGAGAAGGGGAACCTCGACGGCGACGGTTTCGTCCGGGCGATCCTCAAGCAGCCCGAGTGCTCGCGGTTCATGGCGCGAAAGCTGTACCGCTTCTTCGCGGCCGATTACCCGACCGGCCGGCCGGAGGTTGATGGCGCGGCCGAATCCGTGATCCGCCGGATGGCGGGCACGATGGTCGGCGCGAAGTACGAGTTCAAGCCGGTGCTGCGGCAGCTGTTCCTGTCGGAACACTTCTACGAGACCGCGCTGATGAGCGAGATGATCAAGTCTCCGCTAGAACTTGTCGTCGGCGCTGTGCGATCGTTGAACACACCGGTGCGCGACCTGGATGTGCTGACCGATGCCACCGGGCTGATGGGGCAGAGCCTGTTCTTCCCGCCGAGCGTGAAGGGGTGGGACGGGGGACGCGCGTGGGTCAACACTTCGACACTGTTCACGCGGCAGAACATCATGTGCTTCCTGCTGACGGGGCAGATGCCTGCGGGCCGACGCGATGCGCTCAAGGACATCGAGAAGTATGACCCGACGGAACTGCTGGCTGATCTGCGCGACTCGGGCGGCGGGGCCGACCCCGAGGCCGTAGCAGACTATCTGCTGCGGTTTGCACTGGGGAACAACACGGCGCGGAACCGCGCTGTCTTGACCGATTTCCTGGGGCAGCACGGCAACCGCGTGACGCGGGAGACGGTGACGGGGTTGATGCTGCTGGTAACGTCGATGCCGGAGTATCAACTCTGCTAGCCCAGAGCAAAGATCCAAATGGCAAATGGCCACATTGCCAAATGGAACGCGAGCGCCGTCTTGATCTGGCCATTTGGAAGTTTGCGATTTGGCCATTTGGAGCCTCCCATGTCCGACCCCATCGCCTTCACACGCCGACAGTTCCTCTCAACCGGACTGGTGCTGACATCCGCCGCGGTGACCGTACCGGCGTTCATCAACCGCTCGGCGTTTGGCTTGCCGATGCCGGCAGATTTCATGAGCGAGATCCCCGGCGTGCCCACCGATCATGTGCTGGTGGTGGTGCAGCTTGGCGGCGGGAACGACGGCCTGAACAGCGTGGTGCCGTTCGGCGATGCGAACTATTACCGGGTGCGACCGTCGATCGGCATCCGCGAGAACAACGTCCTGAAGCTCGACAAGGCCAACGGCGTGGGGCTGCATCCGAACATGAAGGGCATCGCTGATCTGCACAACGAGGGGTTGTGCGCGATTGTGCAGGGCGTGGGCTACCCGAACCCCAATCGCTCGCACTTCAAGTCGATGGACATCTGGCACACCGCCGACACCTCGGCAACGGGCGACGGCTGGCTGGGCCGGTACTTTGACTCTGAGTGCTGCGGCGTTGGCGATAGCGGCAAGCCCGAGCCCGAACCGATGGCGGGGATCGCGCTCGGGCGCGAGGCTCCGCTGGCGATGCAGGGGCGGCTGTCGCGAGCGATCGGCTTCGAAGATCCGAGCCTGTTCCGCTGGCTGGGCAAGGATGTGCACGACTCGCTGGGCGACCCGTACGAGCAGATCAACCGGCGCGGCGTTGTGGATGGCGTCGGCGGCGAGACCAACGCGGGCTTCCTGATGCGGACGGCGCTCGATGCGCAGATTTCCAGCGAGCAGATCCGCCGCGCGGTCGCGCAGCGTCCGCTCTCGCCGTACCCCGGCAACGAGCTCTCGCGGCAGTTGCAGATGATCTCGAGCATGATCCGCGCGGGGCTGAAGACACGCGTGTACTACGCCAACCTGAGCGGGTTCGATACGCACGCCGGGCAGGGCGGGGAGCAGGGCCGCCACGCGCAGCTGATGGAAACACTGAGTTCGAGCCTCCGCGCGTTCTACGAGGACTTGAAGAAGCAGGGCAACGACGGGCGGGTGCTGACGATGAGCTTCTCGGAGTTTGGCCGTCGCGTGGCGCAGAACGCCTCGGGCGGGACCGACCACGGCACCGCCGCGCCGATGTTCCTCTTCGGGCCGATGGTGAAGGGGGGCGTACACGGCAAGCACCCGTCGCTCACCGACCTTGACCAGGGCGACCTGAAGTACGGCACGGATTTCCGCGGCGTGTACGCCTCGATTCTGGAGAACTGGCTCAAGGCCGACTCACGGAAGATCCTCGAAGGGACGTTCCGGCCGTTTGATGTGATCAAGAAGGCGTGAAGAAGGCACTGGGCACTGGGCACGTCAAACGCTCCTTTACGACTCCGGTTGCTCATTCGCTTGGTCGCCAGTATTCTCGCCGCGAAGGCGCTTGATCCGCAGACCGACTTCGCTGGCGGATTCCGCGGCGGGCTGATTGTCGCCGGGACGGGGCTCGACGCTGGCGGTGAAACCACAGTCTTGACAGCGTGCCTCGCCGTTGTAGATGGGCATTCCCAGGAGCGTGCCGCGGCATGTCGGGCAGATGGTGATGCGTGCGTGCTGATCGACAAAGGCGTGGGGCACGCGGCCGCGCTAGACGCTCTCGATGACCGCCCGCTTGTGCAGCACCTGAACATGCCCGCACTCGGGGCAGCGCACCGTGTTCTTGACGATGGACACGCCGCGGACATCAAAGCCGCATTTGCCGCAATGTTCGTATCCCTCATCGGGCGCGCCGGCCTCACCGACGCGGCGGATCTGCAGGTCTTCCGCCGTCAGGTTGTGCTTGTGGAGCGCGATGTGCATGCCGCATTCGGGGCAGCGGGCAGCGCCTTTGGTAACGGGGAGGCCGAGCAGGCTGAACTGGCACTGCGGGCAGCGGGCGGTCTTGATGCGGTCGTGGAGCACGCGGAGGAGGACTCGGTCGCGCATGAGAAGACCGGCGATGCCCGGAACGGCGAACGCGCTCACCACGAGTATCACCACGATCCAGTCGCTCGTACCGCCGGGCCGAAACGAGGGTCCGAGCAGGTTGGCGATCACCGTCAAGATGGGACCCCACACGGCGAACACCGCCGCGCCGACGATAACGGGAATGCAACCGATGCGATACTGCGCCTGGCGATAGGCGTAGCGGATGTAGCGTTCGCATTCTTCATCGGGGAAGGCATCAAACTCGGGGAACGCGCGGTAGACCTTGGAGAGGGGGAGGCGCATCGCTCACCGCCCCTTTTGCGAAGAAGATGATGGGCCTCGGGCTGTCCGGGGAGGCGGAGTCGGAGTTGCAAACGGGTCGGGCGCATCGACATCCAGATCCTCCCGCCGGATGCCGTGCGCGGTGAGCTTCACCCTCTGTCCGCACTCCGGACAGATGACCGTGTTGATCTTCACAGGCAGGCCGCGGAGCGAGAACTCGCAGAACGGGCAGACCGCGCGGTGAATGAGCCGCCGGATCGAGCGCACCAGCATGATGCGGCGGATCCAGACGTACGCAACGATGAAGCCGGGAACCTCAAAGAGCAGAATGGGCGTGACCAGCACGAACGGCGACGGGAGCGAACGCCCGGCCATGGCTGCCAGGAGCACCAGCAAGCCGCCGCCGAAGATCGTCCACGCGCCCATCAGCCCGATCGCCGCGAGGAGGGGGATGACCCACGCCGCATCGCCGCGGCGGAGGCGTGCCTGCAACACCAGCTTGCGGCACTGCTCATCGCTGTACCCGTCGAACTCGGGGTATGAGCGGTAGAAGGCGAAGAGTCGGGGGAATCGCATAAGTGGCCGCGACCGCGGCCGGAAGAATGTACCACGATGCGGGGCAGAGGGTTCCGGATTCGCTTCAAAGGCCGTACGCAGAGAACACAGAGGAGACGCAGAGAGCGCGGAGAGAGGCAGGAACCCAAGTTGGAAAGCCAAAGGCCAGCAAACGTGGAGGATGAAGCGTGAGACGGTGACGAAACTCCAACGAGATCGTGTCGGAGCGAGACTCGCGCGCGGATCAGGAGAGGAGGGGCGCGGCGGCGACCGCGATCTCCTGCTTCCAGCGATCATCGCCGAGGCGGGCGGGGGAATCAGGGCCGAGTCGCTCAATCACGCGGTCGAGAACGGCATCAAGTTCGCGGCCGCGGCGGCGGGCCTCGGCATACGGCACGGTCGAGAAGCTCACCAGGTTGTACTGCGGGGCAACGCGGTCCGGGAAGGCATCGTGGATCGCCTGCTCGATGCGCTTGCGGTAGCGGAACGCGGGCGAGCCGACTTTGTCGCGCATCTCGGTGAAGTTCTCGATCGCCATGTCGGCGATCGCATCGGCGTTGGGCTTGCGGAGGGTGTGATACTCGGCGAGGGCCGCGGCCAGATCGCCCGATCCGGCGGCACCCGTCGCGCGATCCAGGCACTCCGCCAGCACGCGGACATCCTCAAAGCCGGCGTTCATTCCCTGGCCATAAAACGGCACGATCGCGTGCGCGGCATCGCCCGCGAGCACGGTTGCACGTTTGCCGTCGCGCGCCAGGCGATACCACGGTGCGCAGCGCACGGTGACGAGCGAACTGGTGGGGTTGGCAAAGAAGTCCTGCACGAGTGTGGGCATGAGCGGGACGGCATCGGGATAGTGCTGCCGGAAGTGCGCGAGCACGCCAGACTGCTCCTCCCCGCTTGGCGCGGCGTGCGGGTCGATGCGCTTGCGCGCGGCGAGTTCGCCTTCGAGCTGGGCAAACGAGTGATCGCCCGCGAACGGCCAGAACAGCGTGCAGGTGAACGATCCATCGCGGTTCGGGAGCGCGATCATCATCGACCCACCCCCGCCACGGGGCCAGATGTGCAGCGCGTTGGGGTCGAGGGCGAATGACGCCGCATCGCGCGCAGACCCGCGCGCTCCGCCCGCCACTGACTTCGCTCCGCCATGTCCGGCCCACGTACCCGCACCGACACCCGCGATGCCCAGTTCTGCCGCAGACGGAATGTGCAGCTCTTTGTAGCCGTGCTCCAGGTACGACTGGCTGTACTCGAAGCGGTCGGTCCTCTGCATCGCTGTGCGCACCGCGGAGAATGCGCCATCGCCCGCAAAGATCAGGTCCGCTTCGATGATCGTCGGCGGGTCGCCGGGGCGCGTGTCATCGACAAAGCTGGCGCGGCAGCGATCCAGATCGACATCAAGGCAGCGTCGATCAAACACGAGTTCGACACCCGGCGCGGCCGCGGCGGCGTGAATCAGCGTCAGGTTCAGCCCGCCGCGGGAAACACTGTTGATGGCATCGGCAGGGTTCTTCGAGTATGGCTGGAAGATCGTGCCTACTGGAGTGGCAGCGGCATCGGCCGAGGGCGCGGGGTGGATCATGCGGCCGGGCATCGGGATCGCATCACGCTCAAGTACAGCGCGGTCAAGATCGACACCGGCCAAGCCCCACAGGCCGCGGACGGAGAGCGCGAGATTGATCGATCGTCCGCCGATGTAGCCTTTGGCGCGCGGATCGGGCCGGCGCTCATAGACACTGACGCGCCAGCCGCGGCGGGCGAAGTACACCGCCGCGAGCGACCCGACGAGGCCTGCGCCGACGATGAGCACGTGCTTGGGCAAGGCGGTCGTCCTTTCAGGCGGTGGCGGTCGGGTTCACGGCGTCGGGGCCCGCCGCAGCTTCGGGTTCGTCGATGAAGTTCAGGCCGATGTCCTCGATCGAGCCGGCGAGCGGGTAGCGCGGAATGGCGTTGAAGGCATCTCGCATCGGGCCGGATTGCGGCACACCCGAGCATGCGATGAGGTCGCACCCGGGCTGCTCGAATCGGCTGAGGATCGGACCCAGGCGGTCAATGACCTCGTTGGCCGGGGTCCACCCGGCTTTGGCGTTGGGGTCGTTCATGCTCTTGGCCTCGATGAGCAGGAAGACCTCCGACTGCGGGAACACGGCGGGGAGGCCGTTGGCCCAGTCGGTCATCAGTACAACCTCGCCGGAGTTGGTCATACGGATGATGCGAGATGAGGGGACAATCGCCGCGGCGCCGACGGCTTTCTGAATGCCGGCTCGCATGCGCTGGAATCGCCACCAGTACATCGAGCGTTCGGGGTCGAGAAAGGGTGGGCGCTTGCCGGTGAGCTTCTGTGTCGCCTTGATGGCGAATCGGTTTCCGGCCATCCAGTTCTCGATGGTGAGATTCATGACCGTGGGCTCGGTCTTGAGTATGTTCACTGTCTCACCGTCCTGGAATGGGATGCGCGGATCGGGCATGAGCAGGCCCAGCCGGCCCGCGACTGCGCCCGCCGATGCGAGCGATTCGATGCCGACGAAGCGCGGCCGCGCGTACGGAACTTCGACGCTCAGCCCGCTCCAGCGACCCGCCACGCCCTCTTTATTCATCGCCTTGCGGCCATCGCCCTTCGCCGGGTCGGTGTAGCGGAATCGAAAGGCGACACCGGTTTGCGGGCTCTGGCAGACCCATTCTGAAGTTCCGCCGGGAGAGCGTCCGGCCACCGCACCTGCACCGAGCACGCCCGCGATGGCTTCGCCGACTTGCTCGGAAGTCGGACCGGAGGGCTGGGTTGTGTAGAACGTGAGGTCAAAGCTCATGTCGGTGATCCTTGCAGGAGCCTGGCACAAAGCGTCGCCGGCGAGTCAGAACGTCCAGCGAAAGGGTAATCGATCAGCTTCGCGGCTTGTCGGCGAGATCGCGAAGGATCGCGGCGAACTTCCACGCATCGAGGAACGAGTTGTACAACGGAACGGGCGCAGCGCGGACAACATCCGGCTCGCGGAAATCGCAAACGACGCCCATGGAAAGCAGCTGCGCCAAGATGTCGCGGCCGCGGCCGGGGACACGGATCGAAAGCTGGCAGCCCCGGGATGCGGGGTCGCCAGGGGTGAGCAACTCGACAGGCGCGGGCGAGCCGTTTCCAACTCCTCCCCCACTGCCGCCCCCACTACCACCACCGTCCCCGCGCGGCGCGAGCAGGAGCTGCTCAAGATAGCCGGTGAGCTTCACGGACTTTTCACGGAGTGCGGGCAGTGTGGCGCGATCGAACACGGCGAGCGATGCACGCACCGCGGCGAGCGAGAGGATCGGCGGGTTTGAGAGACTCCACGCATCGGCGCGCGCGACGGGCACGAACTCGGGGCCCATCTTGAAGCGCGTGGAGGGATCATTGCCCCACCATCCGGCAAAGCGCGGCAATATCCGGTCTGTCAAGTGCCGCTCATGCACGAACGCGCCGGCGACCGAGCCTGGGCCGGAGTTGAGGTACTTGTACGAGCACCACGCCGCGAAATCGGCCCCCCACTCGTGCAGCGACAATGGGATGTTGCCCGCAGCATGCGCCAGGTCCCATCCGACGATGATCCCCCGCGACCGCGCATGGGCGGTGATGCGGGCCATGTCGAACACCTGACCGGTGCGATAGTTCACCCCGCCCATGAGGAAGAGCGCGGTGCTCGCCGCGTGCCGATCGATCGCTTCGAGGATCTCGTCGGTGGTATAGACCCCCGCCTTCTCATCTCGTGCGGCAAGTCGGACGACTGCTTGCTTGGGATCGAAGCCTGCGCTTCGCGCATGAAAGTCTGCCTGGGTCTGGATGGCGTAGGAATCCGATGGGAAGGCCGAGTCTTCCATGATGATCTTGAATCGCTCGCGCGTCGGGCGATAGAACGAGACCATCATCAGGTGAAGATTGGTCGTGAGCGAGTTCATGGCGACGACTTCGGTTTCCTTCGCGCCGAGGAGCCGCGAAAGCGAGCCGCGGAGTTCTTCGTGCGCCGGATACCACGGGTGCTTCGCGTGGAAGTGACCCTCGACGCCGAGCTTTGCCCAGTCGTCGAGCTCATGCATCAGCGCATCGCGCGTCGACTTGGGCTGAAGCCCGAGCGAGTTGCCGGTCAGGTAGATTGCGGGCTGGTCATCGGCGACGGCGAGGGGCGACGCCGCGTGCGTCGTGGAGGAGGCGCTGCGAAGATCGCCCGCCAGCGGCAGGTGAAACTCGCCGCGAAACGTGCGGAGCGGGTCCTCGGTATCGAGTTCGCGAGCGAAGGCCTCATCGGTTCTGAAGGCATCGGGCATGGGGCATTGTTGGCCCGCCGGACGCTAGAGCCGCAGGAAGTCCGCCGCGGTCCTCCAGAGCAGTTGCTCTCGCATCTGATCAGGAATCCCGCGAAGCGATTCGATCATCTTGCCGGGGTGCTCTTCGCCGAGGGGGAACGGGTAGTCGCTGCCGAGGGCGACGCGCTCGGCCCCGAGCAAACCGGTGATGACACCCAGCGCTCCGGCATCATGCACCAGTGAATCGACATAGAAGCTCGCCGGCTGCATCAAGCCCTGGACGGGGTCGGCAATTCGCATCGCGTGCTCGCGCGGGTTGGCCTTTGTATCGATTGCGCAAAGATCCGGCCGCGCTTCGAACCCATGTTCCAGCCGTCCGATCGTGCCGGGGAAGCTCCCGCCGCCGTGCGCGAAGCAGATCCGCAATCGGGGCAGCTTCTCCAGCAATCCCGAGAACAGCACCGAAGCGACGGCCATCCCGGTCTCGGCGGGCATGCCGACCAGCCAGGCCATCCAGTACTTGGCGTAGCGGGGGTGCGCCTCGGGCGGAACCGGGGGCGGGCCATCATCGCGCGGAGATTGGCCGAACGTTGCGCCGAGCATGTCCCACGGGTGCACGAACACCGCGGCGTTGAGCCGCTCGGCCGCTTGAAAGAACGGCAAGAGCGCGGGCTCGCCGATGTTCAGGCCGTTGACGTTGGTGCCGATCTGCACGCCGCGGAAGCCGAGGCCGCCGAGCGCCGCAGGTGTCATGCAACGTTCGAGCTCGCGGATCGCGCCATCGACATCCTGTAGCGGCACGGTAGCGAGGCCCTCGAAGCGACGCGCCTCTGGCACGGGCTTCCAGCCCATGTCGCTGCCATTCGATTGCGTTTGCCGTTCGGACACGGCAAGGATGGCCGTGCCACTTTCCGCGACGATTTCGGCGATGTGGTCGTTCAGCAGGCGTGCAAGGTCCAACGCATCGCGCGGCCGCGCCCAGTACGAGAACATCACCGGCACCGTGCTCAGCACCTGCGTCGTCACGCCGGTGCGGTCCATGTCGGCGAGGCGTGCAGCAGGGTCCCAGCAGTTGGCCCGGACTTCACGAAAGAACTTTGGCGGTTTGCTGCCGTCGGCGCTGCAGGTCTGGCACATGCGCGCACACCCAGTGCCGTGGTGATCCAGCGCGATCCACCCCGAATAGCCGGACTTCTTGGTCCAGTCCGGCCACTTCTCAGGGAGGATGTGGGTGTGCAGGTCGATCTTCACGCGGGAAGTCTAAGCGGAGATTCAGACCCTCGCGCTCAGGTCTCACCGAGTTGCAGTTCAAGCTCGATCTCATCATGCAGCGGGATGCCGTTAAGCCCGATCAGCGGGATCGCGGGCACTCGCTCTCGATACCGATCGATCATGCCCCTGTGCAGCGCGATGAGCTTCCAGCCCCGCTTCTGGTAGAGCGCCAGCGCCCGCAGGTTGTCGTTGGTGGTCGTCAGCCGCATCCGTCTCGCGCCCTGCTCCCGCGCCGCCGTGGCCGCAGCCTCCAGCAGCAGGCTTGCGATGCCCCGTCCCTCGATCGTTGCGCTGAGCGTGACAACCTCGCACTCGCCGGGGTCGAACGACAGCGTGATATGCCCGACGCGCTCGCCATCCAGCCATGCGATGAGGGCTGGCAGCTCATCCGCCTCATAGCGTCGATCGACCGACCAGATGATCGTGCTGCACCAGTGCCGAATGAGCTCGGCCTGCACAAACGCCTGGTCGGCTTCAAGTTTGGGAGAGATCCTGATCGCGCCGGAGTCCATAGCGCTCACCGGGCCTCGTTCGGTGCGGCCGTTGAAGGGGCGATGACCGGGCCGGGCAATCGCCGGAACTGAACGAGCGGATCGGCCCTGCCCTCGGCGGGCATGAGCGCGAGGATGTTGCCTCGGAGCGAGAAGCGCCGGGGCTCAGAGATTGCCATCGTGAGCCTCGATTCGATGCCCATAAACTCTGGCGGACCGGCCATACGCGTCATGGCGATGGGTCCGAGGGAGAAGCGGCCCTGTGTCAGCGCTTCGGATTCAAGCTGCGAGCCGAACTGATTCACGCCGCTGAAGCCGCCGATGGCGCCATCCGGCTTGATGGTGAGCATGGGCTTGCGGCCTTCATAGGCCGCGGGCAGCAACTGGGTGATGGACTTCTCACCAAAGTCCGTGACCTCCCACTCGCCGGAGAGCGCACGCGTGCCCTCGATCGCGGAGGCAAAGGCGGTGATGTTCCGCGGCTCGTTGGAGGAACTCCCTCCGCTGGACGCACACGCTGCCAGGAGCAGCATTCCCGCGGTCATCGCCGCGAAGCCCAGCACTCTCTTGCCACTTCCTGAACGCGTCGTCATGAAACACCTCCGCCGTTGCTGGGCGCAATCGCTCACCGCTTGCTCTGTGTGCCGCTCGCGGGTCGCCGCGTGCGCCGACTGGTCACCTTACTGCTCCGCGCCGTGCTGCTTTGCGTGCTGTCTACCCGGCTTGCGCCCGAGGCCGCACGCACCTTGCCCTTCTCGATGGCAATCGCGCCCGCGCGCTCGATCACGTATCCGCACGCCTTGCACGCCCGGCGCGTGACCGGGCCGCCCCAGAACTTGTTCATCACGATCGCCAGGTCCTTGTCGATCTTCTTGAGCCGGAACCGCGCGTCGTACACGAGCTTGTCGCACTTTGGGCAATACCACTGCAAGCCATCGTTCTGACCCTTGGGACGCGGGAACTCGACGATGAGGCCGACCGTGCCCGCGGGTCGCTGGGGCCGGTGCGGCACCCATCGTGGCAGCAGAAACATCTCTCCTTCGCGCACGATCACATCATGAGGATCGGCCCCATCCAGCGGCCGGACACGCACCGCGATGTCGCCCTTGAGCTGATAGAACAGTTCCTCCGTCGGGTTCACATGGAAGTCATTGCGGGTATTGGGCCCGCCCGAGACGAAGACGATCACATCATCCGACTCGGCGAAGAACTGCTTGTTGCTCACCGGCGGCTTCAGGTGCTTCTGGTTCTTGCGGATCCAGTCCCGCAGGTCCAGCTTAGCGAGTCGAAATGCGGGTGAGGCGGGCATGCGGTGGCTCCTTCGGGCGCGGCGGCCGCGCACATCGATTCAGGATAGAGGAGTCGGTTGCCGCTCGCAACACCAAGCCCGCACGTCTATCGGCGCGCCACCACACGCCGCTTGGGCGATGGCTTTGCACCGGTCTTGGCCGACTTCGCGCCCGACACGGTTGCGCTCCGCGGCATCCGCAGCGCGGGCGGCCGCGGCGAAGAGTTCAGGTCGCCCTTGGTCGGCGGCTGCACGACCGAGCCGCACTTGCGGCAGGTGCGCAGAGTTGCATCATCCCAGAACCGCGCGAAGATGTCCGCGAGCTCTTCCTGCGCATCGTCGAGGCTGAAGCCCTCTTCGTACACCGACTGGTTGCAGCGATCGCAGTAGAAGCGGAGCGTGTCATCCTCCGCGCCCCTGCGCCGACGCTCGATCACCAGACCGATCGAACCCTCGGGTCGCTGCGGAGAGTGCGGCACATTCGCCGGGAGCGCGAACAGTTCGCCCGCCGCGACGGACACCTCGTGCACGACGCCGTCGCTGTCGCGGATCCACAGCGCCAACTCGCCTTCCATCTGAAAAAACAGCTCTTCATACGGGCTGACGTGGTAGTCCTTGCGGCGGCAAGGGCCGCTGACCACCGACATGACAAAGTCCTTCGCGCCGTCGATGACGCGCCCCTCGCCGATCGGCGGTTTCAGGTGGCGACGGTTGTCCGCGAGCCACGACTTCAAATTCAGCGGCAGTCCTAACGCGGCCGGCATGGCAGGCCTCCAGAAACGCTTCCCCCGCACTTTGGAACTTTCCCCTGTCGATGCTCAATGCTACCGCCCCCGATGCCGCACGTAGTGCCGCGGCGAACTCCGCACGAACATCCACAAGAAACTCGCGCGTGGCACGCGGGCCCCGGTGTGCAACGATGTGGGGCCATGAACCCGTCACCAAGCACTGTCCCGCCTTTCCATCCTCGTGCCCGGGTTGCGCTCGAAACGACGTTGCTGCTGCACGGCGTGCCGCGGCAGGATGCCCGGGCGCTTGCGCTCAAGCTCAACCACGCCATCGAGGCCCAAGGGGCAACCCCCGTCACGGTCGGGCTGCTTTCGGGCCGTACGGTGGTTGGGCTGAGCGATGCTCAACTCGAAGAGTTGCTTGCCGCGCCGCCGGAGCGGGTCCGCAAGGTCAACACCTCGAATCTTGGAATCGCCATCGCGCGAAAGCAGCACGGCGCCACCACCGTCAGTTCAACGATGGAGCTCGCTTCTGGCGCGGGCGTGAGTGTTTTCGCGACCGGCGGCATCGGGGGGGTTCACTTCCCTGAAGCCTCGGCCGCCTCCTCGCTTGCAGCGATGGATGTCTCCTCCGATCTGCACGCGTTCACGCGCTTCCCTGTCGCCGTGATTGCCTCGGGCGTGAAGTCCATCCTCGATGTCGCGGGCACGCGCGAGGTGCTCGAGACGCTGGGAGTGCCGGTCGTCGGCTTTCGGGCCGACGACTTCCCGGCCTTCTACCTGCGCAAGTCCGATGGCCCGGCCGTTGCGCCCCTCGATGCGCGGTTTGACGATGTGGCGGAACTCGCCGCGTATGTACGGCACGAACTCGCCCGCACCCGCCGCGGCGTCTTGATCTGCAATCCCATCCCGCCCGAGCATGAGCTCCGTGTGGCCGACTGGCAGAAGTGGCTGGGCAAGGCCCGCGACCTTGTCGCCGCGTCGGGCGCACAAGGCCGCGATGTCACACCGAAGCTGCTTGGCGCGTTGCACAGCGTTTCGGGCGGCGCAACACTCCGGGCAAACATCGCGCTGGTTGAATCGAACGCGGTTCTGGCGGGCCAACTGGCGCGGGCGATGGTGGAAGAGCCAAGGTAGAGATTGGCCGCGGATCGACACGGATGAAGACGGATCAGAGGCAAAGGGGACAGGTCGGAGGGATGGCTCACATCTGGTCTTCATCGGAACCCACGGGGCGATCCGGTAAACCTCGATGCGCCTTCCGGTTGTTGTCAAACACAAACCTCTTGAACTCGGGCTTCGGGCCGTAGTTGAGAAGCAATGCGACCTCGATCTTCGTTGCCTTCAGGTAGTTCAGTGTCTGTGCCTCGTTGCCGGGCTCCAGTGCTCGTGCAGACTTCAACTCGACCAGAACACGATCTTCGACCAGCATGTCACTCTTGAACACGCCCGCTGGCTCACCACGAAAATACACGGTCACAAGCGACTGCCGCTCGACCCTGAGACCGGCATGTCGGAACGCGATCTCCATCGCATTCTCGTAGACGCTCTCCAGAAACCCTTACCCAAGCTCGTTGTAGACGTCATAGAAGATCCCAACGATGTTCTTGGTCAGTTCTCCATGCTTCAATCCGCTTTGATCCGTGTTCATCCGTGGCCTGTCTTCCGGCGCAGCCACTTCGCCAGCCGCTCCGCCGTCCACGTGTTCACGCACTGTTCCGCGGGCAGCCACCCGCGGCGCGCCGTGGCGACACCGTGCCGCAAGTTGTCAAAGTCACCCGCTGCGTGCACATCGCAGTCGATGGCAATCAGGCAACCGGCATCGACCGCCGCGCGAACGTGCACATCACGCAGATCAAGCCGCATCCAGTGCGAGTTGACCTCCAGGGCAACGTCGTTTGCTCTCGCCGCCGCGATGATCTTCGCCATATCCGGGCTGAGGCCCGCGCGCCGGTTGAGCAATCGCCCGGTCGGGTGGCCGACAATGTGCACCCTCCCGCTCTCGATTGCGCGGATGAGCCGCCTGGTCGCGACCTCCGGCTCCTGGCTCAGCGCGTTGTGCGGCGAGCCGACAACCACGTCCAGCAGCGCGAGCGTCTCGTCATCGTAATCGAGAGAGCCGTCGGCCAGAATGTCCACCTCGCTGCCGGCGAGGATCTGAATCCCCTTGACCTTCTTCCGCGCCGCGTGAATTGCCGCGACATGCTCACGCAGTCGCTCGGGCGAGAGGCCGCCGGCGATGACGCTCGACTTGGAGTGATCGGTGACGGCGATCGTGTGGAAACCCCGCTTCTTCGCATCGGTCGCCAGCTCTTCGATGCTCAGCCGACCGTCCGATGCGGTGGTGTGCGCGTGTAGCTCGGCCTTGATGTCCGCAAGCTCGATCAACCCTTCGACCGGCGCCGCCGCATGCTTCGCGGCCGTGGTCATTGCGCCGGCAAAGGCCTTCTCGGCACGGTCGATCTCGCCGCGATCCTCACGAAGCTCCGGCGGGACGTACGCCAGCTTCAGCGCGTGAAAGACCGCTTCCTCGGTATCCCCCGCAGCGGGCTTGATGCCCCGTTGCTGCGGCGGAGTCTTGTCATCGTCTTCGGGGAACAGCCCGTACTCGTTGAGCGTGAGCCCCATCTTCAGCGAGCGCTCGCGCAGGCGGATGTTGAACTCCTTCGAGCCCGTGAAGTACATCAGTGCTGCGCCCCAGGACTCGGCCGGCACTACACGCAGGTCGACCTGCACGGTCGGCCCGGTGTCCGCCTCACCCGCCTTCCCCTCGACCATGAACCGGCCGGAGTCGGGCGCGATGCGTGCACGCACGGATGACTTCTTATCCCCCGCGGCGATGATCTGGGCGACTCCCGGCAGCACGCGGAACGCGTCGCCAGCGTGCGCCGCGGCGGAAACTGAGGCCGCGACCAGAATGTCGATATCCCCAATGGTGTCGCGCCCGCGACGCAGCGACCCCGCAAACGAGGCCTGCTTCACACCCTTGACCTTCAGCATCGCCTCGACGAATCGTTCGGCAAGGGGCATCGCCAAACCAAGCGGCAGGCGTGTGTTCCCCTGCTCGGCGAAGTCGATCGATTCCTTGAGCTTCTCGACACTCTTGGCGCCCATTCGCGGCAACTTCAGGATCGAGCCATCGGCGATGATCCTTTTGAGCGCGGCGAGGTCGGTCGCGCCGCCCTCCTTCCAGAGGGTCGCCACCGTCTTGGGTCCCAGCCCCGGAATGTTCATCAGCGCGAGCACGCCCGCGGGAACCTTTGCTTCCAGTTCCACCAGCTCGCTCATCTTTCCGGTTCTGGCGAACTCGGCAATCTTGTCGGCGATCTTCGGCCCGATGCCCTCGAGCGCACGGAGCTTCGCGGGGTCATCCGCGATCGTGGCGATGTCGATCGACAGTCCCTCGACGATCCGCGCTGCGCGGTCGTGCGAGATCGCCTTGAACTTATCTTCGCCGAGCAGGTCCTGCAGCCGCGCGATGCGTGAGAGTCGTTCCGCCACCGCTTCGTTCATGCTCATGGCCGGATCGTAGAAAGGCAAGGCCGCGTGCGATCACCCGACATCGCCCAGCCCCAGCCATTTGCCATGCAGCCGCAGCAGACGCTTGCGCAACAGGTCCTCCCCCGGCGACTTCAGCTCCGGCGACCGCTCGATCCACGCCGCGGCGTCGCGACGGGCCATGACGAGCAGCTCGCGGTCCCGCATGAGGTCCGCAACCTTGAACGGCGGCGCGCCGGCCTGCTTCTGCCCGAAGACCTCCCCCGGCCCGCGGATCTCCAGGTCCTTCTCCGCCAGCACGAAGCCGTCGGTCGTCTTGGTCATCGCCGCGAGCCGCAGCTCGGCATCGGGCGTCTTGGGCTCGGCGATGAGCACGCACACCGACCGCTTCTTGCCGCGCCCCACGCGCCCGCGGAGCTGATGCAACTGCGCGAGGCCGAACATGTCCGCGTGTTCGATCACCATGACCGTCGCGTTGGGCACATCGACGCCGACCTCGATCACCGTCGTCGCGACCAGCGCATCGATCAAGCCCGCGCGGAAGCGGTGCATGATGTGGTCGCGTGTCCGCGGTGCGAGCCGGCCGTGCATCGCCGCCAGCCGCTTACCCGAGAACTCGTGCGCCTCCAGGCGCGTCATCACGCTGCGCAGGTCGGCAAGGTCTTCATCGCCCCCCGCGCCCGCCGCGGATGCCCCGGTGTCGATCGCCGGTACGACGATGTACGCCTGATCCCCTGTATCGAGCCGCTGCCGAACGAACTTGTACACCTCGCCTGACTTCTCGGCGGTAACGACGCGTGTGGCGATCGGGCTGCGTCCGGGCGGCAGCTCATCGATCGTCGATACATCCAGATCGCCCAGCAGCGTCAGGGCGAGCGTTCGGGGGATTGGTGTCGCGGTCATCACCAGTGTGTGCGGCGCCAGGATCCGCGGATCGGCGCCGCACCTGTCTCTTATACACATCTGACGCTGCCGACGAATAGAGAGGTGTAGATCTCGGTGGTCGCCGTATCATT
>ENA-ORBV01008663-ORBV01008663.1-microbial-mat-metagenome-genome-assembly--contig:-NODE-8663-length-17003-cov-10.634231_pt1 | contig 17003 bp, 27 predicted proteins | sample MGYA00237777_ERZ505514 | MGnify/ENA primary metagenome ERZ505514 (study PRJEB26160, sample SAMN06269048) | microbial mat metagenome | isolation source: Oligotrophic lake microbial mat | place...
TTTTTTTCAAGCAGAAGACGGCATACGAGGTTCGCCTTAGTCTCGTGGGCTCGGAGATGTGTATAAGAGACAGCCCCTGTGGTGCCAGCGGCGGTGGTCGCGGTCGCGGTCGCGACGGAAGATTATACGGTGGCGTTGCCCGACGAGCGCGAGACGCGGGCTGAGCAGATGTGGGCGGCGGTGGGCGGGGCGTTGTCGATAGCAAACGCGCGGCAGTGGGCGACAGAATATTCGGCGGCGAACGTCGCTGAGGCGGTCGCAGCGCTGGAAGAAAAGCGGGCGACCGTGCGCAACGCTTCGGGCTGGTTGCGCGATAGATTAAAACGCGGGGCGATGGGCGTGGCGGCGATGAAGACGGTGCCGCCCGTGCAGACGGATCGGCGAGTGGCAGGCAATCCAAATGATTGGATCATTGAGTAGGAGGGTGTGATGAGTAACGGGGAACGGATGCCATTGGTGAAGGCACAGAAGATCGGTGAGGGATTGATTGACGAATTGCGCGACTTGTGCGATCAAATCCAGATCGCCGGAAGCGTTCGGCGCAAGAAGGAGACGGTCGGCGACCTCGAGATTGTGGTGCAGGCGGGGGTGGCAAGGGCATTCTTGGCGCGTCTAGACCAATGGGTGCATAGCGGGCGCGCTAAAAAAGGCGCGGCGTGGGGGCAGAAGTATCGGCGGATCGAGATCGGTGGGTTGAAGTGTGATTTCTTCCTCGCTGACGCGGCGAACTGGGGCTATATCTACTGGCTTCGGACGGGTCCGGGGGACGCCAACATTACGGCGGTGACGCTGCTGAGATACGGTGCCGCACCGTACCGGATCGAAGACGGGTATTTTTGGGCGGGCATCAAGAAGATCGCCGTGCCCGACGAGAAAACAGTTTTCAAATTATTGGGGATGCCTTCGGTGATTCCGCCGGCTGAGCGCACAGCGAATAAGTATCGGTACTACATGCAAGGTCGAAATTGGGCGAACTTAGATTCGCTGGTGTACGTCAAGCCGGACGAAAAATCGGATTTTGTGCAAGGCGTGTTGATATAGTTCTATTCTTCTCGGAAAGGGGAATTTGATGGGTGTGGACGAAAGGATTGTAAATGTGCTGGGGGGGCAGTTGACGATTGAAAAAATCGCGCTGTGCATCCTGATCGCGCGCACGGTGCAAGCGCGCCAGCGTCAAGTGGATGGCGATCACGGAGTGCTTCCGGTGCTGGTGCAGACGTTCATGCCCTTCTACCGAGGGCAACAGGCGCTACGGCGCGATATGATGCTGTTGGCTAATGTCGGGATTTTGACGCGGATCGGTGGCGTGGGCTGCCGACGCGGGTATCGGGTAATTGAGTGGAGGGTGTAATGAGTGAAAAGAAGTTGTACAACGTCCATGTGTTCAAGTTTGTCACCGACACGATTGAACCGGTGACGGCTCGCGGGTTTGCAGCACTTGAGCGCGTTGCCCGAACCGTTCGCGGGGTCAATGTCGAAGTGGTCGAGGATGATGAGGTGCGGGTATTGCTGGTCACCAATTTGGAGGTGACGCAAAAGTGGAAAGATTATGCGCTCGATCTGGCGCACAACTGGCGCGCGGATGTGGACTTTATCCTTCCCACGGCGAAGGGCGGCGTTGATGACTAGTCAAGCACTTGAGTACGGCGAATTTGTGGCACTGGTGGCGCTGAAACATGGCGACCTCGCGACTTTGAAGAGAATGGATGAACCGACGCGGGCGACAATGCTACAGCGGGGGCTGATGTCAACCGGAAGTGATGAGTTTGATGTCGCAAGTTTTGCGATCACCAACAAGGGGCGCGCGATTTTGCAGGACATCACTGATAGCCGTCAAGTGGGGCAGCTGCGGGGGATTGTGGCGGATATTGAGCGTGAGATGCAACGCCAAGAAAAGAAATTCGGTGTGCAAAATCACGACGATTTGTACTGGCTGGCAATCCTCATGGAAGAAGTAGGCGAGGTCGCTAAGGCGCGCCTTGAAGAAAATCAAGACCAAATGCGCATTGAATTGATCCAGTGCGCGGCGGTGATTGTTACGTGGTTAAAATCTCAGCGCTAGAGTAGGCGCGTTGATGACAAAAAGGCGGGGTATCGTGATGGTGGCGATATCTCGCCTTTTTTGTTTTCAAGCTTCGTATAGTCATTATGGGATCGGCGAAAGTGCGACCATGATCAGCATGTTTAGGGGGTAGGCGATGGCGGGCAAGCCTAAATACACACAAATGGAGCTGCGCAAGGCGATAGAAGGCAGTTTTGGCATTAAGGCGACGGTGGTGCGGCGGTTGGGCTGCGCACCGCAAACGCTGGATAATTACTTGGCACGTCGACCGGAACTGCGTGCGCTGTTGGCTGCTGAGTCGGATTCGATTATCGATACCGCCGAGTCGAAGTTGGTCGAGGCTTTGCACGAAGGTGACTGGCGCGCGGTGCAGTTTACGCTGGAAACGAAGGGCAAGGGGCGCGGGTGGGTCAAACGGTCGGAAGTGACTGGCGCGAATGGCACGCCGTTGGGTTTGTCAGCGGAGACGATGGCGCTGTTGCAAAGTGTGGGGGTGTCTGCCGAGGAGGTCACGGCGCAATTTGAGTTGATGATCCGTGAGCAAGTGGCGGCGCTGAAAAATCCGTGAGCGCGGGCGGCGCTGAAAAATCCGTGAGCGCGGGCGGCTCACGAGCCGCCCCTACGGAATTGTGGGGGCGTGGGGATGGTTGGGATAAGTCGCCTTCTAGCAAGCGTGAGGCGGCGAGGAATATCGCGGCGGGGGCGGTTGAGCGCTTGCTGCGCCCGATGCCGAGCGTGCCGAAACTGAACCCAAAGCAAGAGATTTTTGTCAATACGACGGCGCATCACGCGGCGTTTGTCGCGGGGATCGGGTCGGGCAAGTCGTATGCGGGAGCGGTGCGGGCGCTGTTGGCTGCGTATGGCGTGATCGGCGATGTGCGGATACCGACGCCCAACCTCGGGGTGGTGACTGCGCCGACGTATCCGATGTTGGATGATACGACGCTGCTGACGTTTATGGCGTTGGCTGGCGATCACGTCGCCAAGTTTAATATTGCTAAGCGAAATATGATTATGAAAAACGGCAGCAGAATATTATTTAGATCGACCGAAAAGCCGGACCGGTTGCGAGGCACGTCGATTAGTTGGTGGTTCGGGGATGAGGCGGCGATGTACGACGCCAAAATCCGCAAGATCATGATCGGTCGATTGCGAGAGGGCGGGCGGTTGGGGTATGAGTGGCTGGCGACGACCCCGCGAGGGCGCAACTGGTTGTATCAGACGTATGTGGCGGACGCGGACGCGGAGCGGTATTTGCTGGTGCGGTCGTCGTCGTCGGAGAACACATTTTTAGACGCGGATTTATTGAAGATGTGGGAAACGGAATATGTCGGGGACTTCGCCGCGCAAGAATTGGGGGGGGAGTTTCTGGCTTTTGAGGGGCTGGTCTATCCGATGTTCGACCGTTCGCGGCATGTGACGACGCGCGTGCCAACCAGTTTTGCGAATGTGGTGGCTGGGGTGGATTGGGGCTTCGCCAACCCGGGGGTGATGATCGTGATCGGCGTCGATGGTGACGGGGTGGCGTGGGTGGTGGCGGAGCGGTACAAGCGGCAGACGCGGATCGAAGAGTGGGTGAGCATCGCGCAACAATTGCGGTCGGATTGGCAGATCAAGACGATGTATTGCGATCCGTCGTCGCCTGACAATATCGCCAAGTTTGTGGAGGGCGGGTTGCCGGCACAGGCGGCGGATAACACGGTGCTGACGGGGATACAGGCGGTACAGGCACGGCTGGCGGCGGGGCGGCTGCTGGTGTCGGCATCGGCGGTGAACCTGATCGCCGAATCCGAGCAATACCAGTGGTCGGAGAATAGGGGAGGCGTGCGGGATCAACCTGTGAAGGCGAACGATCACGCCATGGACGCGCTGCGGTATGCGGTGATGGGGTTGGATCATAAACGTTTGGTGGATTTGCGAGGAGAGGTGAAACGCTATGCTTAGTACGTTGGCGGCGCAGGTCGCGGGGTTGGTGCGGACGAATTGGGTGACGGAGGTCACGGAGCGCGGCGAGGCAGTGGCGCTGTGGCGTGAGTACGAGCGGGGCGAACACCGCGCCGAAATGACCACGGAAATGCGGCAAATGTTGCGCATCGCCGATAGCCGCGCGGGTCGGCAGTTTAACGCCAACTATTGCGATATGGTGATCCAGACGATGGCGGATCGGCTGACGGTGGTCGGCATCGAAGGCGATAATGACGCGGCGACGGCATGGTCGGCGGCATTGTTGGCTGACAATCGATTCGATGGTTTGCAAATGGATGCTATCGCCGCCTCGCTGCGTGATGGGATCACCTTCGTGATGGTGGGATGGGACAACGATGCGCAACGGGTGACGCTGACGCATGAGTTGGCGTGGGATGGGACGACGGGTGTGATTCCGATCTATGACCGCGCCAACAAGACGCTGATCGCGGCGTTCAAAGTTTGGTACGAAGGCGAGAACGATGCGCGTCGGGTCAATCTGTATTACCCTGATCGGATCGAGAAGTACGTGATGGGTGTGGGCGGCGGGATGTCGGCGATGGAGGACTCTTTGCCGTGGACGGACACTGCGGGCGCGCCGTTGGGCGTGCCGTTGATCGCGCTGGCGAATCGGGCGCGGACGGCGTCGCCGCTGGGCACCAGTGAGATCGATATGGTGGTGCCTCTTCAGGACGCGCTCAATCGGACGCTGGTGTCGATGGTGATGACATGCGAACTGGCGGGCTTTCCGGTTCGGATCGCACTTGGCTTCATACCGCCTTCAAATATCACGCCCGCATCTTGGCTGGCTATCGGCGGTGGTGCGGCAATTTCGAAAGATCAGCAAGTGGCGTGGGGCGTGATGGAATCTGCCAGTCTCGTCCCGTTTATCTCGCAGTCTGAGTTTCTGATCGACCAAATCGGCGAAGTGTCACGGACGCCGCTGAGCCGTAACGGTGCGTCGTCGGCGGCATCAGGCGAGTCGCTGAAACAGCGCGAAGTGAAATTGGTGAGCAAGTCGTATCAGTATCAAGTCAAAGCCGGCAATGCGTTCGAGGACATGATCGAGATGGCGGCGCGGGTGGGGGCGGCGTTTGGCTCGACCATCCCCCCGGTGTCGGGAAGATGGTCGTGTAAGTGGGCGGCGGCTGAGTTGCGCAATGATGCAGAGACGGTCGCCAACGTGATCGCCACGCGCGAAATCATGGGGGATGAGCAGGCGCTGCGCCAGCTGGCACGGGTGTTTGGGTGGGATGCGCCGGAAGTGGCGCGCATTTTGGCAGCGCAGCAAACGGCGCGGACTTCGATGCTGAGCGCGGTGTTAGACAGGACGCCAAGATTTGGCGCGTTGTAGGCGCGGGTCGGCGGTAGGCTTTAGGTATCGAAATTTAATCTAAGGGGTATGGGTCATGGCGGACATTGCGATTACGGCGGCGAACGTGCTGAGAGGCGCGAATGCCAAGATATTGACGGGGGTCGCGGGCGCGACGATCACGGCGGGGCAAGTGGTGTATTCCGACACGGCGGACTCCAGCAAGTTCAAGTTGGCGGACGCAAACCTAAGCGCTGCGACCGCGAATCCTGTTGGGATTGCGCTGCACGGCGCGGCGAACGGTCAACCGTTGACCATCGTCACGGAGGACGACGACTTCACCCCCGGCGGCACGCTGAGCCTGAGCGCGGCGGCTGATGACGCGATTTATGTCCTCAGCGCTACGGCAGGCGGGATCGCGCCGGTTGCTGACCTCGCCAGCGGGTGGTATCCGGTTATCATCGGCGTGGCGAAATCCGCCACGAAAATGAACTTTCGGTTTTTGCGCGGCACCGCGGTGTTGAGCGCCTGATGTTTAATGCTGCTGATGCCGCCCGCGCCAATGACCTCGTGTCGAGCTTGCTGGATCGTGGTTACGATGCCGCGGCGCGGGCGACGCTGGAAGCGATCAGCGCGCGGATGACGGATGGCGCGGTCGCGACGAGTGCGCGGCGGCTGGCGGATGAGGCGACGCGGTTGGCGGCGGCGGGCGAACGTCTGACGCCGGATAATCCGGTGCTGCGGGCGTATTTCGCTGATCTTGAGGGAGCGGGAGCGCGCAATGCGCGGGCGGTGGCTGATGCTGGGGCAGGGCTGCGGGAGTCGGGCGTGACGGCTGCGGGTCAGTTGACGCGCGACTTTGCGGTCGGCGGATTGAATGAGCGGCAGCTTGCCAGCATCGGCGTGCGGTGGAATACGCCCGACCCGGAAGCGGTGGCGCGCGCGGTCGGCTATCTGGAGTCCGAGGGTTGGCGGGATGAGATGGCTCGGTATGCTGGCATGAGCGCAGACAAGGCGCGCGAGGTGGCGTTGCGCGGGATCGTGAACGGCTGGAACCCCACGCGGACGGCGATGGAAATGCGCGATCTGAGTCAAAGCATGTCGTTGGCGGACGCGAATAACCTGATGCGCACGCTACAGCTGACGAGTTATCGCGACGCGAGCGCGATCCACCAGCAAGCGAACGCGGCTATCCTGAGCCACCAAATACGGATCGGGACGTTGGATGATCGTATCTGTATGGCGTGCATCGCCCTGCATGGCACGCGCCTAGAAGTGGGTGTGCGGGTCGATGATCATCACCAAGGACGGTGTATCGGGGTGGCGGTCGTGACCGGTCGCAATCGCGAGGTGTTGACGGGCGAAGATTGGTACTTCACGCAATCGATAGACCGACAGCGGGCGATTGCGGGCGACTCGGCGTATGAGTTGCTGCAAAGCGGGCGGGCGCAGCTGCGCGATTTCGCTGTCGAGTACAACGATCCGACGTTTGGTCGGATGATCCGTGAGGCAAGCGCGGCAAGTTTAACGCGCGGTTGAGGGTTGGTAGAAGGCGCGTTATGCCAAGCGCGGTGTGCGATACTTTGGATTGTTTTTTGTTTTTGTTAGGGGGGCTTGATGCCTACATTTGTTATTAAACAAGCGTCACGTCGGGCGAGTGCCGAGGGGCTAATCAGCCTCGTCAAGCGTCGGGCGTGGTTTGCTGAGGACGCAACGGGGCAGGATGCCCAAAACGACGCGCCTGATGGCGGGTCGGAGCAGCAGGGGCGGATCGAGGATTTGGCACCGTGGGCGCAAACCTACGTGAGGTCGCTGCGTAATGAAGCGGCGGCGAACCGCAAGGCGTTGACGAATGCCGAAAATGCGGCGCGACAACGCGAGCAGCAATCGTTGGCAGAACAGGGGAATTACAAAACCCTTGCCGAGCAGCGGGCGCTTGAGGTGGCTGGTCTGACGCCTTATAAGGATCGTGTGGACGCTCTGGAGACGTTGATCCGCGCCGGAAATGAGGCGCGCATCAAGCAAGTGCCGGAGGCTTTGCGTACTATGATCCCCGCGAAATACGCGCCCGAAGAATTGAGCGCATGGCTTGACGCCAATATGCTCAATTTGCAACCGCGGCAAGCGCCAAACTTGGATGCCGGGGCGGGCGGGGGTGGGAAAGCCGCCGTATCACTGACGGACGCCGAACGCACGGTCGCGGCACGGATGGGCTTGACGCCGGAACAGTACGCGAAACACAAGTAAGGTACGGTACGTTTTTAATTTGCAGGAGAAGTAACGATGCCTATCAATTTCGATTTCGCTTACGATCTACGGGGCGGGAACAACGTCCCGATCTCCAAAGATTTTCCGATTGCCGACTCGCAAACACTGGTTGTTGGTGATGCCGTCGTTTTGTCGGCGGGCAAGGTAGCAAAAGCGAGTGGCACCTTCGGACGCGCTTTCGGCGTGATGGCTGAGGCGATCACGACCGGAGCGGCGGCGGGCGGACCGTTGGCGCGGGTGTATGTGTCGCAACCGGGGCAAGTGTGGCGGGCAACCGCGACCGCTGCGGCAACCACGCACGTGCTGGCGGGGCGCACGTATGACCTGAATAGCAGCCAACTCGTTGATGTCGCGGACACGACGGGCGGCTGTATTCAGATTGTCGAACTGGGCGCAACGACGACCGCGCTCTATATCGTCTTCACCGCGCACGAACTGGCGTAGCACCGAAGTCAACGCGAGCATTTTACCGCCCACACAGGCGCGAGGGAAACATGAACATGAACATGAAAACACGCATTATGACGACCCGCCGCGCGGGAGCAGAAGGCGCGGTCGATCTGAGCAAGGTGCGCCGTTGGCACATGCCGACGCCGATGGTCGCCGAAAACTGGGGGAGTTTACTCCTGCCGGGATTGCGGGCGGCATTTTTCCACCAACTGGACGCCGAGGTCGGCGGGGCTGGCACCGGCGCGCTCTTCAACATGGCAACCAGCACCAAGTCACAGGAACAGACGTTGGGGATCGGCGGGATGGGCGATGTGTCCGTTTACGAAGGCACCATCGAGTACGATGCGTTCGATCCGCAGTACGTCAAGACGTTTGAACATGTCGAGTACGCGAAGGGTCTGGCGATTGAGCGTAAATTGGTCGATGATGATCTGTACAACATCATCAATCAGCGCGCGAGCCTGTTGGGACAGACCTTTGGGCGCACACGTCGGAAACATATGGCAAGCGTGTTCAACAATGCGTTTACGACCTCGCTGTCGGGGGACGGCAAAGCGCTGTCGGCGACCGACCACATCACGAGTAAGCAGCGGGGGGGCGCGCAAAGCAATAAAGGCACTAGCGCCTTGACCTATGACTCGTTGGTCGCGACGATGCAACTCATGCAAGCGTTCACCGATGACCGCGGCGAATTGGTGACGGTGCTGCCAAATGTGTTGATTGTGCCGGCGGCGCTGGAATCGACGGCGTGGACTATCGTCAATTCGATGAATCGCCCCGGCACCGCGAACAACGATGGCAATTTTATCGGTTCGACGGGGATGAGCGTGATCGTGGATCGGTATCTGACCGATGCGAACGATTGGTTCGTGGCGGACTCGGGGTTGGCGCGGATGCACCTTTGGTGGTTCGACCGCGTGGCAGCGGAGTTCGCGGTTGACCCGTCCAGCGATTACGATTTGGTCACGCGGTATCGTGGCTACACGCGCTACTCGTTTGGACCAGACGATTGGCGATGGGTCTACGGGCATTCGGTCACCTAGTCACGGCACAGCAGGGGGCGGAGGGTCGCCCCCTTTTTCGATCTTGGGCAGAGGTGAAAAACCATGACGACTAATTTTCAAAATGGCATCATCGGCAACGTCACCGGCAACGTGACGGGCAACGTCGCCGGCAACGTGACGGGTGTTTTGACTGAGCCGATTCAGGCGTTGACGGCGAGCGGGGCGATCACTGTAGGGACGGGCGGCACGGTGACACTGGCACACGCGAGTGTGATCATCGCCGCGACGTTGGCGGCTCCGGTGGCGGGCGCGACGCTGCTGATCGTCAACACGAGCGCGAGCGGCACGGCGGCGCACACGGTGACGTTGCCCAGTGGCGTGACGTGGGATGGCACGAACAACACCGCCACCCTGAACGCGCCGAACGAAGCGTTGTACGTCCGGGCGTTATCGGCGACACGGTGGTTCATCATCGCCAACCTTGGGGCTGTCGGATTGAGTACGGTCTGATGAGCATTCGCGAAACGACGATCACGGTCGCTGTTGCAGGTAGCGCTGGTGTAGCAGTTGGTTCGGCAGTGAGTGGCGCGCCGATCCATGGAAAAATCATCGGCTTTTATGTCGATTACGTCACCCAGCCGGCGACGGCTGATGTGACGATCACGGCTGGCACGCCGGCGGCGACGCTGCTGACGCTGACCAATGCCAACACCGATGGCTGGTTTTATCCGCGCGTGCTGTTGCAATCGACTGTCGGCGCGAATTTGTCGGCAGTTTATGACCAGTTGGCGGTAAATGGTTATGTCACCGTGGCGGTCGCGCAAGGTGATGCCGGCAGTGTGGTTGTCACCGTGCAATACGAGGACGATTAATCATGAGCTTCTCGTATGAGCCGGGGGCGGCACCCGACATCAGCGACACAACCCGAGTGCGGTTTCACACGGGGCAGACGGTCGAGGACGAGTCGCTGTTGTCCGATGAAGAGATCAGTTTTGCGCTGGCGGAGACAATGGCGTGGCGGCTGGCGGTGATCCTGTGCTTGCAGTTGGTCATACAAAAAATGAGCCGCCCGAACTTTACAGCAGATTGGCTGAAGATGGATTATGCCGGCGCGAAAGCCGGCTATGTCTTGATGCTGTCGGAAAAGCGTGCCGAGTTTGGCTTGCAGACGATCCTCACCGCGACGAGTGTCGCGGTGTATCGGTCGGACTCGCTCCAGACCGAAGCGCCCGAAGGTTGGTAGAAAGGTAATTATGGCAATCATCAGCGATGCGATGTTGGCGATGGTCAAGAGCGGGATGACGCGCTCGTTGGTGGATAGGTGCCGCATCGAGCGCGCGCTGACGACGTTAGACGAGAACGGCGGGTCGGTAGAAACGTGGGAGATCGTCGCCGATAATGAGCCGTGTCGGGTGATCCAGATGGGCAGCAGCGACAGCTCGCAAGCGCTGGCGACTGGCGAGCGTGAGACGTTGCGGCGGGCGTATAAGCTGATCGTGTCGGTGTCGGTGGCGGTCTCGGTCGATTACCGCGTGACCATCGGCGCGGATGTGTACGACATCATCCGCATCGAGGACGCGCTGAGCGACGAGGTGTTCCACAGCGTTTTGATGAGTCGACGCTGATGGCGCAACAAGGGTTGACGATCACCAAAAATGATCGTCGGGTGCTACAACGGCTGATCCGCGAGACGCCGGCGAAGATGGACGCGGCGTTGAGAGGGATCGCGACCGAGATGGTGGGCGATATCGTGTCGAGCTTCGGCACGTCGCCGTCCCCGGTGGGCGGTCCGCCGGGTGTGGATACGGGCGCGCTGCGGGCTTCGATGCGTTGGACGCCGGACGGGGATCAGCGGATCGTGATCCATGACGGCGTGGATTATGGCGTGCAGCTGGAATTTGGTCTGAGCCGAATGGGGGCGCGCCCGTTCGTCCAACCGGTATTTGACGACTGGCAAAATGGCAAGGCGAAACGCTTCCTGCTCGAGGCGGGGATACTGAAATGACGGACGCACTGGGGGCGCTGTACACGGGTGCGCGCACCACGCTTTCCACGTCTAACGAGGCGTGGGGCAACGCGGGCAGCAGCAGCCGCGCCTATGCCGACCTTGCGCCGGCGGGGGCGACGTATCCTTATGTCGTCTATCAAATCGCAGCGGGCGGTGAACTGAATGCCATCGTCGGGCAGGATGCGCAGTTCGTACTCGTGATCAAGGCGATAGTGCAAGAGAACCTCGCCAGCGCGATGACACTCGCGGATCGGATCGGCGCACTTTTTAATGACAAGGACAGCGGCGCGCTATCGGCGGGTGCGGGGTGGACAATATTACATATCTCGCAGTTGCGGCGCGTGCATTACGTCGAGTTGGTGGACGGCAAGCGCCTGTATCACAGTGGGCACCAATTTAGCATCAGGATGGAGGCTACGTAATGCCAACGTTGGCAGACAATAACGCGAAATTAATCATTGACGGCGTGACCGTCGATGCCTTTTTCAAGACGGTCACACCCCCTAACCGGACGGTCGCAGAAATTGATGTGACGGCAGGGTCGGGCGTGGATCACATGCAGCGCGCGCCGGGGTTGCTGGACACCGAAATGGCGATCACGCTGACGTACGACACGGCGGCGATACAGACGTACATCACGAGGTTGACGGCGGGGCAGTTGATCACGGTTGAGTACGGACCGGAGGGCGCGGTGTCGGGCAAGCCGAAACATGTGCAAACTTTTTTGATCACCTCGACAGACATCAGCGAGCAGACCGTCGCCAAGGATGAGATCACGATTTCCATCCAATTGATGGGGAGCGGCGCGCCGAGCGTGGACATGCACGCAGGTGGGGTGTACTCGTGACCGATGGCTTGATCGTCAATCGAGGGCTGATCACCCACAAGGACGCCAAGGATATGGCGTTATTTTCGATGCGCCTGAACAAAGCGGCGGCGGCAAATGACGAGGCTGGTGTGTTGGCGATTGCGGACGAAAATGACCGCTTGGTCGCCAAGATGGTGGTGGCAGTGCCGAAGGGTTGGCTGCCTGAAGGGGTGAGTTTGGCTGATGCTGACTGGATCGACCAGATCAGCCAAGAAAACTTCCTGCTGATCACGGCTGAAGCACAGGCGCAGGAACCGGGAAAAAAAACGGACTAGGGTGGTCGCTGGTGATGAGCCGACGCCACCCTACGCAAGTGCTTTTTGATGCGGATGAGGTGTGGCGAGTGAACCGGGTGCGGATCGCGAAATATTACGGGGTCACACCGGGGCAAGTGGATGCGATGGCGGCGACCGACGTGGATGACACGTTGGAAATCATGTGGGCAGAGGCGCAAAAGTAATGGCGGGTTTAGAGGTCGCAAGTTTATTCGGTGTGCTGTCGTTGCGTGATGACGCGACGGCGGGCTTGCGATCCTTCGATAACTCGCTGGCGGGACTCGGGGATCGTCTCGGTATGTTGGGCAGCAGGATCACGGGGATGGGTGCCAGCCTCGGCACGGTGTTCTTGCCCTTGGCGGCGGGGTTGGGCGCGGGGATCGCGGTCGCCAGCGACTTCGATTCGGTGATGGCGGAGATCGGCGCGCGGACTGGGTTGACGGGCGAGGCGCTGGAAAGTGTGCGGGCGGTGGCGCTGCAGATGGGCGCGGATACCGCTTTCAGCGCGCAGCAGGCGGCGGACTCGTTTTTGCAATTGCTCACGAGCGGGCAATCGGTCGAGGATGCGCTGCTCACATTGCCATCGGTGTTAGACGCGGCGGCGGCGGGCGGCATGGACTTGGGTCGGACTGCGGATACGGTGACGGATATTATGGCGGCGTTCCGGTTGCCGGCTCGTCGCGCCGCGTCGGTGGTTGATGCGTTGGCGCGGGCTTCGGGCGCGTCGTCGGCAACGATGGAAGATTTAGCGCAAGGCTTCGCCAATAGCGCGGGCAAAGCAGCGGGCTTCGAGATGAGCGTGGCGGAGACGGCGGCAACGTTGGCGGTGTTTAGCGAGAACGGGATCAAGGGTGCCGAAGCCGGCACACAATTGCGGTCGATGCTGACGCAGATGGGGCGCAATACCGAAGATGTGTCCGTAATGTGGGAGTCGCTTGGCTCAGGGCTGTACGATGCGGCGGGCAATGCCCGCAACCTGCAAGATGTGATCGATGACCTGAATGGCGCGGTGGCAACCATGACCGACGAAGAACGCAACACCATGATCCAAACGTTGGCGGGTAGTTACGGGGCAATGGGGTTGCAAGCGCTGTTGTCGTCGGGCGGGATCGACACGATGATGGGGTCAATGGCAGACGCGGCAAGCGCGGGCGATGTGGCGGCGGCGCGCATGGAAACGTTTGAGGGGCGGGTCGACTCGCTCAAAGGGTCGATTGAGACGCTGGCGATTGTGGCGTTGACGCCACTCATGAATGACGTGCTGAAGCCGCTGGCTGAGCAGCTGACGACGACGATCAACGGGGTCACGGAGTGGGCGAGCGCGAATCCTGAACTGACGACGACGCTCGCGCAAGTGGTGATCGTTGGTGCGGGATTGTCGCTCGGGCTGATAGTGTTGGGGACGGTCGTGAGCGCGGTGGGAACGGGCATCGGGCTACTGGCGGGCGGGGTTGCGCTGCTGACCTCGGGTGCGCTATTGCCGTTGCTGCCAGTGCTTTTTGTGATCGGCGGGATGTTTCTGGCGTATCAAAATAATGTGCTAGGATTCAAGGATCGGGTCGATGAGCTTGGCGTAACCTTTCGTAAAGGTTACGACGAAGCGATGCAACTGATCACAGCAATGCAGACGCTTGCAAGTCTCGATCCGCGTTTCCTTTTAAGCGGTACGGGCGCACTTATTGGCACTGCCATCGGCGCGCAACAAGGCGGCTCGGGCGTTGGCTCGCGCGGGTTCGGGTTTGACACAGATAGCGCAGATAGCGCAGATCGGCGCAAGAGTTCGCGCGGGGGTGGTGATAATTACGTGATCAATGTGGCGATGCCGCCGGGGGCGACGCGGGCGACGGGGCAGGCGTTTGGCGAGGCAATCTATGAAGCGATGCGGCGTAGCGGGGGCGCGTCATGAGATTAATTTCTTTTGGGACATACAATTTTGACAATAATGGAACGTCACTAGTTACTAATTTTGGGAATGCCGTGCCGCGCACCACGCGGTTGCCGGGCATGGACGGCGGGTTCGATGAGTATGGGGACGACGCGGCGGCGCATGAGATCGGTCGCGTGACATGGCGCATGTTTCTGCACGCGACGACGCCGGAAGAGATGCAAGCGAAACGGGATGCGGTGATGGCGATGGCACGGAGCGGGCGGGCGACTTTGACGGTCGAGACGGTCGGCGGGGGGCAGCGCTTCACAACGGCGCGCGTAAATTCGATTCAAATGCCTGATGATGTGATTGCGCGGTCGCACCGGACGCAACAGGTGACGTTAGACTTTCAGGTCGCCCTGCCGCGTTGGTATTCGGTGGCGGGGGCTAGTCCGGTGACGACGGCGTGCAGCGGTGTGTTGACCGACTTCACGATCACCAACGGCGGGAATGCGAACGCGCAGCCGGTGATCACGATTGATCCGAGTGTGACATTGACGAGCGGCGTGAAGGTGCAGCGGATCGTGTCGTCGGTGGTGGTGGATCAGGTGGATTACGATGCCAGCCTGTTGGCGAGTGATTTGCTGGTGGTCAACTGTCAAAGTTTGACAGTGACAAAGAATGCGGTTGACGCTTACGGGAATGTCTTTTCTAGCAACCATCCGGCGTGGCTGCGGTTGCTGCCGGGTGCGAATACGATCCGCGTGGTGTTGGTGGGGGCGGAGACGGCAAGCGTGGCGGTGGCGTGGGATGATACTTGGTACTAAAGGGAAGGGTAAAGGGAAATGGTCGGGGAAGAACAGAAGCTGAGCGATTTGGACAAGGTGCGGCATTCATTTCTGGCATTATTGCCGGATCAGATGCTCGTCATGGATTTCGATGATATCGAGAATACCGAGCAGGTCGATATCGACAAGACGCTGGCGCGTATTCGTGATGTCCGCAATGAGAATAATGATTACATTGAGGTGCTGAAAACCACCATCGCAAATCAGCAACGCATGATGATCTACGTCGCCGAAGAGTTGGACATGATTCGCGAGGTCGGTTATACCCACGCGCAAAAGAATGGCGTGGTGATGCACATCGCCAATCGGTTGCGCATTTGGGCTAGTAAGGTATCGGCGCGGCACGAGGTATCGGCGAGGCACCAGCCCCCGCCAGCGTCACCGAATGGCGACCCGAATTGGGTGCCGTTCTGATCAAAGATAAGGGCTGTGCCACCCTCGTCTATCAACGTCGTGATGGCATGTGGGCGGTTAAATATATGTGGCACATCCCGAACTTTGAAGAATGGTATCAGATGGGGATTGTCGCTTATCGCAGTCAAGAACTGGCGTTTACCTTCGCCGAAGAGGTGGCGTTCACGCTGGAAAATATGACAATTCCTATGAATTCGATGATTGAACATTTTAGCTACACGGGCAGATCGTTTCTGTGGGAATGTAGAGGATGGCATTAGATGCCTGATGCGAAGTACAGCAAAATTAAAGTATCCGGGGACGTTTATTGTTCCTCGTCCGGTCACCATTTCATCAGCGTGTATTACAACGTCGGCGAACGTCGTTGGTCTCGCGAGTACAGTATCGACAATGACGACATGCTGACGGGTGATGGCATGTACCTAAAGGAGTTTCCGGCGTACTTCCTGCGCGAAATCTATAAACAATTGATTGATCATCTGCCGACATGCCGGGTTTACGAATTCGACCGCGACGGCGACGAACGCGATACCGATCTGCGTTATCATCCCGACGATTGGACAGAGAAGACCATCGGTTGGTTAAAAAAGCGTTTGGCAAGATGAGGGTGTGTGCGGTCAACCGATTACGAAATGTAATCGGTTGACGGATATGGATGCAGCCGTCCGATAGCGCGGCGGTGCGGGTGTGACCCTCACCCCGTCGCTGCGCTTATACCCCCTCTCCCAGCCGCTTCGCTTTTGGAGGAGAGGGGGGGAAGGGCGTGGTGAGAACGATAGAAGGGAGGGGTGATGAAAGCGATGGTGTTGGAAAGCAGCAGGCTCAAAGCGCCGTTTCCGTGGTTTGGGGGGAAGAGCAAAGTCGCGGGGGTGGTGTGGGAGCGGTTCGGGGATGTTAAAAGGTATGTCGAGCCGTTTTTCGGGTCGGGGGCGGTGCTGTTGGGGCGTCCGGAGTGGCACCTGAGAAGTGATGCCCCGCGATACGAGTATGCCAATGATAAGAATGGTTTCGTGGCGAACTTCTGGCGGGCGTTGCAGTGCGAACCGGACACGGTCGCCGCTCATGCTGATTATCCGGTGTTTGAGAACGACAAGCACGCGCGCCATGCGTGGATCATGAGCCGTAAAGCCGATTTGGTGGCGAAGTTGGAAGGCAACCCCGATTATTATGACGCCAAGATCGCGGGCTGGTGGGCGTGGGGGGCGTCGATCAGCATTGGGGCAACCTTTTGCAATGGCGGCGGGTGGGGTGTGGTCGATGAGAAGCTGGTGCGGGCGTCGGGCGCGCCGAATGCCATCAGTAGGGGGTTGTTTAACGCAACAAATATCGGCGTGAAACGGGCTACAAATTCGCCAAGTTATCTATACGATTTGGCGGCGCGCCTGAAAGGGGTGAAGGTGGCGTGCGGGGATTGGTCGCGCATCGTCCAACCGGCATTCACGACTAGTGCTGAGAATCATGTCAGCGTAGCGGGCATCTTCTTAGACCCGCCGTATATGCAGGAAGGACGGGCGGCAGGGCTGTATGGCGAGGATGATGTCGATATCGCGGCGGCGGTGGCGGCGTGGGCGCTTGCCAATGGCGATAACCCTAAGCTTAGGATCGCATATTGTGGGTATGAGGATGGCACAACCCTGTTTCCGGCGACATGGGAAAAATTCG